>Ga0172375_10006714_pt1 | contig 16013 bp, 14 predicted proteins | sample LakKiv1m_FD_114537 | JGI IMG/M metagenome (GOLD analysis project Ga0172375, IMG submission 114537) | Freshwater microbial communities from Kabuno Bay, South-Kivu, Congo - kab_092012_11.1m | ecosystem: Environmental > Aquatic > Freshwater > Lake | place: Democratic Republic of the Congo...
GTTCAAAAAATTATTCACGGTGAAGGGGGCGGCGCTGGCATCTAGTTTTAGGGTGATATCGCCTAAACTGGTTTTCAGGACCGCTTGGGAATACTGGCCTTTCAAATCGGCCTGTTTGTCGGGGGTAAGCATAGTTTTAGTATCAACCGGAGAGCTCTGGCTAGTCTCTTCGGCTTTATTATCCAAAGGAACTATAGTCTCTTCCGGCGCGGAGGCGTCTTGCTCCGCTATTGAGTTAGAATTTTCTTCAACAGCCAGCGGTGCGGCGGACTGCGGCGGCGTGCAAGCCGTCAAGCTGAGCAAGCCGACTAAGACTGCTAAAATAAAAAAAGTTTTAGACATACTTTTATAATAAATTATTTTATAGCCAACTTAAACCTTATATTGTTTTTTGATCTCCCGGTCGTCAGACTGGCGCTTGTATTCAATCACGGCCTGGGCTTGGGAACGCAAGGCGGCTAAATCCAGGAGGGCCAACTTCTTGGCCCGGGCGGTTAATTCGCTCGCCGTGTTCAACTCGGGCTCATCAATGACAGCGCTCAGGAGAACTTCAAGGATTGCGCCGATCTTTGGTCCGGGAGGAATCTTCAGAACTCGCATCAGGTCATGGCCGTCTATCTTCAGCATTTTCACGGAAACCGGATCATTCTGAACTTTTTCCATCATATACTGGAGATGGCGGAGCTTATAGGGCACAGCTTTGGGCGTACCTGAGCCGAGGCGGTCGGCAATCCGCAAGTCTATCAAATCCTTGAGGTTTTCCCGACCGACTTTCACAATAAGCCGGCGGACTGAAGCGGCCGTCACCTCTCCGACATTATAATAAAACATGTGGTTCTTAATCAAGTTGACCACCCGCTCTCGGTCTTCATTGGAAAACTTCAGCCGGGTCATTATCCGATCAGTCATCTTGGCACCCAAATACTCGTGGTTATAGAAAGTGGCGATGCCCTTGATGATTTTCCTGGTTTTGGGTTTGGCGACGTCATGCAAAAGAGCGGCCAGACGGACTGCCCAATCTGAGCTAGGACAATGCTTTAAAGATAGAACATTGTGCTCAAAAACTTGATAAATATGATGGCGATCCTGACGGACGCCGATACCCTGTTCTAATTCAGGCAAGATATATTGCAAAAGCTTGCAATCCTTTAACAACCTAATGCCTTCAGCAGGACGGTCGGAAGCCAGGATCTTGATGAGCTCATCCCGGATTCTCTCAGGAGAGACAAACTTCAGGCTGCCGGCTAATTTAAGAATCGCCCGCTGGGTCTTAGGCTCTAAAGAAAAGCCGAGCTGAGCGCTGAAGCGGACAGCCCGCAGCATACGCAAGGCATCTTCCTTAAAACGGTCGCTCGGCTCGCCGACGGCCCGGATTATCTTCTCTTTGATGTCCTTCTGTCCGCCGAACAGGTCAATTATCGGCCGTTCGTCAAAAGGATTAAAAGCCAAAGCGTTAATAGTGAAATCGCGCCGCTCCAAGTCTTTATCCAGCCTATCTTCAAAAAAGACCTGATCCGGATGGCGGCGATCAGAGTAGTTCTGTTCACTGCGATAGGTAGTGATTTCTAAGACAGTGGTTGTCTCTTTTAATTTCAAGGACAATAATACTGTGCCAAAATTATTTTCATACTTCGCTTCAGGAAAAATCCGGAGAATATCTTCCGGCCGGGCCTGGGTGGTAATATCCCAGTCCTTCGGCTCCTTGGCCATTAACAGGTCCCTAACGCAGCCGCCGACAATCACGGCTTCGTAGCCCTGACCCTGCAAAGTCTCTAATATTTTTAAAACATGGGCGGGCGCCTTCATACTCGGGAAAAATACTTTAAAGAGCGTAAGACAAGCCAGGCGAAAAGGCCGCCGGCCAAAGCGGTGGCTAGCTGGGCCGCCCCCATCATCTTAACAACCGCCCCCAGAAGAGATTGATTAGTTAATAGTCTAGCAATCAAAATCACGCTAGAATAAAGGAAGGCAAATTTCAAAAGGGCTCCGCAAACAACGCCGAAAAAATAGGCGCGCTGTTGAAAGGCGGAAAAAACCCTTAAACGGCCAAAATAATCAACCGTCATAATTAGGATGACATTGCTAATCATAATAAAAGGTACGGCCGGAGCCAAGACGGCCGGCAACAGACCGCTGCTTAGAGCCACCAAGCTGGGTAGCAGGGCGACTGTCAAGGCCGCCCGGAAACCGACTAACAGAAGCGTCAGGATTAGGAGGGCGTTAACAATCGGGCCGGTCACTAACTGATTATGGATATAGAACGGCAAAAAGACGGCTGGCAAAGCTAAGCCTAAAAATTTAACTATGGTTTGAACTTCTGCTCGTCTTAAAGCAATCGCTTGATAATTGAACATAATTATTTAAAGCTAAAGATTGATTTAGTCTTCTGACGCCGGCTCGTCAGGATAGAGCTGGCCGTCTTTTTAAACTTAGTATGCAAGACTTTGTCTGACAAGTGGTTCTGCTTGGCCCAGTTATAGTAGGTCACCATCGCCTGATTATCATGCGCTCGGCGAACGCTTTTGTCCTTATCAATCTGGTACATGCCTAAACGGCGCTGTTCGCGGATTGTCCGCGTCGTCGGCAGAGGCTGGCCGCCACCGCCCAGACAGCCCCCGGGGCAAGCCATCACTTCAATATAATGGTATTTCTTGAATTTAGGCAAGAGCTTTGAGAAATTCCCTAAACCGTTAACGACCGCCACTCTTAATTTTTTTCCAGCCAGATTAACCGTTGCTTCCTTCAGGCCGGCCAGGCCGCGGACTTCTTTAAATTCTAAGCGACTCTCACAAGCCGGTTTCCGGCTGGCGGCGCAGGCTAAAGCATTAGCGGTCCGCAAGGCTGATTCCATGACTCCGCCGGACGCTCCGTAAATCGCGGCCGCGCCACTGCCGTCATTAAATAGGGGATGTCCGGTGCCTGGCGCCAACTTTTTAAAATCAATATTATTCTTCTTAATTAAAAAGGCTAATTCCCGGGTAGTTAAGACATAATCAACAAGCGGGGCGCCCTGGAGCCGGAGTTCGCTTCGGCCGGCTTCATATTTCTTAGCTGTGCACGGGACGATAGAAACAACAACAATCTTTTTAGGATTAATCTTCTGCTTCTTGGCCCAATAGGTTTTAATCGCTCCGGCGGAATGGATGTGCGGCGAGCGGGCGGTAGTGAGATTGGGCAGGAGCTCGGGATGATAGAACTCGGCATAGGCGACCCAGGCCGGACAGCAGGAAGTGGTCATAGGAAAAACGGCCTTAGGATCCTTCAAGCGCTCAATTAATTCTTCGGCCTCAGTCATGGTCGTAATATCAGCGCCAAAATTAATATCAAAGACCTGGTTAAAGCCTAATTTTTTTAGAGCAGTATAGGTCTGGCCGGTACAGTTAGTCCCGGCCGGCAGGCCGAATTCTTCGCCGATACTCACCCGGACTGCAGGAGCAAATTGCGCGACGACTATTTTGCTCTTATCCCGAATAACTCTCTCAACGGCCGACCATTGGGCTTGTTCCTGGGCGGCTGCTACTGGACAATGCAGAGCGCACTGGCCGCAGTAGATGCAGGCGTGCTTCTTATCATGAATCGGAATAACCTCCTGATTAATACCGTGTCCGGCCATTTTTAAATAATGAATGCCCTGCTTATCACAGGCTTCCACGCAGTTCTGGCAATCAATACATTGCGTCCCGTCAATCTCTACAGCCTGGGCGAACTTATATGTCGGGCGAAAGGACTTGCGATCCGGAAAGCGGGCGATCTTTATCTTATAATCCCTAGCTAAATTTAACAAATCACAGTTATAGCGGGAGATGCAGTCCGTGCATTTCTCAATATGCTCAGCAAATAACAATTCAATATTAAGGTTGCGGGCCTGTTTCACCCGCGGACTATCAGTATATATCTCCATGCCGGCCTGGATCTCGGTAGAGCAGGCGGTCATGAGGCGCGGATAATTCTTTATCTCTACGACGCAAACCCGACAATTAGCTTTGATCTTTAAATCCGGATGATAGCATAAGGACGGGATCTTGATATTATTCTCCCGAGCGACATCTAGGATGGTCTGCCCTTCCTGGCCGCTGACCTTTTTGTTGTTTATTTTAAGAGTCATGGAATTATGACTGAGATCTTTAGCGTATAATCTTGGCTAAGTCTCAAGACGACGGCTATTTTTTTAAAATATTTTGATAAAAACTCCTAATTGGGACGGGCAAAGAATAACCCAAGGCGCAGAAGCTGCTATCTGATAGGCTATCTACAATTTCCCAGAATAATTTATCATCAAGCTTGGGCGCGTTAATCAGATTATCCAGGCGATAGGTGCCTTCCCGGCAAATAGTACACTGCCCACAACTCTGATCCCGATAAAAACGCAACCAATATTTAAGCAGCTTGTCCTTAGACGTCCTGGCTAGATCATAAACTGTGATTGAGCCGGAGCCTTCCGCGCCGACCGCCAGCTGCTGCTGGTTCAGAACTTCGCCGCTCGCTTCCCCGCCGACTTGGACAAAAAAAGGATTATCGGGATAATTGCCGGTCTCCCGCAGAATTTCTTCAATGCTTAAATGGGCCGGGAGAGCATAGACGCCTCGGCGCCGGACGGCGCCACTAATCGTATAGAAACGCTGGCCGCGATATTTTCCCCGAGCAACCAGGCTGACATCGTAAAAAGTTTCCGGATTATTAATAAGCGTGGGCTGACCAAAAAGTCCCTGGCTTGGCGGATAGGGCGGCCGGAGACGCGGCTCTACTTTCTGGCCCTCGATCAAATTGAGCAGGGCGGTTTCTTCGCCGCTGATGTAAGTCAGCCGGGCAGGTTTTATGAAAAAATCCCAGCGACCGTTCAGAGCAGCATATTTTTTCGCTCCCCAGAGACGGCGCAAACTAGCGGCGTAAAGATGATAATAGTCATGATTCAGGAAAAAATATATTTTCTTTACCTTCTTTACCCCCAGAAAAACCGCCGCTTGATATACGCCATCAATAATTTCCGCAGCGTGATGCTGGAAAAGGTAGCCGTCTTTCTTAACTCCCGGCTCGCCTTCAGCGCCATTGACGATAATGTAGGCGCTAGACCGACGCTTTAGCGCAGCGGCGACCGCCGCCCATTTCTTGGCCGTCGGATAGGACGCTCCACCGCGGCCGACCAGGCCGGCTTCATCGATTTTTTTTAAGATATTAGTCATCTTGTTTAAGATATAAAGGCAATCTATCTCAAAAAATTCTTCAAATAGACAGCTAACTCAACCAAACGGTTAGCATAGCCCCACTCATTATCATACCAGGCAATTACTTTCAAAAGGTCGCCACCAATTACCTTAGTTGATAACAGATCAACGATGGCGCTGTGGGGATTACCGACGATATCGCTGGAGACTAACTCTTCGGATGAGGCTTCAATCAAGCCTTTCATCCGGCCTCGAGCCGCTTTAAGGAAAGCTCGGTTAACGGCTTCGGCGCTGGTTTTCTTATTCAATAGATAGACGGTATCACACAAAGAGCCGACCGGCGTGGGTACGCGGACAGCTAAGCCGTCAAACCTATTCTTTAAGGCCGGAATTGTTTCCGTTGTCGCCAAAGCGGCTCCGGTAGTAGTCGGGACCATATTTACCGCGGCTGCCCGGGCCCGGCGCCAATCTTTATGCGGGCCATCCACTAAATTCTGATCGGCGGTATAGGAATGGATGGTCGTCATGATAGCTTTCTTAATGCCAAAATTTGCCTTGATAACCGCCGTAGTCGGCGCCAAACAGTTGGTCGTGCAGGAGGCGCAGGATAGCAGATGGTCGGCTCGCTTTACTTTATTTTCATTAACGCCCAGAACGATAGTCTTGACGCCGCCTTTCTTAGCCGGAGCGGACAGCAAGACCTTCTTAGCACCGGCTTGCAAATGCTTTCCCAACTCCTCTTTACTGCGGAATTTGCCAGTACACTCCAGAACGATATCCACCTGTAATTTTTTCCAAGGCAGCTCTAGTGGATCTTTAATTGCTAAAACCGGCACTTTCCGTCCCGATACTACTAGCTGGTCTTTGGTAACGCTGATTTTCTGGCTATAGCGGCCATAGCAGGAATCATATTGTAGAAGATGGGCTAAAGTTTTAGGATCGGTTAAATCATTAACTGCCACGACAGAAATATCTGGGAAACGCTCTAAGATGATTTTAAAAGCGGCTCGGCCAATCCGGCCGAAACCATTAATCGCCACATTAATTTTTTTCATAAAAAAGATAAATAATAGCTAAATTATTCTGATGATATTATAGCATATTAATTAGGAATAATAAAAACTCCGGCTCAAGATGAATCGGATTAAAAGACTGACTCGTTTAAATTATATTACTAGAGCTTTTTTAATATCTTAACTAGCCCCTGATTAGCATCAACTTCAACCAAATCCCCATCTTTTAGAACCTTAGTGGAAATTTTGGTACCAATCACGCAAGGCTTCTTAAGCTCTCGGGCAACGATAGCGGCATGAGACAGGATGCCACCGGCGTCAGTGATAAAAGCAGTCGCTTTTTTCATAATTGGCAGAAACTCGGGGCGCGTCATGCCGGAAACCAGGATTTCACCGGCTTGGAAATAGCGAGCGCTCTTCTTAGGATTAACAACGACTCTAACCGGACCAGTAGCGAGGCCCGGATAGGCGATACTGCCTTTAATTATCTTTATGGCTTTCTTCGGCAAGAGAATTCTCTCCACCTGATCAGTCTCTCTTCCGGAAAAAATCTGGTGTTGGCCTTTATTAAAAACCACTGCTGATCTAGCGTACCTTGATTTCAGTATGGCCTTACTTGGTAAAAAGCCTTTTTGAAAATATTTTATTAGCTCCTCTCTTGTGGCCGAAAGAATTTCTTTCTGGCTATAGCCCGTCTGCTTAGCGATGCTCGTCGCTATCTTTTCCATAAAATTTTCCGTTTCTCGGAAAACTGGTTCAGCAAACAACCTAGCTTCCTCTAAAATCGGCAAAAACTTATCCAACTGGTGGCTAGAAAAATAATCAACAATATATTTAACGCTAAGATGTGGCAAATAATACTTACCTACCAAATTCCAAAATTCATTATATTCTTTTAAAGTGGCGGCGCGCTTATGTAATTTAAGAAAATTAAGAACCTCTTGCGAACTGTTTTTTAGGTCAACCGCCAGTTTTTTAACACCCGTGGTATTATGAAAAACACTGATTAGGCGCTGGCCCAGTTTATCTTTATCCGCCTCCCTGACCCAGCAATCAGTAATTCCCTCTTTATAGACATAAATAACTCGATCATAGGCGGGGCGGCCGGCGACCTTATCCATAATAGTCCAATGTTCGCCAAAATTAGAATCTGAATTCAGGCTCCATTTCCCTGACCAAACTTTTGTCCAGTCGGAATATTTCTGTAAATCAGTTAATTTCATATTTGACTAATTATAGCAATTAATATTTCAAAAAATCTACCTTAAAGGCAGACTTTATGTTTTCTTATTCTTTTTATGCCGGTTGATATCCACCTGGATGATAACATCGCGCTCATCTTCTTTCTCTGAGGTAAGCTTGACGTCAACCGTCTGCTTGAGGAGATGATGACCGATAACTACGCCGCGGGAGCCATCGACATTGACTTTCGTGCCGATAGGGGGCAGCTGGCCGGCCATCTCCTTATAGCCCTCATATTCATAAGACAGGCAGCACATCAGCCGGCCGCACATCCCGGAAATTCGTTCGCTACCCCGGTGGACGACTTGCTGGGCTTCGGCCATTTCTGAGGTGATTGAAGAAAATTCCTGCAAGAAATTACTGCAACAAAGGCCCCGGCCGCAAGGACCGCAGTCGCCAGTCAGCTTGGCTTCGTCGCGCGTGCCTATCTGAGTTAAGCGGATATTGACGTTGAAATGGGCGACCAGGTCTTTGACCAACTCCCGAAAATCAACCCGGCCGTCCGCAATAAAAGCGAAATTTACTCGGCTGCCGTCTAAAGAAAAATGGACATCGACCAGTTTCATTGGTAAATCGTGCTTCCGTACCAGTTCCTGGCAGTAGTCTAGAGCCGCCTCTTTCTTGGCCGGACTAGCCAGCCTAGCGACATCATCATAATCAGCCTTCTTGATAATCGGTTTGAGTTCGCGTTCCTCTGGGGATGTTTCAGGAAGGTCTAAAATCTTAATTATCTTGCCCAGCTCCTTGCCCATCTCCGTACTGACAATCACATAATCACCCAGGGCGACTTCAATCCCCGGAATTAGAAAATCATAAACCTTATCCCAAGGAGCGAATTGTATCTGGGCAATTTTCATATAAGAATAACCCCGGAGAACCGGGGTTAAATAAGTTAAAGCGAATAGCGGACAAACTGCTTGACTTGGGTGCCGCCTAAAATATCCTTGACTTTCTTCTTGTCGTCTTTGATGTATTCCTGCTCTAAGAGGCAGACTTCGGAATAATACTTGCCCATCTTACCCATGACAATCTTCTCAACCATCTCGGCCGGCTTGCCTTCTTTCAAAAGCTGTTCGCGATAAATATCTTTCTCCTTATCCATCTCCGCCGGATCAACTTCGGCTGGCACTATATATTTAGGGTTAGCCGCCGCGACCTGCATAGCAATATCCATAGCCAAGTCGGCCTGATTTGGCTTATCCAGAGAGACTAAAACGCCAAGCCGTCCGCCCAGGTGAGAATAGGCGGCCACAGTCTCGCCCGTAATCGTCGCAAAGCGCTTGAGACCCATCTTTTCGCCAATTGTGCCGCTAAGATTATCTAAAGCCTCTTGAACCGTCCCTGCGCCTAAAGGCAAAGCGACTAACGCTTCTAAAGAAGCGGGCTTAGAGGTTTTTATCAGCTCCATTACCTGATCCGCAAAAGCTTGAAACTTTTCATTGCGAGAAACAAAATCGGTTTCGGAATTCAATTCTAAGATATAGCCTTCGGTCTGAGCTTGGTTAACCGCTACTTTAATAGTCCCTTCGTTAGCTTCCCGCCCGGTTCTCTTGGCGGCCTTGGCAATACCCTTCTTGCGCAGGACTTCAACGGCTTTTTCTAAATCATTACCAGCTTCTTGGAGAGCTTTCTGGCAGTCCACCATGCCGGCGCCGGTCATTTCGCGCAACTGTTTGATTAGTTCCATATTGATTAATGTTATAGAATTCTTTTTTAAATTAGGTTTTCTTCTTCTCTGAGAGGATAGTCTCCTTAATAGACTCTAAAATGAGCTTAATGGTCTTGATAGCGTCATCGTTAGCGGGAATAGGATAGTTTATCAAGGTCGGATCAACGTTCGTATCGCAAATCGCGATGATTGGGATATTCTTCTGCTGGGCTTCCTTCATCGCCGTCTCTTCTTCCTTAATGTCCCAGATGAAGAGAGCGTCAGGCAACTTATTAAGGCTTGTCAAACCGCCGACCCGCATCTCCAGCTTCTTGATCTCCCGGTCAAAGTTCAATCTTTCCTTCTTGGTATATTTTTCTAGTTTGCCGAACTCCCGCTTCTCAATCAGGTCTAAATATTTCTTGACGGATTTCTTGACGACTGCGAAGTTAGTCACATAGCCGCCTAGCCATTTGCCGACGATATAGGGTTGGTTGATAGCTATAGCCATCTTCTTCAAAGGCTCGGCAACCTGGTTCTTGGTGCCGACGAAAAGAATGCTCTTCCCTTCAGCAATCAGCTTGACCATGAATTCCAGGGCTTCCTGGAGCTTTTCCTGGGTCTTTTTTAAATTAATGATGTAAACACCGTTCTTAGCCGTGAAGATGAAGGGTTTCATCTTCGGATGCCAGCGGTTAGTCCGATGGCCGAAGTGCATGCCGGCTTTAAGCATGTCTTCTAATTGAGGGATCTTAATCATATTTTTTCTTTGTTACGTCTGTCTCCGGCCTTTTTAAAAAAAGGAAGAAAATTTGCGGCTATAAGCCGCTGGAGACATGATGATTAATTAAATTGGCCATTAGCCGAGCCGAGTAAAAATAAGGCTGACCCAGCCATAATTTCTAAAATCTGGCCGAATCAGCAAAGGCTAATTAAAAGTTTAACCTCTGATTTCCGAGGTTAAACCTCTATTATTCAAGATATAGTAATTTTTCTTATTTGTCAAGATAAGTCAATCAAACTGATAAAACTCTTTCTGACGCTGGTCAAGCTCGCTGACAGCCGTATTATATTCCGCTATTTCCGCCTGATAAGCGGCCAGGGCGGCATTATATTGATTGACCTGGGTATTATATTCTGGAATCAAGGCATTATATTGAGCAATCTGCCCATTATTATAATAGGTATCCAACTGGCTCTTCAGGTTGTTCAAGGCCTGCTCTTGGGCGGAGAGGGCGGCTCCGGACTCTTGGATAGCCACCTGTTGGACGCTAATAGCCGCTTGCCGGGTTCGCAGCTCCTCAGCTTTAGAACGGATTAAGGCTGCTCCTTGATATGTTTTGCCAAGCGTTGCCTGCTTTATCTCAATCTTCCCCAGACCGGCCGGATTGAATAAATTGTCAAACTGCTCGCTGGCCGTCTGCGCCTGGCCGTTGATATTTTGGGGGATGACGCTCCAAGGGAAATAATTAGTTGTTTCAATGAAGCAGTAGCCGGAATCATTCAAAGAATGCTCTCTGGGGCAAGCGACGCCGGCCGCCGTATGATTAATGTCCGGAAAATCTAAGATAGCGGCGCCGTAACCTAGGCGGCGCAAGAGAGCGACGGCCAAGAAAGTCTTATCTGAACAAATGCCGCGCTTTAAGTAGAGGGTCTCGTAAGGATAAAACGGCTGCAAGTTGTCCGCCTGCAGTTTCCCCTGATCATAAGGAATATATTGGACGAGAGCTAAAACAAATTCAGCCAGCTGGTCTTCGCTCCAATTCTGCTCGGTCGCTCGGAGGCGCGCTTGGCTGATAATCTCGTCTAAAGAGATGTCGCCGGTCTTTATCTTTAAAAAAAGGCCATAAAAGGCGTCGCGGGCATCCGGCGGTTCCTGGCCGACGATATAGGAATAGACGTGCGGTGCCGCTTGGTAAGCCTGATAAAGGCTAGTGCTTAAATTTAGTGTTAAAGAATAGCTGGTATTTTGATATTTAAAGTTAAACAGCACTCCGGAAGCCGGGAGACTGTTATCTGGGGCGATTGTTCCTAAAGAAATCTTGACTAAATCGGCATTCGTTATCCCCAAGCCGAAGCGGCGCATCAACCCAAAGGCATCGGCCGGACGGCCCAGGTAATAGAGCTTCTGGTCTAAAGGATGGACATAATAGGCCTTCCCCTGATCCTGGACTTTCAGGAGGATGCGGCCGGCTAGGCGAAGCGGCGCGCGGCTATTGAAGAAGCTATTGAAATCGGCATTGGTGATTCCCAGGCCGAAATGGCGCATCACTGCGAAAGCATCATCGGGCCGACCGAGATAATAGCGCCGACTATCAAGAGGATTAACGTACCAAGCCTGGCCCTTATCCTGGACTTGCAAGAGGATGCGGCCATCTAAAGCCGCCGCCTGCGCGGGCGGGACTAAAAATAATCCTGACCCAATCGTCGTGCCGATAACTAAACTAAGACTAAATTTTAATAACCGACTTAGCATAATTAATCAAACAGCGTAACAAACATATCGCGATCGGGCGGCGTGGGCAAATGATTGACATCGTTAATGAAAGCAATCTTGATGTAGCCGTCGCGATCAATGACTAACTTGCTGATTGAGGACTGGAAAATTTCCAGAGACAGGAAGCCGATGATATCGGCGTTAAGAATGCCTGTCAACAGAGACTTGATAAAATTACCGTGGGTGAACAAGGCGATCTTCTTATTCTTATGGCGCCGGAATATTTCCGCGACTGCCCGGCGGGCGACGACTTGCATCTTATCCAGTTCCCTATCTAATAGCTTATAGCGCGGCAATTTATTCTGGCGTGATTTCTCCGACATGTTAAAATATTTCAGGCGCTGCCAATAGCGCCAGTCGATTTCGTCCAAGCGCGGATTGATAATCAGCTCCTGCCGGGCTTTCTTAATAAACTCTGCAGCCGTTTCCCTAGACCGCCGCAGATCGCTGCTATAAAATACTTCTAATTTCATCTTCAGGAGCCGCTTGGTCAGGTATTTCCTCTGTTTAGTGCCTGTTTTTGACAAGGGCATATTCTGTTCGCCGGCCGTCTTTTCCAGGGAATAATCCGGATGGCAGTGACGAATTAGATAGATCTCGGTATAGGGCCGGCGAGTCTTGGGCTGGATCTTGATATACGGATTTTTATACATAAACAAAAAATTACTAATAAAAAGTATTATTCTGCTCCATCCTCGCCCTATAGATTAGCTTTGGCCATTTCCCAATTAAGCAGGTTTTTCAAAACCGCCTCGACAAAATCTGCCCGCCGGTTTTGATAGTCTAAATAATAGGCATGCTCCCAGACATCAATCGCTAAGAGAGGCTTGAGGCCCTTGGCCAGAGGATTATCGGCATTGGCTGTCTTGATGATCTTCAAGCTAGCGCCGTCTTTTACTAGCCAAGCCCAGCCGCTGCCGAACTGCCCCAAGGCGGCTGTCTTAAATTCGTTATAGAAACTATCTAATGAGCCGAAGGAGGTATTAATCGCCGATAATAAATCAGCCGACGGTTCCAAACTCGCATCCGCCGGCCGCAGGCTTTTCCAGAAAAAATCATGGTTATAGACCTGGGCAGCATTATTAAAAATCGACGCTTTGTCTAAGCTGCCCGCCGTCTTCATGATAATCTCTTCCAAAGTCGCCGTTTCTAAATCCGTGCCGGCTACCAGCTTGTTTAAATTATCAACATAAGCCTGGTGATGCTTGCCATAATGGAACTCCAAGGTCTTGGCCGAAATATGCGGCTCTAAGGCCGTTGGTTTGAACGGCAGAGGAGATAGGGTAAACATAAAATTAAAATTAATAATTAAACTTTCTCAAACTATCGCTTATTATAACAAAAAAAACGGTTATTGACTAATTAAAATTTCCGCCTCTTGACATCTATAATGAAGTTTGCTATAATATCCTAACAACAATTAAGGAGTTCTTTAATCAACATACAACCGCCACCCCTGATAGTTGCTTTTGGTAGCATCAGACAAAACTTCATTAAATGGAGCAGATCGATTCGACATAAGGATTAAGATTATTTGTCTTCAGGACAGGCGCGAACACCCAGCAAGAAATTGCTGGGTTTTTTTATGCCCTAGTTTAACGTCCGGCCTTTTTGCCAAGCTGTCCGCAGGCCGCGGCAATGTCGGCGCCAAAACTCAAGCGGACAGTCACGGCCACGCCCTCGTCTTCTAAGATTTTCTTGAACTTCTCCAGTCTTTCCCGCGAGGCCGGTTGAAAACGGCCGGTGGGATTATAGGGGATGAGATTGACTAAGCATAAGGGGCGCTGCATGAGCTTAGCTAATTGCTGGGCATCTAAATCACTATCATTTACGCCCTTAAGCAGCAGGTATTCAAACATCACCCGCCGGCCGGTTTTCCTGATATAATCATCAACCGCCCGCAAAAGGTCGCGCAATTCATATTTCTTGGCAATCGGCATCAAGTCGCGGCGCAAACTATCATTAGCAGCATGCAGGGAAATCGCCAGATTAATCTGTAGCTTCTCGCCGGCCAGTTTCTTGATGCCTTCAGTAATCCCGGCCGTAGAAACTGATAAGCGACGGGAGCCCAGGCCGATAGTTTCCGGGTTGTTAATGAATTTAGCCGCCTTGATGAACTCCGGATAATTCAGGAACGGTTCGCCCATACCCATGAAAACAATATTATCAATCTTCCCTCCCGCATCTTCTTCTTTAAGATAGCGCGACCAGAAAACAACTTGTTCAATAATTTCGGCCGCCGCCAGGTTACGGCGGAAGCCCAGCTGGCCGGTCGCGCAAAAAGCGCAGCCTAGAGGACAGCCGACTTGGGAAGAAACGCAGACCGTATTGCGCTTATCTTTCTGCCTGATTAAGACTGTCTCAATCACTTCTCCGTCTTGTAAAGTGATAACGGCTTTCTCACTATGGCGCGCCGGAGCTTTAAAAACCCGCGCCTTTATTTCCAAAGGACAGGCCGTATCCAGCTTCTCCCGTAAGGCTTTAGGCAGGTTAGAAACTTCCGACCAGGCGCTGATATAATCTTGAAATACAGCCCGGTTGACCTGGGCGTAGCGATATTTAGGCTCAGCCGCTAAGAGGCTGTTTAATTTAGATAAGTCCATGCGATTGCTTTTAAACTGATAATTATTTTTTCTGTAAAGTTATCTTAACGATTTCTCCCCGGCCGGAAGTCCGCAGCGGCGGACCCCAGGTGCCGACGCCGTTAGTGACGATTAGGGAAAAATCGCCCTCCTGAAATAGGCCGTAGCCATAACCCCTATAAATAGCCTTGACCAGCCAATTAATCGGAAAAAGCTGGCCGCGATGGGTGTGTCCGGAAAGCTGGAGGTCGATTTCGGCGTTTTTCGCCAAAACGATATTCTTGGGCTCATGGAAAAGAAGGATGCTGGGCTGAGCCGGGCTATAGCCGACCTGCTCTAAAATCGCTTTTTCTAAATCAAAATCCTTGTTGAAAGAATAGTTCAGACCGATGATCTGCAGGCCGTCCACGACCATCAGCCTATTATCCAATACCTCTATGGACTCCGGCAAAAGTTCTTTAGCGCGCTCAAAGCCGAGATAGAGGTCATGGTTGCCAAAAGAGTAATATAGGCCGCGGGGCGCAGATAGTTCAGAGAAAGGCTGGGAAAGCCAGCTAAAATCAGCTTCCATGCCGTCAAACAAATCGCCGGTGATAAAAACCGCTTCCGGCTGCAGGGCTTTGACTTGAGCGACAATTCTGGAAAAAAAGTGCTGGCGGTAAACTGGCCCAAGATGGACGTCAGAAATCTGGACGACTGTCTTGCCCTGCCAAGCGGCCGGCAAATCCTTGATGGAAACAGTATATTCCGTTACCCGGGGCTGCCAAGCGTTATAGGCTCCCCAGAGAGACAGAAGGATGGTTCCGCTAAAGAAAACCAGACGCAGATAGAAAACTGGCACCGGCCAGCCTAAGGCCGGACCGATAAACTTCAAGATTAAAACTAAAATAAGCATCAGCCCGAAGTTGACCAGACTGCCGATCCAAAAGCCGGACAATATATAGTACCAGCGGGTAAAAAGATTATCCCACTGATGGATAAAAAAGGAAGAGATAATCGCCGAAACAAAGAAAAAAAATAACAGGCTGCCTAAAATGACCTGGTAATTGAAACTGGTAATCCCCAAGAGCTTCACTAAGAAAAACCACAGAAAAAAATGGCCGGCTAAGACGACCAGGAAGGAGAAAGAAAAAAAGATTAATTGCATCATATTATTTAAAAGGAAAAGGCGAAAGGCTGGCCTGTTGGCCAAGCTCAGCTTCAATTTCCAATAAACGATTATATTTGGCGGTTCTTTCTGAACGGGCCGGGGCGCCCGTCTTTATTTGGCCGGTCCCCAGTGCTACGCTGAAATCAGCAATAAAAGCATCCTCGGTTTCCCCGCTCCGATGTGAAACCACAGCGTTAAAGCCGGCCGCCCGAGCCGTTAAAATAGCCTGGACGGTCTCGCTTACCGTACCAACTTGGTTCAATTTAATCAAGATAGCGTTGGTTGCCCTCTCTTTGATTCCTCGGCTAAGGCGCTTCACATCAGTAACATACAAATCATCGCCGACAATCTGATCCGTCGCCTGATGGCTGGCCGTAAACCGCTGGAAGCTCGCCCAGTCATCTTCGCTGAAAATATCTTCCCAGGAACGAATCGGAAACTGCTTCTGCAAAGCTTCATAGAAATCAGACAATTCCGGGCCGCTGAGCACCAGGCCTTCTTTTTTTAAATTATAAGAGCCGGCTTGATAGAACTCCGTGGCCGCGGCGTCTATGCCGAAAACAATATCTTTGCCTAAATCATATCCAGCCGATTGGACAGCTTCGCTTAACAGTTGGAAAGCTTCTAAATTACTGCCTACCGCTGGAGCAAAACCGCCCTCATCGCCGACTAAGGAACTATAGCCATGGCTGGGCAAGACCTTCTTCAGGGATTGATAA
>Ga0172375_10006715_pt1 | contig 16008 bp, 15 predicted proteins | sample LakKiv1m_FD_114537 | JGI IMG/M metagenome (GOLD analysis project Ga0172375, IMG submission 114537) | Freshwater microbial communities from Kabuno Bay, South-Kivu, Congo - kab_092012_11.1m | ecosystem: Environmental > Aquatic > Freshwater > Lake | place: Democratic Republic of the Congo...
CGCCCGGTGATCGATCATCCCCTCGCACGGAATCCCCACAATGTAAAGCTGGTCGCGTTTGATCTGGTTTTCGATGATGTGGGTCACGATGTTTCGGGAATTGCACCCATTGGCCACGATCCCGACCTTGTCGGTCCGCTTGGTCAGATAGTTGCACAGGTTCAGACCGCAGAAGTTGTCCCAGTAGAGCCGGTCCACCCTGTCCGGATCGCTGACCATAAGGGGCTGGTTCATCATCGGCACGGACCCCTTTCCGTAGCCGATGAACGCATCTACTTTTTTCTCCTGAAGCAGCCTCTTCGCGGTCTCCTGGATTTTTTCAGTATATCTGAGCATTATGCCACCTCGGCTCTCTTTTTGATAAAATACCTCGCTGGACCCAGGGCCTTTACTTCCTTTGCCACCGTATTGGCCACATCCACAAATTTGGTGGCCTCGGCCGAGGATATCCATGAAAAATGGAGCCTCCCCGGTTCAACGCCCACATGCTCCAACAGGCCCTTCAAGAGCGCAAATTTTCTCCTTGCATAGTAATTACCTTCCAGGTAATGGCAGTCCCCCGGGTGTCACCCGGATACCCAGACCCCGTCGGCCCCGTGTCGGAAGGCGGCCAGCACAAACTTGGGACTGACCCTGGCCGAACAGGGCACCCGGATAATCCGAAAGTTGGGCGGATACTGAAAGCGGCTCACCCCTGCCAGATCAGCCGCCCCGTAGCTGCACCAGTTGCACAGAAAAGTTGTAATTTTCGCTTCCCAGTCGCTCATGATTTTCTCCTGGTCCGTTTGTTCGTAAGAGGCTCAAGGCGTAAGGCACAAGGCTCAAGAGTATGAGTATGAGATCCGCAACCACAAACCCCTTTCTACCGACTATGACTCATCCATCTCGTCATCCAAATCATCCACCCATCCAGCTTCTATTCATTCCTCAATTCCTCAATCCCCCAATTCCTCAATCCCTAAATTCCCCAATTAGATCTCATTGATCATGGCCATGATCTGGTCTTCGCCGAATCCCTTGAGGTTCAGGGCGCCCGATCTGCACGATGCGACGCATAGCCCGCATCCCTTGCACAGTACCGGATTGATCTCCGCCTTGCCGGCAAAACGGCCTTCCTTGACAAACGACGGCGCGGAGTAGGGGCACACATCGATGCAGACCCCGCAACCGCTGCAAATGAGCGGATTGACCTGGGCGATGGTGCCGCTGACCTGGATCTTCTTCCTGGCCAGAAGGGTGACGGCCCTGGAGGCCGCAGCCTGTGCCTGTGCCACGGATTCATCGATCGGCTTGGGATAGTGGGCCATGCCGCAGAGAAAGACCCCATCCGTGGCAAATTGCGATGGACCCAGTTTGGCATGGGCCTCGACAAAAAAGCCGTCTTCATTCATCGGCACCTTGAAAAACTGGGCCAGTTTTTCATCCCGGTATGGGACGATGGCAGTGGCTAAGGAAACGAGGTCCGCATTTATGAAAACAGGACGTCCAAGGATGTGGTCCATGACCTTCACCTGCAAACTGTCCTGACCGGCCGTGACCTGGGGCTTTTGATCCACGGAGAACCGGAAAAAGAGGATGCCGGCAGCCCGGGCCTTGCGGTAGAGATATTCCCGTTCCCCGTATGTCCGGATATCCCGATACAGGATGTATACATTCATATCCGGATTCATCTCCTTGAGATGAAGGGCGCTCTCCATGGAGTGGGTACAGCATACCCTCGAGCAGTAGGGCCTTTCAGCCTCGCGCGACCCGACACACTGGATAAATACGGCGGTTCCGATCGATTTCAGAGAGGGGTCGTGGTTCATGAATTTTCGGTCCAGCTCCAGGTGGGTCACCACCCTGGGATCCCGGCCGTAGAGGTATTCATCCGGCGTGTATTCGGCGGCGCCGGTTGCGATGACGGCCACACCGTGTTCAAAGAGGTCTTCCTTCCCGCCAGCTCCCAGGGTCGTCTTAAAGTTCCCGACAAACCCGTCAACGCTCGTCAATTCCGTCCCAAGACGCACATGGATGTTGCTGTCGGATGTTACCGACGCAATGAGATCGGAGAGGTTCTGCTGAATATCCTCATCTTTCCAGGTCTTGAAAAGGTTCAGGGCCTGACCGCCCAGTGCGGATGACCGCTCTACGAGACATACCTCATATCCCTGGCTGGAAAGGCTCTTTGCGGCGGACATTCCCGAGATCCCGCCCCCCACCACAAGGGCCTTCTGATCCACATCCACTTCGGCTTCCTGAAGAGGTTCCACCATGGCCACCTTGGCCACGGCCATGCGGACGAGGTCCTTGGCCTTTTCCGTGGCCATGAGCGGATCACCCTTGTGCACCCAGGAGTCCTGGTTCCGGATGTTGGTCATCTCAAAGAGGTATTTGTTCAGCCCCGCATTGATGAGCGTTTCCTGGAACAGGGGTTCATGGGTTTTCGGGGTGCAGGCGGCCACGACGATACGATTGAGATGATTTTCTGTGATCACACGGGTCATGGCATCCTGGGTATCCTGTGAGCAGGTGTAGAGATTGTCCGTCACATATTCCACATAGGGGAGGGACTCGGCATAGCTGCGCACTGCCGGCACATCTACCACAGAGCCGATATTGATGCCGCACTGGCATACAAACACGCCGATACGGGGGCGTTCACCGATAATGTTCCGCTCTTGAGGGACCTCCCGGGTCCGGGTCAGCGTATTTCGAGCGTCGCTCAGGAGCGCCCCTGCCTCGGCGGCCGCGGAACTGGCCTCAATAACCGACTGGGGGATGTCTTTGGGTCCGGCAAAGGCCCCGCAGACGTAGATCCCTTCCCGGGAGGTGGCCACAGGTCGAAATGAGGGGGTCCGGCAGAACTCACCCTCGGTCAGATCGATGCCCAACTCTCTGGCAAGTGAAACGGTTTCCGGCGAGGTTTCAAGCCCTACCGAAAGGACCACCATATCGAACTCCTCTTCGATCGCCTCTCCCGCTTCATTGGCGTATTTCATGATGACGTCATCCGTCTCCTCAACCGGATCGATGGTGTGGACCCTTGAACGGATGAAGCGCACCCCGTGTTTTTCCCTCGCGTTGTCGTAGTAGCGTTCAAAGTCTTTTCCATGGGTCCTCATATCCATGAAAAAGATGGCGCAGTCCAGGTCGCCTCTCCCGTGCTCTTTGGCGATGACCGCTTCCTTGATGGCATACATGCAGCAGGCAGAAGAACAGAAACCGTTGTCACACCGGTTGATATCTCTCGATCCGACACATTGGAGCCAGGCGATTTTTTTGGGTTCCTTGTGATCGGACATCCGGGCCAGATGCCCCAGGGTCGGTCCTGAAGCGGACAGTATCCTTTCAAATTCCATGGAGGTGATGATATTAGGGTGCGATGCGTAATTGTAGGTGACAAATCGGGATGGATCAAACGGCTGGAACCCCGGGGCCAATATGATAGATCCCACGTCAAGCTCAATGTCCTCGGGTCTCTGGGCATGGGTCTCCAGGGTGACCGCCTTGGCCCCGCAGGCCTCCACACACTGAAAACACTCACAACAGTAGCCGCAGTTGAGACACCGGTCGGCTTCATGCTGCCCGGTCTCCTTATCATAGCCCAGCTCAACTTCAGAAAAGTTGCCCCGCCGGTCTTGAATATGGAGTTCCGGCATTTTGGCGCGGGACTGCCTGAGCTGGTTTTCCGGGATCGGACGGTATATGGGGGTTTCAATGGTGATGGGCTCCCGTCCCTCGGCCATATCACGGCCGTCCAGATAGCGGACAATGGATTCAGCGGCCTCCCGACCTGCGGCGATGGCGCCGATGGCCACCCAGGGCCCGGTTTGAAGATCGCCCCCGGCAAAGACGCCCTTGCGGCCGGTTTCGTAGGTGATCGGATTCACCTCTGTGGTGCCCCATTTGGTAAAGCTGAGGTCGGCAATGTCTTCCAGGGCCGAGAGATCGGGACGCTGCCCGATGGCCGGGATCAGTTGATCGATCTCGATATCGTACTCGCTCCCTGGAATCGGAACGGGGCGTCTCCTGCCTGAGGAATCGGGTTCGCCCAGGTCCATCCGGATGCACCTGAGTCCGACGATGGCGCCCTCCTCGGTCAGGGCCTCCTGGGGGGCCGAGAGATAGGTAATCCGGGCCCCTTCCGCCTCCGCGGCCTGGATCTCTTCTTCCCAGGCAGGCATCTCAGCACGGGTCCGACGATACAGGATCGTTACCTCTTTCGCTCCGAGCCGGATGGCGGAACGGGACACATCGATGGCCACATTGCCCCCGCCGATGATCGCTATTTTCTTTCCGACCGCTGCTTTTCCCTTGAGATTCACCTCTCTCAAGAAGTCCACCCCCTGGCGGACCCCCTGGGCCTTTTCACCGGGGATTCCCAGCTCGATCCCCTTATGGGCGCCGAGGGCCAGATATACGGCGCTGTACCCGGTGTTCAAGAGCCGGTCCACCGTCAGGTCCTGGCCCAACGGGGTGTTGGTCTTGATCTCTACACCCAGTTGGGTGATGACCTCGATCTCTCTGTCCAGGATCTCTCTCGGAAGGCGATGATCCGGGATCCCGACCCGCAACATGCCTCCCGGTTCCGGCAAGGCCTCGAAGATGGTGGACAGGACCCCTTTTCGTGCCAGGTGATAGGCTGCCGAAAGCCCGGCAGGTCCGGACCCGATGATGGCCACCCTCTCCGCCCTCCGGGGCGCACACGCGATGTCTATCGCTCTGGGGTCAAACTGATCGGCCGCCAGTCTCTTGAGGTTCCGTATGGCCACGGGATCATCCACCTCGCACCGTCGGCATGCGTCTTCGCAGCCGTGGGGGCAGATCCGGCCCAGGACTCCGGGCAAGGGAAGGTCTTCCATGATGATCTTGAGGGCTTCCTTATACCTGCCCTGGCGGACCATCTGCACATAACCCTGGACGTTCAGCCCGGCCGGACAGGCCAGTCGACAGGGGGCCTTGTCTGCTTTCTGGATGGAGAAGGCCCCGGGAATGGCCTGGGCGTATTTCTTAAATGTGGCCTTGCGATGGTTGAGACCCCGATCGTATTCATTGGGCAGACTCACGGGGCATGCCTCGACGCAGTCGCCGCAGGCCGTACACTTGCTTTCATCGATAAAACGGGGGGTCTTGTGCAAGGTCACCCGGAAGTTCCCCTGGGTCCCTTCAACCTGCTTCACCTCCGCACACGTGATTAGATTGATGTTCAGATGCCGGCCGACCTCGACCAGCTTGGGTGAGATAATTCACATGGCGCAATCATTGGTGGGAAAGGTCTTGTCCAGCTCGCTCATGACCCCGCCAATGGCAGATGATTTCTCCACCAGGTGAACCAGGTATCCTGAATCGGCCAGATCCAAAGCGGCCTGCATCCCTGCAATTCCGCCCCCTACCACCATGACGGATCCAACGGTTTTTCCGGGCATGAGAGACTCCTTATGGGAATTTTTTGAAACGGCGCATCGGCCAGGATTTGAAGTTCAGTCCTTTTCTCATGATTTCTGTATGCTGTCAATAAAAAAAGTCTCAGGTTTTTCCATGTGCCGGCGACCCCCTGATTCGCACTCAAAATATAACCTTGAACAGGGGGCGTGACCGTGTTACACTTTGTTGCCATGAAGATCACATCCATTCCTGCGGTTGAACAATGACATTGTGCATACGTGTAGATCCCGCCTCAGATGCAGAAACGCAAGGGTTGTGTCCGGCGAGGGGGATATCATGTCTTAGGAATCGGAGCGTCGCCCATGTCTGAAAAAAAGATACCCACCATAAGAATCGGCATTGTCGGCGGTGGAGGATTCTGCAAGGAATTCATTGAAAAGACGATATCATACAGTAAGAAGTACATTGACGGGGCACGGATCGTTGCGGTGGCTGACCCGGATCCAGAAGCCCCGGGCATCGTTTTAGCCCGCGAAATGGGACTGATTGTCGTTTCAGACTATCATGAATTCTATGCGCCGGAGCACCACATTGATCTCATCATCGACCTGGTGCCGGAGGAGGCGGTTTTCAATGATATCCTGGAGACCAAGCCGATCCGCATCCGTCTCCTTTCCAATCGCGTGTTCAGATTCCTATGGAACACGGTAACGTTGCAGGAAAAGGAGCTGAGGGATCGAACCAAAGAACTCATGACCATCCTGGATGGGATCCAGGATTTTATTGTGGTCATTACGCCGGAAAGGAACATCGTCGAGGCGAACCGGGCCTTCCTGGATCATATGGGGTATTCCCGTAGTGAGGTCATCGGCAAGACATGTCACGAGGTCTTTCAGAATACCAGCCAGCCCTGCGCGCAGGGAGATATTGTGTGTCCGATGAACGAGGTCATTCGGAACAGAGGGACCGACCAGCAGATCCTGACCCGGGTGGATCGCAACGGTCAACTCCGATATATCGAGGTGACCCTGTTCCCGATATGGGAAAGCTATGGAAAGATCTCACGGTTTGTCGAGATCAGCCGAGATATTACAGACCGGAAGAAGAAGGAGGAGGAGATCACCCAGCGCCTTGAGCAGATGGTGGAAGAACGGACGCGACAACTGGAAGAGACCCACGAAAAACTCCTTCATCAGGACAAGATGGCGTCCTTGGGAAAACTGTCTGCGTCAATGGTCCATGAAATCAACAACCCCATTGCGGGGATACTCAATCTCCTTGCGCTGATCCAGCGGATCGTTGATGAGGGGTCTGTCGGAGAGAAGGAGATTCAGCAGTTCAGAGAATATGTTCATCTCATGGAGACAGAAACCCGGCGGATCAGCCGGATCGTCTCCAACCTCCTGGCCTTTTCCAGGCAGTCAAAACTGACTGTCAGCGAGGTCAACCTCAACCGGATCATTGAAAAGACCCTTTTTCTGAATGCCAATCTCCTGAAGATAAACCGTATCAAGGTCAAGACCAACCTGGATCAAAATCTCCCGGATGTTCTGGGATCTGAGGACCAGTTTCAGCAGGTTATAATGAACCTGATCTCCAATGCCGCTGAGGCCATGGAAGCTGCCGGCGGTACGCTGAACATCGCAACCGTGCATTCCATTAAACACAACAGCGTGATTATCTGCATCCAGGACAGCGGGGTGGGCATTTCCAGGGAGAACCAGAAGAAGCTCTTTGAGCCCTTTTTCACCACCAAGAGGAAAGGGAAAGGGGTGGGTCTGGGGCTGTCCGTGGTGTATGGGATTATCGAGGAGGTTGGGGGGGGCATCGACGTGGCGTCCGAGGTGGGCAAGGGGACCACATTCAAGGTGGAGATCCCCCTGGGTCGAACCGTAAAGCGGGAAAGAGAGGGACCATAGAAGGAGAAGATATCAGCCCATGGAGTGCACCAAAATCCTTATTGTGGATGATGAATTGATCATGCGGGAATCCCTGGCCGGATGGCTTCAAAGGGACGGGTACCATGTGGAGAAGGCGGCCAGTGGAGAAGAGGCCCTGGAAATGCTCAAGGGCGTCAAGTTTGACATTCTTCTGGTTGACATGAAGATGGAAGGGATGAGCGGACTGGAGGTGCTCAGGAGCGTCCGGGAGAGCGATCCGGACGTGGCCGTGGTGATCATTACCGCATTCGGCTCGATCTCCACGGCCATCGATGCCATGAAGCAAGGGGCTTACGATTATCTTTTGAAGCCCTTTGATCCCAATGAACTGGGGATGCTCATCGAGAATATCATTCGGCGTCAGGCCCAGGAGCGGGAACGCCTTTTTCTGAAAGAGGAGTACAGGGAGAGCACCCGCTTTGAAAACATGATCGGGCAGGCCCCCGCCATGCAGCAGGTATTCGATTGGGTGAAGGATGTGGCGCCCAACGAGGCGACGGTGTTGATTTTGGGCGAGACAGGCACGGGCAAGGGTCTGGCGGCCAGGGCGATCCATACCCAGAGCCCCCGCTCAGAGGGGCCTTTTGTGGTGGTCAACTGCGGGGCCTTCCCTGAACATCTTCTGGAAAGCGAGCTCTTCGGATATCAGAAAGGGGCCTTTACCGATGCCAAGACCACCAAGAAGGGCCGGCTGGAGATGGCCCACCAGGGGACCCTCTTCCTGGACGAGATCGGCGAGATCAGCATGCGGATGCAGATCGATCTGTTGCGTGTCTTGGAGGACAAGGTTTTTTATCGGGTCGGAGGGACACAGCCGATAGAGGCGGACTTCCGTGTCATCGCGGCCACCAACAAGAGCCTGGAGGAGGCAATCAGAGAACGAACCTTTCGGGAAGATCTCTATTACCGTCTGAATGTCATCTCGTTTACCATGCCGCCGCTTCGGGAGCGGAAAGAGGATATCCCTCTCCTGGCGGAAAATTTTCTGAGGCGTTTTTCCCGGGAGACCAACAAGGATGTCGACCAGATCAGCCGTGAGACGATGGACGAAATGATGCTGTACGAATGGCCGGGAAACGTTCGGGAGTTGGAGAACGCCATCGAGAGGGCAGTGGTTATCGGCAAGGGAAGAAAGATTATGCCGAAGGACCTCCCCATCTTCCGCCAGGAGTATATTCAGGCTGCCGCGGATCAATCCCTGAAGGGAGTGGAGCGGGAGCATATCGTCCATATACTGGACAGAAACGGGTGGAATATCTCCAGGAGCGCAGAGATATTGGGCATTGACCGGACCACCCTTTACCACAAGATCAAACGCTATCGGATAGAAAGGCCGGATGACCGTCGCCCCGCCTGAGACGCATTAAGGCGCCCTTACGTGCGCCGCTTCAACCGGTCTTTAGAACCCGTCGTCGTCATTCTTTTCAGCGGCTACCACCAGGAGATGACCTTGTCATTGGAAAAGATCGTATCGACAAGCGCCTCATAATCCGCTCGGGCGCCATAGAGCGGAAACTCGATGGCCTCATTCCCTTCCGACAAGATGGCGATCAGGGTCTTTGTGTTGGCATCCGGCTCTGATTTCAAGATGTGCAGCAATTTCATAACCAGCTCCTAAAAGGGGATGATGAGGTCCATCTCTTTCAGCTTCTGCCCGATTTCTTCCAGGGTCATATACTGAAAGCCGTGTTCATCTGCGTTTACCCTGTTGTTGGAAACGTACTGGCATTCCATATCCTCCAACCACTCAAGGTTTTCCTTGTACGCCTCTGTCATATCCACTTCCACGTCGATGACGAACATATACGCGTAGAAATTCTCAACCGCCAGGCCGAGGGCGGAGCGGGACCCTTCCCAAAGGTCTTCTTTTCTTCGGACCAAAAAGGCCACGTGTTTCACGTCTTCCATAGGTACAATTCTCCCTAAAACGTAACATACCGGTCACATTCTTCAATCAATTCCCCATGTCTGGCCTGCGTCCCATAATCCTTTTCACCGATTCCAACCACCGGCGGCTTGAGGTTGTGGCTTTCAAACCCCACATTGCAAAGGGACATCTTGGCCAGACCTTCCAGTTCTCCGAAACGCGGATCCTGGGTCAATAGGGTCCCTAAATGGGTAAAGAATAGGGTGACGTCCACGTCCCCCCTTTTTTTTGCCGCCCGGCATAAATCGATCACCTTATCCAAGTGTTTGTCGGAACTGACAAGAATTCCCAGTCTCTTGGCCATACCGCTCTCCTGAAATATCTATCGAAATAGTGCCTGAACGGAAACCGGCAAAATTCTTTTATAGTCCCCCTTTGGGTTAAAGGGGGATTTAGGGGGATTTTTTCAAATTGACTTCTTTTCATCCAATCCCCCTGCCCCCCTTGTGAAGGGGGGTTTTCGTTCAGGCACGAAATATTGGAAGTTACCATGCCTCGATCCGGCGCCTCAGTCGCACTCCATTGGGCTATTTCAACTTGAGATAAAAGCGTGTGAAGCCTTCATCCTCCTTCTCGCCCAGGTAGGTGTGCCCGGCCTTGTTGGCAAACCCGGGAAGGTCGTTTTTGGTTCCCGGATCCGTGCCCAATATCTCGATGATCTGTCCCGACGTCATCTTCCCAATGGCCTTTTTTGTCTTTAGAAGCGGCATGGGGCAGCTCAGCCCTCGACAGTCCAATGTCTCATCCGGCGTTATGTCGTTTACCATCATCCATCCCTCCTTAAATTATGGTTTCTCGGATGTCGGTGAATCCGATGCATCTCTCTAAGATTGTGACCGTTCACCGGTTCAAAGGTTGAGGGGTTCAAGGTTGCATTCTGATTCCATCATTCGGTTTTGCAGGCTTAAATGCCATAAGAGGCGCCGGATGCATCACTTCAAACCAGGAAACAGGCGACCCAACAAACGTGTTTTAGCAAAAAAGCGACCCGTTGCCTTCAAATCGGGTCTTTAACGCTGCACTTGCTGTTAACGTTGAATCCCGCTCAGCGGGAAACCCGAAACCTGTGAACGCTTTCTATAAATTCTTAGCTTGCAATGAGTCTGCGTGTCAAGACATTTTTGCGCAACATGTTGTTTCGGCTTTGTTTCCAGATCATGTTCCAGGATATGGGGTTGACACGCATTCCGCTTTTCAATATGCTTCGGTCTTTTTGAGACTCAAACGATATGCCTTGTCACCCTTTTGACCCTTAAAAGAAGAGAGGTGCCCTTATGGGATGTAATGAGCTGAATCTGGAAGTGTCGATGTTAGGGGAATGCCGCATCCAGTCCCCCATGATGTCAACCGATTTTGTTGATGACGAAAAGCGAGTCCTTTTTCATTCGACCCTCAAGGAGGCGGAGGCCATCATTGAGTCAGGCGGATCCCTTCCCTCCTTTGAAATGGCCGGACCGCGAAAGAAGATCTATTTTGATCCGTCCAAGCTTAAGTGCGGGATCGTCACGTGCGGGGGCATTTGCCCGGGTTTGAATGATGTGATCCGCGCCATTGTCTTGAGCCTTCACCATCATTACGGCGTTCCATCGGCATTCGGTTTTCGGTATGGATACGAGGGCCTTTCGCCGGCGTATCGGCACCCCCCTGTGGAACTGGATCTCGAAAAGGTAGACGACATCCACTTGAAAGGGGGTACGATCCTGGGTTCATCTCGTGGGCCTCAGGACGTCTCGGACATGGTGGACACCATCGAGCGGATGAACATCGGCATCCTGTTTACCATCGGGGGAGACGGCACCCTGCGCGGGGCGCAGGCGATCTCCGAGGAGATCCGTCGACGCGGGCTCAAGATCAGCGTGATCGGGATCCCCAAGACCATTGACAATGACATCTCCTATATGGACAAATCCTTCGGGTTTGAAACCGCGGTTGCCGAGACGAGGACCTCCATCTACTCGGCCCATGTGGAGGCTGAAGGCGCACGGAACGGCATCGGTCTGGTGAAACTGATGGGGAGGGAGTCCGGATTTATCGCGGCCCATGCCACATTGGCCAACAGCGACGTCAACTTTTGCCTGGTGCCGGAGGTCTCTTTCAGTTTGAACGGCCTTTTTTCCGCTCTCCGGGATAGGCTCGAAAAGCGGCGCCATGCCGTGATTGTCGTGGCTGAAGGCGCAGGACAGGATCTCCTGGAGAAGACCGGCGAGCGGGACGCATCCGGGAACGTCCGCCCCACCGATATCGGCATCTTTTTGAGGGATCAGATCATGGCCTATTTCAAGGAGGCCGGCGTCAAGATCACCCTGAAATATATTGATCCCAGCTATACCATTCGAAGCAGACCTGCCAACACGCATGATTCGGTATTCTGCCTGCTGTTAGGCCACTGTGCTGTGCATGCGGGCATGAGCGGCCGGACCAACATGGTCGTGGGTTACTGGAACGGCGAATTCACCCACGTACCCATCCCCCTGGCCGTTTCGAGGCGAAAACACGTGAACCCGGAAGGCCGTTTGTGGAGCAACGTATTGGAGTCCACCGGACAGCCGAGAGAGATGCTCTGAACTGGATGATGGCGTATAGAGCATGGAGCATGGGGCATGGAGCATAGCGTATGGTGGGTGGAGGACGGGGGCGCTTCACTTCCTTTTGCCTTGGATCTGGGACCTGCATCGTCCGCAACCCGGTCAACTCAAGCAACCCGAGCGACCCGGAATCCGATAAATCGGATTCCGCACACCTGATTTCGCTGTTTTAGAGCTTAATTCATATTTTCAATAAGTTACGCATCATGCCAATGCCTGTGGCAGGCCATGCCGATGGGTCGAAAGACTTTTTGAAAGCCCGCAAAAATTTAATGTTGATTTTTTCTTGACACCCCCAAAAAATCATATATAAAGGAGCTTGTTACAAAATGCACAAAGGTTGTCAGTGAGAGAACTTAGGTTGCGGCGCCGAGGCATTCCGGGCCAAAATCATATCCCAAAAAGGAGGGTGTTGTATGTCAAATCTGATTGTACCGCATGGCAAAGAAGAAAAACTAATCCCGTTGTTATTGGAGGGAGACAAGCTGAAGGCCGAGACCGAAAGGGCCAAAAAACTCAAACAGATCCGAATTACATCAAGAGAGACCTCTGACCTTATCATGATGGGGATCGGGGCCTTTACCCCACTGACCGGTTTTATGACCAAGGCCGACTGGAAGGGCGTCTGCGACAAGTTCCTCATGGCGGATGGGACCTTCTGGCCTATACCGATCACCGTCTCGACGGACGATGAGGGAATCAAGGTGGGGGATGAACTCGCCTTGGTGGACGAAGAAACAGGCACCACTATTGCCACCATGAAGGTCACCGAGAAATACACCATTGACAAGGAGTATGAATGCAAGGCCGTTTTCACCACCACGGATATGGAACATCCCGGGGTGGCCAAGGTCATGGCCCAGGGCAAATACAACCTTGCGGGACCGGTGAAGGTCCTGAGCGAAAGCTACTATCCCGAGCATTTCAAGGGTCTCTATCAGCGCCCGGCCGAGGCAAGGAAGATCTTCGAGGACTTGGGATGGAGCAGGGTTGCAGCCCTGCAGCTCCGCAATCCGATGCACCGCTCCCATGAGTTTCTGGCCAAGATCGCCGTAGAGGTCATGGACGGGGTTTATATCCATCAGTTGGTGGGCAAATTGAAGGCCGGCGACATTCCCGCGGAGGTCCGCGTAAAGGCCATCCAGGCGCTGGTAGACAATTACTTTGTCAAAGGCACCGTGGTCCAGGGCGGCTATCCCATGGAGATGCGGTATGCGGGCCCCCGAGAGGGATTGCTCCATGCCGTCTTCCGCCAGAACTACGGGTGCAGCCACATGATCATCGGTCGTGACCATGCGGGCGTGGGCGACTATTACGGGCCCTTTGATGCGCAGAAGATCTTTGAAAAAATCCCGAAAGGTGCGCTCAAGTGCCAGAATCTCAACATTGACTGGACCTTCTATTGCAACAAGTGTGGCGGCATGGCCTCCATGAAAACGTGTCCCCACGGCAAGGCGGACAGAATCCTCCTATCCGGCACCGTGGTCAGGAAGACGCTCTCCGAGGGTGGAGAGTTGGATCCAAGGTTCTCCCGTCCCGAGGTCGCGGCAATCCTCCAGGAGTATTACCAGGGCCTGGAAGAAAAGGTCGAGATCAAGCTGCACGGCGCGGCCACAGGTGATGTGAAGAAGAAATAGATGGAAGGCCACCTTCTCAAGGCGAGAGGGTGGCCTTTTCAGTTTTGAATGTCAATTGGTTTCCTAACAGACCAGAGCATAGAGCGTATCTATAGAGAAAGGAGGTGCAAGGGAATAGAGATTTGCCGTTGGTGAAGATTGTTGTTTGAAGACTTAAAACCGTTAATTGTAGGAGGTGTCATAATGCCAAGTTTTGTATATGCGGAAAAGTGCGATGGTTGCAAAGGGCAGGACAAGACCGCGTGTATGTACATTTGCCCCAACGACCTGATGGTGCTGGATAAAGAGAAGATGAAGGCATTCAACCGGGATCCGTCCATGTGCTGGGAGTGCCAGTGCTGCGTCAAGATCTGCCCCCAGCAGGCCATGGATGTCCGGGGTTATTCCGACTTCATTCCTTTGGGAGCAAGCTGTGTCCCCCTGCGGGGTTCTCAGGATATCATGTGGACCATCAAATTCCGAGATGGCAGCATCAAGCGATTCAAGTTCCCCACCCGGACCAATGCAGAGGGTAGTGCTAATCCTTTGGGTGGATATGCCACGCATGAAGACCTGAACAACCAGGCCTTGGCCACCGAGCCCGCATCGTTAGGGCTCAAAGCCGTTCCCTCAATATAAAGAAAGGAGGTATGTAGATATGGCAAATTTTCAAACAGTAGAAGTCAAGACTGACCTCCTGATTCTCGGTGGGGGGTTTTCGGCGTGTGGTGTTGCCACAGAGGCAGCTTACTGGGCCAAGAAAAAAGGCTTGAAGGTGACCCTGGTGGATAAGGCTGCCCTGGATCGAAGCGGCGCCGTGGCCATGGGCCTTTCGGCCATCAACCAATATGTCGGCGTCAAAGACGGTCAGAACACCTGCGAGGACTATGTCCGCTATGTGCGCAACGACCTGATGGGTGTCTCGAGGGAAGACCTAGTCTATAACATCGCCCGTCACGTGGACTCAACCGTGCACCTCTTCGAGAAATGGGGTCTCAAGATCTGGACCGACGAAGCGGGCAAGTATGTTCATGAGGGCCGCTGGCAGCTCATGATCAATGGCGAGTCCTACAAGATCATCATTGCCGAGGCCGCCAAAAACGCCATAGCCGATGCCGGCGGCGAGATCTTTGAAAGGGTTTTCATTGTAGAGCCGCTCTTGGACGGCAACAAGTGCGTGGGCGCGGTCGGCTTCAGCACCCGTGAAGAGAAGATCTATGTCTTCAAGGCAAAGGCCACCGTCGCCACCATGGGCGGTGCGGTCCACGTCTTCCGGCCCAGGTCGGTCGGTGAAGGTTTTGGACGTTCCTGGTATCCACCGTTCAACACCGGTTCCAGCGCCTATTTCACCATCAAGGCCGGTGCGGAGATGACCTGCCAGGAAGTCCGGTTCATCCCGGTTCGGTTCAAGGATGCCTACGGGCCTGTGGGTGCATGGTTCCTCCTCTTCAAGTCGAGGGCCATCAGCGCAGAGGGCGGCGAATACATGGCGGTCAGGAAGGACGAACTCAACAACTGGGCGCCTTACGGCCTGGCCAAACCGATTCCCGCCAACCTCAGGAACTATCTCGGCATGTTGGATGTGGATGCCGGTTTAGGTCCCCTTTATATGGAGACTGCCGAGGCTATTGGCAAGATCGCCGAGGCATACAAGGATGATCCCAAGGCCTTCAAGAAGAAGATGAAGGAACTGGAGTCAGAGGCATGGGAAGACTTCCTGGATATGACCATCTCCCAGGCCCATCTCTGGGCCGGTCAAAATGTCAAGCCTGAAGAGAAGCATTCTGAGATCGCGGCCTGCGAGCCCTACTTCATCGGCTCCCACTCCGGCGCCTCCGGCGCCTGGGTGAGCGGTCCCGAAGATATGGCTACCCCCTACAAGTGGGGATATGCCAATATGTGCACCGTCGAAGGGCTTTTTGCGGCCGGTGACGCCTCGGGTGCATCCAGCCACAAGTTCTCGTCCGGCTCCCATGCGGAAGGCCGGATCGTGGGTAAGGCGGCCATCAAATACATCGTGGAAAAGGGCGCGGAGCCCAAGATCGATGCCGCCAAGGTGGATGCGGTCAAGGCCAAGATTTTGGCGCCTCTGGATCGCTATCAGGAATTCTGCAAACTGACCACGGCTCCAGACATTAACCCCAACTACCTCCTGTGGCGCCAGTTCATGGATCGTCTCCAGAAGATCATGGACGAGTACGCAGGCGGTGTGACCGCGGCCTTCAAGACCAGCAAGTCCAACCTGAACAGGGCCATGGAATTGTTTGTGTTTCTGAAGGAGGACTCCGAAAAGCTGGCGGCAGCGGATATCTATTCCCTCGAGAGGTGCTGGGAGAATATCCAGAGGATGTGGCAGGGCGAGGCCCATGTCAGGACCATGCTCTTCCGTGAGGAGACACGGTGGCCGGGCTACTACTTCAGGGCCGACACACCCAAGATGGATGATAAAAACTGGCACTGCTTTGCCAACTGCCGGTGGAATCCTGCCAACGGGGAATGGGAAATGATGAAGAGAGATATCTGGAACATCCCCGGTGTATAACCCTATAACCTGAGTTGAATATACTCCAGGC
>Ga0172375_10006716_pt1 | contig 16008 bp, 11 predicted proteins | sample LakKiv1m_FD_114537 | JGI IMG/M metagenome (GOLD analysis project Ga0172375, IMG submission 114537) | Freshwater microbial communities from Kabuno Bay, South-Kivu, Congo - kab_092012_11.1m | ecosystem: Environmental > Aquatic > Freshwater > Lake | place: Democratic Republic of the Congo...
AGATTGCTGTACACTTCCCCGACGCCGCGGATGCGAGCGAGATCGGCCCGGTTCACCAGTTTCAAGATCTCCTTGTGGTCGACACCGATCTTTGCGGCCAGCTCTTTTCGTCCCCCCGCCGTCTTTCCGGCCTCCAGCAACGCTTCAGACGACGTGATGCCCTCCGCTGCCAGCTTCTCCGCGGTGTTCATCTGGATGCCACGAATCTGATGTAGACGCATAGATGCCTCCTCCGAGAACAAGCGTGCCAGCGATCATGATTTGCGGGCCAATTGCACGGGAATAACACGTTGAGTATACCACCGGCGTCAATCCCCAACGTTCGCGAGCGCTGCGGCCGGGCGATCTAACGCAACGCTAATGCACAGCTTACACTGATCTAATGCACCTTCACTACACTCATTTTACGAATGCATCAGTAACGGATTTAAGAGGAGTGAAGACAATGAGCAAGATTGTCGGTATTGATTTGGGCACCACCAACAGTGTCGTCGCCGTGATCGAAGGTGGCGACCCGGTCGTCATCCCCACCGCCGAGGGCGGGCGCCTGTGTCCGTCGGTGGTGGCGTTCACCAAGACCGGCGAGCGGCTGGTCGGCCAGACTGCCAAACGCCAGGCAGTGGTGAATCCGGAGAACACCGTGTTTTCGATCAAGCGGTTCATGGGCCGGCATTACAATGAAACGGCCAGCGAGCGGCCGATGGTCCCATACAAAGTTGTCGAGGGCAAGGCGGGTGACGCCCGGGTGCGCATCCCCATGAACGGCAAGGAGTATACGCCCCAGGAAATCTCGGCGATGATCCTGGGCAAGCTGAAGGCCGACGCCGAAGCGTACCTGGGCGAGCCGGTGACACAGGCCGTGATCACCGTGCCGGCGTACTTCAATGACAGCCAACGCCAGGCCACCAAGGACGCGGGCAAGATCGCCGGGCTGGACGTGTTGCGCATCATCAACGAGCCTACCGCGGCCGCGCTGGCCTATGGGCTGGACAAGAAGAACAGCGAGACCATCCTGGTCTTCGACCTGGGCGGGGGCACCTTCGACGTGTCGATCCTCGAGGTGGGCGATGGCGTGGTGGAGGTGAAGGCCACCAACGGCGATACGTACCTGGGCGGCGACGATTGGGATCAGCGCGTGGTGGACTACGTCGCGGAGGAGTTCAAGCGCGAACAGGGCATCGACCTGCGGGCCGATCGCCAGGCGCTGCAGCGGCTGAAAGAGGCCGCGGAGAAGGCCAAGATCGAGCTTTCCGCGGTCATGGAGACGGAGATCAACCTCCCGTTCATCACCGCCGACGCCACGGGGCCGAAGCATTTGCAGGTCAAGCTGACGCGGTCGAAGTTCGAGCAGTTGACGGAAGACCTGTTGAATCGCTGCCGGGGACCGTTCGAGCGGGCTCTGGCCGACGCAAAACTCAAGGCCACCGGCGTCGATGAAGTCGTCCTGGTGGGCGGCGCCACTCGTATGCCGATGGTGCAGAAGCTGGTGCGCAGGCTGACCGGCGGCAAGGAGCCATGCCGCGGCGTTAACCCGGACGAGGTGGTCGCGGTGGGTGCGGCTTTGCAGGCCGGCGTGCTCTCCGGTCAGGTGCGTGATGTGCTGCTGCTGGACGTGACGCCGCTGACCCTGGGCGTGGAGACGCTGGGCGGCGTGATGACGCCGATCATCGAGCGCAACACGACCATCCCGGTGAAGAAGAGCCAGGTGTTCAGCACGGCCGAGGATAACCAGCAGGCGGTGACCATTCACGTGCTGCAAGGCGAACGCCCGATGGCCGCCGACAACATGTCGCTTGGCCAGTTCAACCTGGAGGGCATCCCGCCCGCGCCGCGGGGCACGCCGCAGGTCGAAGTGACGTTTGACATCGACGCCAATGGTATCCTGCACGTGAACGCGCAGGACAAGGCGACCGGCAAGGTGCAGGAGATCACCATCACCGCCTCGACCAACCTTGGCAAGGAGGACATCGAGCGCATGGTGCGCCAGGCGGAGATCAACAAGGCCGCGGATCAGCGGCGCAAGGATCTGATCGAAGTCCGCAACCAGGCGGACCAGATGGCTTACGTCACCGAGAAGAGCCTGCGCGACCTGGAAGGAAAAGTCAGCACCAACGATCGGCGGGCGCTGGAGCAATTGATCGCCGAGGTGCGCAAGACGGCCAAGGGCGAAGACGTGACCGCCATCCGGGACGCGCTGAACCGGCTGCAACAGGCATCCTACCGGATGTCCGAAAGCACCTATGGCGGGGCGACCGCGGGCCCGCAGCCGGGGAATGGCAACGGGCACGGCTACGGCAACGGCGAACAACCCGGTGAAGGCGATGATGTCGTCGAGGGCGAGTTCCGGCGGGTGTAAGGTTGCTCTCGCGAGGCGCCCTTCGCGAGGTGACTGGCACTTCAAGAGTGCCGGTCACCTGAGAGCCGGCCCCCTGACAGGAGTTATGCAGTCCCCAAAGCGGAGGCATGCTGAGCAGAGTCCGGCGGGGTGTGCCGGACGCAGTCGAAGCACGCCGGAGCGCCATTCGCAGCGCCGCATCCTTCGACTACGGGCCAGCAGTCCTTCGACTCCGCTGGCTACGCTCAGGACTGCTGGCCCTCCGCTCAGGATGCTCAGCGGTCCACTGCGTAAGTCCTGTCACCTGGGAGCCAATTGTCGGCTCTGTAACACCCGGATCGGATTGACTTGTGCTATAATGCAGGCACAGGGCTCGGGTGGCGTTGCTTGCCTGGCGCCCTGTCTTAGAAGTCCAGTGGAGAAGGCTATGTTCTTCAGTCCAACATATTTCCTGTTTGTGTTACCGGCGTTGCTGCTGGGGTTGTTCGCCCAGTTCAAGGTGAAGAGCGCTTACGCCCGGTGGACGAAGGTCGCGAATCAACGCAGGCTGACCGGCCTCGATGCCGCCAACATGATCCTGAGGCCGGAAGGCTTATATGACGTGCAGGTGCGGGGCATTCCCGGCGTGCTGAGCGATAACTACGATCCGCGCAGCAAGATCCTGAACCTGTCGGCCGGGGTGGCTCAGCAACCGAGCGTGGCCTCGCTGGCGATCGTCGCTCACGAGATCGGCCATGCTTTGCAGGATCACCAAGGCTACGCGCCGCTCAAGCTGCGCGGCGCGATCGTGCCGGCCGTCCAGGTCAGCGGTTGGGTGGCACCGATCATGTTCTTGCTGGGCTGGTGGTTGGGCTCGATGCAGATGGCCTGGCTCGCGGTGATCCTGTTCGGTGCGGGTGCGCTGTTCGCCCTGATAACCTTGCCGGTCGAGTTTAATGCCAGCAGCCGTGGCTTGCAGTTGCTGCGGACGTATCAACTGCTCGATGTCGAGGAGCTGTCAGGCGCCAGGGCGGTGCTCCAGGCCGCCGCGCTGACTTACGTCGCCGCGTTGATCCAGGCGCTGGCGACCATGTTGTACTACGTCTCCTTGATCAGCGGCGGCTCCCGACGACGGAGCTGGTAACTCATACATCGCGTGCCGGAAACGGCCGGGCATTCGCTGCATCCCCGGTTGTTTCCGGCGTTTTTCTATCGAAAGGACTCTCCATGCGACATACGAGATTTCTGCCTCTGTTCATCGCCGCGGTCGTGTTGAGCCTGGCCCTCACGGGATGCGGTCTCGTCAGCCCGGCGGTGCGTTTGCTCACCAGCCCGCAAACCGAAACGACGCCGCGCGTGGTCGAGAGGGTTGTCGTCGCGACGCCTGAGCCCATCGTCGCAAACGAAGAGACGGCCCCCAGCGCGCCGCAGGCGCCCGTGCAAATCCAAATCTCTGCGGGTGCGGATCAGGAGACTCAAATCTATGAGGCCGTCTATCAGAAAGTCAACCCCTCGGTGGTCTACATCGATAACCTGACCAGATTGCCGAACGATGCCAATCCGTCCGATGTTCTCCCCGAAAGCTCGGGCTCGGGCTTCGTATGGGATGCTCAGGGCCACATCATTACCAATAATCATGTGGTGGAGGGTGCGGACGCGTTGCAGGTGACCTTCAGTGATGGGGTGGTGTTGCCCGCGGAAATAGTCGGCACGGATGCTGATAGCGATCTGGCCGTCATCAGGGTCGATCCTTCGCTGGTGACCCTCGTGCCGGTGGAGCAAGGGAACATCAACGATGTGCAGGTAGGCCAGCGAGCCATCGCCATCGGCAACCCGTTCGGACTGGTCGGCAGCATGAGCACCGGCATCGTCAGCGCCATCGGCCGCAGCGTCGAGGTGGATACGGGCTACAACATCCCGTTGGCCATCCAGACCGACGCGGCGATCAATCCGGGCAACTCCGGCGGCCCCTTGTTGAACGAACGCGGGCAGGTCATCGGCGTGAACTTCCAGATTGCGTCGGCGGTGCGCGCGAACTCCGGCGTCGGCTTTGCGATCCCGATCAGCATTGTCCAGCGCGTGGCGCCGGCCCTCATCACGCAGGGATCGTACAAGCACGCCTGGCTCGGCATCAGCGGCCAGACCTACAGCCCGGCCTGGGCCCAGGATCTCGGCTTCCCTGCCAACCAGCGCGGGGCTTACATCATCACGGTCAGGGATGATGGCCCTTCCAAAAGCGCCGGCCTGCGTGGCGGCAGCAGAGATACGAACATCGTGTTCGGCATGGACGCGAGGGGCGCGGTGTACCTGCCCGGTGGTGGTGACCTGGTCATCGCCATTGACGACCAGCCCGTGAAGACTTTCGACGACCTGTTGATCTACCTGGAAAGCTTCAAAGCCCCAAATGAGACCGTGACCTTGACCGTGTTGCGGCCAGATGCGGGGCAGCTTCAGATCCCTGTGACGCTGGGCGAGCGGCCGTTGTCGTCGCCGTGAGTGGAATCCCTGCCTTGAGAATCGCCCGCTCACCACAAAGGCCCCATCCCGGACGAGCCGGAACCAAATGACTCACGCAAAGGCGCTAAGACGCCAAGAAAACTCTTTGCGGCTTTGCGTGAGAATTTCTTACTGGCTGTACAACAATTTTTATCGGTAAGACCCCTAATATGAAACGACTACCACTCCTTGTTATACTGCTTCTGGCGGCCGGCCTCGTGGCAGGCTGCGCGGCGCTGCCCGGTTTGCTTCTCTTGAGCACGCCGACCCCGGCTCCCACACCTACGCCGCGCGTGATCATGATGGTCGCTACGCCGACCGAAAGCCCGGCTGGTCAGGAGAGCGCAGACAGCATCGAGGCCCGGCGGATCGCCGTCTACGAGCGCGTGGCGCCGGCGGTGGTGAACATTACCACGCAGGCGCTCAGCACGAACTTCTTCTTTGGGACGGTTCCCGAGGAAGGCAGCGGCTCGGGCTTCTTATGGGACACCCAGGGCCATATCGTCACCAACAACCACGTGGTCGCGGGCGCGCAGCAGATCGCGGTCAGCTTTGGCGGGGATACGAGCCTGCCGGCGACGGTAGTGGGGACAGACCCGATCAACGACCTGGCGGTGATCAAGGTGGATTCTGTGCCCGACGGGGTGCTGCCGCTCGATCTGGGTTCCTCGGCCGGCCTGAAAGTCGGCCAGACGGCCATCGTGATCGGCAACCCGTTCGGCCAGTTTGAACGCACGATGACCCAGGGCATCGTCAGCGCGATCAACCGCACCATCCAGACCGATACCACCGTGTTGCGCGGGGTGATCCAGACCGACGCGGCGATCAATCGCGGCAACTCGGGTGGGCCGCTGCTGGATTCTCACGGCCGGCTGATCGGCGTGAACAGCGCGATCTACTCGCCCACCGGCACTTCAGCCGGCGTGGGGTTGGCGATCCCGGTGGATAAGGTCAAGCTGGTCGTGCCGGTGCTGATCGAGAAGGGCCGTTACCCGCATCCGTGGCTGGGCGTGGAAGGGTTGGGATACGAGCTTTCGCCATCCCTGGCCCAGGCTTTCCAGTTGCCTGTGGAGAGCGGTTTGCTGGTGGCGCAGGTTTACCAGGGCAGCCCGGCAGATCAGGCCGGCGTGCGCAGCGCGACCAACCGGGTGATCTACGGCAACCGGCGCTACCTGGTCGGCGGCGACGTGATTACCGCTATCGACGGCATCAAGCTGGCCACGTGGGATGATCTGAGCGCCTACTTGCAGGAGAAGACCGATGTCGGGCAGACCGTGACACTCTCGATCGTGCGCGACGGCAAGGAAACGACCGTGCAGGCGACGCTCGCGGACACGCCGGAGTCGTGGCAGGGGCAGTAAGCGCCGCCAGAACGACGATGGACGATTGACCATAGACGATGGCCGTTACGCCGGTCAAAGCGTGGATGAGATCTTTGAGCGCGCCCGTCAGCAGTGGCGCGGATGAATTGGCCGCTGGAGAATGCGGATCACGAAGACGAGGACCACGAAGACGCGAAGGCCACGAAGATCACGAAGCGCGAAGGGCGCGAAGATGAGGACCACGAAGGATGCGGATCACGAAAACGCGAAGGCTACGAAGAGCACGAAGCGCGAAGGGCGCGAAGGATGCGGATCACGAAGGCGCGAAGCTCGCGAAGCGCCTCATCCGCGGCAAGCGTCTTCGCGGCCTTCGCGTTTACTTCGCGTCTTCGTGGTCCAGACCGCCCTCCCCCCTTTCACAGCCCGCCCGGCGTTACCCCGCCCAATCCCCAATCCCTAATCCCCAATCCCTAATCCCCAGTCCCTAATCCCCAACCCCCATCTACCCCTTCAACCCCGCATAGCTGATGCCCTCGATGTAATAACGGCTGAAAAGAGCGAACAGGATCAGCACCGGGATCGCGTTGAACATGGCCGCGACCAGGGTCAGGTTCCACTGCGCCTTATACTGCTGTTGAAAGATCGCCAGCGCCACGTTCAACACCCACATCTGGGGCGAGGTCAGATACAACAAAGGTGGAAGAAAGGCGTTCCACATGCCCTGGAATTGCAGGATGAACACCGTCAGCAGCGCGGGACGGGCCAGCGGCAGCACCACGTCCTTGTAGATCCGCCAGCGCGACGCGCCATCCACGATAGCAGCCTCTTCCAGCTCGCGCGGCACGGCTTTCAGGAATTGCGTCAGCATGAACACGTTGCCCGCGCTGATCGCGCCGGGCACCAACAAGGCCCAGTACGTGTTGATGAAATGGATCTTGGTCATCACCACGTACGCCGGGATCAACGTCACCGCGCTCGGGATCATCATCGTTGCCAGCATGAAGGTGAACACGGCGTCCCGGCCCGGGTAGTGCAAACGGGCGAAGGAATAGGCGGCCATCGACGCGAAGAGAAGCTGGAGTAAGGCCGAACCGACGGCCAGGATCGCCGTGTTCAACAGCCATCGTGGGAAGGTCGCACCCTGGCCGAGGTCGGTGTTCCAGGTGGCCGCCCAGTTCTGTATCAGCCACTCTTTGGGGAAGAAAGCGGGCGGATAGGCGGTGATTTCCGCGTTGGTCTTGAAAGTGCCCAGGAGCGCCAGGATGAAGGGGATCAATGCCACCAGGCTGAGCCCGATAAGCAGTATGTACTTCACGATCGGGCTGAAGCGCAATGGTCGAGGGGTCCCTTGCGGATGTTCGCGACGCACTTCTCCGCGCAAAGCTGCGGTACTCATGAGCCGGCTCCTTAATACTGCTCGGTGCCGCCTTCGACGTAGCGGCGCTGCACGAGCGTGAAAACGAAGATGATCACGGCCAGGATGAACGCCATCGCTGAGCCCAGGCCCATCTGGATCGGGCCGAGCGTGCCGAGCGCCTCCGAGTAGACCATGTAGACGGGCGTCTGCGTGGTGCCGAGAGGCCCGCCGCTGGTAAGAATGAACACCTGGTCGAAGATCTGTAGCGTGCCGATGGTGCCCAGCACGACGACCAGGAGGATCACCGGCCGCAAGAGCGGCACGGTGATTCTCCAGAATTGAGTCGCGCCGCTCGCGCCGTCGATGGACGCCGCTTCGTAAAGCACCGATGGGACATCCTGCAAGGCGGCCAGGAACATGATCATGAAGGTGGGGATGGTCGTGAAGATGTTCAAAGCCATGATCGCCATCCAGGTGACGCTCGGACCGGCCAGATACCACTGCTGGCTATACGGAATCTGGACGCCGAACACGCCGACGATGAGCTGGAAGAGGCCGCGCGGGTCGGCGAGCCAGTTCACCAGCGTCCACCGCCCGCCGAAGAGTCCCAGCAGCTTCGAGAATGCGAAGTTGATGTAGCCTGTTTTCAGAAAGAGCCACCAGAAAATCATCGAGATGACCACCGAGGAAGTCACGCTGGGTGTGTACATCACGGTGCGGAAAGCGTTCTTCAACCGGATACGCGCATTCAACAGCACGGCCAGCAGGAGGGCCAGCGCGGTCTGGATGGGCGTGACGATGATGCTGTACCAGAACACGTTGACCAACGATTGCAGAAAATCCTTATCGCTGAAGGCCCGAAGAAAATTGCTGAAACCCGCGAACTGGGGCGGGGTGAAGATGTTATACTTGTAAAAGGCGATGTAAAGGGCGAAGAACATCACGCCTACAGTGAACATCAGCGTGATCAGCAAATACGGCACCAGGAAGAGGTAGCCGGTGATGAATTCGTCGCGACGCCGTCGTTCGTCCCACACGCGGTAGGTCATCAGCGCAGCGAGAATCCCCACGACAGCAGCCAGGACGCCACCGATGATGGCGAACACCGAGGAACTGCGCAGCACTTCGGTCACGTACGGGCCGGGCGGAAAAATCGGTACGGCCCTGGTGCGTGTCGGAGCTGAGAGGAAGACAGCAGTCTCCACGACGAACGCGACGATGACAAACGCTCCGGCGGCCGCCAGCGCCGACCGCGGTTTGGGCTGTTGATGGGGCGCCCAAAAGCCGGTTTTCTGTGTCATCCTGTTGGCTTCCACGGCCATTCGACCCGCCTCCCTTGGACTTCCGGTGCCGGAAGCGCCTCGACGATCACGGCAGGGTGACGCTCGCCGGCATCACCCTGCCGCCAACCCGCGTTTACTTGCCCGCCAGGGCGTTCTGTGCGTCCTGCTGCGCCTGCGCGAAGCTTTGATCCACCGTCTGGGCGCCGAGGAAAACCCGCTCCAGCGCCTTGGAGACGATATCCTGGATCTGCCCGGTGTAGAGGCCGGAGTAGTTGACTTCGCTCAGGGGCCAGGTGCCACCGGCCGCGATGGCCTGATCGATCGCGTCCGGGATCAGGTTGATCTGGGATGGATGGGTGCTGTACGCAAAGCCGGTCTTTACGATGAACCCCTGGTTGTACTCACTCGTCAGGAACAGGGCGAGGGCCGCCGCAGCCTTCGGGAATTTGGTCGATGCGTTGACGCCGATGGCGTTCGTGAAGATCAGGTCCGCCTGACCCTTGGACCCGGCCGGCAACGGGACAGCGTTGTAGACGACGTTCGGGTAAGTCTGCTTCATGAAGGGAACCAGCCATCCGCCCTCGTAGGTCATCCCGACCAGTTGCTTGCCGATCGCCTCGCCGCACCAGCTTGCCCCGACGTCGGACGGCGTGACGAGCGCGCCGCTCTTCTTCATGTTCTCGATGAAGGTCGCCGCCTGTATCAGTTCGGGCGTGTCCAGGGTCGCCTGGGTGAAGTCCTTGTTGGTGTAGTCAGCGCCGTTCTGGAGCGCAAATACGCCGAAGCGCGCCTGGTCGGCCGCCATACAGTACCCCTGGTACTTGCCGGTTTTCTGGATCGCCTCGGCCGCCTTCTGCAGATCGTCCCACGTCCAATTGGCCGTGGGTTCGGGAATACCGGCCGCTTTGAACGCCTCCGGCAGATAGATCAGGCCCAGGGTGCCCCAGTCCTTCGGCAGGCCGTAGATCTTGTTTTGATAGGTGAACATGCTCAGCAACTGGGGAATGAAGTCGGACGCTGTCTCGCCGACCTCGGCCATGTACGAATCCAGGGGCATCAACTGGCCGGTGCGGCCCAGGTCATTCATCAAGGTCGAATCGACGTAGAACACATCCGGCGCTGTGCCACCGGCCATCTGTGCCTTGATCTTCGTTTGGAAGTCGGCCGGGATGGGTTGGTAATCCACCTGTACGCCGGGATAGAACTGGTTGAAGCGTGCAATCGAATCACGGTAGACTTGTTGCTCCGACTGGTCGCCCCAGCCGGAGAAGGTGATCTTGGCGTTCGGCTCAACCGCCATCACTTTGAGATTGCCGTACGTGTTCGAAGTGGCGGTCGTGGTCGGTACTGTGGGGGCCTCCGGCGCCGTGGTGGGTGCCGTCGTTGCCGTCGCGGTCATGGCCGCGGTTGCCGCCGGCGCCGTGGTTGGCGCTGTAGTCGGTGCCGCCGTTGCTGCCGGAGCTGTGGTCGGTTGTTCGGTCGGCGCTTGAGCCGGCGCTGTCGGGGTCGGAGTCGCTGTGGGCGCGCAAGCGGTGACGAGCATCGCCGTTGCGACCAGCAAGATCAAGAGCGTGTAACGATAGGTGCGCATCGCATCTCCTCCGGGAAATGATCAATTGTCCGGGTCGCTAACTCAGTATGGAGGAGCGTAGCACGATTGGACTTGATAAGTCCTTAAGTGCATTTAATGGGGAATTAACGCGAGTTTAAGTAGGAACTTTAAGAAGCGAGGAATGACTGGAGAACCAAACAGTACGCCGACGTCCACGAATATGACACGAACACCTGCACCCACCGGCAGGTGCGGTGTTCACGAATCCAACGGGAAGCTATTCGTGTGTTCGTGATGGTATTCGTGGATGGCACGTCTGGGCGATTTTCAGGGCAGTTTCTCATGCCGGGTGCGGCGTCACGGCGAGTGAGAATGGGACGCGGACAAGCGCGGAAGGTTTTCTTTTTCCGCGTTCATCCGCGTCCTATTCTCAGGTCAGTTGCTCATGCCGTGCACGTCGCCACGGTGGGTGAAAACGGCTTACCACCAAGACGCAAAGACACAAAGGACACAAGGAATCATTGAAGAGGCTTTGTGTCCTTCGTGCCTTGGAGCCTCTGTGGTGAACGGACGATTTTCAGGGCAGTTACCCATGCCGGGTGCGGCTATCGTCCATCGTCCATCGTCATTCTCAGGACAGCGCATACGCCAGCAGTTGGTCCAATTTGCCTGTCGCCAGCCCGATGACGTGATCCCCGCCGCCGTAGTAGACCCAGACTTCATCCCCTACGACCACGTTGGCGCACGAGAAGATCACGTTCGGCACATCCCCGCGCAGCTCCCACAACTCCTCCGGCCAGAAAATCGCCTGCTTTGGCCGTCTGATCACCCTGGTGGGGTCATCCAGATTCACCAGGCAGACGCCGAACTTGTAGGCATGATCGGCGTCGTAACCGTGGTTGATCAGCAGCCAGCCGGCTTCTGTCTCGATGGGCACGCCATTGCTGCCGACGCTGAGAGAGTCCCATGCTTCTGGATCGTCTCCCCGCGGCCCGTAAATCGGTATCATGTCCGCCTCGGGCCAGTGCAGCAAGTCCTCGGAGTAGGCGATCCAGACGTTCGGCCAGCGACGATGCAGCGCCGCGTACCGCCCCCCGATCGTGCGCGGGAACAGCACGTGATCTTTGTCGTCCTCGCCGCGCACGATCGGGCCGAGCCGCTCCCAGGTAACCAGGTTGGTGCTGCGGGCGATCATCGGCAGGATGCCGCCGCCGGCGTGGGTCGGCTCGCCCGCCCCTTGAAACTCGCGGCCGTAGGCGGTGTAGCACATGTAGAAGACGCCGTCGATCTCGGTGACGCGCGGATCTTCGATCCCACGCGAGTCGGTGCCGTCGTGCGGTTCCAGCACCGGGCGGCGCAGCCGGTTCCAGCGCACCCCATCGGCGCTGACCGCGTAGCCGATGCGGCTGACCCAATCCAGCCCTTGGGCGCGGTAGTGCATGTGAAACAGCCCGTTGTGGTAGATCACGGCCGGATTGAAGACGTTGTAGCACTCCCAGTCGGAGGCGGGGTCGGGGAGGAGTATCGGGTTCCCAGGATGACGTTGCAGTTTCACGGATACCTCGTCGGTGCAGAAAGTTGACGCCCCGGCTCTGCGATCGTCGCTCATTCATGTCTGGCAATCAACAGCAGATCACGCACGACCAGCGTGCCCCACAGCGCCAGCCACATCCCCAGCACCGCGCCCAGCAACAGGCCGGAAAGGACGCTGATCGCAATCAACAGCAGCGCCAGCAGGGCGTAGAAGGCCGTGAAACTGGGATTGAGCAATGCCATCTTGATGGCATTGCCCAGCGTGATAGTGAAGCGCCGGTCGGCCTGCTCGAAGTAGAGCGGCCAGAAGTACAGGTTGATCGCAAACCAGGCCAACGCCAGCAGCGTCCAGGCGTAACGCAGAGCGAGCACACCGCTGCTGGCGGCACCAGAATAGGCGATCATGTTGAATCCCAGCACGCCATATACGATCCACTGCGCCAGCCCCCACAGCCAGGCCACACCGAAGTTCGCTCGGAGCGCCCGCCAGAAACCGCTGAAATCCACGAGCTCACCGTCGATCACGCGGCCGGCGACGGCAACCAGGCTGGCGGTGGCGGGCGGCCCGAACACAATCGTCGCCTGCGCCAGCAGCCAGATGAAGTTGAGGGCCAACAGAAACAGGAACTCGCGCCACCAGAGGCGAACGGCGCGAGTGAAAAGGCGTGAGAGGTGTAGCATGGCTGAGTGTACCCGGTGACCAGGTATTAGATATTGGATATTGGATATTGGGTATTAGGGATTGGGTATTGTTCAATCCCTAATCCCTAATACCCAATCCCTAATCCCCAATCCCCATCTACCCCTTCAACCCCGCGTAGCTGATCCCCTCGATGTAGTAGCGGCTGAAGAAAGCGAACAGGATCAGCACCGGGATCGCGTTGAACATCGCTGCCACCAGGGTCAGGTTCCAGGCGGCCTTGTACTGCTGCTGGAAGGTGGAGATGGCCACGTTCAACACCCACATCTTCGGCGTGTTCAGGTAGAGGAGCGGCGCCATGAACGCGTTCCACATGCCCTGGAACTGCAGGATGAATACCGTCAGCAGCGCAGGCCGAGACAGCGGCAGCACCACGTCTTTGTAGATGCGGAAGCGGGATGCGCCATCGACGTACGCGGCTTCCTCCAGCTCGCGCGGCACGGCTTTGAGGAACTGCGTGAGCAAGAAGATGTTGCCCGCGCTGATCGCGCCGGGCACCAGCAACGACCAGTACGTGTCAACGAAACCAATCTTGGTCATCACCACGTAAGCCGGGATCAGTGTCACCGCGCCTGGGATCATCATGCTGGTCAGCATGAACGCGAAGATGCCATCCTTGCCGGGAAACCTGAGGCGTGCGAACGCGTAAGCCGCCATGGAGCAGCAAAGCACTTGCAGGATGGCCGAGCCGACCGAGACGACTGCCGTGTTGGCCAACCAGCGCGGGAACGTGGCGCCCGCGCCGAAGTCCGTGCCCCAGGTCTTGGCCCAGTTGCTGACCAGCCATTTTGCGGGCAGGAATTTGGGCGGGTAGGCGATGATCTCGGCATCGGTCTTGAATGTTCCCATGAAAGCCAGGATGAACGGCGCCAGGGCTATCAGCGCGATCAAGGCCAGAAAAATGTATTTCAACCCGGTCCGAATCCTACGGGCACGCGCGGCCTCCTCGGAGGATGGCATCCTGAGCGTGCGCGGGGCGGTTGTCACTGCCATGGCGTCCTCCTAATACTGTTCCGTGCCGCGCTCGATGAACCGGCGCTGCAAAAAGGTGAAGACAAAAATGATGATAGCCAGGATGAAGGCCATCGCCGAGGCGTAGCCCATTTGGATCTGGCCCTGGGTGCCGATCGCTTCGCGATATACCAGGTACACCGGTGTCAAGGTCGTGCCCAGGGGGCCACCGCCGGTCAGGATTTTGACCTGATCGAAGATTTGCAGTGTACCGATGGTGCTCAGCACCACCACCAGCAACACTGCGGGCCGCAGCATCGGGAGGGTGATCTTCCAGAACTGCTGGCGGCCGTTGGCGCCGTCGATGGATGCGGCCTCATACAGGCTGCTCGGCACGTCCTGCAGGGCGGCCAGGAACATCAACATGAAGGTCGGGATGGTGGTAAAAATGTTCTGGAACATGATTGCCATCCAGGTGACGCTGGGGCCGCGCAAATACCACAGATCGGATGAGATGTTGCCGCCCAAGGCGATGGCGATCAACTGAAACAGGCCGCGGGGATTATTCAGCCACTCGACCTTCGCCCATGTTACCCCGAACAGACCGAACACCTTCTCAAGCCCGAAGTTCAGGTAGCCGGTCTTCAAGTACAGCCACCAGAAGATCATGGAGATGACCACCGACGAGGTGACGCTGGGCGTGTAGAAGATGGTGCGGAAGAAGTTGCGTCCCCCGAACCTGCTGTTTAACTGGACGGCCAGCAGGAGCGCCAGGGACGTCTGGACGATGGTCACGACCAGCGCATACCAGAGGACGTTGACCAGGGATTGCACGAAGTCTTTAGTCTTGAACGCCTTGGCGAAGTTCGCCAGGCCGACCCATTTGGGCGCCGTGAAGATGTCATATTGCTGGAAGGCGATGTACAGCGCAAACAGCAGCACGCCGACGGTGAAAACGATGGTGATCAGCAAATAGGGCGACAGGAACAGGTAGGCGGTCATCATCTCCTGCCGCCGCTCCTGGTTGCCCCAGTTCCGGGAGATCATCACCGCGGCCAGCAAGCCGACAAGCACCGCCAGCAGCACGCCCATGAGGACGAACAGGCGGCCCGAACCGACTGCCTCACCGATGTATGGCTTCAAGGGGAAAATCTTGATGCCTCTGGTTGGCGCGGAGATGAGCGTGGCCGCAATGATGACGAACGCTGTGACGAGAAAGGCCACCAATCCCGCCAGCCAGGGCCGACCGCGGTTGACCGCCGGCCTGGTCGTACGCATATCGGCTGCTGCCATGAGTGGACCTCCTGTGCCTGCCCTGAAAATAGCCCGCTCTTGAGTCATTGCGAGGGGCCGCAGCCCCGAAGCAATCCCTATCGCATGGCTGAGATTGCTTCGTCGGGCTATCGCCCTCCTCGCAATGACATTTTCATACGCCGTGGCGCCGCCCACAGCATGAGCAACTGCCCTGAAAATGGGACTGGCGCCTGTCATTCTGAGCGGGTTAACCCCGTGAGCACCGTTACGGCAGGCCACCAGCGAAGAATCCGTGGCGCCGCACAGGGATCTGTCCTGAGCATGGCGGACGGATGCTTCGCTGATCATTCGCCGCAACGCACCTTGGGTGGTAAACCCGCTCAGCATGACATTTTCATGCGCCGTGGCGCCGTGCACGGCATGAGTAACTGCCCTGAGCACCTGACCCCCCTTCCCTCGCAGGGAAGAGCCCGTCCTGAGCTCGTCGAAGGGGGAGCAGAGGGGGTTAGGTTACTTCCCTTCCAGCGCGTTTTGTACGTCGGTCTGGGCCTGCTTGAACGACTCATCCACGGTCTGGTCGCCGAGGTAGACGCGCTCCAGCGCCTTGGAGATGGCGTCGTTCACCTTGCCGGTGTTGGGCCCCCAGTAAGCCACGCGGGTCAGCGGGAAGGTGCCGCCCTGCGCGATGGCCTTGTCGTTGGGGTCAACGACCATGTTGAGCTGATCCGGGTGCGTGCTGTAGGCGAACCCGGTCTTGACGATCTCGCCCTGATTCTCGCGGCTGGTGAGGAAGAGGGCCAGGGCGGCGGAGGCCTTGGGGAACTTGGTGGCCGCGTTGACGCCGATGCCATTGGTGAAGATCACGTCAGCCAGGCCCTTGGCGCCGGTCGGCAGCGTCACGGCTTTCCACTGGACGTCCGCGTAGCTTTGGCGCATGAAGTTGACCATCCAGCCGCCCTCGTAGGTCATGCCGACGAGCTTCTTGCCGATGGCCTCGCCGCACCAGCCGGCGCCCACATCGGAGGAGGTCACCAGGGCGCCGGACTTCTTCAGGTCGGCGATGAAGGTCGCCGCATCCTTCACCTCGGGCGTATCGACCGTTGCCGTCTTGAAGTCATCCGAGGCGTAGGCGCCGCCGTTGCCGAAGGCGAAGGGGGCGAAGCGGGCCCAGTCGGCGTTCATGCAGTAGCCGCCGAACTTGCCGGTCTTCTGGATGGCGGCTGCGGCCTTGGCCAGGTCGTCCCAG
>Ga0172375_10006718_pt1 | contig 16003 bp, 16 predicted proteins | sample LakKiv1m_FD_114537 | JGI IMG/M metagenome (GOLD analysis project Ga0172375, IMG submission 114537) | Freshwater microbial communities from Kabuno Bay, South-Kivu, Congo - kab_092012_11.1m | ecosystem: Environmental > Aquatic > Freshwater > Lake | place: Democratic Republic of the Congo...
ATTGTGTACTTAAGTTTATCGAGTCTGCCAAGGCTGACAAATTTGATGAAATTGTTGTCTATTTTTATAATCCCAATATTCAACCTCGATCCGAATACCTCACTCGTCTAAAAGCAATTCAAAGTTTAAATTTAAATTTAGTCGTCGCCGACTATAGTCCAAAAGAATACTTTAAAACAGTAACAAATCCAAAAAAACCAATACGTTGTCAAAATTGCTGGTATCTTCGTTTATCAAAAACTACCGATTATGCAGCAAAAAATGGCTTTACCCATTTTTCTTCAACCCTGGTTACCAGTGAATATCAGGACACAAAAACTATAATCTCGATTGCCAACAATCTATCAAAAAAACTAAATATCGGTTTTTATTTACCCAAAAACATCTGTTGTGACCTAAAAACCACCGGATTTTACAAACAAAATTTTTGCGGTTGTGTCTATTCGCTACAAGAACGCTATCAAGAGAAATATCAATAATTATTTGTTTAACATATAATTATTTTTCGTAATCACTGGTCTTTTGATTTCTTTTTCTGTCTCAAGTCGAGCATTTCCTGCCACTTTTCCCCCTCGTTTGGCTACTTTTTTATGTTCTGGCATATTTACAGGTTTTTCATTTTTTGAAATTTCTGTTGTCACTTTTTCACCCAGCATTGTAAAAATTAATTCCAAATCGCTCATATTATCACGCAAATTTATTTTCGATTTTTTGGGTATATTTTTAAATTCCCTGTATTCACTTGGTGTCATTCCAAATGTTGCCTTGCTAATTTCAGCAGTTAGTATGGCAAAATCAATCTGTCTTTGGATTCCTCTTTCTTTCCACTCGTCAGTTAGATTTTGACGAATGGATATACCCCTCAGTCTTTTGTCTATCCATTCTTTTGAATATCCTTTCATTTCATATATTTTCTTCATTCTCTCCTGTGCCAGTTCAGGGTTTTCAATTTCTTGAATCCTCTCATAACCAACTTTGGCCAACCAGCGTTTAAATGGCTCAGCTTTTGGTGAGGGAATAGATTGAATAATTCTAAGTAGTCCTTCAACATTTGCACAGTTTATATTTTGAATACCACCTTTTGTTTTGACACCAAGGGGGGTGGCAATTTGCCCCCACCCTTTAGAAAGTTCTTCGTCACGGCGTCGTAAATCTTTAATATATCCTTCGGGCTGTACTGAATCAGTCAATACTTCGACCACATCAATAATTACAAACCACCATTCATCTTTATGCCATACTCTTCTAATTTCTTTTTCTTGAAAGATAATGGGTTCAGAAACATGTTGTAATTTATTCATAACTAATGTTATTCCGAAAATTACCCGAAGTCAATCAATCAAATTCATGTTATCATCGTCTATGGATTATTCACAAGCATCACTCGATAAACATCAACAATTTAAAGGTAAAATAGGCATAAGTAGCAAGTTTGGCTCAGTTAATACTCGAGAAGATTTAAGTATTGCCTACACCCCAGGCGTCGCTGCCGTCTCCAAATTATTGGCCAGCAACCCCGATGCCGCATATACCCATTCCATCAAATCAAACGCCGTCGCCGTTGTCTCCGATGGATCGGCAGTACTAGGTCTGGGTAACATCGGCCCACTCGGCGCCCTGCCGGTCATGGAGGGCAAGGCCCTGTTGTTTAAAGAATTTGGTGGGGTCGATGCATATCCCATCGTTCTTGACACCCAAAACCCCGACGAGGTTATCAATATCGTCAAAAATATTGCTCCTGGTTTTGGTGGTATTAATCTCGAAGATTTTTCCGCCCCCAATTGTTTTTATATTGAAAATAAATTAAAAGAAATTCTAAATATTCCCGTCATGCACGACGATCAACATGGTACCGCTATTGTCGTCCTCGCAGCCTTGATTAATTCTTTAAAACTATCATCTCGTGATGTAAAAACTACTTCTGTTACCATTGTTGGCTCGGGTGCAGCTGGTACCGCCATAGCCAAATTACTCCACAAGTATGGCATTATCGATATATTGATGCTCGACACCAAGGGTATCATTTCGTCCGATCGTACTGATCTCAATGATGCCAAAAAAGAATTTTTAAGTTTTACCAATCCAAATAATTTATCGGGTGATCTATCAGTCGCTGTCAAAAATCGTGATGTTTTTATTGGTGTCTCGGGGCCAAATATTTTGACTACCGACATGGTCAAATCTATGAACCCCAAACCTCTAATTTTTGCCATGGCCAATCCTAATCCAGAGATCGACCCTCAAGTCGCCCGCGATGCCGGTGCTTTTATTGTCGGCACTGGTCGTAGTGATTATCCCAATCAGATCAACAATGTCCTTGCTTTCCCCGGTATTTTTCGAGGTGCTCTCGATCATCGAGTCACCAAAATCACCGATGAGATGAAGATCGCAGCTGCAGAGGCGATAGCCAATTATCTGCCCGAATCAGAATTATCCGTCGACCAGATTATCCCCAGTCCTTTGGACAAATCAGTCGCCACCGCCGTCGCCGATGTCATCCGCTAGCTTGCAAAATATACACATCTAATATATAATATAGGATATGAAGACAACTTTAAATCATGAGTCAGTTAATACATGTGCTGAACACTCAGGCTACCTCAATGTCAGACAATGTCCTTTTAATACCATCAGGGTTATTGCACACGCCGCGAAAAATAAAACAGAAGGATATAATTACTTCCAACAATACTCAAATCTCCAACAATCAATTTGTGGGAGATGTAAATTGTATGATCAAGTATTAAGAGGTAATCTTGATACGCTAACTAGCCTTCTGTCAGAAGTGTAATAGTCTTTATTTTTTCACCAACTCCTTCATCTTCTCTAGTGCCTGTTTATTCTCTGGAATTTCAAAATGAGCCCGAGCAGGGGCCAGTTTTTCAATCAACCAGTCCGCCAGGGCATTTTTTAAATCCGTCGGATATAGTTTTTCACTCGCATAATCAGCCACAATATCGGCATATTTTGTATAGGTCACATCACCCCCAAATTTTTCTGGTCTCTCAATCTTAAATTCTCCAGTGTCATCACCCCAAAACACTATTGTCTTGACCCAGTTTAGCAGAGGATTATATTCTGTCTCTTTTGGTGGACCATAAGCTTTTTTAATTTTATCTTTTATTTCCTCGGGTGTATCGTGGACAAAAATTGCCGACCCTGGTTTTGATTTACTCATCTTTAGTGACTCACTATCATTTTGTCCCATCTCGGGTGCTGTCAGTCCCGCAATCAAATTATGATGTATTGCTACTGGTGTCTGATGCTCACCCGGAATTTTTTTAATCGCCTCACGGGCGATGACATGAGCTTTCCTCTGATCCATGCCAGCATGGGCGATATTGATATCCATGGTTACTATGTCAGCCACTTGCAGTGGTGGGTAAAACAGTGTCGCCATGTTGACATCGGTTCCCAATTTTTTTCCCATTATTGATATTGATCGCAGGTTTCGAGACAGTGTCACCTGTTTACCTATCTCCATAAAATTTTGCCAATGTTCTGGGTGATTATCATATAGTTCTTTGCCACTGACAAATTCTATTTCATCACCAGACAGTCCAAAACATTTGAGCGAGGCAATCAATGCTTGCTTAAAATAGTGCTCGCTGGCCCAGCGAATATTTTCCCAATTTCCCCCCAATTTATTATTCAAAAATGTATGAAAATCAGCCAAAAATACTTTGCATTTTACTCCGGCTTTTATAAAATCGGCGATCTTGCCCATCGACATCAGTCCAGTTCCCAAGTGCACCATCCCCGATATTTCCAAACCAATATAATGTCGCATTTCTCGACCTGATTCGATCAATTCTTTTAAATCCTCAACTGTCAACACTTCTTCGCAGTTGCGAGTAATCAATTTTATTTTTTCATCTGTGGTCATATATGTGAATTATAAACTAAATAATAAATCTGTCACCTTGTGCTGCAATTCTAAAACCTGCTTTTATAACAGTTTTCAGTTCAAGACTGTTTCTTTGTAATACAGGATTAGTGTGATTTAAGTGGATAAAGTGTACTTTATCGCAAAATTTTGCTAGTCTTGACAAGCTATTTTCAATAGTTGGATGGGGTACTTTAGTCATATCGCGGTTATGTAATTCAACGCTGTTAAAAAAAGTACCATCAATAAATGCTATATCTACCATTGACAAAAGTTTATCGATTTGAGGAAATTGTTCCCAATTGTCGATATCTGGTAAAAATAATATTTTATTATTTGGACCTTTGATAATAAATGCTACAGTTTCTGAGAATTCGTCTCGATGAGGCACTCGTATTGGCGTAATTGATATTGATTTTGATAACTCGATTGGTTGATTATTGGTTATTCTCATCAAGTCAATATTTTTCATATCAACCAATGATTTCCACGGCAAATTATTTTTTATTAGTTTGCCAAGTTTTGGCATTACCCATACTTTAAATAGATGACTGTTCATCACTGCTTTTTCCAGATTAATTAGTCCAGTAAAATGGCCAATATGTCCATGGGTTAAAAATATACCATCGATTTGATTATGTTTTTGACATTCATTTAACATTTGCCACTGGTCTTTAAAATCAGGAGTAGCATCAATCATCCAAGATTTTTCTGCCAATTCATCAACTACACCTATCGACGCTACCATTTGCCTGTATTTAAATGATTTCCATTTTGACTTACAGCAATTTTTTATACATCCACATTGAGGTATGCCTGCATCTTGGGCAATTCCTAGTATTTTAATAAAAGTATTGTTCATAATTTATTTAATAATTAATTTAATACCAAAACTTCCGACAATATTAGCAAAATGACAAGTAGTGGGAATTTTCTGGTCAAGTATTATTGATAAAATATGTTGCCCATTCCTTGCTATCCAGCGAAATAGTGCACCTTGAAATTTTTCCAAATTTACTTCATTACAAATTCTTATCGATATTTTGTCTTCGCCAACATCAGGTAAATTATCAAAATTATTATTATCTATAGAAACAATTTTTGATTGTTGAAGCTCAATAATGTCTGTATTTTTTGATGGTTGGTGTAGTGACCGCAATTGTAAAATTTTTACCTCACCATTATTTGGATCAATTGCAAATTCAAGGTCTCCCGGGCCAAATATTTTCTCTGATTTTTTAGCAATCAAAATTATTTGTCTCAACTGTTCTCTTGTTAATAAGTCGCTGATTTTTGATGAATCGTCTAATTTTGTATTGTGTATTTCATCAAACCGTGCACCCAGAGTATTAATTTGACATGCCTGATTGGCGATATTTAGGTCTGTTTCTCCATTGTTAATAAATATTGTACCGCCAATATTATCGACAAACTCTTGAATTAATACTGCGAATACAAGTCTGTGTTGTAAGTGTTTTAGTTCTCTAAAACTAATTGCTTTTTCAGAAAAAAATGAAGACACAACAACTTTTAGTGCGTCGGAAATAGCCTCATCATTGTCTGAAGTAACATCAACAACACTTTCATAAATACCCGGTGTCGGTCCAATTATTGGGACATCTTCATCAAATGATGATGATCTTAATACTATCTTTTGTGCATTTCCAACTGCCGACTTTATTAGAGATATTAATTTTAGTGGTTCGGGAGCATTGTTGATCAAATTAATAATTATTTGACCTGTATTAATTTTTTGGTCGATGTCAATTTCTGAATTTAGTTTCCTCAGTAATGGGTCTATGCCATCAATCATTTCAATCCATGTTATAACTGCTTCGCTTGTTAATACTTTTCCCCCAAGTACTGTCTCACTCCCAAATACTTGAGTTGCTTTTCTTATTCCGTCTGCCTTACCTCCAACTAAAAAGGTAGGCATACATTCTGATACATCAACAACCAATTCTTGTTGTTTAAGTGCATCAAGTGATCGATTAATTTCAGTATTAAATAATACTGACTCTTTCAAAATTTTATTAGCCAAGTTTTCACCAAATTTTCCTTCGGAAAGTAGCTGCATCAATAATCTTCCTTTTGCTGATGTCGCGTCTATATTATCAAGTTGTGGGACTAATTGTGTTCCAAAAACATCAGCAAACTGACTGTTAATAAATACTGATCTGTTTTCAGTAACTACTTTCAATAGTTGATTTGCTGTTGCGCATACGGCATCGTAAGACCAAAATTTACCCCCAAAGTTGTCCTCAGAGTCAATTGAAGGACACCAATTCATAAATCTTATTAACCCGTTAATATTTTTTGCCACCGTACTTGTTTTTGCCTCGCCATCAGGTGTATCAAGAATTTTCGTTAATAATTGTGTTGCCTGCTCTTGGGCTATATCTTCAGCTTTACCGCCTACATTTGTCGGAATAAATTGTAATGCATTTGCGGCAAACAATACTTCTTCTGGCGATATTCCTGCCAAACTAGCTACTTTTGAAACAATAATAAATTGATGTGCAAGTGTGTTATCTTCGCCACATAGAAATGATTCTCTCATTTTGCTTATTCTGGCGTTAATTTCGTCCCAAGAACTAGTACCCCAATCTAATTTTTTAGCACTAATTTGGTCAGCTAAAACGGATGGTAGTAACATTGCGACTGCATCTAGTTTTCCTCCATCAAATGATGATTCAGTTACGTCGATTGGATTGTCTACCCTGTTTAATCTTGAATCTGCCACCAGGGCCTCAATATTGTAAAAAGGTGCAGAAAATTCAAATGCAACTTTCATTCTTAAAAATAATTCAACCACAGCTAAATTTGGATCTGTAGGTAGTGTTCTTGACTCAAATACATGTTGTAGTCTGCGATCCATGATGGCACAAGTAGCTCTCCATTGTTCCAAACTTTGATGTAGTTTTAATGGCTTATCTTCTAAATTATCACTCCATTCTTTTGCACAAGAAAATCCATCTAGGAATGGAATAATGTGAGGTGCCCATACCTTAAATATTCCTTGAGTTTCTCCATTTTCACGAATCACTTTAAATTCATCATTAGCATCATCAGCAAAAAAATTTTGCTTTGATACAAAATTATTTGCACTAAATTTTTCGAATTCTTTCATATATTTTTTTTATATATTTTTAATAACTAAAAAGCCCCCGCCCTGTCCAAAACAATTAAATGTTCGGACAAGGGCGAGGGCTTACTCGCGGTACCACCTTGTTTCGTAAATAAAAAAATCCCGTCACTGCGGGATTAATAATATTTACCTTATTATCGAGTATTTGTTCGTCCGCCGTGGCAGACAATGCAGTGTTTACTCATATCTCTATTTCGGGAGATCCCGTACCAATTTTGTCGGTATGCTAGAAGGGTGTATTATTTCCTACTTCGCGTTCAACACAAATTATATCTTATATTATTTGTTTGTCAAATATTAAAATATAAGTAATAATAGACTATGGCCACAGTATATATCTTTCGACACGGTGAAACTTTTTATAATGCTAGAAAAATTTTTACCGGCTGGAAGAATGCAAGGTTGACTCCAACTGGTATCAAACAAGCCCAAAACATGGGTCAACTCTTGCGTAACAAAACTATCAATATTGCCTATCGTTCCCATTTAATTCGCACTCGCGACACTCTCGATGCAGTTTTAAAATATCATCCCGAATGCAAAGAAATTATTATCGATGATCGAATTTTGGAACGAAGATACGGCAAGTTAGAAGGATGTAGACACGATGTTACCATTCGCAAATACGGTCAAGTCCAATTTAATTTATGGCACCGTGATTTTTTTACTCGACCACCGGGAGGGGAGTCATATGCCGATGTCGAAATTCGTGTCGGTAAATTTATCAACGATCTACGATCTAAACACCACAATCAAAATATTGGTATCGCCATTTCAGCCTCAAGTAATTCAGTTCGATTGTTTAGAAAAATTATGGAAAATTTAACACCCGAGCAAGCCTCAAGTTTACCCAGTCCTTACGATACTTATTTTGAATACACAATTTAATTACGAGAACGGACTTCGCATCCTGGAATTTTTTGTTCTAGTCCACAAGCCATTTTTCCCTCCCAACAAATTTTTTGAGTTATACATGTAGGTCCGGCATTGCCAAAAATTATTGGTGCCACTTTTTTGACTTCTTTGAGCATCAAGTTTGCCATCATTTGCACTTCCCATTGAGCTCGGCGACAGCATCGCAGTTCCAAAAAATGTAGCAATGCTCGGGCATTAAATGACACTACTACTTTTGTCTGTAGTGATTGTGGTTGGATAAATCGTGCATCTTCGGCTTTGATTCCCAAATCAAGCATTTCGTTGTACATATTTTGCACATTATTTAAAATTTTTTTATATTTTTTAAATATAATTTTATTTTCTTTTATGGCCAGTGGTATCACGTATTTTGCATTACCGCGTTTGACATATCGACCTGATTGCACCGAATAAGCAGTTCCCACTCGATGGCGTACTAGTTGGACTTCAGTAACTCGCGATATCCCCTCAATTCCAAAAGTGAAACTGGCATGTTCCAGTGTCGAAGTATGTCCCGAGGACATCACTTGTTTTATCAATCGCTCACGTGTTTCTTTATCAATTTTCTTTTTCAATTCTCGTGGTCCCACCGAGGCATAACATTGTCTTATCGCTGCTGCCACCACTTGCTCGGGGTCTTTGGTATGGGATAGTAGTTTTACAATCATTGTTTTGAGTGTAGCACTTTTATAAACGAAATTAGTTCCACAATCATAACTGTTAATAACAACAATGTGAACCAACTAAAACGGATTAATACCAAGTGTAAAAAAATAAAAAACATTGCCCCAAAAGTAAATTTTTGCAATTTATGCCAATGACTTGACAATACTTTTACACAAAAATCATTTGATGTGACAAATAACAAAAATAAAATAATCATCGCTATCATACCCACTATTACGAACGGAAGTGGTGCCAAAAACATCCCCGACATTACCATATGGGTTAATGCCAACAAAAACATCAAAATCCCTATCTGTCGGCGATATAACAGTATTACGGTTACTGGCATTAAATTTATCTCAAATCTTTTGGCTATCCCCGGTATTAGTGTAATAACGTATGTCAATATTGCCAATTTTCCAAAAGTATTTGATAATCTCGCTATTGATAAATTACTAAAACTTAACACCGTTACTATTCCCAACAAAACATAAACTACCCAAAAAATAATGCAAAATTTTTTATGGTTTGAAATTAAAAATTGCCACATATTTTTTAATATGCAGTCCAGCCACCATCGGCAGTAATCACCGCTCCGTTTACTAGGCTGGCATCATCCGATGCCAAAAACAGGGCTACCCCAGCAATTTCACTTGCTTCACCCATCCGTGGGTTATTAACCCCGCCTGACGTGGCACGTTCCATTCCAAATTTATCAGGTGCATTTATGGTTTTTCCAATATTTGTATTTACACCACCTGGGGCAATTGCATTACAGCGAATTCCCAAATTTGCATATTGGAATCCAATATTTTTCGTCAATCCTACCAATGCATATTTTGATGACGTGTAAGCAACCCCCGCTCGCGACCCAGCAATTCCTCCAATCGAGGCAATATTAATTATTATTCCTTTTTTCTTTTCCAAAAATATTGGCATACATTTGCGAATTAACTTCATTGGTCCTGTAGTATTGACAGCCAATATTTTATCCCACAACTCATCGGTTACTTTTTCAACAGGCATAAAATTGTCCATAATACCGGCATTATTTACCAAAATATCGACAGTTCCGTAAGTTGTAATTGCCGTATTTACTAAATTATCAACGTCTGCCAGTACCGACACATCGGTTTTAATAGCGGTTGCATTACCACTGCTTGCCTTTATTTCTTCAACCACTTTATTTGCTCCCTCAATATCAAAATCAGCCAACACTACCTTTGCCCCCTCCTGCGCATACAAAATTGATATGGCTTTTCCCATTCCCGATGCTGCCCCTGTAACTATCGCGACTTTATTTTGTAGTTTCATATTAAATTAAGGGTATCACAAAACAATGAAATGGGTAAATTGCCCATTAAATTTTAATCTACTTTTAACTTCTACTATTATAGTATTAATTATGTATATAACCGAACCGCCGTTTACTGGTGTTTATAATGATTTTTTTGAATCTGGAATATATGTCTGTCGTCAATGTAACACTCCACTATATAACTCATCTGCCAAATTTCATTCCAATTGTGGATGGCCGAGTTTTGATCAGGAAATTGATGGCGCCGTCAAACGAATTTCTGACCCCGATGGCCTCAGAACCGAAATTCAGTGTGCCCATTGTGGTGCTCATCTAGGTCACGTATTTTTAGGTGAAGAATTCACTGCCGTAAATACCCGTCATTGTGTCAATTCAATTTCCTTAAAATTTATCCCAAATTAGATAAACTTGCAATCTATTTTAAGTTATAATAAGCCATGGGGAGTGATGTTGAAGAAATTAAAAAAAAGCTTGACATTGTCGAGGTAATTAACCGGATGTTGCCCCTAAAAAAACGTGGTCGACATTATGTCGCCTGTTGTCCTTTTCACCAAGAAAAAACCCCCTCTTTTACCGTCTCCCCCGAAATGCAAATTTTTAAATGTTTTGGTTGTGGCAAAGGTGGTGATGTATTTAATTTTTATCAAGAATTTAATCATACTGACTTTCGCGAATCACTCGAAGAATTGGCAAAAATTGCTGGTATAAAATTAATAAATAATTACGATGAAGGTCAAAATAAAAATCGAAAAAAAATTCTTGAAATCAATATCGAGGTTGCCAAATTTTATCACTATATTTTAACCAAACATAAATTGGGAGAAACCGCCAAAAAATACGTCATCGATAGGGGAATAAGTCTTGACACTATTAAACAATTTGGAATCGGTTTTAGTCCTGATCAACAAAGTCTAATCATTAATTATCTCCAAAAAAAGGGGTTTAGTGAGTCCGATTTAATTGCCACCGGTACATTTGGAAAAAGCAATTATGGTAATCGACTTTATGATCGTTTTACCAGCCGTTTGGTTTTTCCTCTCATCGATTTTCGTGGACAAATTTTAGGATTTTCCGGCCGAGTATTGCCTGGAGCCAAAAAAGAAGCCGGCAAATACATCAATTCTCCTGAAACCGAAATTTATCACAAAAGTCAAATGGTTTTTGGTCTAAATTTAGCAAAAGATTCCATAAGACAGGACAATACTGTGATAGTAGTCGAAGGGGAATTTGATATGATTTCCCCTTATCAAGCTGGTATCAATAACATTGTTGCCGTCAAAGGCACCGCTTTTACAGAAGAACAATTGCAATTATTGCGTCGCTACGCCGAAACGTTGGTTTTAGCACTCGATGCCGACTTTGCTGGCAATCATGCCGCCATCCGTAGTATCGAGTTAGCTGAAAAACTTGATTTTGATATAAAAGTTGTCGATCTTTTAGGTAAATTCAAAGACCCCGATGAAGCCGTTCGTGATAACCCCGATTGGTTTAAAACTCGTATTCAGTCCGCCGTTCCCTTTTGGGATTTTATTATCAATAGTGCTATCAATACCTATGGAGTTGAAACCAACAAAGGCAAAAAACAAGTTTTAGATATGACCCTCCCTTTTATCGCTCGCATCAAAAGTGAGGTAATTCAGTCCGATTATTTACATAAACTGGCCACAATGATTGGCTCCGATACCGATTCGGTCAAAAAAGAAATGAACAAAAAACAAGTTAATCAATACCAAGATTTGGCAAAAACAGTATTAATTGAAAAAGAACCAGAGCATGATAAACGCGATGAGATGGAAGAAAGATTAGTTGTTTTAATTATGGGTGCCAAAAATATCGTCAAAGTTGCCAAAAGAGTCAGTCAGCAACTGCAATTTGCCACCATCAAATGGCAAAAAATCATTGATTTAATTTTGTCTGGAGTTATTGACTGGGAAAAACCGCTTGACCATGTCCCCGAGGAATTAAAAGATATTTTTGGTGGCACTTTTCTCACCGCCCAGGGTGAAATTATGGAAAGTATCCACCGCAAAAACGAAATTGACAAACTTATGGCCAAATTAATCTCACAAGATTTAAAAAACATTATTGCAGATAGTGCCAAAAGAGTGGCCAAATTTGAACGAGAAGACAACGAAGTTGAATTACAAAAAGCAGAAAAGGAGAACATTGAGGCACTTTTTAAATTATCCAAGTGGCAAAAGCTTCAAAAATGATAGAATATACGCTATGGCAGCATCACTAGATTTTTCGTCTATCAAAACAAAATTAGTGGCTCAAGCAAAAAAGCTTCGTTATTTGACAAACGAAGAAATTTTGGCGCTTATTCCCGAACCGGAAAAATATATCGAACAACTCGACAATTTATTTGATTATCTTTTTGAAAAAGGAATTGACGTTTTTGACAAAGTCGAATCAAAAGAAGCCCTCGAAATAGAAAAAGACAAAGTAACTAATGCCGACCTTATGGCATTATTATCCCAAAAAAATAGTGTTGACAGTGTCCGCATGTACCTAAAGGAAATTGGTAAAGTTGATTTAATTAATTTTGACAAAGAAGTAGAACTGGCCAAATCTATCGAAGACGGTTCAGGCGAAGCTCGTGCCGATCTAATCAATGCCAACTTACGTCTAGTCGTTTCTATTGCCAAAAAATATATTGGCCGTGGTTTAACATTTTTGGATTTAGTCCAAGAAGGTAATCAAGGTTTAATGCGTGCTGTCGAAAAATTTGATTGGAAACGTGGTTTTAAATTTTCTACTTATGCTACTTGGTGGATACGCCAGGCAATTACTCGTGCCATTGCCGATCAGGCCAAAACTATTCGTATCCCCGTTCACATGGTTGAAACTATTAACAAAGTTTACAAGGCTACTCGTGCCCTAACTCAACGCCTTGGTCGTGAACCAGTGATCGAAGAAATTGCCGATGAAGTGGGTATAACTGTCGACAAGGTCGAAGAAATTTACCGTATATCTCAAGACACTACTTCTCTTGCCACCCCAGTTGGTGATGACGAGGACTCATTTTTGGGTGATTTTATCGAGGACACCACCCAACCCAGTCCCTATGATGAAACTGCCAAAGAATTATTGCGTGAATCAATTGAAGAAGTTTTGGGAAGTCTTGATGAACGCGAATCAAAAGTATTATCACTTCGTTTTGGACTTGTTGGTGAAACTCCAAAAACATTGGAAGAAGTAGGTAAAATTTTTAATGTTACCCGAGAAAGAATTAGACAAATCGAGGCCAAAGCCTTGCGCAAACTCCGCCACCCATCACGAAGAAAGAAACTGATGGATTATTTGGAATAAATTAAACTTTCTTCAAAATTTCCAACACTTCATTTGGACTATCAACCACAGTGACAACGCGTTTTTCGATAGCTTCGTAATTCATATTTTTTTCAATTAAATGGATTATTTCACGCCATTCTTTGCCCACAAAAATTACTGGCTCATGGTGACCATATTCAAATTTAGCATTTTCCCAAATTAAACCAACTTCAGACAATGTTCCAGTTCCACCCTTAAATACCACAAAAGCATCGGCAATTTCGACTAACTTATTTAACCTTTCAGGGTACGATTTTTCCCAATATGTTTTTGACGAGTATTTCAAATTATCTTCATCAATTCCTTCATAATTATCAGGTACAAATTTTGGATCCATTACCACTAGCTCTACTTTACCGTTTCCTGCAACTGCACCAGATGTTGCCGCTCCCATGATTCCCAGGCCTCCACCATTGACCACAATATAACCATTTTCTGCCAATAATTTTGCCGTGTTGTAGGCATTTTTATAAGTATCGCTGTTTGCTTTAATATCGGCATCGCCAAAAAAACCTACTCTTAATATTTTTTTACTTGTTGTTTGCATAATTTAATATTTCAAAATAGTTATGGTAACTATACAGTATATCTAATCCCGCTTCATTTAATTTGTCAAAATTTTCTACACCGCCTCCACCGTCTAGCGCCACCAATTTTCCAAAACTTTTGGCCAATTTTATTTTTTCATAAATTTTAGAGTCAAGTTCCATCGGTTTATATCCCATTTTTCTCCCCATCAATAAAATTAAGTCAGTCTCGGCGGGAATATTTACTATTGGGGTATCGATATCAAATGCCAAACCTGCCTCAGCCCCCAAATCTTTGACACTGCTCACAAATTTTTCTCTATCAGACATCATTTCCACTTGACCAGTAATTCTTGTTGCCTCGACAAACATACATTTATTTAGCCAATTTATCGGCTCTTTTACCATCAGGTGAATATCAAACAAATTATGATCTAAATTTATACTCGGTTTTGACAAAATTTCGAGCGGAAAAGTTGCCGGTTTTACCAATATTCCGTCAGCAATATCAATTTGTATCCATGCCGACAAATCTTTTATTTGTTCCAGTCGTTTTTCCACCTCCAAATAATTTGTTTGTGGATTTGTTGTCGGTATTATTTGCATATATGTATCGCCATTTCGATCAATCGACAGCTGTAGCCGTATTCATTATCGTACCACGCCCCGATTGATACCATATCATCCGATACCACCTTGGTCATCATCGTATCAACAATACATGATGCATTATTTCCCACAATGTCGCTACTCACCAATGGTTCATATGACACTTTTAACTTTCCCACTAGATGTGGCAAAAGTGCCGCCTCCTCAAATATAGAATTAATTTCTTCAATTGTAGTTTTGCGAACCAATTTAAAAGTTAAATCAGAATATGAACCACAAATCACTGGTACTCGGATAGCTGTTCCTGTAAATCTTCCCTTACATTCGGGGTAACTAGCAATTACCGATTCGGCCGCACCAGTCAGTGTTGGCACAATATTTATGGCTGCTGCCCGTGCTCGACGTGGGTCTTTACCATTACCATCGACAATATTTTGGTTAGTTGTGTAGGCATGTATAGTTGTCAACATTCCCTCTTGAAACCCAATTTTTTCATCAATTAACTTTACAATTGGTGCCACACAATTTGTCGTACAAGATCCATTGGAAATCAGCGGCTCATTTTTATATTGATCATCGTTTACCCCAAGGATAAAAGTGGGTATCTTTTTATCCTTTGATGGAGCAGAAATAATCACTTTTTTTGCTCCATTTTTCAAATGCACTGCTGCATTTTGACCAGTAAAGGCACCGGTACACTCCAATACAATGTCCACTTTATAATCACCCCATCTAATTTTGCTCGGATCATTTTGTCCCAAAAATGGGATAGATATATCATCTCCTATATTTAATCTGCCAATTTCCCCAGATTTTTGTGGGTCCCCAGTTGACACCTTGTAGGGAACTCGACCATAAACCGAATCATATTTAAATTGTTGCAAAAAAGAGTTTATTTCCAAATCACCTCGAGTGTTAATTGCTACTACTTCCACCTCATATTTTTCTTGCAATATTGCTCGTAGTACCACGCTCCCAATCCTTCCAAATCCATTTATGCCAATCTTAATTTTTTTATTTTGCATAATTAATGATACAACAATTTATTCCCATGCAGGTAATTTGCCCTTGGCCAAAAACTCGAGCAATACTCCACCCCCAGACGAAACAAAATCAATTTTGTCCAACAAATTTAATTCCTTAATTGAACTATGTGTGTCTCCGCCCGCAATCACTTTGTAATTTGCATTACTATTACCCAAAGCTTGGGCTATTTCAACTGTACCTCGTTTTCCGTTTTCATTTTCAAAAAACCCCATTGCTCCCGACCAGACTATTGTTTGCGAATTTGCAATTATATTTTTTATATGTTCAATCGAATTTTGATCAATGTCATAAGTATCATCAGTTAATTTTGATACAAAAATATTTGGTGCAAAAACTAATTTCTCGGCAAATTGTGGTAATTTTCCGCCAATACAAATATGATCAAAAATGTTTGCTAATTCAGATATATAGTCAAGCTTATCTGATTTTGTACCACCCAGTATCAAAGTTTTAGGATGATGTGATAATAATATTTTTTGTAGACTATTTATTTCTTCAATAAAATTATCACCATAATATGTTGGTAAGTATTGATACAAAGTTACCGATACTGA
>Ga0172375_10006719_pt1 | contig 16002 bp, 13 predicted proteins | sample LakKiv1m_FD_114537 | JGI IMG/M metagenome (GOLD analysis project Ga0172375, IMG submission 114537) | Freshwater microbial communities from Kabuno Bay, South-Kivu, Congo - kab_092012_11.1m | ecosystem: Environmental > Aquatic > Freshwater > Lake | place: Democratic Republic of the Congo...
AATTTTGCCAGCTATTTAGGCTTAGCCACAGATGAACTACCTGATTTCTATGAAGGTGATATTGATCTAAGTGATCAAAGACCTATAAGTTTTGATCAAGGTGTTTATGAATTTGCCAGCCCAGTAGGCAATACAAAAGGACTTATTGCCAAGCAGGACGATTTAACTCCTACAATATTCATTGATAGCAATGGGAATAACAAGGCTGATGAAGGTGAAACCAAATTAGCATCAGGTGCATTGGAGAACTTGACTCAAATTCAGGGTTTACAAGATGTCAGGTTGAATGATACCTGGAATTTAGTAGTATTCAATTCCAGTTCCAATTCCATTATTACAACCAAGGATCTGGCAGAGCTGGCTGAATTATCGGGAATGCATTTGGAAATAGCGTCATATGATCTGGATAGGTGGAATATTTCCACGGTAAAGCAAGAGGGAAGCGAGATGGTCTTTTACGGCAATGAGTTCAATATCCTTCCTCAAAGAGCTTTCTTTATCAGAAGCTCAGCTCCCGGTACTTATTACCATTCGGGAGAGATACCAAGCTCAGCTGGAGAAAAGCTGGAATTACAGGCTGGTTGGAATTTCTTCTCTTTGAATAGTGAAATAATGGAGAAGCGTAATCTTACTTCCTATAGCCTGCTTCAAGCTTGTAATGCTGCAGGAGTGAAATGTACGCTTTTCTCTGATTTCAATGGTCAATTGGAAAATCCAGTCATTTACAAAGATGAGATATATGGTAAAGATTACAAATTGGAAGCAGGAAAGGGATATGTAATGAAAGTAGAATCTAATCCAGGAACGATCTCATTTTAATAAAGATTAAATAGATAATGAAACATGCCAGCAAAGCTTGGGTAAAGAGGCAGAAATTGAAAGATCTGGTTATATTAGCCCTCTTGTTTATTATAGGGATATTCATTGTATTGATCTTTAAACCAGGCTATCTTGCCAATATATTGATCGTTTACTTGCCTGGTATGGTCTATAGCTTAACAAGGTTGAAAAGATCAACAAAAAAGATCCTTATCTTCGGGATAATATCGATTCTATTCGTAGTTCCGGTTGAGATCCTGGCCAGGTTGACCGATAGCTGGGATGTAGCCTCAGATTTCCCCAGGGTTTTAGATATAGCGTCACTAGAGAATATGTTGTATGGAGTTGTAAATATCATTTACCCTTTAGCTTTTTATGAATATTTCTTTGATAATGACAGGAATAGAAAGATCTCACCAAGATATAAATATTTGATAGGGATATATATAGTTCTATTCATTACCACATTCATTGTTTATTTCATTGATCCGGTACTATTAAAATTTGATTATTGGGTATTAGGACTACTAATACTGTCTCCCATTTTTATCCTGCTTTTGATCTATAAATCACATATTGTTAAGTGCCTTATACTTCCTGCTGTATTTTTTGGTTTGATGTATTTGGTTCATGAGGCAGTATCAATGTATCTGGGCCATTGGTGGTGGCCAGGCAGCTATCTCCTACCTATAACTATCAGCGACCATATTTATCCTTTAGAAGATTTAATAATCTGGATAGTGTTTTCTAATGTTGCTGTGATTTCAGGTTATGAAGTGCTATGGGATTGATACTTCCTCTCTAGTATGGCTTCTGTTCGGTTTTTAGAGAATTAAGATATATTCCAAGAATTAATGTTAAGACTCCGATCATAATAGGTGTTGTTGAATCACTCCCTCCCGCCGTTGCAGGTATTGTCCCGCTTGGTTTTTCATAATATTGAGTAACACCTCTTGATACTGTTGGGGTGTTGCTACGAGGTACACTGGTAGTCACAAGCACTGTATTTGTGGGGCTTACAGTTATAGAAGTGCCAGTTGGACTAGGTGTTATGCTTGTCACAATTGGTGTATCAGTTATTGAAACTGAAGGCGTGATCGTATTGCTGGGTGTAGCAGTAGGTGAGTTAGTAGGAGTAGGAGATACTGTAGAGCATACACAAACATCAGTTTTTGTTGTTCCATCTGGGCATACTATTTCACATCTTCCTTCTCCATCATTGAATCCGGATTTGCATTCTACCTGTGATTCAGGCCAACCACAGGCCGCATCATCTCCGGCAGCACTGCATCCTGTGTCTCCACAAGCCATATCCTCTCCATCTTGCTCCTCAAATACTATGGAATTAATGATCTCAGCTAATTTATCATGCCCTGTTCTATTAACATGGATATTGTCGAGGCTGTATTCTTCTTTTAAACAATCATTGCCATCACTGAATAGATCATAGACGTCGATAAAATAGTCGACATCATTATTAGCTTCTATCCAAGCATTGATCTCCTTGGTCTGATTCACCTTATTCCCATCTGAAGTATAGAAACAACCCCAGGGCAGTATGGGTATTGCTGCTACTTTCATCCCTTTAGCTTTGGCTTGGGAATAGATATATCCTAGATTGTCTTGTGTAAATGTAACGCTCCTGCCTGAGGCTACATCATTAACTCCTCCTAATACAATAATCAAGTCGTATCCAGCATTAGCAACGCTATCCTCATATTGTAATCGCATGCCTTTGGGATTTTGCGCTGATCCTGTTTGAGCCGCACCAACAGCAAAACTATCTGATTGGGTAACATCATAGAATAATTCGAGCTGTGAAGGATAATGGTAATATTCCAAAGAGGAGGGTGGGTCTACAGATAACGAGTCTCCAACAGTAGCGACTTTAATATCTTTACTAAGAGCAGCACTATCTGTTGGAGCTAGATTCACTCCGGAATTAAGAGCTCGGTTAATAATTGCCATACCAGAGAGCAGTATGGTTATTAACAATAGTAGTGTTGTTAGGGAATATTTATTCAATCTCTTATCCTAATTCTTACCCATTATACCTTCCCTTGCTTCTGATTTCATTTTCTATTTTTCTCCCAGATCTTTCTGAATAAAGATAAACTGAGAGTAGATAAAAGAAATCCTAATGTGGGCACGATAGCATTAATTAATGGTGAGGGCGTATTGATACTGATAAAGAAAAGGGTGATCGTTAAATAGGTAAGAAGAGCTATCAAAGCTTTTCTAATAAGACTGGTTTCCCAGGCCTTATCAGATTCTACCCGGACATTCCTCTGTTCGATTGCTTTAATTCTTTTTTCGAGCGCTACATATTTATCCATTAGTCATGATTGTATATGCAAATAATTTAATTGACAATCATTGTTTGTAAAGGAGGGAATGAAGTATAATTGCAAAATCTATAAAGGATATATATGGGAGAGGTTCTTGTAAATACCAGAGAAGGTGTTCATTACCGTGTAGAACAGGGGCCAATGCCTTTTACTCCATTATGGGCCTTATCTGGAACCGATAATTTACCAGTTTCGCTCTCTAACTTAGATCCAAGCTCTCTGCTCAAGGATGAAACCATGGTCTTGGATTTAATGAGAAGAGATCCCTCTGCGATCAGCCAGGCTCAATACTTAGCTGGCAGATCCCTATTAACTATTCCACAAGGTAATATCCCTGAAGTTGCAGGAGAAGCATACGACGCATTAAGTATTAGCGGCTATGCTTTTAATAGGTTAGTAAGCGCTGGCAATAATGCAATGGTTACTCAAGATGTATTACTGCCAAGATCCGATCAAAACTACAGGGAGATAAGACCAAATGCCACATCAACAACAATTTTAAGTCAGGGAAGAAAGCAAAGTGTGTCACAGCCTTTTCTCTTTCCCGGAGCTTATACTTATGAAGAGATGGTTAATAAAGTTGGCAATGAATTAGGGATGTGGGAATTACTTAATGAAAGATTCGGTAATGATATCCCCTTTTTAATACCGGTACCTGTCATGATTGGTTCATATCCTGAGCTGAGAGATCCTCAAGGCCGTCCCGCTTATTTCTATGCCACTAGAAATCCCTATAGGGGAAATCGTAATGGTATATTCCTGCCAGATAGTACTATGGAGGATATGCAAGATAGGGTTGAAGATTCTATCTTTGCTGCAACTGGAGCTAGAGTATTGCATGATGAGTTTGGTCTTAGTCATAATCAGCTGGTCATGGGTAACTATTATGCTCATCCCTGTTGCAAAATGTTCATGGCCGATTTTGCTACTCTGACACCACTGGATACCACTCCAATAAAGGCATCGGGAAAGCATGGTCAACCAAATCATTTGTTCTCCAGAGCATTTGAATTAACTCATATGCTTTCAGGATCACTAACAAGAATCGAGTTGCCAGTTAAGGATAGATTAGGATATATGGTTACATTTATTAAAAGTTTGTTAGAAATCTATCTTGGCGTTGATGCTAACGATTTAGGTAAAGCGCTCGCCGGGTTTCAGTTTGATTTCAACAATCCCGATGTGAGTATTGCTTATGCCTTAAAAAGATGTCAGCAAAACGGGATATACAATCCGGCTTCTGATATTGAACAGAGATCTCAACACTCAATGCAGGTAATTTCTAAGTGGAAGTCTCAGATAGCTCAAGCTCTTTCAGTTTAAATCTCATTTCAGAAAGTATAGTGTAGGCTTCCAGTCTTTTTTCAAGATCAGTGAAATTGAATAATTCAGGATAATGCTTCTCAAATAAGGGTAATATCTTTTCAAATTCTTTTTCTTTGGGATCCTCAATATATTCCTCGGGATCATAGCTCATCCTATTTACCCAATTTAGCGAATAGTCAATGCTGACCCATTCCACTCTCTCCAGATCAATAACAGCGCTTATCCTGTTGTTATCGATCAGGAAATTCCCAAAATGTACATCGTAATAACTGATCTTCATATTCTGTTCTTTAAGGGCAGGTAGGAGAATGTCCATTCTGATCTTTACTTTCCTAATGGTATTAGCGCCATAGATACCACTCTCCTCCATTTTTAGCAGGTTCTTCCGGAATTCAGCCTCTATCCAATCTTGCCAGGAAGGTATTTGATTGAATAAGTCATTGGCTCCTGTTGCATCCAGATCATTGATGGTTTTGAGATAACCGCATATTTCTTTAACAGCTTGGGACTTTAAATCATCTTTTAAGTTCTGCCAGGCATTTATTAGAGGAATGCCTGGCATCTTTTGCATTACAATATATGGCTGACCAGCAACTTCTCCTTTATCATCAAAACAGATAAGTTTAGGCACAGGCACTTTATCTTTTAGTGTATTTAAGCACCATAACTCTTTGCGAAATAGATGGATATTTTTGGGGTCCCAGCTTTTTAGAATATATTTATTATCAATTGTGAAGACATCATTACTAAAACCAGTATCGATCTCTTCAATCAGGGAAGCCTCACCTAGTCCTGCACAGGATGTTATCTTACTGATTTGCTCGCCATCAAGATGCATATTTACAATTCATCTGTTAAAATTATTTCAATTCCTGGGGATTAATGCAATTTCTTTGGTTTATCATTTTTCTTAAGAATATTTTCATACAGGATTCTCCTCCTACTTCCATTCTTCTACAGGGACTGGGGATATTATCGTGAATTAAACACATGCCTTCATGAAGTTCTTTACATGCTCCTATTCTTATCCCATCCACATCATTAGGGTAGTTCTCCAGTGCATATATACCATCTATTGCACCTTGAGCTTTTAATTGCGCATACATAGTTTTAATATCTGGGAATGTGCCTGGGGGATAATATATGACCAGATTTCTCGCTGCCAGTTTAATCAGATCCAAGCGCATCAAGCCGTACATAGCAATATCGCCTTCACAGCAACCACCTTGGCATAAAGAACAATCTGGGGAAATTTCCATATTAAATTTTTAGCATGAGAAGTCCCATAAAAGCAATTCCGATAAATTAGATCATTGTAGATGTATATATGGTTGGTATATAATCATGGCGTTTATTGCTTTATTACATTGATATATTCATATACATCAGGATTAGAACTAAGTGGGAATTCAACTCCTAAATTAACTGGTAGGCTCGAGAATCTTCCAGGAGGGAGGAGAGTAGAGATAGATATGGGAGCTGAATTACCTGTAAAGATTATGCCACGAGCAGTGCAATTGAGAGATGTTCAATACTACGATCCTGTTTATGCAGGTGGCCCTCTGGCAATGGATGTATTATCTTTACTGAGCTCAGGTCAAACTATGATTCGTGAGCCAATATTTCCCCGTCAGCATATTGAAAAAAGGGCTAGATCACTAAGAGTTGTCGATCCTGTTTCAGGTAATATTGTCTGTATCTCAGGCTTCGGTTTGATCAAAGATATGAGAGCTTTTAATGGTGAAGAACGTATAGAGGCTGGTATACCTATGGGAAGTAGAATGCTCGGAGAATTAGATATGGAACTTGATGGTCTTGCCTCTCTTAGATTTGGCAACCTGCAATACCAGGCTGATGGCAGTGTTTTTAGGAGCGGAGGAGACGAGCCTTTAGGTGGATACAGATTAAGAGCTTTAAGAGAAAAGGTGGCCAAAACTCAGCAAGGGCAGGCAATTTTGGCTGGGAAAGCCATTGTGCCTAATTGGCTTTTTACTGCGGCATATAACGGAATGCATGATGCCTCAGGTAATACACTCGGGGTCGGAGCTTATGAAATACCTCCCCACTTGCTTGAATCGCAACTTGCTGAAGTTGCTTTATGGTTAAAATTAAATGGAGTGGAGAATAAGCTGTATGAAACTTTTATCTTCAATGCTAACCTAGCAGCTAGAGCCATGCATGAGCAGGATTTCGTGCATTCCCAGCTTCATAAGGGAAATGTTTTTGCTGATCTAAGTAATGGTTTTATGCCAGTAATCACAGACTTCACAACAGCAAGAAGTATAAGGGATTTTCAAAGGCTACCATCAGAAGCTACTCAAGGACATTCGCCTTATCAGTCAAATAAGTTTTTGGATATTAACATTCTTAATAGTAATTTGATCAGGAGCTTGATGTACGCTCAAAGCAGACATCTTTATCCTGATGAGGCCATGTTCCTTGGGATATTGCCTCCTAAGGCTAACTTCCATACTTCAGAATTGGAGAACATCACTCATTGTATGTCCTGGGCCTATGCTGCTCATCTTTCACCTGATGGGAAAATGCCATCTCCTGACACAATTACTATGATCGAAGATGCGCTAAGACCAAAGATAACTTCTGCTTTAAGGATGTACAGGGATCCGGAAAGCCCTGAGAATACAATTCTTACTATTGTGCAGATACTCTCAATAGCTTTGGTACAAGGACTTGATCCTCAGCCCTGGCATGCAGGAGAGGGTAGTACCCATAAATTTATTGATAATTTAGCATCCAGGTATAAGGCGGTTGGGAATAGGAAGAGGCGTTGAAAATAATGAGAAATGGATATATAATTAATATATTGTTAATTATCAATGATGAGAACAGTATATCCAATGGTCGAGTGTTTAATACCAAATCCTCCCCCAAATGGTCATGAATTCACTGCTGCTTTCACACAAGCTTTTGGACTTGCCTTAGCTGATAATATTGCAGATCCCTGAGCCAGAGTTGAAGTTAGACCCGGAATTGTAAATGTAAATGAGATGCTAACTCCAGAACTAGATTTAGAACTTACAGCTCTTAGTGTCACACAAACATCAGATCCAGGAGACTTCTATGAAAGATTAAAAGCTTACCCTGAAGCACCTCATCCCCGCTATTTTATGATGCATACAGGGGCTCTAAATGGTTTGGATCCTAGAGATAGTTTTACAGGATTAGCCGCAATCAATCCCTTAAACATGCTTGAAGGTAGATTAGGAGAGCCTTTTTCTCATAGAGATAGATTTCTGCACTCGCTATTCACCTTGCTTTCTAGATCAAGCCGAATTCAAGGTGGATTAATTGTTCCAACATCTGATGAGGAGGGCCAGCAACTTCGTAAGTCGTTAGGCGATCACATTGTGGGGCAACCTGTTAACATCTTAAAAGATGTTGAACCAAGTTCTGCATTAGATCATGAAGCTCTAGCTCGGGCTTTAATGTCTAGTTTAATATATAATAGGCATTTGCTTTTCGACAATTGGAGAACATTATTTAAAGCAGGTCCTATACTTGAGGATTAAAGATCAAATTCCTTCGGATCTCAACAAGACCTTGAGTCTTGGCTAGGAAATCTGAATACTCTGGAAGTCTATGTATTGTTGGATTACAATTACCACTTCTTAAAGCCGGGCAATCTCCACATAAGGGGTCGAAAAAAGGCATAAGTCTGCCTGCGACTGTATATAAAGGGTTGAAGAAAGGTTCTAATGAACTGGTATCATAAACAGCTTTTAACAGTAATGTTTCATCCAAACCTTGATTAGCTAGTTTCAGGAATAATTCCCAAGCCTTACCCCTGTAATATGATCCATTTACTGGAAGTGGGGAATAATCCAAGGTGGGAATAAAGGTCAGATCAAATGTAATCTCTCCATCTGGTGTAGCTATTTGCATCTCCTGAGGCTGTCTTCCATCATTATTCCTTAGATAACGATTATCATCAAATAGTCTGCGGTGATAAATAGCGAAGCGTCTATTACCTGGATTTCTATTATGATCTCTTGTTAATCTAGATTCTCTATCTATCTTGGCCTCATTGACCATTGCGATAACATCACCATAGGGTAAATCCCTGGTTTCAGGGTGTTCTATTCTCCATCTAGCTACCGCCTTGCGATGAGTATTCTCACAATTACATTGATCAATATCGAACATTAGATATATGTGATATATATTAATTATACAACATTATATCCTCAAATTACATCTTTTAGGTCTATATGGAATTTGCCTAAATGGGATATAATCAAGGGTAAGCTCCGATATATTTTATTCTCATAATATGAACTCAGTAACTTCAGTTGATTTCCACGGAGTAGATGCCGATATACAACATCAAGAAACAAGTAGCTGCAGTGGTGGCAGGGTCAGCCAGTTCTTAGTCTATACTGCTGGTGGCTTGATACCCTTGACCAATTTAAATATTCCACCTGTAGATATGCTATTTGAGAGAGGTAAAGTCACAATAGTGTCTGAGGATGAGATCCCTATTACAAGAGAAGCATTGCCTGAAAGGGGATCAAAAGTGGAACCATTACCTCCAGAAGGAACTTCTGTTAAATTTGTAATGCAGAGATTATTAATGCGCTGTGCCGGATGTGGTGAGATATTTGGACTGCCTGCCAATTACAAGTATACAGTTCCAGCTATAGTACTTCCCGAAGAATAATACTGTCTTAAAATCATATTAGCTGCGTGCTATGCTATTGCCATAGTTATCTAGCCTTGCTTGGAACAATTGATCCTGGAATTAACACTGATCTGGTTCTCATTCTGGATGATCTATAATTTCATATTGGTACCAGCCAGGATGTCTTGTCATAAAGGACCTTTAACTTCAGGCCTGATCTTCATACTCTTCACTTTTCTAAATATTTATTCAGCTTATTAAAAAAGATATTGTCAAATTCCTGCCTTTTCTCACCCTGTATATCATGAGTGCATTGGTAATATATCCATATAGACCAAAGATCACAGGGCTATTATTGAACTCATTGTTCCAGATAAGCTGGTTGTATTGTTTCATTCCAATAGTAGGTTTCAATTTCACTGTGCTTGGATTTATCTTCTTTCTTTATCACATTCCAATTCTTATTCTAACTGGTCTTAAGATTAACCTCAGACTTCTATTATTATCTCTGTCTTCATTGGGAGGGATATTAATTGCTATGCTTCTGGTTTTATTACCCTTTCCATATTCTCTATTAGCAGGGATCATACTGCATTTCTGTACTTACTTCATTTTCCTAATACCTTTAGATGGTAGATTCAAAATGGGAGTGATAAATTAAATTTGATTTATTGCAATCATTGTTGTCTTTGCCTATCCTATTATCATATATTTCAAAAATTTTTCCTTGAAAAGATTTTTATACCTTTTTACAGCTCTTTTTGCTAGTTTCTTCGCAATATTATTAACCACAGTCACAGTGCAGGCTTCTGTCCCGGCAGCCTCCTGGGTTCAAAACATTGCCATTGCCGGAAAGCCGAACGGTATGGCTATTGATTCATCAGGCAATATTTATGTTACAGATTATGATAATCACAGGGTATACAAGTACAATGGGACCGGCACTTTGCTTGGGCAATTTGGAACATATGGTACAGGAAATGGTCAGTTTAACCGACCTGAGGGAATTGCTGTCGATAGCAGTGGGAATATATATGTGACAGAGACAGGATCAAATTATAGAGTCCAGAAATTTAATAGTAGTTTTGTTTGGCAATTGACTATTACAGGAGCAGCTAATGGTGGAGAAGACTTTTCCTTACCACAGGATGTTGCTGTTGATAATGCCGGTCAATTATTTGTTATGGACTCCTGGAATTACCAAATTCAGGTTTTTAATACTTCTGATGGTGCTTTTATTAGGAAGTTCGGTAGTCGCAGTGATTCCCCTAGTGGATTTCAATGGCCTTCAGGTATAGCTGTGGATGGCTCAGGCAATCTATTAATAAGTGATACAGATGATAAAGTTTTAAAATTTTCACCCACAGGTAATTTCCTTACAGTATTTGGAAGCAGCGGGACTCTAGTAGGTCAATTCCTTTCTCCTACGAATGTAACTGTGGATTCTACAGGACAAGTTTGGGTAACAGATGGTTCTCAGAATAAAGTGCTGCCTTTTACTAGTTCCTATCAGCCACTCTCGCCTTTTGGCTCATCGGGCACAGGCAATGGCCAATTTAGCGATCCAACTGATATTGTAGTTAATAGCAGTGGTGAGATATTTGTAGCTGACAGAAGCAACTATCGAATTCAGAAATTTAATATGACTGGTTTGAATTATCAGATTTCTAATGTGGGTTCCAACCTGGATATTGTATATAGTTACGATTATAGAAGTTTAGAAGCAACCGGACTATCGGGGATTAATAATGCAGCTGCTACTGTAAGAATAATAAATGATGATGGGTTAGCAATTAGCGATGTTGTTGTAAATATTACTGCAGATAGGGATTGGGCTAGTGTAAGCGCTGATAGTGATAGAGCAACTGGTAGAGCCGTGGTTAGTAATTTAATTGGAGCTCCAGGCGCTGCAGTAACGCATACACTTTATGTTCCTGTCCCCGTGGGTAGGACTAGTAATAGCGTATTTATTTGTCCTAATGCCATAAGTCTGGTGGATGTAACTGACAGTTGCAGTGGAGGTGTAGAGAGAACTGCTGGAAGCTATACTGAACCTTTTGGAAATATTGATGTCAGTCTTCAAGACGGAGTTAATGATGATGTTCAATATTGGATGATTTCTGGTCTGACCGGATCAGGAGCTTTGGCTTATGATTTTGTTGAATATTCGGGAGCTGGATCGGGCACTGCTTTTGATCCTTATGTGATCACTACCTGCAATGAGTTACAAGAAATGAAAGACAATAGAGTAGCTAACTATATCCTATGAAATGATATTGATTGTTCTGACACTATCAATTGGAATGGTGGTGAGGGTTTTGAAGCTGTTGGGACATATCCGGTTGAACCCTTCTCTGGAAGTTTAGATGGAGATTCCTTCACTATAACAAGCTTATATGAAAGTAGGGAATCAATAGGATATGAAGAAGATGCCATGGGCTTGTTTGGTTATGCAATCGGAGCTAGCTTTACCAATATTAATCTTGAAAACGTGACCATGAACGGAGTGTCCTATGTCGGTGCTTTGGTTGGCCACATGACCGATTCAATAGTTGATAATTGTACTTCTTCGGGGAATCTGGGTCAGGGTGAAGAATGGGCTTGGGCTGGATATTTTGGAGGATTAATTGGATCATCTTTCGGGGCTTCGGAAATAACTAATAGCTCAAGTTCAGTAAATATTACTTATGGTGGAGATCCCTACTACATGGGAGGATTTATTGGACAAGCTGAAGGAACCACAATCTTAACCAATGATCATGCCTCTGGAAATATTGTAGTAGGTTATGATCCTTATCAGATCGGAGGATTTGTTGGTTACATTGGAGAACTGTACGGAACTAATGTGACTATTGATACCTGTTATGCTACAGGCAACATACATACAGCTGCAGGTTCAGGATATGGTGATGATGCTACTGGGGGTGATGGTTATTGGATAGGGGGGTTTGCAGGTTGGGTTGGTGAGAATGATGGATATTCTAGTGCCTATATCATTAATTCCTATGCTACAGGGAGCATCTTGGCTGAAGGTAATGATAATTATTGGTATGGTAGCTTTATTGGTTGGATATTAGGTGACAGTGAGATCTACGATAGTTATGCCACGGGTTCCATAGATGCCATGGGCGAAAATAATTATTGGATGGGAGGCTTTATCGGCCAGATTGGCGGAAATACGATTATTGACAATTCCTATGCAACCGGCAATGTTACGGCCGGTTATGCTGGAAATGGCATGGGAGGATTTGCTGGTTGGATCCAGTCAGGGAATCATGGCACAATAGCTAATGTTAATATTAGTAATTCCTATGCTACAGGTGATGTTTCAGTGACCTATGAGGCTTATGGGGTTGGTGGTTTTGTTGGCTGGATGGGTTATGGACATCTTGATCCAATACAGGAAGAATCTCTTAACATATCCTATTCGTATAGCACGGGAGATATTAGTGTGGGAATAGCAGGTAAGGAGGGTCGGTGGAGCGGGGGTATTGGTGGATTTGCTGGGTTCATGCTCAATGCTTCGATCAGGGATTCTGTTATCAGTAATTCTTTCAGTACAGGTAAAATTGACACAATAGGTACTGATATTGAATCGGTCGGAGGTTTTGTGGGAGAAGTTGAGGGAAATATTACTTTTGATCAATGTGCCAGTTTAGGGGAATATGTTGAAGGTAGTCTTTGGGTAGGCGGCTTCGTTGGATACTCATATTACAGGAGTGGTTGGTTTGGGAGCAGCTCCGGATATCTAAAATTATTCAAAGACTCCTATACAAGGAGTAATGTGGTAGTTAATTACGTTGATTTAGACTATCCGGAAGAAAATTATGCCGGTACATTTATTGGTTGGTCCGATTCTGAAAACGGTGGTGCAGACTCTGTAGTGCTTAACAGTTATGGAAGTGGAAGTATGACCTTTTTAAGTAATGCAGCGACAGGTATAGATACTACCCTCGCAGCTCCTCTTGATGACAATGACGAGACTACTTCCATGACAGTTGCTGATGCCACAGGTATTGTTCCCGGTACTTATCTATTATTAGATGAATATCAAGGAGGCCCCCCTTATAGTACAACATTGGCATCTCCAGTTGCTATTGAGGCAGAGTACGTCACGGTAGTTGATGCCAGTGGGCTTTCTGCAACTTGGCCATATAATCAGGTAATTTTTGAACAGGGTGTGGAAGGCAAGGAAGATGGGCCTTATCAGATTTGGGAAATTAACGGAAATATATTAAGATTTTATTCCGGTTCGTGGAATAGGCCGGCTATAGCTCACGATGCTGGTACTGCAGTAACTAATGAACCTCCAGATCTGCGAGAGATTGTAGTTGTAAGTCAGGTTAATGGAAATGATCTGACAATGAGCAGAGAAGTTGGAAATACATACCCTCAAGCACATGAAATAGGAGCAACAGTAAGATCCTACGTCTATCCAAATATTGAAGATACTATAGCAGGAGGTTTAGTTGGATATAACACTGGAACCGTTACCGATTCCTATTGGAATATCGAAACCTCTGGTTTAACAACGAGTGCTGGAGGAACAGGTTTGACCACTTCCCAAATGCACGACAAGAATAACTTTACTAATTGGGACTTTGATACAACCAATATCTGGAATCTAAATGAACAGGTTAATGATAATTATCCTTATCTTGACTTCGATGATCCTACACTAAGCAATTTAGAAGCTAGTATAGGAGTATTTGATCCAGCCTTCGATAGGAATACCTTTGACTATACATTGACCGTGCCATTAGATACTACTCAAGTAAGTTTTACGCCAACCTATTTCAGGTCCAATCCGTACTTAATCAGAAATGCAGATGTGAATGGAACCCCCATTAGTAATGGTGTGAGTACTGGGGATATTTCTTTACCAGATCCTAGTACTGAGATCGACTTCAATTTAGAGTCATTATCCTGGAGGACAGCTACCTATACAATAACAGTAGAAAAAGGAGCTTTACCTACTCCAACTCCTACACCTTCTCCAACACCAACTGATACACCCTAGAATGGAAGCTGTGATTATTGCTGGACTAGAACCTGGGGTGGCAGTGGAGATGACAATGCCTGGTCTATTAATTTAGATAGTGTAGGTAATAAATATGTAACAGGTCAATTTTCTGGGAGCGTTAATTTTAATACAACCGGAAGTGGAGTCTCTGATTACAAAACCAGTAATGGGAGTTCAGACATATATCTTACTAAATTCAATGCAGATGGAAGTTATGCCTGGACTAGGACTATGGGGGGGACAGGTGATGACAGAGGCTACTTTGTGCATTTAGATAAAGACAATAACATGTATTTAACGGGTTATTTTTCCAGTGCTGACATGAATTTTAATTTAACAGGAAATGGAAGTAATGATATTCATTCCAGCAATGGAGATGCTGATATATTTATTACTAAGATAAATGCCAATGGAAGTTATGCCTGGACTAGGACTATGGGTGATGATACTGCTAGGGATGTTGGACTATGGCTAGACAGTGATAGTCAAGGTCGTATTTATCTAACCGGATATTTTGGTTTTAATGGGGTAGATCCGGCTGTAGTTGAGTTTAATACTACAGGTTCGGGACCTTCGGATGTTAAAACATCACATGGACATGGAGATGCTTATATAACAAGCTACAGTAGTGATGGGGTTTACAGATATACCCGATCATATGGATCAATTAATGCTGATAGTTCTTATGGCATGGCATTAGATAACTCAGACAATTTGTATATTACCGGGTCCTTTATGGACAATGATGTTGATTTTAATCAGAGCGGAAGTGGTCCAGCTGATTTGAGATCCAGTGCCGGATGTTCAGATTTTTATCTTACTAAATACAATTCAGATGGCAGCTATGCCTGGACCTATACAATGGGTGGTACAGGGTGTGATTATGCCTATGGTATGCAGATAGATAATGCTGGCAATATTTACATTGTTGGATATTTTGCAAGTTCTGATCTTGATTTTAATGGTTCAGAAAGTGGTTCACCTGATCTACGTTCTAGTGTCGGCAGTGGTGATATATATTTAACTAAATATACTAATACTGGATCATATGCCTGGACCAGAACTATGGGAGGGATTAATTTTGATTGGGGCAGGAATCTGGCTCTTGATAATGCCGGCCATATTATCATCACAGGACAATTTGCCAGCCCTAATGTTAATTTTAATACTACCGGTTCAGGAGCACCTGATTATAAATCAAGTAGTGCCACGGATATCTTCACTACTAAGTTCACCACTGCAGGAGGGTATGTATGGACTAAAACTATTGGGAATACAGGTCTGGATTTTGGCATGGGGATAGCCTCAGACCAGGATAGCAGCATATATATTACCGGACAATTTCAAGGAACTGATACAAATTTCAATAAAGATGGATCAGGTCCTTCAGATTTAAGATCCAGTAATGGTTTGGGTGATGCCTTTATGACCAAATATACAGACGGAGATGATAGCGGCTGGTGCAGTGTGCCTCCTACACTTACACCCACACCCACACCAAGACCAACTAGTACTCCAAGGAGACCAACGGCTACTCCGACACCTGCCTGTGTTATTGAAATGGATGGTCAATGTATCAATGAATTAGAAATTATTAATGTTAGAACTACTGTAGATGGTAACACCGCTTCAATATGCTGGGAGACCAATGTGCCCAGTTCTTCTTATCTCAATTATTCACCTTTAGGTGGTGATATGGAATTGACAACCCCACTTATTCAAGGGTTTAGTGTGTTCTGTGAACAGTTGGAGGATTTGATCTATGATCAAGAATATAGTTTCAGGATAAATGCGGAAGCTGATACATTAACTGCAATACATGATGATACATTCAGAACAGGGATACT
>Ga0172375_10006720_pt1 | contig 16002 bp, 8 predicted proteins | sample LakKiv1m_FD_114537 | JGI IMG/M metagenome (GOLD analysis project Ga0172375, IMG submission 114537) | Freshwater microbial communities from Kabuno Bay, South-Kivu, Congo - kab_092012_11.1m | ecosystem: Environmental > Aquatic > Freshwater > Lake | place: Democratic Republic of the Congo...
GACTGATCTGACTGATCTGACCGATCCGTCCGATGCGACGGATCACCCCGGCCCCATGGCCCCCAGCCTCCCCAGCAGACGGGGGGAGCCGGTTCACGCCAGCACCGTTTCGGCCAGGGCGGCGAAGCGTTCGACGATGTCGTCATGGCGCCACCGGCGCCGGCCACGGAGGTAGCTCTCGGCCCGCGTTCCGAGGGGCTTCCGCCACCTGGCGGGCAGGCGCTTGGCCCCCAGGATGGCACCCAGGAGACTCCCCGCCGTGGCGCCGGTGCAGTCGGTGTCTACGCCTCCCATCACGGTCAGGGCAAGGGTGCGCCCGAAGTCGCCCTCGCCGTAGACCAGGCCCGCCACGGTCAAGGCGGCGTTGTTCAGCGTGTGCGCGCCGGACATGCCCTCATAGCGCTTGACGATGCGGTCCGTCGTGCGGTCCCAGTCGCGGTCTTCAGCGCACCAGGCGAGGGTTTCGCGGACAGTCCTCGCCATGCGGCAGTCCCGCGGGATCTCCGTAAGACCAACCCGGAGGGCCTCGAGCGGGTCGTTCACGGCGAAGGCCGCAGCGATCGCCGCGCTGAAGAACATCTCGCCGTGGACGCCGGTGGCGCGGTGGCTGATCCAGGCATCCCGATGGGCGAACTCCGCGGCCTTCTCCGGCCAGCCCGGGGCCGCGTAGGCCCACGGGTCGCTGCGGATGTCCGCGCCGATCCAGTCGACGAAGGGGTTGTTGCGCACGGCGCAGGTGGCGGCGTCGACGCCCTGGCGCAGGTTCTCCAGGGCGACGTGCTCCGCGGTACACGCCATGGGCAGGTACTTCAGCCAGGCCTGGCCCACGTCGGCGGTGGTGAACTCCGGGCCGTACTCCTCGAGGATCAGCAGCCCCAGGAGTGTGTAGGTCAGGTCGTCATCCGTGCCGACATAGCGCAGGTGCGGCTGGAGGAAATCGCGGCGGGGCGTGAGTCCGTAGTGCCGGGAGGTCGGGTCCGCGAGTCTGGGGTCCAGCGGCCAGTACCCCGCCAACGGGTAGCGGGCACCCATAGCCCGGGCCGCGCTGCGGATGGCAGCCTTGGACATGCCCTCGCAGGGGATGCCCAGGATGCACCCCGCAGCCCGCCCCAGCCAGGCCCCCCGCAGGCGGTCCCGAAGGGCTTCGGCGTCCAGACCCGAGGTCATCCTCCGGGGACCTTCGGGCCGCAAACCGCGGATCCCCGGCAGGTCGCTGGGCTCATCGACCAGCACCGGTGCCGTCTCGACCGCTGCCGCCACCTGCTCTCGCAGGCGCGCCAGGACCTCCCGGAGGGCCTGTTGGGCCGTTGCGGCATCGCCGCCGCGCTCCTCCAGCAGCGTCAGCCAGTTGTGCAGATCGTGGTAGGCAGGGTCCAGAGAGGAGATGCTGGCCATCGGGTCCTCCGGGAAGGGCACCGCTGGCGGAGACAGGCCCTGGTCCGGGCGACGCAAGGGCGTCTCGGCCACCGTGGCCGGAAGATAGCGGGCGGGCCGCAGGGGTCAAGGCCCGCGCCGACCGGGCTGTGCGGCCTGACAGATCGGTCGGATCTGACGGATCTGGCGGGTCTGGCGTCAGCCCCAGCCTATGGCGTTGCCGGCGCTGCCGCCTGGAGCATTTCCGGGGGCTGGCGGGCCAGGCCCGCGATCTCCGCCGCATCGAGGAGGCGGTGGTAGAGGCGCACGCCGGCGATCTGGCCGTGGACCTGGAAGGCATCGCCGGGGAGGGCGCCGTAGGTCCCGACGAAGAGGTCGCCGGCCCAGGCCTCGGTCTTGACCTCACCGGCTGCTTCTGCCACCAGGGCCCCGTCCTGGAAGAGCCGCACGCCGCCGGCGTTGGCGGTGGCGGCGAGGTGGATCCAGCGGCCGCACTCGGGCTTGCCGCCATCGCAGACGACCCCTCCCGCGTACCAGCGCCAGTTGCCCCCCAGCCACTGCAGGAACCACCCCGGGCCGGTCCACAGCCCGCAGCCCACGAAGACCGGCATCTCGGCCCCCTCACGGCGCTCGGCGCGGACCCAGCACTCGAGGGTGACGGGCTGGGAGAGGTCGAGCTCCTCCCGGTGCGGGACGGTCAGGTACCCGCCCTGGCGCACGTCGAGGACCCCCTGCGTGGCGCGGGCCGCGCCTTGCACACTCCCCGGGATCGTCTCGCCGCCGGCCAGGACCGCCCTGGCCCCGTCGGGCCCCAGTTCGAGGGTGACCACAGGCCCCTTGACCAGGATCGCGCGGGCTTCCACCTCGGCCGACGGCTCGCTCTCGGCCCCGCGCCGGTTCGCGCCGCAGACGCGGTAACGGTAGGTCGTGTCGGGTACAGCCGTCGTATCGGTGTAGCGCGGTGCCTGGACCGGCTGCTGGGTGATGCGTTCGAACTCTGTGGCGCCTGTGGCCGCCCGGTAGACATGGAAGCCCACGGTTCGCTCGGCGGCCCGGTCCCAGCGCAGACGTACCGAGGCGGCGGCGCCGCGGGCCGACAGCCCTGTGGGCACCGGGGGAGGGGCCAGGGGCGGGACGTCGAGACTGGCGTAGACCGGCTTGCTGCGACCGGCGGTGGAGGTGAAGACCAGGGCATAGGTCAGGGGGCCCGTGGTGACGTCGGTGTCCGCGTAGCGTCCCAGGGCCGTCTCGGTCAACAAGGTCTTCTGCGTCGGCTCGAAGCCGGGCTCGCGGGCGCGGTGCAGTTCGGCCTGCAGGCCGATGGTCCGGGCCGAACGCTCCCAGCGCAACTGGACGGCGCCGTCGCCGTCCACGGCGGCGTCCAGGGGCACGTCGCTCGGCAAGGGCGGCGGGACGAACATGCGCGAGACGCCTGCCTCGACCTTGGCCCCTGGCATCTCCACGCGCGGGTTGGCCAAGGCGCGGTCCCGGGCGGCCACGATGGTCTCGAGCAGGCGCTGGTAGGGCCCTGCCGCCGTGGACGCGAAGCTGACCACCGGATCGCCGCTGCGGTCTGGCCGGACCCGCTCGTGGCGCTCGAACCATTCGGGCGGCTGCACGGCGTGGGCATAGCCCTTCCACAGCAGGTGGACGCGTTGGCGGTCGGCGGTCACTTTGCGGTCCCGGCAGAAACCCAGACCGAAGCCTGGCGAGCCGGCCGGCAAAGGGGCTCGCAGGATCCGGCTCAGCTCAGGCTGCTGCAGGTTGACCCAGTCGTTCTCGAAGTAGGTCGCCTGGTCGCCCTCGCCGTGGCAGCGCAGACAGCCGTCCTCCCGCATCTCGCCGACGAGCTTCTGCCGCAGGTCTCCCCAGCCGGCGACGGCGCAACCTGCCTCGGTCTGGTCCCAGTTCCCGTGGTAGAGGCCATTGGTGTCGATCCAGGCCAGGAGCAGGTCCCGCTCCGCGCGGCTCAAGTCCGGGACATGCCCCTGGTGACCCTCGACGAGGAGCTTCGCCAGCGGGGCCAGTCCTGAGCCATGGCCATACGGCGGGAAGATCTTCGAGGACCACAGGGCGGTGCCGTTCATGCAGTCGATTCCGGCGATCCAGTAGGCGGTGAGCTGCGTTTCGGCGCGGTTCGCAAGGCTCTCGTAGCTGATGCTGAAGTGCTCCGTCCAGCCGCCCGAGAGGTCCATGCCGCCGGCGATGCCCTTGTCGCCGCCGTGACAGGAGACGCAGTTCCGGTCCAGGATGGGCTGGACCTGGGTCGGGTAGTCCAGGAAGCCGGTTCCCCAGGACTCCGGGCGCAGGGCGTCCGGCGACCGTCGCAGGATCTGGCGGGCCGTGGCCAGGTTGGTGGCAGTGCTGTACTTGGCCTCGTGGCAGCCGACGCAGGAGCGGGTGGTTCCGGGCGCGGCCTGCACAAAGGTGCGCATCGAGCGGATCAGGCGGCCTTCGGCATCCAACGCCTGGAAGAACAGTCCCCGACCGGACGGTGCCTCGAAGTAGGCAGAGCCCTGTTCATCGACCGGCACGACACCCAGCACGATCTTGACGTTGAAGGCCAGGGCGGCACTCACCAGGAAGACCTGGTTGTAGGGGCTCCCGCCCATGCGGGTGGGGCTGACCCGGGAGGTCTCGTCCAGGACCCGCAACCACTTGACCGCGCCCGGCGCCACGCCGTCCAGGCCCCGGTAGATATCCTGCACGTAGAAGCGGCCTGTGGTGGCGGTGCGGTCGACGGAGTCGACGAGGTGCGGCGGCACCGGCCGCGGCTTGATCAGCATCGGTGAGTGCAGGCAGATCTCGGGATCCTCCAGAAGGACGAAGCGCGCGCCGCTGCGGTGCATCATCTCGATGGCGTTGCGGTTGCGCCCGGCGGGCCGGCCGCTGAACACCACCACGTCCTCCGACAGCGGCCACGGCTCGCAGGACTGTCCCTGGTCAAACACCGGGTCCTCCGGGTGCTCCAGGTTGGCGATGGCCTGCGGGTCATTCTTGCCGAGGCGCGGATCGATGAAGGCGATGGACCCGTAGGGCGAGGCGTTGTGTTTGGCCAGGGTGCCGACGACCAGGTGCGACCCGGGTACCGGCCGGGCGTCCAACACGGCCTCGGGGAAGGTCATGTTGTTGGCGAACAGGGCGGTCTCCTGGGTACCGTCGGGGTTCGCCGTCCACAGGGACTGGATGGTGAGGGCATTCTTGTCCACGTACTCCCAGCGGCCGAAGAGGATGCGGCCATCGGCCATGACGCTGGGGTCGAACTCGTTGACGTGGTTCACCGAGATGGGGTGCAGGTCGGAGCCGTCGGCGTTCATGACGTGCAGGATGGCCACCCCCGAGTTGGCGCAGGGCACCAGCCCGCTGGGCCGGGTCGACAGCAGCACGATGCGGCCGTCGGGCAGGTAGGCCGGGGCGATGTCGTGCTGGCCGGCGTGGGAGCCCTTGTAGTCGCCGCAGGCGCAGGCCGGGTCGCTGAGACGTCGCAGCCCGGTGCCATCCACCCCGATCTCGTAGACGCTGGTGGACCCGGTCGGCTCGCCCTTGAAGCAGAACAGCAGTCGGGTGGCGTCCCAGGAGAGCTCGGGATGGCTGTAGACACCCACTCCGAGGGTCCCCGGCGTGGTGGGGTCGATCACCGTCCGGAAGCGCCATTCGGCCTGCGGCGCCGACGGGTCCTCCAGGACGTAGATCCCGCCGCCGCCCGGGGGCCATTTGTAGTAGGTATCGTAGATGTGGATGCCAGTGTAGGAGTGCTGGCGCGTGAACAGGAGCGGCGCGTCGAGCAGCGCCCGCAGCGCCTCTTCGGTGGGTGGCGGGGGCGTGCCGCTTGCCTGGACTATCGCCGCCACAACGGCCAGGGGGATGAGCAGAAGCGTGTGCAGCCTCATTGTCAGGGCATCCATGTCCGGACCGTCACTTGGGTTGGCAACCTGCCGGCAGGGCAGTATACACCTCCGCGCCGGCACTCGCGTACCGTGCCGCAACGGCCCGCGGGGACGCTCGCACTCCACACGGACCCCCGGCGGCTCACGGCCCCGCTCGCGCGCCACCGGGCCACGGTTCGGGGCTGGCCAGGCCCAGGCCTTGAACGCCCGACGTCAGCGGCCCGAGGGATGAGGGTCCGACAGCCAGCGGTTGTGCGTGCCTTTGCGTTCCTGTCTTCAGCCCCAACGGGGCGGACCATGCCACGCTACTCCCGAGCCGGGTTCAGCCTGAGCGTCTTCACCTCGAAGGGCCGGAAGGAGAGCCGCACGGCGTTGCCGGCAACCGGGACCTGTCGCTCGTCCTCTTCCAGCAGGTTGGTCAGGGCCGCCTGCCAGCCGCGGTCCGTCGGCGGCAGCCCGATGGTCGCCATGGCGCTGGCCCCGCCGGCCTCGTAGAGCCTCAAGACCAGTCCCGGACCCGACACCGGTGCCTTCACCGTCTCGACGATCACCGTGGGGCTGTCCACCGTGGCCAGGGAGGGCAGCGGTTCTGCCCCGGCGCCCGCGGGTACCGCCGTGATCGGCACGTTCAGTTCGTAGGCAGGCCGTACCACCGCCTCGACCGAGAAGGGCCCCGTGTGCGGCAGGAGCGCGTAGGTGAACGGGTGTTCGCCCTCGTCGCCGCGGGGGTCCGGGTGTGTACCGGACTTCAGCAGGCTCAGGCGGAGGGTAGCGCCCCGGACGCTCACGCCGTACTTGCAGTCGTTCAGCAGCGCGACGCCGAAGCCGTTGTCGGAGAGGTCGCTCCACTTGTGGGCGCAGACCTCGAAGCGGGCCCGGTCCTGGGCCTGGTTCGCGTGGGTCGGGCGGACCACATGGCCGAACTGGATCTCGTGGCGGGCGGAATCCACGACCAGGTCGAGGTCGAAGCCGGCCTTGAGCAGCACGTGCTTCTCGTGCCAGTCCAGGATACTCTCGAAGTCCAGACGGGGCGAGTCCGCGTGGAACACCATGTCCTGCGTCAGGCTGGAGCGGTTGCCCAGGCAGTACTCGGAACGCAGGCGCAGTTGCAGGGGCCCCTTGGCCATGACCGTGCGGGAGACCAGGCGCTGAGCCGGGCGCAGCTTGAGCTGCTGATCGCGGTCGATGTCCCAGTTGTCCCAGGCTGCCGGGACGTCCTCGCCGAGCCAGAGTTGGTTCAGGGCACCGCCCGGCCTGACCAGTTCCCGGCCGGTGGCCTTGAGGAGGCACGAGGCGATGCTGCCATCCTCGCCGAAGCGCACGGTCAGGTGCGGCGTGTCGACGGTGCCGTCCGTGACCGTGAAGGGGCACGCCGCAGCTTTGGCACGGCCCTTCTGCAGCCGGACGACGGTGGCCCCCAGCGCCGGAACCGTGACGCCAGCCAGAAGCAGCCGATCCCTGCCGCCGACCGTCGTCACCCGCTGAGCGACGATACCGGGGTCCGCCGGCACCAGGCCTGCCGGCGGCGCGTCAAGGTCCACCTCGCCGGTGCGCGGCCAGCTCAAGCTGTTAGCCGCCAGCACCGCCTGCGTTCTGGCGGCAGGCGCCGGGGGCTGGCCCGCGAGACTCGCCAGGGCCGCGGTCGCCAGGTCGGTCGCCGTGACCGTCAGTCGGGCAAAGGCGGCCACGGCCTCGTCGTTGACCTCGGCGATGGACGACCCCGGGAGGATATCGTGGAACTGGTTGGTGAGGAACTCCTTCCAGAGGTCCGAGAGGGGGCCTGAGGGGTACTTGCAGCGGCCCGCCAGGCAGGCGGCGGCAGAGAGGAACTCGGCCTCGCGCAGGGCATACTCCGTCTTGCGGTTGCCGCGCTTGATGCGCGCCACGGAGGTCAGCGTGCCACGGTGGAGTTCCAGGTACAGCTCGCCGACCCACTCCGGGAGGTCGGGGCCAAGGTCGTCGCGCAGCCCGCGCATGAAGTCGCCCACGGTGGTGTGACGCGTCCGCGGGCAGCCCTCGAGGTCCGCTACCCGGCGCGCGGCCTCGAGCATCTCCGCCATGGGTCCGCCACCGCCATCGCCGAAGCCGTAGGCGCACAGCCAGCGGTCCTGGATATCCTTGTGCTGGTACCAGTTCCACTGGCTGACCAGGTCACGGGGGTCGGGCCAGCAGTGCATGCGGTTCAAGTGGGCCACGACGGGGGTGCCATCGAGGCCGCGCCAGACAAAGGCCTCGTAGGGGAAGCGGGTCGTGTCGTTCCAGCTCATCTTGGTGGTGCAGAAGAACTCGACGCCCGCGCCCCGCAGGAGCTGAGGCAGGGCGGCCGAGTAGCCGAAGACGTCCGGCAGCCAGAGGGTATCCGAGGTGTAGCCGAAGAACTCGCGGGTGGCCTGCTGGCCCACCAGGAGCTGCCGCACGAACGCTTCTCCCGAAGGGATATTGCAGTCCGGTTCGCACCACATGGCGCCGTTGGGTTCCCAGCGGCCGGCCTTGGCCATCGCCTGGATGCGCCGAAATAGATCCGGGTACTCGCGCCGCATGACCTCCGTCTGGCAGGGCTGGCTCTGCACAAAGGTCATCTCCGGGTACTGCTCCATCAGGTTGAGCGCGGAGGAGAAGGTCCGGGCGCACTTCCGCCAGGTCTCGGCCAGGGTCCACAGCCAGGCCGTGTCGATATGCGAGTGGCCCACCAGTCCGGCCCACGGCGCCGTCGGGCCATTGGCGCACGCCAGGAGAGGCTTCATCAGCTCCCGCGCTTCCGCCAGCTTCGGGCGCCAACTGGCCTCGCCCGTCTCCTGGGGCCGCATGTCCACCCGCGCATAGACCCCGGCGAAGGCGCGGAGGACCTGGTTCTTGCGCAGGCTGTTGTCGTCCAGGACTTTGACCAGCAGAATCAGGGTGCGCAGATCGGCGACGAAGGCGGTGACATCCTCACGCTCCAGGACCAGTTCCACGCCACCGAAGCGCTTGCCCCTGGGCTCGATGACCGTGGGCTGATCGAAGGGCTGGGTGCCCGGGAACGAGTGCCCGGCGTAACACTCGAAGGCCAGGTGGTACGTGCCGCCCTTCTTCCCGGACGGCGCCACCAGCACGAACGGGTGGTTCGGGTCGAACACCCCCGCCTCGCGACCGTCGACGAAGAGGAGGGTCTGGTCGATGCTCGAACCCGGGTTGGTGGCCGAGATGGCATGGGTCAGGATGCGCGCGAAGACCCGTCGGCGGTGGCCGGCGGCGGGGAGGGTGGCATCGCCGCGGAACCAGGCCGTGACCCCGCTGCCGCCCCAGGCGGTGCCCACCGGGGCTGCCGTCCAGCGGGCGCCGTCGCCGGCGGCGGGTTCGGCGCGGAAGTGGTCGCGGGTCTCCCACATCTCCATGGGCACGCTGGCCACGGCGTGGAAGCGCAGCCCGGTGTAGGTCTCCTCGATGCGCTCGATCTTGGGCAGGATCTTGCGGTCTGTCAGCATGGGTAGCCAACTCCCTTTCGCTACGCCCGGTCTTCCAGGGCCTCCGGATGCGCCTGCATGGCCCGTTCGACCGCGGCGAGGGGACGACGACGGGGGAAGGGTCAAGGCGCGCCCGCGGTTCGGTCAGCAGCCGGCGGGCCGTGGGCCACCCAGCGCGGGGCGCGGCGTCGGGCCCTCACCACTTCCTGGGGCGCTTGGCCGACGAGTGGATGGCGCGGGAGAGCGTGTCCATCTCCTCGAGCACGGTGCCGGCGCCCTTGGCCACTGCCAACAGCGGGTCCTTGGCCACGGTGACGGAGAGCCCCGTCTCCACCTGGATCATGCGGTCCAGGCCCCGCAGCAGGGCCCCTCCCCCGGCCAGCACGATGCCGTGGTCGATGAGGTCAGCAGAGAGGTCCGGCGGGCAACGTTCCAGGCTGACTCGCACAGCCTCCACGATGCGGCTGACCGGTTCGCTCAGGGCCTCCCGGATCTCGTCGGAAGTGATGGTGACCGTTTTGGGGAGGCCGCCCATGAGGTCGCGGCCCTTGACATCCATGGTCAGGGCCTTGTCGAGCTGGTAGGCGCTGCCGATCTCGATCTTGATCCGCTCGGCGGTGATCTGGCCGATGAAAAGGCTGTACTGGCGCTTGAGGTACTGGATGACGGCCTCATCCATGGCGTTGCCGCCGTTCTTGATGCTGCGCCACTCGACGATGCCGGCCAGGGAGACGACGGCGACCTCGGTGGTCCCGCCGCCGATATCGACGATCATGTTGCCGGAGGGCTCCTGCACCGGGATGCCGACGCCGATGGCCGCCGCCATGGGCTCCTCCACCAGGAAGACCTCCCGCGCCCCGGCCCGCAGGGCACTCTCCTTCACCGCCCTCGTCTCGACCTCGGTGATGCCCGTTGGTACCGCCACCAGGACCCGCGGCCGCATGATCTTGCGCCGGCCGCTGACCTTGTGGATGAAGTAGCGCAGCATCTCCTCGGTGATGTCGAAGTCGGCGATGACGCCGTCCTTCATCGGGAGCTTGACCTCGATGTTGGCGGGGGTGCGGCCGAGCATGCGCTTGGCCTCCTCGCCCACGGCCAGCACCTTGTTGGTCTCGCGCAGCACCGCCACCACCGAAGGCTCGTTCAGGACGATGCCCTGGTCGCGGACGAAAACCAGGGTGTTGGCCGTACCCAGATCGATACCGATGTCGTTCGAGAAGAACGACCTGACTTTCCTGAGGATGAGCATGCGCCGATATCTCTTCTGCCCGTCGTCGTGTTCAGCAAACGCCTTACTCTACCACGGCGATGCCGGGTTTACACGGAGGCCCCGCCCCCGCGGGCGAAAAAGGGGGACCCCGGGTCCAATCCGGGTCCCGGGAGGCTGGCGCGGCCCTGCCCTGCCCGTTCGCCGTGCGTTGTCGGGCCATGGCCCGCAGCGGCCACGCATCTCGCCCCGGCTCCGAGCCCCGCCTGCGGAACACCGCTACGGCGGGGCCTGTGGGCCCGGGTCCCCCGCCCCCCCGGGGAGCGCCTTGTCCAGCGCTGTGGACAGCCGCCACTTGCTGTCCTTCGAGGTCCCCGTCAGTTCGGCGTTGAAGAAGGCCCAGGAGAGGGGCTTGAAGATCAGCCCCACCAGGCCAGCACTGTCCAGGGCTTGGCCGTTGACGGCCAGGTAGATGCTGTCGGTCTCCCAGCAGTACCGGCCGTGCCCGCGGAGGGAGAGGATGGTCCCGTCGGTGGCCAGGGAGCGGACCACGACGCAGTCCCCCGAGAACCCCAGGTCGGCGTCGAGGCGGGTGATCCGGCCCAGGCTCGATGCTTTGCCTCCCGTGAGGCGGTTCAGGAAGGTAACGTCCAGCACGCGGCCGAGCTGGTCGAAGAAGGGGACTCGCCAGAGGTCGGCCTCCTGCAGGGAGAGGTCCCCGTCTCCGTAGACCTGCAAGGGCCGGCCGGCCCAGCCCCGCAGGATGTCCAGACGGCAGTGGGCCGAGAGGAGGCCCTGCTGGCCGACGGCCTCGCTCTTCATGCCGATGTGAGGCCCGACCTGGTCCATGGCCATGCCCTCGCCACGGAACGCCACGGTGCCCCGCCCTGCCTCCAGGTCGTAGAGGCCCGTGACCGCCACGGGCCCGCCGAAGAGCTTGCCAGAGGTCAGGTCCCAGCGCACCTCGGACTGGCTCAGGCCCCACCGGGCTACGGGGTCGCCCACCTGCAGGCCGCGGAACTGCAGCCAGGCCCCCTTGAGCGAACCGCTGAGCAGCAGCAACGGATCGCGGTTCAGGTAGAAGGACCCCTGGCAGTCCACGGCCGTGTCCGGCGCAAAGGTCAGGGGGCCCAGGACGGCTCCCCAGGCCGGGTTGAGCAGGCGCAGGACATGGGATGGGTCCTGGCCGCCGGCGAGCTGCCGCATGGCGAAGGTGCACTTGGGGTCGCTGCCGGTGAGGATGTCGACGCTCCCCTCGAGGGTGGCCGTATCGGTCTCGATCCGGTGCGCGCGCACGGTGACCTTCTTCGGCAGGTCGAGGCCGACCGTCGTCTCGAGGCTCCGCAGGGGCAAGTCCTTGTAGGTAGCCATCTCGGCGCGCAGGTCGGCGTCCAGGGTCAGTTCCCAGCTCCGACCGCCGGCGATCTCGCGGTAGGCCAGCGAGCGCAGGTCGATGACGGCGGGGTGTTCCGGGCTCCAGCGGAAGTCTTTCCAGACGGATCGGTAGATGGCCTTGGCGTCACGATCCTCGATGAAGGCGTGGACGACGTCGGGATTGCCGGTGACGCGGGCGTTCGCGATGGTGACCGCCAGGGGCTCGGTGTCCAGCCGCAGGTCCAACGCCAGCTCGTCGCCGGTGCTGGTGGTGGCGCGGACCCCCTGGAACGAGAGCTGGCGGGGAAGCACCTCGATCGTCCCCTGGATGGTGCGGAAGACCAGGTCGCCGTAGCGCGGCCCGTCGGCGCTGACCGACAGCAGCAGGCGCAGGGGCTGACGCTGGCCGGCACGGGCCGCCGTGACGACGACCCTGGCCGGCGCGTCGGCGGCACAGCGGATGTCGCGGATGATCCCACTGGCGGGCAGGCCGAGACGAGGCATGTAGGAGGCGTACCAGCGCCCGGGACAGGCGGTCCCTTCGGCGCTGACGTCCACCGCCCCCGAGGCCGGCGTGAACAGCGCCGCCCCGCGAAGTGCGGCGACCTCCGTCCACGGCGCCAGCCCGCCCCCAGGGCTCGGGACTGGTTCGGCCAGGGCCTTGGAGTGCAGGTCGAAACGGACTTCCCAGGTGCCGGTGGAGAGCGCCTGGGACACGTCGGTCGTCAGGCTGAGGAGCACCGCGTCGGCAGGCCCGTCGGCGAACCCGGCACCGATCCTGCCGAGAGTCAACACACCCTCAGCGAAGTCACCCTCGATGGCGACCGGGCTGATGGCCCGGCCCCGGACCCGGGCGGAGTCTGCCGTCAGGGACGCGGCGGCGCGCAGCCGGCGCCAGTCCAGTGGTGAGCGCTCGAGGCGTACCCGGAGAGTGGCCCCGCCCGGGACTTCGACGTCGCGCAGGGCCCGGTTCAGCGCGGGCACCCCGGCCTGGCGGGCCCGCTCCACAGGTTGGCAGCGGGCCAGGCACTCGCCCTCCACGGTCCCCTCGGCCTGGTGCCAGGTCAACCGGCCCTCGATCCGCTCCCGGCCTGAGCCCTCCATCTCGGCATGCCAGCGGTCCACGGTGAGGTCCTGGCCATCCCAGGAGCCCGCCGCACTGAACTGGCTCACCTCGATGCCGGGCAACTGCAGGTCACGCCCGGTCACGTCGGCCCGGACCTGCCAGCGCTCGCGTGCCAGGGGTGACGGCAGCAGTTCGGCCGTGATGTCCAGGGGGACCCCGGCCTGGAACCGGCCAAGCCAGGCCCGCCGCGGTTCCGGCAGAATCCGGCCGAGGGTTGCCGGCAGCACCTGACCGTGGACCGTGCCGCTGACCTCCCCGGCGGCCAGGTCCACCCGGACGTCCCCCGTCACGGTCTCGCCATGGCCCACGACCAGGCGGAAGGCCTGCAGCCGGATCTCGGAGCCCCGGCAATACAACCGGCTCTTGAAACGGCTGACCAGCAAGTCCCCCAGGACCAGGTCGGCCAGGCCTGCCTCGCCCGCGAACGTGACCTCCCGGGGTTTTCGCAGGTCCAGGCTCAGGTGGCCACTCAGAAAGGCATCCCGTTCCGACAGGTGTGCCGCGGCCAGCAGATCGGCAACCCGCGCCAGGGACTCTTTCAAGGACCGACCGCTCGGCTCCGGCGCACCGGCACCCCCGGTTGCCGCGGACGGGACTCCGGGCTTGCCCGCCGCACGGTCTCGCAGAGAGACAGCGTCCAGGCCCCGGACTTCCGCCTCCAGGTGCACCGAGACCTTCTCGGCCAGGCCGTCCACGGCCACCGTCAGGACCCCATCCCGCCGGCGCTGCGCCATGCCGCTGCAGCGCTCGAGGCGGAGGGCCGCCGGGGCAGCGTCGCCCTGGGTGAGCGCGGCCTCGCCGAGGGTGAGGGAGGCGCCCCGGAAGGTGACCTCCTGGACCTGGATGTCGCCGATCAGCAGGCCGGCCAGGCGCGGCCGCAGGCGGACCTCCTGGGCGCTGAGCACCCACGGGATGTCATCGCGGTCGAGACGCACATGGGCATCGTCCAGAACCAGGCCGCCCACGAGGCCAGCTCGGACGTTGTCAGCACGCAGGCTGATCCCCCGATCGGCTGCCGCCGCCCGGATGGCGTTGGCCCCCCACTCCGGAATGCCGTTGGCCTCCCAGACGACGGCCGTCAGCAGGCACGCGAGCACCAGCAGAACCAGCGCCCAGCCGACCGTCTTGATGGTTAGAACCAGCAGCCGCTTCATCGCACTCAACCTGGCCCACGTCCCCGCGGACCGCGATCCCCAGACAGCCCTGACCCCTGTGGGGCCGTGGTGACGCGGGATTCCAAAGCGGTTATATAGTAGTGGTCTGAAGCGCTCCCGCAAGAGCCTGGACCCGATGGCATGAACCTACCGCGCACGGCTATGCCGCCCGTCGTTGCCGCCTGCCTGGCGGCCTGCCTGGCCTGCTGCCTGCCGAGCCCCGGGAGAGCCGCCGAGGACGGGCCGGCCGTGCGTCCCGCCGCCTGGGCCCAGCCCCTTTCCGTCCCTGGCGTGCCGAATCTCTACAAGGTCAGCGAGACGCTCTATCGCAGCGCCCAGCCCACCGGCGCCGGCATGCAGGAGCTCAAGGCCCTGGGCGTGCGGATGGTGATCAACCTGCGCTCGTTCCATTCGGACCGGTACGAGCTGGACAACACGGGCCTGATTCGTGAGCACATCACCATGAAGGCCTGGCACCCCGAGGAGGAGGAGGAGCTCGTGCGCTTCCTGAAGCTGGTCACGCAACCCGAGCGCCAGCCCGCCCTGGTCCACTGCCAGCACGGCGCTGACCGCACCGGGCTGATGTGCGCAGTATACCGTGTCGCCGTCCAGGGCTGGAGTCGGGCGGAGGCCCTGCGCGAGATGCGCGAGGGAGGCTTCGGTTACCACAGCGTCTGGACCAACCTGCCGGCCTACTTCCGGGGCCTCGACATCGACGATCTGCGCCGCCAGGCCGGCATCCCGGCGCCGCCGGGGCCGGCCGTCCCTGCCGGCAGTCCGGAGTGAAGGCCCTGTTGAGGCCAGTTCCCGGCCACGCCGGGAACGCCTGGAGGGCGGGTCCTCCGGAACCCGCCGCCGGGATGCGGAGATCCCGGCCTCCAGACCGCTGGGACCTCTCGGCGGTTTGAGGCGGAGCTTCGCTGGCTGGTCCAGCAACGCTCTACGGCCGGTGTGCAGGGCATCTCAGTACGCCTTGCCCAGGCCGTGTTTCTGGGCGCACTTCTCGTATTCCGCCAGGGCCTTGGGCATGATCTGCTTGAGGCGTGCCACCCGGTTGCCGTCCACCGGGTGCGTCGACAGGATCTCGGGCACCGAGGCACCCGTCTTGCTGGCGGCGAACTTCTCCCAGAAACTGATGGCCGAGCGCGGGTCATAGCCGGCCCGGGCCATGTACAGGGCCCCGATCTCGTCGGCCTCGTACTCGTGCACGCGGCTGTAAGGCAGGATCACGCCGACGGTGGAGATGCCGGCGTAGGCGGTCATCCAGAGCTCCCGGTTCTCGACGGCCTTGCTTTCCAGGGCCATGTTCAGCCCAAGACCCGCCAGCCCCACCGCCATGGCCTGGGTCATGCGTTCCCCCCCGTGCCGGGCCGTGGCGTGCGCAATCTCATGGCCCACCACCGCCGCCAGTTCGGCGTCGTTGCCGAGGTTCTTGAACAGGCCCTCGTAGACCCCCACCTTGCCGCCCGGCAGGCAGAAGGCGTTCATTTCCTGCGAGGCGAAGCACCTGAACTCCCACTCGAACCCCGACTGGGTGATGACCTTGCTGAGGGCCGTGCCGACCCGCTGGACGGCGGCGGTCTTGGCGGCGTCGGTGCTGGGCTGTTCCTGCTTCTGGACTTCGGCCCAGGACTGCTGGCCGAGGCTGGTCTCCTGCGACATGGAGGTCAGGATGAGCCGTTTCCGCCCGGTCTCCGGCTCCGTGACGCAACTGCCCAGCACGACCACCAGTGCAGCCGCGGTTGCGGCCTGGCCCCATGCCCGACGGCTCCTGATCTTCATCGCTGTCACTCCCATGGCTGCAACCGCCACGCCCGCGCCGACGTGCGCCGGTGTCCAACCCTGGCTCGCGGGCTGCGGCCCGCCCCAGACCGGCTCCGCATTCTACGCCCAGGCCCTGCGGATCATCTCGGCCGTGGCGTCCAACGCCTCCGGGACGACCCGTGCGTCCGAGATGACCGACATGAAATTGGTGTCACCCAGCCAGCGCGGCACCACGTGTCCATGCACGTGCTCGGCCAGCCCTGCGCCCGCGGCTTCCCCCAGGTTGAACCCCAGGTTGAACCCCGTGGGCGCCATCAGACGCCGCAGCACCGCGGTACTTCTGACCATCAGTTCCATCAGTTCGTTGCGTTCCCTCGAGTCCAGGTCCGCCAGGTCCGGAACGTGCCGGAAGGGCGCCACCAACAGATGCCCGGAGTTGTAGGGGAAGTCATTCAGCAGTACGTAGCAGGACTGCCCCCGGAACACCACGTGGTCCGCCGCGGCGTCACTGGCCGCCTTGTCGCACAGGAAGCAGCGCCCGGCCTTGGGGCCGCGAATATACTCGATGCGCCAGGGCGCCCACAGCGGACGCGGATGCTGGACGATCCCAGACGGTTCGCTCACGAGTGCGTCCTCCGCCACGCTCGCCGGCCCTCGAGGGGGGCGCTGCATC
>Ga0172375_10006722_pt1 | contig 15994 bp, 22 predicted proteins | sample LakKiv1m_FD_114537 | JGI IMG/M metagenome (GOLD analysis project Ga0172375, IMG submission 114537) | Freshwater microbial communities from Kabuno Bay, South-Kivu, Congo - kab_092012_11.1m | ecosystem: Environmental > Aquatic > Freshwater > Lake | place: Democratic Republic of the Congo...
AAATCTGAAGAAAAAACCTGCCATAAAGAAATCTGCAAAAAAAACCGTAAAGAAACCTTTAAGTAAAAAAAAGGTTGTTAAAACTAAAAAAAATAAAGAAAATGTAGTGGGAGTTATTACTCATTATTTTCCTAAAGTCCGGGCAGCTGTAATAAAAGTAAAGTCTCCAATAGCTATTGGGGATACTCTTAAGATTAAAGGGCATACTACTGATTTTACTCAAACTATAAGCTCAATGCAGATTGACAGAGTTGCTATAACTGTAGCTAAAAAAGGCGATGAAATTGGCCTTTTAGTCAATTCTAGGGTTAGAAAGCAGGATGTGGTTATTAAGCCATAAGGAGGAGGGTGAAATGAGGTTGTCGGAAGTCGAAAAGAGGGCGAGGGATAAAGGTTTAAAAGATACTTGGAGATATTCCAAGAAGCAGTTAATCAAGTTGATTCAGCGCACAGAAGGTAATTCTGAGTGTTTTGGTACTGTTAAGGGCTGCGATCAGTTGACATGCTGTTGGAGAGAAGATTGTTTAAGGTAGTTTTAGCTAAAAAAAGAGGAGGGTAAAATGCAGATGCCACCACCAGCAATGGGCCCCGGAATGATGGGTCATTGCTCAGGAATTAAAATCGGGGTATTGTTGATTGCTTTAGGTTTAGGTTATATAGTTTGGTATCTTGCCAACAGGGAAGAAAAAGAATTAAGAAGAGCTGGCCAGGTAATCGGAACAATAATTATCAGTGTAAGTTTATTCTTGATTATTCATACAATAGCTATGTTTTGTCTTTTGTTTAAAGGGCATTGCATGATTAAATAATTTTTTAAAAGGGCCTGCTTTTTAAATGAAGTAGGCCCTTTATTTTTACTAATAATGAGTATATACTCAATATAACCCGGGCGTTTCCATCAAATAGCTTGGCGGAAAATCCCGGTAAGTTTAAGTAAATGAGCCTACGAGGAAGACCTAAAAAACAAAGAGTTTTAAGCCTGGCCCCAAGGATCTGTCAATTTAGCCCCAGAGGCAAACCTGGCCGACCTGATGAGGTTTTCTTGAGGGCAGATGAATTTGAGGCGATTTATCAGGCTGACCATTTAGGCAAAACTCAAAAATCCGCAGCTGTTTCAATGCATATATCCCAGCAAACCTTTAGCCGGATACTTCAAAGAGCCCGTAAAACAATTGCTGATTCTTTGGTAACCGGCAAAATTATCCGCATCCAGGAAGGTGTTCAAGAAATAGATCTAACCAAATCCCGGTAAGTTTAAGTAAGAATCCCGGTAAGTCTAAGTAATTAATTCTCTAGAGTATCCAATAAAGAAGCCCTTTAGAATGCCAATATAATCTTTAATAACTAAAAAGAATATAAAATAGCTTATATTTAAATATTAAACAACTTCCTATAATGTATCTTATGTTAACTTGAGCATTTGGGAAGCTCTTTGATAAGCTTTGAATTGCCAAGCACTTATGAAGTTATCAACTGCTTTTGTCTTTATTAGCTTTTAACTTACTTAGACTTACTTGCTTTAGATATGCTTGACATTTTGTTGCGATTCTTTAATTAAAACGTCTTTATCTATTCTGGCTTATAATGTAATATAATCCTTTTGCTTATTTACTTTATTTTTTGGGTGAGCTCAATTACGGCAGGATAAACTGTGTTTTCTCCAAAGCGGCAGTTAATTTTATCTATTGTTTTTGAAAGGTCCCCCCTTTTTTTATCTTCAGCAAGTAAAGGGAGGTAATTATTTATTAAAAGGCCGCTGCAGGTAATTCCTAAGGCTCTAACTTGGGGTGTTTTTGGGAAATTTTTAGCCATAATTTTAAGGGCTTTTAGGTAGATCTCTTGGCCATTGCTGGTGTGTTCAGAGAAGGATTTTTGAGCCCTAAAATTACCGATTTCCGGGCCATTTAGCCATATGTGTATGGTTTTGGCTGTCAGGTTTTGTTCTCTTAATCTGACTGCTATCATTTCAGATAAAAGTCTTATCCATGCCTGGATAAACCCGGTATTTACTGAGACCCTGGGAAATGTGTACGAATGGCCTACGGATTTTGGCCCTGAGTCATCTTCCTGAATAGTGTTTAGGCTATCTTTTGATCGTAAAGAATAATAAAAATTAAGCCCGGTAGCGCCTAGGTTTGTTTCCAGAAAGCCAGCTGATTTATGGTATAAATCCAGGCAGGTTTTGATACCTAAATTATCCAAAATAAGCTTAGTTTTTTCTCCCACTCCGCAAAGTTTTTTTGCAGGAACAAGGCTTAATATTTGTTCTAAATTTTCATCAGTTATATATTCCAGGCCATTAGGTTTTTTGAGTTTTGAGGCTAATTTTGCCAGGATCCAGTTTTTGGCTATGCCTACGGAAGCAGTTATTTTGAATCTTTCCTGGATTTGTTTTTGTATAGTTCTGGCTAATTCCTGGGGGTTGTTTAGCCCGGAAACATCCATTTGGAATTCATCTATTGATGGATATGCCACTGGTAAATTGTAGCTTTTAAGTATTTTAAGTATTTCTTGCGAGGTCCAGATGTATTTGCCTTGATCAGCAGCTATAAACTCCAGTTTCGGGCATAATTTAAAAGCTTCAATTGAAGGCATGCCTGCAGTTATGCCAAAAACTTTGGCTTCATAGGATGCTGCGCAGACAACGGTGTGGAATTTACTGTTTCTTGAGCCGACTATTAAGGGTTTACCTTTGAAGTGCGGGTTAATTGCCTGTTCAATGGATGCAAAAAATGCATCCATGTCAAAATGCATGATCATAGCTAGCTTATTATTTTGTTAATATGCCAGCTGTAACAGGAGTTGTTAAAAGATAATTGGTAAGCATTTAAGCTTGATTGTACGGAAAAATAATTTATCGTTTCGCTTCCGCAGCGTTCTTGCCAATAGTAATTAATATTATCTATTACATAGTTTTTGTTTTTCCAGATAAATATTTTAGGCAGTATTCTGGTGTTTTTGAACCAGGCCAGGACTTCGATTTTTTCATTGAGTTCTAGGTTGTCTGTGTTGTCAGAGCTTTGAGTTTGTGGAGTGTTTTTGTCCCAGCGCGCATGTGGATTGAATCCGGATTGTTTCATAGGTATTTATTTAAGAATATTTACGCACTACGGTTATCAATCTGCCAATTACTGCAAAGGGTTTTACTATAGGGGCAAAATCTTTATTTGCTGCTTCCAGGAATATCTTTTTATTGTCTTTAGCTTTAAATTTTTTTAAAGTGACTTCATTGTTATCCAAAAGAGCTGCAATAATATCGCCGTTTTGGGCAGTTTGCTGTTTTTTGATGATGGCGATATCGCCATCAAGTATTCCGGCATCAATCATGCTTAAGCCTTTGACTTTTAAAGCAAAAATATCATTTTCCTGCAATCTTCCTAAGAACAATTCATCAGGGTTAACATATCCGAGGATATCTTCATAGGCAAAATTTGGCTGTCCGGCATTAATATGAGCAATTATCGGTATCCCTGGAAATCTGGTACCAGTGGTTTTGCTGCCTGAATTTAATAATTCCATTGAGCGGGATTTATTTAAAGCCCGCTTGAGATAACCTTTTTTTTCTAGAGCTTCCAGATAATCACGGACAGTTCCGGTTGAAGAAAAACCCAATTCCTGGGCGATTTCTCGGATTGTTGGCGGAAGGTTTGCCTGGATTTTTTCCTGGATAAAGTTAAGTACTTTTTCTTGTTTAGCTGTAAGTTTTTCCATAGTTTGTATAATACCACACATTTGTGTGGATTGTCAAGTAAAAAATAAAGAGAGGTTTTAAAATTACTACCCCCTCCCTTCTCTTTTTTAGCTTAAATCGATCTCTTTTTTGGAGAATTTCAGGCGTAAAAGCACAAAAACCATAATTAAGGCGCTTATTGTATGGGGTGAATAAAAATGGGCGCAATAAGAAAAACTTTTACCACAAAGTTCTTTTGCTGTAAGCAGGTTTAATGCGTGTACTATAACTACTAATATTAGGGTAATCTTATCTTTAATTCCTTTTACGATCAAGTAGCCGATAGTAATGAAAAATGCCATAGTTAAAAAGATATAATTATGCATCCAGGCATTCAGATTTAAGAGAATCAGGCTGATAAAAAGTAATGCATAATCTATATTCTGGTAGAAAGGGTTGTTTTTGTTTTTTTGCCTAGGGGAAATTAGGATTCCTGCTAAAATACCCAGATTTATAAATAAATTCAAAAGGTCAACACTTCTGTCGTTTAAATTAACTAAGCCAAGGAAGGTTTTTGGTAAATACGGGTCCGGAGTATAAGTTGTAAAGTATCTGAAAATTAAACTCATAAGAGACTGGTTTTCGTAATCGTACATTGTTCCGGGGTCGAGTATTGTGCTGGTAGTTAAAAAATGTATCATGTTTTTTAAGTACTCCAGGTTAGTTTTAAAACCAATAAATAATGCAGGAAGGAAAGAATACAATATGACAAAAGATAATATTGCCAGGGTTAATTTAAATTTTCTTTTTACCAGAAAATAAATGATAAAGATCAGAGGTGTATATTTAATCATAACTGAAAAAGCCAGAATAGCTGCGCCGATAATCTCTTTCTTTCTGGAAATAAAATATAATCCGATAATTATTGTTGAAAGTGTCAGGATATTTGCTTGTCCGGAATCAAGGTTATTAAAAATTAACCGGACAGTAGCTATATAGACAAGGAAATACAATAAAACTGTTTTTCCAAAAGTTAATCTCTGCGGGATGGTAATTTTTTTAAGCAAGACCAGGGATATGATTAAAAGCGAATAGTTGATTAGCCACCAGAGGATATTGGCATTTTTCTCGCTGAATAAGGCAAAGCCAGACATTATGGTTGCGAACAACGGACTATATCTGAATTCAGCGGTTTGATTATCCCTTGAAATGTAAATATTTTCCTGAGCTAGTACTCTTTGCCCGGTTACATAATAACAGTGGAAATCTGCAAATTTTCTTAAGGAAGAGCGCTTGACGTGCCGGTTAAAGCAGGCTATTGAAGCAATGATTAACAGGATAATGAGAATAGTCTTATAAATCTTAATTAGATTCATAAATTATTTTTTAGGTGCAGCTTTATATTCTTTGAGTATTAGAAAATATCCGAACGTTGCTGTGCTTTGGACTTTTACCGGGATTCTTCGTTCGTCTGTTGAGATCCAAATCTCAATTTGCTTAGGTTTACTTATAAAGTGATATGCGTTGAATCTTCCGGCTGGAGTATCAACATCTACAATGGAATCCAGGGTAATTTCATACCTGCGGTTAGGTAAATTGACATTGAATATTAATCCTGGTTTTAAATCCGGCAGCCTTCTGACTTGCTGAGGAAGTAATATAGCGTTTTGTATGGGCTCGGTGCTTTTTATAGTTATAAGGTTTTTGCTGGATTCATTTTTTATAATATTAAGCACAAAACTCTTCTGGTCATAAGTTTCGAGGATTTTTTCTCTGAGGAACAAATTTTTAATATCTCTCTCTATTATGATCGGCAGAAAAGTCTGGGGATCGGTAAAGATCTTTTCTTTGTCAAAAAAAGTAGCGAGCTTGGTTTCAAAAAGCATGACATACAGGTTTTTGTCTTGATGGCTGGAGTTTTCAACGCGGCTGAATTTTGATGTTCCCAGCTGCATATGCCCAAGCTTGACATCATAAATAATCTCTTCTCCGACAGCAAATTTTTCTTCCGATTCTTCAGTTATTAATCCGGGCAAGGAACTTAATTTGCTGCTGATTTTTTTATCAGTAGAGATAGTAAAAATAACAACAAATCCCAATATCAAGAATAGTAAAGATATCCTTAGTTTTTTTAGCATTTATAATTATTTTTTCTTTCCCTGATTTGCTACAGAAGCCATGGCTTTGGCTACTTCCTGCGGATCGCCTAAGTAATAGCTCTTAATCGGTTTTAAATCTTTGTCCAGTTCGTAAACCAAAGGCATGCCCGTAGGGATATTTAAAGCGACAATTGCTTCATCAGAAACGTTATCCAAATATTTCACCAATGCTCTAAGGCTGTTTCCATGAGCGGCAATAATTACTTTTTTGCCTTCTTTTACCTTAGGGGCAATATTCTCATGCCAATAGGGCAAAAATCTTGCTACGGTGTCTTTCAGGCATTCAGTCAAAGGAAGGTCTTTCTTATCCATATTTTTATATCTTGGGTCATTTCCGGGATATCTTTCATCGCTGGTTTCTAAGGCCGGAGGCTGGATATCATAACTTCTTCTCCAGATAAGAACCTGGTTTTCACCATACTTAGCGGCAGTTTCGGATTTATTCAAGCCCTGCAGTCCACCGTAATGCCTTTCATTAAGCCTCCAGGTATTATGGATGGGTATCCACATCATATCCATCTGATCGAGTGTTAACCAGAGTGTACGGATAGCCCTTTTTAATACTGAAGTAAAGGCCATATCAAAAACAAAACCTTCTTTTTTGAGGAGTTGACCAGCTTTTTTAGCTTCTTCTATTCCTTTTTCTGAAAGGTCAACGTCAGTCCAGCCGGTAAACCTGTTCTCTTTGTTCCATATGCTTTCGCCGTGCCTTAGTAATACGATTTTATACATTTTAATTTCCCTCTCTTTTGATTTTGTGTTAGGTTTATCTATATTATTAATGTTAAAATGATAACATTTTAAGGAAAAAATTCAATCATTAAATAGGCTATTTAATAAGCTTATTTGCCATTGTCAGAAGTTCTTTTATAGCTTTTGAATTATTAGCAATAGTGCATCCTGCTACGTCGAAATGCCCTCCTCCTCCATACTGTTCAGCGATATAGGCGACATTAATCCTGCCTTTTGAGCGCAAGCTTACTCTGAGAGTATCATTTTCTTTTTCTCTGAATAATACAGCAATACTGACATCTTTAATGGAGCGCATTTCATCGGCTACTGAATCAACATCTGCGTCAGTGCCTTTGACTAAATTAAAATCATTTTGTTTTACAATTGACCAGACAAGCCGGTTTTTATTTATAAATTTACACCGTGATAAACATATTCCTGAAAGAATCACAGATTCTTTTCTTTTTGACCAAAAAATCATATCTACCAGATTGTTGAAATTTATTCCTAGTTCCAGGAGTTTTGAGCATATGGCGAAGGTCGTATTATTTACATTGGGCAAGCGGAATGAATCGGTCTCAACAATTATCGAAGTTAGAAGGTTTTGGGCAATATCTCGGGTAATTTTTATATTTAAGTTTTCTAGTAAGCAATAAATCATTTCGCCTACTGAAGCAGCATTTCTATCAATAAGTTTTATATCTTCAAATGGCCTGCGGAATTCGTGGTGGTCAATAGCTAAGATTGTTGTAGCCTTTTTAAATGCCAGAAAATTATCTCCTAATATTTCTTTGTTACTGCAGTCAACTGCTATTGCCAGGTCAACTGGAGCATTAAATTTTTTTATTATTTGTTTTATCCCCTTAAGTTTAATGTATCTGGCGGGTACGCCGTCAGCGCTTATCATATGGACAGTTTTACCAATTTTCTTAAGTGCCAGGCCCAAAGAAAGCAGTGATCCGACAGAATCTCCGTCAGGATTTATATGCCCTGAAATAAGGATTGTTTTTGCTTTGAGTATTATTTTTTTAGCTTGAGTTATGTCGGACATTATTTTTAGGAGCTAATTTAATAATTATCAGAACAGTAAGATAACCGATGATCCCCAGTATAAAACTAATTATAAAATATCCTAATAAGGTTGGCAAGAGTATCTTTAGCGCTAGCTGGTTGAATAAAATTTTAAAATGGAAATTTCTGATGATTTCATAAGATTGCTGGTAAGTACTCATCCAGTCGATACCCAATATACTTGAGCCTAATTTTATAGCAAAAATGAAAGTTACAACATTTATCCAGGTATTGACTAGCAGGCTTCCTATTAAAGCACTGGCTTTATTTACTTTTAAGATTAATGCCAATGTTATAGCGGCTATTGGCCCGGTCCCGGGCAATACGCCTAAGAATATGCCCAGTCCGAATCCCAGGGCAACTCTTTGAGGCGAATCATTTATAAGAAATAATTTCTTATGGATTGTTTTTAAAAAAACAAGAATTTTATTTTTCATTATATTTTTGGTTCTATATGTATTCCGGCCAGATTGTCTTGTCCATGATTTTCCTGAGTCCATCCGTTAGTAAGTCCGTAATCATCTAAAATATCCTGCGCGTTTTGATATTCTGTTTCGGTTATGCGACGCGACAGGCCTTCGATGTTGTTAGCTTTGTGTAGTGGCATATATTGACTCATTAGGCTGACGTGGGTATCTTTAGAAATTTCAGTAGCTATAAATTTTAATATTTCTTTTGTTTCGGCTTGTTTTTCTGGGAGTACTAAATGACGGATAATAAGGCCTTTCTCCATAATGCCATTTTCGTTGAAAGAAGTATTTTTGACCTGAGCGTACATTTCTTTTATAACTTCTTTATTATATTTTGGGTATTCGTTGGCTTGAGAATATTCTAAAGCAGTAATGTTGTCTGCATAACGCATATCTGGTAAATAAATATCCACGATACCGTTAAGCAGTCTGATGGTATTTAATAGCTCATATCCGCCTGTGTTATAGACTATCGGGATGTTCAGGCCTTTAGGGATAGCAATTAAAATAGCTTTAAGGATTTGCGGCAGTACATGGGTCGGCGTGACCAGGTTTATATTGTGGCAGTTTTCTTTTTGCAGTTTAAGCATTATATCCGCCAGTTCTTCGCTGTCAGTGTTTCTGCCTTTTCCAAGCTGGCTGAATTCAAAATTCTGGCAATAGCTGCAGCTCATATTGCATCCTGAGAAAAATATAGTCCCGGATCCTTTACTGCCGGAAATTGGCGGTTCTTCGCCGTGATGAGGCATGTAACTGTAAACTTTAGCTGCTAGCCCGGTGTTGCAGAATCCTGTTTCATTATTAAGGCGGTTTACTTTACACTGCCTAGGGCAAAGTTGGCAGGATTCAAGCATTTCAAAAAACAACTGAGTAATTCTTTTTAAATTACCATTTTGGTATGATTCCAGGTAAGAAGGATAAGATTTTTTAAAGTTTTTGCTTTTGAGCTGCATATATCCCCCTTATTTCTTTAAAAATATCCATATATTCTTTAGTCCTGAAATCCGGAAAAGTCCAGGCCAGCGGTTTATAGGCCTTATCCTGATAAAGCAGGGTGATTTCAGCGTAAATTCCTTTGCTAAGGTATATTCGATGCGCAAAATCCTTTGTAGATGCCAGTACAAGCTTTGGCAGATCCAAATATCCCGGATCAATATTAATTTTTCGGGATTTATTCTCTGTAAGCCTCTCTTCTATCTTGTTAGTAATTACTTTAATTTTAGCTAATTTATCAGGATTTATTAATTTTTTAAAGCTAATAAATACTTTTTTTAATTCGTTTCCAAGTTCGCTTGCGTAATAATCAGTATGATTAAACTCAAGTGTTTTGCTCTGAAAATCTATATTCCCGAAATAATGCTTTAATATACTTAATGTTTTTTGCAGGGTATCTTCGTTGCGGAAGATTAAGCCGATGATTAACTTTACCTGGGAATGATTTTTTATCGTGCCCATCAAATTTATGGATTCAAGGCTTTTTAAAAGTTATTTTGGCAGGAACTGATCAATGTAGTGAGATATTTTTTTCCGTTGGGCCTCATTGATTTCGTTAAAAAATATTGCAATATTAAAGCCTCCATTTGCCTCGTCTTCAGATCTGACAATGACACCTTTGCATTCTACGGTTGATTCTTTATGCTCAGCTGGCAAAGGTAAACTCATTTTTACCGCAATTTTAGTAAATGGGGGCACGTATTTATTAACATGGCAATAAGCTCCAGCTGCGCTTATGTTTTGGCTTGAAGTAGTAAAATCGTAGCCATTTACAGCTATGCGCATGGGAAGATTATGCGAAAGCCTGGGATGGAGCCTTTTTTCTCTGCCTGTTTTTTTTCTAATCATTATTTTTCAGCTTCTTCGGCTGGTTTACGGCTGTGTTTGAGCCAACATTTTTTAGTACAGTAATTTTTCCCGTTTCTGTAATATTTTTTTATTTTTTTGATGACTTTGTTGCAAGCAGGACAGTTGGTCTGGACCTCTGCTTCAGGTGCTTCTTTTTTTGTTTCTTGAGCCATTTCTTATGTCTCCCTTTCTTTATCGTCTGCTAGCATCCTTGTAACTGCATATTAATGTAGTCTGACAATAGTTTTTTTTGTTGAAAATCAATTTCCAAGAATTCAATTCCCATCTGGTATTTGTCTGAGTGTGGCATTGGATTTGACCGGATTACTTTACCGATAGGATTTATTATCCTGTTTAAGATTTTCAGCTCCAGGTTAATAAATGTATTAGGCGTAATGAAGCGGTCATTTATACAGCTTAACCCGCCTAAACCAATGTCGCTAGAAACGACATTATTTACTTCTTTGTCCCCGCGAATTTGACAGCGAAGCGGTGATTTAAATGTTATCCGAGGAAAGCGCCTTTTTTCTAATTTTATAGACATCTCTTGTGCCCATTATTTTTAGGCAAAAGCCAATGGTTTGGCAGCTTTTCGCCAAAACCATAGAGAAGCCGTGGCTTGCTCCCTCTCTATCAGCTAAAAATATAGCATAGAATCATCTTTATGTCAATCATGTTTAAGCCTGGTGTAATGCACTATCCGAGATAACTTTACAAACTTTTAAGATTTTGATATAATAAATCCTTAAAGTATATTTTGGGGGTGTAATGTACTGTAAATTTTATCAACTTAGCGAAAGACCTTTTAACGTTACTTCTGATCCGGTATTTTTTTATTCCAGTCAGAGGCATCGGGAGGCTTTGGCGCATCTTTCCTTCGGGGTTAACCAAAGAAAAGGTATTATAGCTATTACCGGAGAAATAGGTACCGGTAAGACTACTCTCTGCCGTTTTTTTCTTGATCAACTTGGGCAAAGTGTTAAAACTGCTTTTATCCTCAATCCTTATTTTCCTGAAGCTAAACTATTTGACCTTATACTTAGAGATTTTGGCATTGATTTTAAGCATGATTCAAGCCTCTCTTATCTTTGGGAATTTAATAAGTTTTTACTTGCCGAGTCGCAGCAGGGAAATAATGTTGTTCTTATCATTGATGAGGCTCAGAATCTGAGCCCTGAACAGCTTGAGCAGGTGCGCCTTCTTTCAAATCTTGAGACTAAAAAGGATAAGCTTATCCAGATTGTGCTTGTGGGCCAGCCAGAATTAAACCGTAAATTAAGCTTACATGAATTGCGCCAATTGCAACAGAGGATTACTGTGCGTTATCATATTTCTCCTCTTAAAAAAGATGAAGTGTTTGATTATATTACGCATCGGCTTAATGTTGCCGGTTGCGAAGGAAAAATTAAATTCACCGATGAGGCTGTTGTCGCAATTTCGGAATTATCTTTGGGCACACCTAGACTTATTAATATTATCTGTGACCGCGCGCTTTTAGCAGGTTTTGTTGCGGAAACCAGCGTGATAGATTTAGGCATTATTAACAAATGTTCAGAAGAGCTAAGTGATTATTTATTAAATAAAAGCGAGGTAAAATGAGTATAATTTATGATGCTTTAAATAAAGTAGAGAAAAATAATTCCCAACCTTCTGAGAATAAAACAAGCAAAGAGAATAATAAGAATATTAAATTATATATTCTCTATGCATTGATATTGATTTTAGGTTTTATCGGTGCAAAGGCAGCTGTTTCATTGGTTTTTGTTGCGCCTGACAAGAAAGCTGAAGTGGTTAAGCAGCCTAAATCTGTAGTTTTACCTGTAGCATCTTCATCATCTACTCCTGTTACACAGCCTACTCAATTACCTGTTCCTCCGGTTGCCAGCCAGCCCGTTGTTTCAGATCAGGTACCTGTAAAAGAAGTCAAGGATATTGAACCTCCGCCTTTAGCCCTTAACGGAGTATTTGTTTCTCCGGATGAAAAATATGCCATTATTAATAATCAGATCGTACGGGAAGGTGATAAAGTTGACGGAGCAACAGTTTTGACTATTTCTGAGAATAAAGTAGACCTTGATTATAATGGCCTTAAAATCAGCGTCTCTACCTCAGGAAAATAATTTTTTATTTTAAATTCTATTTTTAACTGCGCAGGTAATGATTTCAAGCGGGATATTTTCTGTGGTTTTAACTTTGCCTATTTTTTGCAGTAAAACAAACCTATTTTTTGCTCCGATAAATTTCTTGTCCAGGTAATGAGCTTTTATAATTCTATCCAGCTTTAAATTTTTAATTTTTACCGGAAGATTATATTTTCTAATTACTGATTCAATTCTTTCTAGTAAAACACTATCAATTAATCCCATAGAGCAGCTAATTTCAGCAGCAACTAATATTCCTAAAGCCACAGCTTGACCATGGGTGTATTTTGAATAATTGCCCGCAGTCTCGATGGCATGTCCGATAGTGTGTCCAAAGTTTAGTATTACTCTTAAGCCATGCTCTTCCTTTTCATCAGCACTTACTATTTTTGCCTTAATGTTTGCACTGGAGGCAATTATATATTCTAAAGCAGATTGTTTTTTCGCAAGGATATCTTTAGGTTTCGATTCCAGAAAATTAAATAATTTTTTATCACTGATTAGTCCGTATTTTATGACTTCTGCTAAACCGCTGGAAAGCTGTTTTTGATTCAGAGATTTTAATACTTTCGTGTCGGCTAAAACCAGCCTGGGCTGGTAAAATGCCCCTACCAGGTTCTTTCCTTCATTTAAGTCAACTCCGGTTTTGCCTCCGATACTTGAATCAACTTGAGCAAGGAGCGTTGTGGGTGCTTGAACATAAGCGATCCCTCTTTTGTAAATTGAGGCAACAAATCCTGCCAGGTCACCGACCACCCCTCCACCAAAAGCTATAATAAAAACTTTCTTTTTTTGAGCAAATTGGGAAATATCTTTGATTAGTGAATATGCTAATTGCAGGGATTTACTTTTTTCGGAATCGGGAATCAGCTTGATTTTTGAGTTAATTCCGGAAGCAGCCAGTATTTTTTGAAGGTTTGAACCATAAAGGTTGTTAATTGTTGCATTGGTTATGATATAGGCGTCGGAACCGATTTTTAAATCTTTGATCAGCTTCCCTGCTTTGGCTAAAGCGTTATCGGCGATCATGATATTATAAGAACGTTTTCCTAATTTAACCGGGATAGTTTTCATTTTAGAGTAAGTTTGCCAAGAAATAAATGATTGTATTTACTAATGGCCATATTATATTAAATGCGCCTGCTAGCATTAAACCCATAACGATAAAAATACCATAATGTTCAAGTTCTGCGTATTTAACGGAAATTTTTTCAGGAAGCAGCCCCATAACTATGCGTGAACCATCCAGCGGAGGAATCGGGATTAAATTAAAGATTCCCAGAATTACATTAATGGGGATAAGGATTTGCCAGAAGATGATTATGAGCCAGGCATTGGGCGGTAAAATCTTAGATAAAATCGCCAGGATTAAAGCTAAAGCAAAATTTGAAGCTGGCCCTGCTGCACCTACCCAGATAATATCTCTTTTAGGGTTTCTTAAATTATTGAAATTAACCGGTACGGGTTTAGCTGCTCCGAATACGAAGCGCCCGTTTGTAGCAATCATCAGCGTTAAAGGCAGGACAATTGTTCCTATGGGGTCAATATGAGCTAAAGGATTTAAAGTTAACCTGCCGGAGTATTTGGCGGTGTTATCCCCGAGTTTGTAAGCTGTCCAGCCATGCGAAAATTCGTGTATGCTTATGGAAATTAATAAAAACGGAAAAGTAATCAGGTTTTCTAAGATGTTCAATCCAGATCCTCGATTTTGATAACTTCAAGCAAGGGGAATTTTTGTTTTTTTGGACTGATTAATTTAGCGGTGATCCTTACTTTATGATAAGTTAGGCTGTTTAAATTTTCGAAACTTCCCTTTAGAAGATATGTATCGTATTCTTTGGTAATTAATTTATGAGTAGCCTGGCGTTTAAGAACTTTTCCGTAAGGATGCAGCAGGCCTTCGACTACGATAATTTCCTCTTCTTTGGTGGTTTTTTCAATTTTAGGTTTTGCTTGTTCTTTTATTGTTTCTTTTTTAGGGGGTTCTTGAGGTTTAGGTAAAGCTGAGGTTTTGTTAAGGAATTTTTTATGCACCCAGCCAAAAGTATTGTTAGTAGGAGTTATCTTATACCACTCTGGGTTATCTGTAGCCGCTATGAAAACAATTTCTCCTTCTTGGATTTTACCTAGTATTACGGAAGATTCTGATGGTTCCTGCCGGATATTGATATTATTTCCTGAGGCTTTGGCAGTTTTTTCATCAAGAGGAGTAAAAAGAGATTTCTTTGCAAAACATTCAGCGGTTTTAGGTAAACGGATTTTGTACCAATCAAATTTTTCCAGAACGATTTCGACTACTTCGCTTTTACTAAGCTTGCAGATTATTTTAGAATTTGTGTTGGCATCTGAACGCACATTAATATTTTCTGAATTAACGGCTCCAGAAAAAATGCTTTGGCCAGTTTCCTGGCCAAAGCAAAATTGAGCGTAATTTAAAAATATTAACAGAGCAGTTGCTCTTAATATTTTTTTAAACACGTTATTTTTTTCCTGCTTCTTTTGCGCCAGCGGCTTTAGCTGCACCTGCGGCTGGAGCTGCTTCTTTTCCTGGGGTTGCTGCATCAGCTGCTTTTTCTACCTTTTCTTTTTTAATCTTGATTCTTACTGTTTTCATCTTTGGCAAACCAAAAACATCATCGCCTTCTTTCCAGGATTTTTTTTCAATCATAGTTTTTAGGCGCTCAGTCCTTTTGAGGACTGACCTTTGTTTTTTTGTTTTGTCTGACGAACTTAATGACGGGTGTATCGACATTTTATAGCCTCCTTATGAAACCATCATGGTATTTTTTCTTTAGTTCTGTTAACATCTGTTGAGCCGAGTCTTTGTTGCTGAAACTGCCTACACACAATATAGTATATCCTTTTTTAGAGGAAAACATAAAAGGCGTTAAACCAATTTTTTTAAGGCTTTCCGCATCTTTTTGCGCAAGTAGCTTATTTTGGTAACTGGCCAGCTGAATTATATAGTTACCTGTTTTTATTTGTGTGCTTACATTTTCTTTTGGATTGTAAAGTGCTGGTTTTACAAGGGTTTTATTTTGCGCCTTGTTAAGTTCCTGGGTTATAGCTAATTTTTTAGCTGAAGCTGCCTGCGTATTGTTGGCTACGTCAAAACGCGCATCCTGTTCGCTAAGAGCTACCCTCTTGCCTTTTTCAACCCCAAAAGAGAACGAAATTATAATTGTGATTAGAAAACAAAAACTTAAAATAATAACTTTTTCATAGTTTCGTACAGAGCCGAAAAAAGAATTTGAAAATGTTGTATTTTGGCTGGCTGCCTGGCCATTTTCTGAAAATAAATCTAATTGTGAATTCATTTCTTTTTCTGCCATTTTATTAGCTTTCCGGCGGACTATTATATAACTTATTAGGGGCTGCTTGCAAGTAGTTTTTTGATTTTATTTTTTTAGATATTCTTAAGAAGGCGTCTACTACTTTAGGATCAAATTGAGAGCCGCTTTTTTTTCTGATCTCTCTGATAGCGGCACCTACATCCATTCTTTCGCGGTATGGCCTTCCGTAAACCATAGCTTCAAAAGCATCTGCCACAGCCATAATTCTTGCTCCCAGCGGAATCTGGCCTTTTTTCAGTCTTGAAGGATAACCTGTACCGTTATATCTCTCATGGTGGTGCATGATAATCGGAATCGCGGGCTTCAGTATTTGTAATGGCCGAAGGATTTCTGCGCCTTTTAGCGGATGACGTTTAATAATATCATATTCTCTATGTGTTAGCTTGCTTCTTTTGGTAAGTATTTCCATCGGAATATCCACTTTTCCGGCATCGTGTAAAAGGCTGGCGTACTTTAAACTTTCAATTTGTTTTTCATCCAGGCGCATCTGATGTGCGATAGCAATTACAATCCGGCTGAAATATGGTGAATGAGTATATTCTTGGGGTACGCGCAT
>Ga0172375_10006724_pt1 | contig 15988 bp, 14 predicted proteins | sample LakKiv1m_FD_114537 | JGI IMG/M metagenome (GOLD analysis project Ga0172375, IMG submission 114537) | Freshwater microbial communities from Kabuno Bay, South-Kivu, Congo - kab_092012_11.1m | ecosystem: Environmental > Aquatic > Freshwater > Lake | place: Democratic Republic of the Congo...
ACGCGGCCGGCGCCGACCTGGGCGAGGTGGGGGTGGGGCTGAACGTGTGTGTGGGGTGATGGGTATTGGGGATTAGGGATTGGGGATTGGATGTGTCAGGCATTTGGCTCTGCTCAGGAAGTGCCTGGCACGTGGAATGAGCGCCATGCAAGATCGCATCGTCATCCTCGGCATCGGCAACACCCTGAACCGTGATGAAGGCGTAGGGGTGCACGCGGTGCGGATGTTGGAGCAGCACCTAACCCCCCAGCCCCCTTCCCTTGCAGGGAAGGGGGAGCCGAACTCCCCTCCCCTTGTAGGGGAGAGGTCGGCCCTTGCAGAGAGTGGTGAGGTCGCCTTTCTCGACGGCGGCACCCTCGGCCTCAACCTGCTGCCGGTCGTCGAGGAAGCCAGCCACCTGCTGATCCTCGACGCCGTGGACGCCCATCAGCCGCCCGGCACAGTGATCGAGCTGGCCAGCGACCAGATTCCGCTCTTCAGCGGCATCAAGCTTTCGCAGCACCAGGTCACCTTCCAGGAGGTGCTGGGGCTGGCGGCCGTGCGCGGCAAGCTGCCGTCGCACCTGCATCTCATCGGCGTCCAGCCCGCCGACCTGGCGATCGGCCTCGACCTCAGCCCGACCGTCGCCGCCGCGCTGCCGGAGGTGCTCCGACGCGCGCGTGCGCGGCTGGAGGCGTGGGGTTATCCCATGTAGCCCAGGGACGCGGACGACGCGGATGTCGCGGACAACGCGGACAGCTTCACGTTTCATCCGCGTCGTCCGCGTTGTCTGCGTCGTCCGCGTCCAATTCTCTACTCAGGTGTATTACTTATGAAACCCATTCGCCTTCTCGACCTGGGCCTCGTGCCCCCGATCCGTTCGCAGACCATCTATCACGCGGTCGGCCACGCCATGACACCCGCCCTGAGCGGCGTCGAAGGGGCGGATTCGCCCGACACGATTATCCTGGTGGCCCCCGATCACCCCTACGTGTGCATCGGCTACCACCAGGACCTCGAACGCGAGGTGGACCTGGACTACTGCCGCGCCCACGGCCTGCCGGTTTCCCGTCGCGAGGTAGGCGGCGGCGCGGTCTACCTGGACGCAGGCCAGTTGTTTTCCCAATGGGTCTTTCACCGGGCGGCGCTGCCGACCAGCCTGGAAGAACGCTTCGCGCTGTACATCCGGCCCCTGGTGGAGACGTACCAGGCGCTCGGCGTCCCCGCGTACCACCGCCCCGTCAACGACATTCACGTCGCGGGCAAGAAGATCGGCGGCACGGGCGCCGCACAGATGGGCGAGGCCGAGGTGCTGGTGGGCAGCCTGATGTTCACTTTCGACAAGGCGACCATGGCCCGCGTGCTGAAGGTCTCATCCGAAAAGATGCGCGACAAAATTTTCGAGAGCCTGGAGCAGTACATGACCACGATGGCCGAGCAGGTGAACCCACTGCCCGACCGGGCCGCGGTGACTGACCTCTACCTGGCGAAGGCCGCGGCCGTCCTGGGCCGGGAGATCGTGCCCGGCGAGCCCACCGCGGCCGAGCTGGCCCTGGCGGCCGAGCTGGACGAGCGCTTCATCTCCGACGAGTGGCTGTATCAGAAGGGCAGCCTGCGCCGGGCGGGCGTGAAGATCCACGAGGACGTCCACGTGGCCGAGGGCGCGTTCAAGGCGCCCGGCGGCCTGATCCGCGTCACGGTGCGGCTGCGCGAGGGGCGCGTGGATGGCCTGGAGCTGGCCGGCGACTTCACCATCTTTCCGGCCGCGGCCGTCGGCGATCTGCAAGCCGCGGCGTTGGGCGCGGCGTTGACCCGCGACGCGCTGGCCGGCCGCTTTGCCGCGGCATATCGCGACCTGGCAATCCAGGCGCCGGGCGTCACGCCGGAGCACCTGGCGGAAGCGGTGCTGGCGGCTGGCTCATCTTGATGAGCAAGAGTTAAACGGCGCTGTGTAGAAAAGCCGCCGTCTGGTTCGGGAACCTCGGGGTATCCTGGTTTGCATCGCGCGCGGCTACCGGGTCAGCTCGCACAATACCCGGTAGATGACCTGCGTGCCCAGACGCAGGTTCTCCAGCGAGATGCGTTCATCGTGCCCGTGGAACCCGCCGCAGTTCGTCGGGGTTAATGATCGCCGGGAAGAGGCCGTAGCTCTGGACGCCCCGCTGGCGGAAGAAGGATGAGTCGGTCGTGCCGGGGGTCAGCATGACCGTCGTAAGGCTCTCCGGCGCCAGCTCCCCTAACACGCGGGCCAGCACCCGGAAGAATTCAGTGCCCGGATCGGACGGCGCAGCGGGCGCCGGCGCCAGCAGCACCTCAATCTCGATGCGCGGGTGGCGATGAGGCGGTTTAGCCGCTCCACTACCGCCTGCGGCGTGCGGTCGGGCAGCAGGCGCAAATCGAGGGTTGCCTCGGCCCGGTTGGGGATGATGTTCTCCTTGCCACCCGCCTGCAACGCGGTGATGCTCAGCGTATCCTTGAGCATGGCCGCGATGGTCGGGTTGGCGGTTAGCGCGGGCAGGGCCAGCCGGAAGAAGAGCGGGTTGTCCAGGTGTTTGAGCAGGAACGACTGCGGGAACGGCGTGTGGCGGCTCGCGTCGGCGAACATGCGCCGGGGCACGGCGTGCAGTGCATAGGCCGCGTCGAGGCGCTGCACCCGTGCCAGGGCGCGCAGTAGGATGACGACCGCGTTCTCGCCGTGCGGCATCCCGCTGTGGCCGGGTTCGCCGTGCGCGATCAGCTTGAGCCATAGGTCTTGCTTGCCGGCCACCGCCACGGTGAAGACCGGCCGCGGCCCGAAGAAATCTTGCAGGCCGAAGCTGCCCTCGTCCCAGACGTATTCGGCCGCGATTTCCGCCCAGTGCTCCGCAATCATCCACTGCGTGCCGAACTGACCGCCCTTCTCCTCGTCGGCCGCGGCGAAGAGGATGATGTCGCGCGTGCGCCGGGGCTATTCCGGGCGCAGCAGGTCCAGGGCGAGCAGCTGCATGATGCCCATGCTCTTCATGTCCAGCGCGCCGCGGCCCTAGACGTAACTGGCGCGGATGTCGCCGCCGGACGGGTCGCATGTCCAGTGCTGCCGATCCGCCTCCACCACGTCCATGTGGTGGTAGAGTGCCAGCGCCAAAGCCGTGCCAGCAGCGACTTCGGGTTCGCTAACTCCTCCCGCCGAGCAGATACAGCGCCAGCGGCGCGGCGACGACCACCAGCAGCGGCGCGACTCTGTGGATCATCAGCAGCGCGGCATAGGGCGCTCGGTTCGCGCTCATCAGTGCGCCGGTCACGAAAAGCGCCACGGCGCACAGGCCGATCACGGCCAGTAGCGTCAGGACGAGCGGCTGGGCCGCGACCGTCTTCAGCGTGTCTACGGCCTGAACCACCGCCACGACGACCGCGGCCAGGGCGATCAGTTTGTGCACGTTGAAGATCAGGCCGTTGTACGGCTTGCCGGCCCGACTCAGCCAGAAACCGCCGGCCACGGTCACGAGGAAAAGCATCCCGGGGGTCACGAATTTGACTGCGATATTCATGCAATCCTCCAATCCGGTGATGAGCACGGTCTTTATGGAGTTACCTCCGGGTGGATTTTCTATCCCATGGAGTTGGCGTCCCATACACCAGCGAGATTATGCCACGCTCTCTCAGGCTGCGGATGACGATCACCTCTCAGCAAGCCGTCAGTTTGCCTCATCATCCAGGTTTCAACAGGCCCAGCTCGCGGGCGCGCAGGGCGGCCTGGGTGCGATCTTGGACGCCCAGTTTTGCCAGTATGGTCGAGATGTAGTTCTTGACCGTGCCTTCGGCCAGGAAGAGTTGGCTGGCGATCTGGCGGTTGTTGGCGCCGGACGCCAGGAGGCGCACGATCTCCTGTTCGCGTTCAGATAGTGGCTCGGGGAGGCGCTCTGCGGCCGGGCGGGCCGGCTCGGCCAGGCGCGCGAACTCGGCCAGCACTTTGCGCGCCACCGAAGGCTCGATCAGCGCGCCGCCAGCAGCCACTTTGCGGATGGCTTCGGCCAACTCTTCGCCCGAAACATCCTTCAGCAGATAGCCCAGCGCGCCCGCGCGCAGCCCATCGAACACGTACGCGTCGTCATCGAAGGTGGTCAGGATGATCACCCGCGCCGCGGGCCAGCGCTGGCGCAGGCGGCGCGTGGCCTCCACACCATCCAGCCGCGGCATGCGGATGTCCATCAGCACAACATCGGGCTGGAGCGCTTCGTACTGCTCCAGCGCGTCCTGGCCGTCCTCCGCCTCGGCCGCGACCGCCAGGTCGCTCTCCAGTTCCAGGATCGTGCGCAAGCCCTCGCGCATGATGCGCTGGTCGTCAACAATCAGGATGCGGATCGGTTCCATGCATCAATCCTTCTGAATCGGGTGTATTCAAAGTTCGTTATGAGCCAGTCGAGCAGAGCACCCTGAGTGGCGTGGCGGTGCATCCTGAGCGAAGCGCAGCGGAGTCGAAGGGCCGCCACCGAGTCGCAGGGTGCGCAGCGGCTTTCAGGCAAGACCGCATCCTTCGACTACGCCTTGCGAACTGCTGCGAGGCTCCGCTCAGGATGCTCGCGAACTAACTTTGAATAACACCCTTCTGAATCGGCAGCTGGATGGTCAGGAGCGCGCCGCCGCCCGGCCGGTTTGCCAGGGCGACTGCGCCGCCCAACTGGGCCGCGCGCTCCCGCAGGCCAGCCAGCCCAAAGCCGCCGCCAGGCTCGCCTGCGGACGAGCCGGCGTCGGCGACCAGGCCGCGGCCGTCATCGCTGACGTGCAGCGAGATTCGGTCGGCCGCGCACTCCAGCCGCAGCCAGGCCTGGCGTGCGGCGGCGTGGCGTTGGATGTTGGTCAGCCCCTCCTGCGCGGTGCGGTAGAGGGCCAGGCGTTGGGCCGCGGTCATCTCGCAGGGCGCCTCGGGCAATTCCAGGTGGATGACCAGCCCGGTGGCTTCCCCGAAGCTGGCGGCCAGCCGGTGGAGCGCCTGTGGCAGCGGCAGCTCGACTTCGACCGGCTCGCGCAGCCGGCCGACGGTGGCGCGCAGGTCACGCAGCGCATCGCGCACCTGCTGGCGGCCCGCGCCGATCAGGGCGATGGCCCGTTCCGGCCGGCTGGCGGCCAGGCGCTCGGCCCCTTCCAACTGCATGGCCGCCGCCGTCAGCCGGTGGCCGATGGTGTCGTGCATCTCGCGCGCCAGCCGGTTGCGTTCCTCGATGGCTGCCAGCGTTTCGATCTGTGCGGCGTAGGCTTCGAGCTGGCGGTTTTTGACTTGCAGCTCGTCCAGCAGTCGGGCGTTACGGCGTTGAGCCAGCCGCGCCTGGGTCAGCGCATTGGTGATGACGCCGAAGAACAGATAGCCGCCGGCATAGATCGCGATCGCCCGCAGCCCGCCGCTCAGTCCTTCTTGCTCGAAGAAGAACCAGCCGGTGAGCAGGGTGAAACCGGCCAGCCACAGCAGCCCTCGGCGCAGCGGGTTGTGGAGCATGGCCGTCACGCTGAGGATGAAAAACAGGAAGATCAGCGGAAAACCGGCCCCGGTGGCCTCGATCAGCGCGACGGCCAGCCCGGTTTGGGCGGCGAGGATCAGGTTGGCACGGGAGGGTTGCCAACTTTCCGAAAGCTGGCAACCCTGCCCGTAGGTCGGCAGGCGGCTCTGTAAGAGGCCAAAGCCTGCCAGCAGGCCCAGGGCCAGCCAGCGCAGCAGGATGCGGTCAATCTGCCACAAGCTGGCGGCAGTGATCCCGGCCAGGGTGAGGTAGGCGACGAGCGAGAGCGGGTCGAGGCGGGAGAAGCGATTCATGGCCCTGTTTATTGCTATACCGCTATGGATGATCTGCCGCTTCCGGCGGTCTCAGACCCGCCGGAAGCAGTGTATGTTGTTACTGAACGCTCACCGGCGCCTCAGCGGGCGCCTGCGGCGTCGAGCGGCCCTGGAAGACCACCAGGATGATGGCGCCCAGGCCGGCCAGGATGACCAGGAATTGGAGCAGGCCGCCGAGCACCGGCACGGCGATGAGCAGACCCAGGATGAACAGGCCGATCAGCAGCGGCGCTGAAATCCGGTTGCGCCACTCCGGCCGGATGTAGTTGACGATCCAACGCCCGCCCAGGTAAGCGATGATCGCCTGGCACAGGTAGCTCACGACGAACAAGATGGCGACGAACGCCAGGCCGAGGGCGGGCAGACCGGCCAGCAGAGTCAGCCCTGTCAGGGCGCCCAGGCTCAACAGGCCGAAGATCACCGCGACCACGATGACTACGCCGAGCGCCGTCAGCCAACCGAACGGAGCGGCGACCAGGCTGACCAAGCCGATCCCCAGGCTGGGCAGCGGGCGAGCCAGCAGCTTCTCGGCCGGGGCTGTGATCCAGCGCGGCGCCAACCAGGCGATGAGCAGGCCGACCAGCATGAGCGCGATCAGGCGGCGCAGGGCATCGAAGAGATACGATGACGTGCTGCGGCGTTGCGCCAGTTCGCGGGATAGCTCCTCATCCTGGGGCGGCAGGTTGTGCGTGACCTGGGCGGACACGTTGGCGGCCTCCGCAACGACCTTGCTGCTGGTGTATTCCAGGCTGCCGGCTACGCGCGCTGCTGCGCCGAAAGTCAGGCCGGGCTGGACGGCGGGCATGGGCGGCATGTTCGGCCCGTACATATAGTTGGGCGTAACCCCTCTGTCGGTGGTGTCAACCGCGATCTTCGCATTGCGCCCCACGGCGCCTTCCAGTCGCAGGCGATTGGCGCCCACCAGCAGATCGTTGGTAATCTGACCTGAAACCAGCCCTTGGCCAGCGCCGATATAGAGCGAGCCGCCGATCTGGCTGTCGGCCTGACTTTCCACGCCAGCGCCCATGGTGTAGGCGTTGTGCTTGATGCGTGCGTCTGGCCCAATCGTGACCGCGGCGCCCGCGGCAAAGACATCATAGCCCACTTCGCCATTCACAGTGACGCTCGAACCGGCCACGAACACATTGCCGGAAACCTTGCCATTGACGATCACGGTCTGGCCGGCCGCGAACAGGTCGCCGTTGATTGTGCCATCCACAACCACCGAGTTCCCGCCCGCGAACAGATCATCATTGATGACCTCATCCTTGCCGATCACCACTCTCTCGCCGCCGCGGCCATCATAGGCCGACGCCGCCGGGACAAAGACCAGCAGAGCCAGGACCAGCAGGCTCAGCAGGGTGACGATACGATTCTTGTGCTTCATGTTGACCTCCCACTTGTGCAGGGTAGTAGTAGAGACGTTGCCATGCAACGTCTCTACCCATGCCCCCATCATACGAGAATCCGGTCACGTCGCACAGTGCCGAAGGTCATTTCGGTGGTCATGTGACGAACGGCAAGATCAATTGGCTACGGCCGATTTGCCGGTTGGCTGGGCTTGGGCCATGAACCGGCGGCGATGGGTAGCGTGACCTCAAATGTGCTGCCGCAGCCTTTCCCCGCGCTCTGCGCCGTCACCTGGCCGCCGTGCGCCTCGATGATCGCTTTCACGATCGCCAGCCCCAGGCCGGTCCCGCCCGTCTCCCGGCTGCGCGATTTGTCGGCGCGGTAGAAGCGATCGAAGACCGCGGCGAGCTGCTCCGGTTCTAGCCCGTCGCCGGTGTCACAAACCACCAGCCGCACTTCCCCCGCAGTCTGCGCGCCTTGCACGCGCACTTCACCGCCGGTCGGGGTGTGCCGCAGCGCATTCGCCAGCAGGTTGAACAACACCTGGCGGATACGGAGCGGATCCACAACGGCTTCGGGCAGCCGCGCTGCGTCGTTCACCAGGCGCACGTCCCGTTCGGCGGCCAACGGCTCGACCGCCAGCAGCGTCTCCGCGATCAGCGCGGCCAGGTCGGTCGGCTGTTTTTCGAGGGGTAGCTGCTGCGCTTCGGCCAGGCTCAACTCGCGTAGATCGTTCACCAGCCGGATCAGATGGCGTGTCTGGCCGTAGAGGTTGGCGATCTCGGCCTCATCCAGCGCATAGATGTGATCGAGCGCCGCGCGCAGGTTGCCTTCCAGAACCGTGAGCGGTGTGCGCAGCTCGTGAGACACATCGGCCATCAGGTTGTTGCGCAAGGTCTCGGCGTGCTGCAGGTCGGCGGCCATCTTGTTGAAGCTCTGGGCCAGATCAATCATCTCCCGGCTGCCGTGCGGCTTGACGCGCGCTGCCAGATCCCCCTGGCCGACGCGGTGCGCCGCCTGCGCCAGATCGCTGATCGGCGCGCTGACGATCCGGCCGATGATGACCCCGGCCGCCAGCCCCACCCCGACCGAGAGCAACATGAAATTGACCAGCCGGCCGGCGACCTCGGCGCGGCCGGCCTGGAGCGGCCCGCCGTCGTCGTCCGGGCCGTGGCCGCCGGTCGGCCCGCCCGCGGGCGGGCCGAAGTCGGGCGAGGTCATAATCGAGAGGAACTGCAAGAAGAAGACGAGAAACAGCACGCCGCCGATCATCAGGCTGAGGCGAACCCAAAGCCGGTTCATGGTTTTGCTCCGGCCAGACGGTAGCCCACGCCGTACACCGTCTGGATGTAGGTCGGCGCGTCGGGATCAGGCTCGATCTTGCGCCGCAGGTTGCGGATGTGGGTGTCGAGCGCCCGGCCCAGCCCTTCGTAGGCGTAGCCCATCGCCCGCTCCAACAGGTCATCGCGCGTCAGGGTATAACCCGGATTCTCCATGAACGCCGCCAGCAGGCTGAACTCGGTGCGCGTCAGTTCCACGGGCCGGCCGTCCACGGCCAGGGTGTGTTGATCCAGGTCGAGCCGCAGCCCACCGGCCGCCAGCACATGCGGCGCGGCGCTCGCCAACTGGTTGAGCCGGGTGCGGCGCAGCAGCGCGTTGACCCGCGCCACCACTTCGCGGGCGTTGAACGGCTTGGTGACATAATCGTCGGCCCCCAACTCCAGCCCGACGATCTTGTCGGTGTCTTCCACGCGCGCGGTGAGCATGATGATCGGCGTGGCGGCCAGCGTCTTGTCGGCCCGCACGATGCGCGTGATCTCCCAGCCGTCGCGGTGCGGCATCATCAGATCCAAGATAACCAGATCGGGCCGTTCGCGGCGCAGCATGTGGAGCGCGGCCTCGCCGTCGGCTGCCGTAAGCGCCTGGTAGCCTGCCTGTTCCAGGTAGCCGCACAGCACTTTGAGGATGGACTTGTCGTCGTCAACGACCAGGATGCGTGATGGCATCTGAATCACCTCTTTTATCCATCTTACCACAGGATTCTCAAGACAATGTCAAGACGATCTTGTGATCTGATCGGCTTGAGAGACCGCCGAGGCCTCGCAGACCCTGAAGATCTCCACAGGACTTCTGCAGGCCGCCTTGAGAATTCCTTGAGATTCCTGTGGCATAGTGCGCATCGTCAAGGGGTTGTCCTTGCACGATCACACTCAGGAGCTTGTCGTCATGCATCCGTCTGCCAAAACTCGTTCTTCGTCTCCCCATCGCGCCTCGGCGTTCAGCCGGCTCGTGTTCGGCGCGCTGGCCCTGCTGGTCAGCGGGGTCATCGCCGCTTGCACCGCGGCCGCGCCTGCGACCGCACCGGCCGCGACGTCCTCCGCGGCATCCGCGCCGGCGCCGGCCGGTCAATCGCTCTTGCCCGCCGGCCGCGGCCCCGGCGGCGAGACCGTCATCAAAGCCACGCCGGCCTACAAAGATATCGCCTATGCCGCGACCTCCGCCGCCCAGAAGCTCGACATCTACCTGCCGCAGGGCAGCGGGCCGTTCCCCGTCGTCATCGTCATCCACGGCGGCGGCTTTATGATCGGCGATAAGGCCAACCCGGCGCTGGGCGATGAGCTGCTGGCCGCGGGCTATGCGGTCGCCAGCATCAACTACCGGCTGGCCGCTGAAGCCAAATACCCGGCGCAAATCCAAGATGCCAAGGCTGCGGTGCGCTTCTTGCGGGCCAACGCCGCCAAATACAAGCTCGACCCGCAGCGATTCGCGGCGTTCGGCCAATCGGCCGGCGGGAACCTGGCCGCGATGTTGGGAACCTCGTGTGGGGCGGCGGCGCTGGAAGGCGCGGAGCTGGGCAACGCAGATCAATCGTCCTGCGTCCAGGCCGTGGTGGATTGGTTCGGCCCCACCGACTTCCTGCAGATGGACAAGCAGTTCACCGGCACATCCTGCCCCGTGAACCATGATGCCGCCGACTCGCCGGAATCACAGGTCATCGGCGCGGCGATCCAGACCGTGCCCGACAAGGTCAAAGTCGCCAACCCGATCACCTACGTCTCGGCTAAGGCGCCGCCGTTCCTGATCCAGCACGGCACGGCCGATTGCAACGTGCCGCCGCAGCAGGGGCAACTGCTGGCCGATGCGCTCAAGCCGCTGATCGGCGCGGACAAAGTGACCTATACCCTGTTGCAGGGCGCAGGGCACGGCGGGTCGCAGTTCAGCGACGCGGCAAACGTGAAGGTCGTGTTGGACTTCCTGGGGCGCTATCTCAAGTAGACTTGCCGCCGCACCGCGTGCGCCTGGGGCCACGGACAGCCCTGTCAGGTTTCTGCAACCTGGCAGGGCTGTGTTTTTTTTCGTGTTCGCATGTCAATCGGTCTTGACATACCGCCCTAACAGTGGTATTCTGGACATGTTCCCCGCATTTTTTTCCGTTATGCGTGCGCTCTGTTTGGTCGGGGCAAAGGTTGCCCGGCAAGGAGGTTGTACGATGGCCCTCGAATTGCAGTCTGCCACGCTTGCGCCGCTGGTCGCGCAGGCGCTCAACAAGCCCGATCTGGAGATCCTCGATTGGCGCGTTATCTCGCTCGGCGCGCAGGGCAGCAAGACCGTAGATATCGGCGAAGGCGTCTGGCGCATTTCCGGCACTGCGCGAGACAGCGAAGGCGTGCATCCCTGGTCGCTGATCCGCAAAGGGCTGCATGCATCAGATGTTTTCAATGCGCGCGATCCCATCTCCCCGATGTATTGGAAGCGGGAAGCCCTGGCATTCCAGTCCGGCTTGCTTGCAGACCTGCCGAGCGCGCTCAAGGCTCCACGCTGCTATGCTGTCGAGGATGAGGGAGACGAGCGGGTCTGGCTCTGGCTGGAAGACATCCAGGAGTCGGTCCACGCATGGACACTGGCAGAATATCACCTGGCTGCACATCAGTTGGGGCAGTTCAACGGCGCGTATCTCACTGGCTATCCGCTTCCCAGAGCCAAACCCTGGCTGTCATGGGGACGCGTACGTGGCACAGCTGCGACACTCAAATCACGCCTGACTCAGCCTGACCAACTTGTTCAGACACCGATGGGCAAACACATCTTCGGAGGCGACCGCCTTACACGCTTGTGTCAACTGTGGTCCGATAGCGAGCCGCTGCTCCAAGCCTTCGAGCGACTGCCGGTATGCTTCTGCCATCATGACGCGTTCCGCCGCAACCTCATGCTGCGAAAGACATCCGCCGGTACGCCTGCGGACGCAGATGAAACAGTCGCGATTGACTGGGCACTCACGGGCTTCGGTCGAGTCGGTGAGGAGATCGGCATCACCACGGCGCTGACAATTGGTTTCGCCGATCTCCCGGCCGACCGGGTCCGTGCACTTGACCAAGCTGTCTACACTGGATACGTGGATGGCCTACGCGCGGCAGGCTGGTGTGGCGATGTGCGCCAGGCGCGTCTGGGTTATGCGGTCAGCGCAGCGAACCGGATGGCCGGGGCCTGCCTAGCGTACATCAGGGTACTTGGGACGCCAGAAGCGTATAGCCAATGGGAGCCGACCTTCAAAAAGTCATTTGACGAGTTCAGCGAACACGCCGTGCAAGCCTTGCCTTTCTTCCTGGATCTCGGCGACGAGGCGTATGCATTGGCCGCGGCCATGTAGCAGACTTGTCGAAACAGGAGCGGGCCTCGATGCGCAGCCGATTCCTCTCGCTGTTGTCTCCTCTCCATCGCCGCGCCTTCCGCCGGCTGTGGCTCAGCATGAGCCTCTCGTTTGCCGGCGACCGCCTGCAAGACATGGCCCAGGCGTGGCTGGTGGCGACGACCACCGGCTCGGCGCTGGCGGTCGGCGGCATCGGCATGGTCGCGGCCATCCCGCAGTTGTTCATCCTGGTCGGCGGCGCGGCCGGCGACCGGCTGGATCGGCGGCGGCTGTTGGTGGCGACGCAGCTCGCCGGCGCGGGGCTGGCGCTGATCGTGGCGCTGCTGGTCGTCACCGGCCGCATCGCTCCCTGGCACATCTACGTTTGGGCGCTGGCGGCCGGGCTGATCTGGCTCTTCACGCGGCCGGCCTACAAGGTGATGCTGACCGAGTCGGTCCCGGCGGATGAGGTGCGACCGGCCGCCGGGCTGAACTCGATCACCGAGAGCACGTTGCGCCTGGTGGTCAACGGCCTCGGCAGCCTCCTGCTGGCGCTGGTCGGGCTGCCGGTCGCCTTCTTCCTCAACGCGCTCAGTTACCTGGGCGCCGGGCTGAGTCTGCGCGGTATGCCGAGCTTGAACTCACCGCCGGCTTTCACCCATCGTTTCACCCTGGACGAAATGGCGAACGATCTGCTCGGCGGCATTCGCTATCTGATCCATCAGCCCCGCATCTTTCACCCGTTGCTGCTGACCTTTCTCATCGTCGCGTGCCTCAGCCCGGCATCGGGCCTGCTCGCCGCGATCGTCCACAAACAGGGCGGCTCGATCATCGGCCTGGGGCTGCTGGCGGCGGGCGGCAGCTTGGGCGGGATCGTCGGCGCGACCACGGCCGGGATGCGCGCCGATGCGCAGGACCCGGTGCGCCAGTATGGGCTGTTCGCGCTGCTGGGGGCGGTCGCGTTGGCGGTCTTCGTCCTGGCCCCGGCCAGCTATCTCGCGCCGGCGCCGCTGGCGATTTTTGGGTTCATGGCGATGTACCAGGCCGTGAGCAACACCAGCCGCATCCGGCTGCTGGCCGATCCGGCGTACCAGGCTCGCCTGCAATCTATCGCGACGATGGTCTTCTGGATCGGCAGCGCCTCGGGGCAGTTGTGGGGCGGGGTCGCGGTGGATCGCTTCGGGGTGACGGCGCTGCTGGCGGGGAGTGTCATGTTGGTGGTCGTCGGCGGGTGGGCATTGCTGTTTCTGGCTAGAAGATCAGCCCGCCCCAGATGAAATCGGTGAAGCCGGGCGTGAGGAAACGGCCAACCAGATACGCCTGCGGCAACGCGTGGCTCGTCGCGAGCCGGCGGAGCTTCTGCAGGTCGCTCGGCAAAGGATGCGTCTTGACCTCGAGTGCGACAGCGCCGGGCGCGGCCGAGCCGCCGAGCACAAAGTCAATCTCGTATTCGCTGCCCCGCGCCAGATAGGAAAGCTCACCATAGGCGCGGAGTTGGTTGAAGACCGCGTTCTCGAAGAGCGCGCCCTCGCCCAGCCGGGCCAGCACGCCGGCGATGCCGTTATCGTAAAAGTAGAGCTTGCGGCCCAACGCGGTGACACGGTCGGCGCTATCGCTATACGCTGGCAGTCGCCGGATGACATAGGTCAACTCCAGGAATTCCAGGTATTGCACCAGGGTCGGCCGCGAGATCCCGACAATGCTCGCCAGCTTGGTATGGTCGAGCTTGTTGCCGATGCGGCTGGCTAATACTCGGAGCAATTGCTGTAGTTCGGCGATCTTCTGGAAGTCGGCCAACACCCGAATATCAATGTTGATGTACGACGATAGCACGTCGTTGAGGATTTCGGTCTTCATCTCGGCGGTCGGCGCCAGCGCGACCTCTGGCAGGCCGCCATAGGCCACATACTCCTCGTAGTGCCCCTTCAGACGCTCGTATTCATAGGGATCGAAGCTCATGTCAGCGAAACCCTCTCGCTGACGACAAGGTACCCCACGGAACGCCAGGAACTCACCGAACGACAGCGGGAACATCTCGAAGACGACTTTGCGACCAGACAACGATTCGGTGAAGAAGTGCTTGAGATAGAAGGAGCTGGATCCGGTCAGGATGAACTTGATGCCCGGCTGCCCGGCCGTCTGGCTGGCATCGTAGAGGTACTTGACGATACTCGGCACGTTCGGCGCGTATTGGATTTCATCCAGAGCGACATAGGCCGGCTGGGACAGATCCAGGCCACGGTTACGCAAGAAGTTCAGCACCAGGTCATAGTTGCTCTCGCTGAACACCGCGCGCTGATCGAGCCGCTCCAGGTCGAGGTAGAGCTTGTTGTCGGTGGGCAACTGGTCGAGCAGCCAACGCGCCGCAGTCGTCTTGCCGACCCGGCGCTGACCGGTGAGGACGATCACGCGTTGGTCGGCCAGCGCGCGCTGTAGGGCAGGAAATAGAGATCGCGGCAAAATCTTCATGATGGAATTTTACAGAAATATCCTTGTTTTGTCAAGTGTCATTTTCACATAGAGTATGATCCCGTTAAGAGATCGGATACGATATACAGGGATCATCTTTGCGCAATGCACCTGAATCGGCTAAACTACTCCCATTCTGAGCCAAAAGAGGAACGATGACCGACACCACCCCCTCCCCCCTCCGCATCCTCGGCATCTTCGCCCACCCCGATGACGCCGAGTTTACTGTCGCCGGCAGCGTGGCCCTGTGGGCCAGCCAGGGCAGCCAGATCATCTATTGCATTGTGACGAACGGCGGCGCGGGCAGCAACGACCCAAACCAAAGCCTGGACGAGCTGGTGCGCACCCGCCAGGCCGAACAGACCGCCGCCTGCGCCGTGCTCGGCGTCCAGGATGTGATCTTTCTGAACTACCCGGACGGGGTTTTGGAGCCGGCCCTCGGCCTGCGCCGCGACCTGACCCGCATCATCCGCCGGCTCAAGCCCGACCGGGTGGTGTGCGGCGACCCGTCGGTGCTGTTCTACGGCGACGGCTATATCAACCACCCCGATCATCGGGCCGCAGCCGAGGCGGCGCTCTATGCCGTGTTCCCGAGCGCGCCCACTCGCCCGATCTTCCCGGAGCTGCTGGCCGAGGGGCTGGAGCCGCACCAGGTCAAGGAGGTGTACATGACGAGCGACGCGGCGCACGTCAACACCTACGTGGACATCTCGGAGACGATGGCGCGCAAGATCGAGGCGTTACGGTGTCACAAGAGCCAGGTGGATCCCGGCGACGGACAATGGCTGCGGGACTGGGCGGCTGAGGATGGCAAGGCGGCGGGGATGCCGTATGCGGAGGCGTTCCGGGTGATGAAACTTGGCGGATGAGGAGAGTCAGGGACGTCGGGCGGTTGAAAACCGCAGCGACCAGTACAAAGCCGACCCTTCGCCGGGTTCAGGGCAGGCTCTGCGTCGGCTCGGCTTAGTCGCCGCAGGGTGACTTTGCGCTGGTTGCAGCGACCTCGGTCGCCCGCACCTGAGCCTTTACGACTCCAACTCCCCCAGAAAATCCTCCACCTCGGCCCTGGATTCTGCGTGGATTCGGAAGGCCAGCTTGCGCGACGTGTACCTGCGCCGCGCGTCTTTGATCTCTGCCCGGCCGGTTTCGTAGCGCCACTGCCCCTTCCCCAGCCGGTCAATGCGATCGTAGACGGGACGCCAGTCCCGATCTTCGTTGCCCGCGCCGCACACCCAGGCGATCATGTCGAGCTTCGGGATCGCGCAGAGCGCATCGAGGTGTTTGAGCGCGCCTGGCCCGTCCAGGTGATAGACGAAGGCGTCGGCGTCATTCGCCTCGCTCTCCAGACACGGAACGACCAACTCCCGGAACAGCGCGGGGCTGATCATGCACGAGGCGTCGCACTGCGGCCGGCTCTGGATGCCCGGCGTGTATGCGCCCTCGACGTTGATGCTGCCGGTGCGGTCGAGTTGGAACGCCTCGCGGCACGCGGCCATGATCTCGGTGTGGGCCGCATTGACCTGCGCCAACGCCCGTTTGACCTTCGCCGGGCAGGTCGCCAGGTCGAACATGAGCTGCTGCGGCCCGCGCAACGCAGCCAGCGCATCGAGGTTCGCGACCAGGGTCGGCGGGCAGATCAAGAGCTTGCCGCCGCACCGCTCCAGGAGCACGCTCGCCGTTTCCACCGTCCGCTGCCACCAATAGCCCTCTGGATGAAATCGGATTTCGGTCTTGTCCCAATCTTCGATGCAGGGGAC
>Ga0172375_10006726_pt1 | contig 15984 bp, 26 predicted proteins | sample LakKiv1m_FD_114537 | JGI IMG/M metagenome (GOLD analysis project Ga0172375, IMG submission 114537) | Freshwater microbial communities from Kabuno Bay, South-Kivu, Congo - kab_092012_11.1m | ecosystem: Environmental > Aquatic > Freshwater > Lake | place: Democratic Republic of the Congo...
CAAATGACACAGTCTCGCATCGACGATCTGTTCGATGCGCTGGAGCGCCTCGGAGACGAGGAGGGTACGGAGGAGCAGTTGGACAAGACAACCGATCTGCTCCGGGATCTTCTGAATTCGATTGGGCATCAAGTCGAGGACTTCTTGGACTCTGAAGATGTTGCGGAGTTGATGGAAGACTATGGCAAGGCGTCGAAGGAGGAACAGGAGTGAAGAAGATCATCGTCGTGATGGAGGGCGGGTGCGTCCAGACCATCATAGGTATACCTGAGGGCGTCGAGGTGGCCGTTCGGGACTACGATGTCGAAGGCATCGACCTCGACCGGTACCTCAGGACCAATACTCTGTTCAAAGACGTGGACGGGCAGCTCTGTACGGAGGTCCGATTGGGGCCCAGTGAAGACCAAGACGAAGCTGGGTTGGTCCCGGCCACGAAGGAGGACTGCGAATGAAACACCCAACGGACAAGCACGCTGTTGTGGTCCAGGCGGGTTTCGAAGACGGCTGGGAGGCCGCCTTACAGGTAGGGAGCCAGCGGTTTAGGATCGTGGCTGGGGACCGCTCAAAGAGCCGGGCGAACTGGGTGCGGAAGCAACTCGTCATCGCCTTGCGGCACCTGGCGGAAGAACTGAAGAAGGCGAATTGACACCAGGGCCCCACCAGTGCATGCTGGTGGGGCCCATGGGCGCAGGAGGTACGATGTTTCAATTACTACCGTGGCAGCAACCGGTCGCGGACCGGCTCCACGATATGTGGAGTCAGCATCCCGTGGTCGTGAATTCCAGCGAAACTGGCAGCGGAAAAACATATGTATCACTGGAGGTCGCGCGCAGGTTCCAGTGCCCAGTGTTCGTGGTCTGCCCCAAAATCGCACGCTCGATGTGGCGGGACGTGGCCGCCCAAGCGGGAGTCAATCTTGTGGCCGCTGTGAATCCGGAACGTTTGTCGCTGGAGCTAGATGAGTGGTTCCGCAACAATCGTTGGAATCTGCCTGCGGGCACCCGCATCATCTGGGATGAGGTTCACAAGGGGCCCAGCGGCGCGAAGTCAAAGACGGGTAAGGTGTTAGCTTTGACCAAGGCGTATAACATTCCGGTACTGATGATGTCAGCTACGTTCGCCGACTCGCCTCTCAAGATGCGAGCCACGGGTTATTTGCTTGGCCTTCATCAGTTTACTTCCAGCTCGTTCTTCCAGTGGGCGGCGGCCCACGGTTGCTATCCTTCAGGATACCACCGCGGACTTGAGTTTAGCAAGGGACCCAAGGGCCGTGCGGCATTGGCCAGGATCCACGAGGCGATCCGAGGTCGCATGATCCGACTCAGGATCGACGAGATACCGGGGTTCCCGGAGTCCTTCGTCCGGTCCAAGCTGATCGATCTCACGGATGAGTACCGGGAGATGACGGCCAAGGCGTACGCCGAGATGGACGAGCGCATGAAGAAGCCGGGGGCCTCGATGCTGACCGAGCTGATTCACGCCCGGGAACGGGCGGAGTTCTGCAAGGTCGAAGTCTTGGCCGATCTCACGACGGACGAACTCGAAGAGGGCAAGTCGGTCGTGGTGTTTCTGAACTTCCGGTCCGTTCTGGCCCGGCTGGCGGAACAACTGAAGAGCAGGGGCACCGAGGTAGTTCAGATCTACGGCACCCAACCGGACAAGGAGCGGCAGGCGGCCATCGACGGATTCCAAGCGAACCGTGTCCATGTGTGCCTGTGCATGATCCAAGCCGGTGGGGTCTCAGTGAGCCTGCACGACGTCAGGCACGAGCGGGGACGGGTGTCCTTCATGACGCCGGGGTTCTCGGCGTCGGAGACAGTGCAAGCCTTGGGCAGGATACACAGGACGGGTGGCACACGGTCGGTTCAAACGATACTGTTGACGTCGGGTACGGTGGAAGAACGGGTGCACCGGCAGCTGAGCCGGAAGTTGGGAGACATCAAAACACTGCAGGACGGGGACCTGCAATAAGGAGACCTGATATGAAAACAAACAAACGAGCAACCAAGATCCAAAGGGACATGGGGCTTTCCCAAGCCGCCTTGGAGATCTGCGCCAGCAAGGGCGCGTCTAAATCACGAGATGCCCAGATCCTGCGGGACATGGAACAGACCGTGGACGACCTGATCTTCTGGAGCTTCCGGTACTTCCTGGGTCGCAGGACGATCGCGACCTGTCACTTCGCCGAATGCTTGGCGAAGGTGTACTCGCGATTGGACCCGAAGATCAAGGCGGCGCTGAAGAAGGAGGTCTTGGATGCCTTCGCGGAAGACGACAGGCACCGAGAGATGCAGAAGGAAAAGCCGGAACGATTTCCGCATTACAGACTCGGTCATGATTGTGACCGGGCCACTTGGGAAACGTTGAGGCAAGCGATACTGAAGGAGGGCAAATGAAACAGAAGAAGCAGTGGTGGTCCGTGATGCTACTGTATCCGAGTTACCTCGGTGGAGACGCTGGAGACTCATGGTACGACTTCGTCCGGGCGACAAACCGGAACGAGGCCGTGGCGAACGCGCGAAAGAAGCTGATGGAGGAAAACGGGTGGGTCGGAGAGGAGGCGGACGCCGTCGAGGATCTGGAGGATCTCGTGGAAGTTTTGGTCCTGAAGGGCCGGCAAAAAGGAGTGTGACAAATGCTGTGTTGGCGTTGCGAGGTCAGAGCGGCGTATTGCCAGGCAGAGGCGGAGAAGAAGGGGTCCGGTCACGCACCGCGTTATGAGTGCGGAGATATCAAGGGCAGCCAGGCGACCTGTTACGCGTTTCGGCCGGTCCGGCCTATCGTCACGGTCGAGTCCAAGCTCCCAAGCGACAAGCGGTTTCGTTTCGGTGGAACGCTACTCGGCACGCGGGAGCGTGCGGTCAGGCTGGCTGACAAGGGCGACCGGATCCTGCTGGACGTGGTCAAACTCAAGAAGGGTGAGGCCTGTCTGGTGTACCGGCAGCTCACAGTCGCCGAGTGGCGGGAGCGTATCCGGAAACTGAAGGCCGAGGAACGGGAAATGAAGGCGACGTTCAAGAGGATGGCGAAGGCGAACAAGGAGGACAACAATGGGCGCTGATATGATGGGGTATCTGGTGAAGGGACCGGCGAAACTGTCGAAGGTGGCGATCGCTCGGGCGAAGAAAGAGTACTGGGCGCTGTGCCAGGAGATGAACAAGGAGGGGCAACGCAAGTGTTTGAACTGCGAGCGCCTTGTCGGACTGGGCGAAGAGCGCTGTGAAACATGCGGGGATCCGCTTCACGAGTGGCCGCGTACCAAGGCGGAAGCCGACACCGAGGTCAACAACATGGCCGCTGACTGGCTCCCGAGCTACCGGGACGTCGCCTGTCGCAGCGATCCCGACGACCCCGAGCAGTTCCTGGTGTTCGCGGGCGACATGTCGTACGGCGACGCTCCTGAAGGCGCCGGGTACAAGTACCTGCAGGAGTTGCTGACTACGGGCATTGGAAAGGCGTTGGGGATTCGATGAACGCAGACCCGATCGAGAGTCTGACCGAGAAACAACGGCAGGCCATGAGACGTTGGGGCGAGCAGGACTTGGATCAGTTCATCCACGACATCTTCTCGGAGGAGGCCGCCAGGGCCAACAACGGAGGAGTGGAGAGCCAAGTCCGGGCCGCGCTGCAACTGGGTTACACGTTCAAGCAGATCAAGGAGGGGCGGGGATGAGCAAGAGCAAGCGGAACGATGCCAAGTATGAGAGCGTGGAGTGCCCCCGTTGCGGGGGCACCCGGGAAGAGCCGGGCGCGCCGATCGAACGAGATGGTGGCATGTGGCTGTGTAGTCGCTGCAAGGGCCGCGGCTATATTCGGAGGAAAAAGACGTGAGCAAGAATACGAACTGCATGAAGGGACTTCGCTGTCCAAAGTGCAAGCAGGACGACGAGATCTTGGTCTGGGCCGAGATGTGTGTAAGCCTGACTGACATGGGCGTCGACCCCTATGCGGACTCGACAAAGAACCTTGGGGGCGTCGCGTGGAATGAAACGAGTACGGCGCGGTGTCCTGGTTGCGGATTCGAGGGCACGATGCGGGACTTCGTCATCAAGAAGAGGAAGAAGTGAGAGCATTCAAGCTACTGCGCCAGCGCCGTAACGGTACGCTGGCGCCGTTGTTCATCAACCGCCGGCAGGTGATCCCTGTCGGCGAGTGGCTTCAGGCCGAGTGCCATCCGACGAGGGGCTTCGCAGTCCGTCCCGGGTGGCACGTCACGCCGAAGCCGGTGGCCCCGCACCTGAGCCTGAAGGGCCGGGTGTGGATGGAGGTCGAGGTGGAAGGCATCAAGGAACTGCCGAGACCGGAGTCCCAAGGCGGGACCTGGTGGCTGGCGGAACGGATGAGAGTGATGGCGCCATGCGAAGTATGAGTAAGCCAAGCCGGACCTGCATGGGCACGGTGTACGTAGACAACAGGGACGGGCGACTGACGAGGATGCCGTGCAACAAGCCGGCTACCACGAAGCGTAAGTCGTGGCGATTGGCCAAGGAGGGCAAATGAGCAGACAACACGCAAGATTCAGCCCATCGAGGCTGGAAGGACTGGAAGAGTGCCCGAAGTACGAACGCGTCGAGACCGAGGACGTCGCCGAAGAGGGGACGTTGCTCCATGAGGCCTGCGAGGAGGGGGACACCAAGGGCCTGACGTCGGAGCAGAAGGCCCTGGTCGAGGCCGCCTTGGCGTACAAGGAGTTCGTCAAGTCCCGGGTGGCCGGAGCAGTTGAGGAGAAGGAGATCAAACTCGAGCTCAAGGATCTGACCTACGGGTTCGCGGACGTCGTTATCGTTGCGCCTGACCAAACAGCGGATATCCTCGATTATAAATTTGGACGAATCGAGGTGACTGGAGCAGCGACCAACCTTCAACTGGTCACATACGCCGCGGCGCTCTTGGAGATGCGCCCCGAGGTACAGAAGGTCCGGGTGCACGCCGTGCAGCCGAGGATTGGCTCGCCGAATTCGGCGGAGTTCGACCGCTCCCTGCTGGAGCGCACGCGCGCCCGCATCGAGCTGGTCTACCAGAGGGCGGCCGATCCGTTCGCGCCCCCGACCCGGTGTGACAACTGCGACCGGTGTAAACATCAGGATCGGTGTCCTGCATGGAAGCCGACGCTTCTGAGGATCACGGAAGTCATGCAGTTGCCGGCGCCTGAGGTCCTGCGGGGCGAGGTCGAGCCCAGTGTGGACGACCGGGCCGTCATGCAGGCCTTGGCCTTGGCGCTCGAGAACGTGGCCGGGCAGTGGCGCAAGAGCAACACGAAGTTCGTGATCGAGGACGGCAACGAGATTCCGGGCTACCGGATTCAGGAGCGACGCACAGGGCCCAAGGTGACCAATGTGTCTGCGGCCCTGCAGTTGCTGTCGGATCAAGGGTATGCCACCAAGGACCAGTTGATCGGATGTCTCAAGATGTCGATCGCGCAACTGGCCGAGAGCATGACCGAGATTCGTGGTGGCACGGCGAAGGACGAACGCGCCCGGATCCTGGAGATCTTGGGCGACTTGGTGACGGAGAGCACAACACGCTTCTTGGCGAAGGCCAAGAAGCAGAAGTAAAAGAACTGGAAGCCAAAAGAAGGAGACACGAGATAGTGAGTATTTTCTCATACGGTAACAAAAAACTGCCGAAAACGACGATGATCTTCAACCTGTGCCCAGCGTCATGTTGCCCGAGTCGGAACCTCGGGCTCTGTAAGTGCGCGGACATCTGTTACGCGCGCAGGGCCGAGGAGACGTACGGCAAGCCCGGTGCCTTGGCGCATCGGATGAAGCAGATGGCGTTTTGGACTACGTACAGCGACGAGGGAATAGCGAACGCGATCTTGGGCATCCAAGAGAGGCGGAGGACACCGATGAAAGCGCTTCGGCTGAATGAGGCGGGTGACTTCTGGTCGCAGTATGACGTAAACAAAGCGCGCTGTTTGGCCTATCGTCTGTACAACAGCCCGGTGACAAGAGGCTGCATCACGTACTGCTACACGGCACGGAGCGACCTGACGTTCCCGGACGAGCCCTACTTCAGGGTCATGGGTTCGGGCTTCATGGTGCACGGGGCCTATCGTGTAGTCCGAAAGGGCCAAGAGATGCCGAAGGCCGACAAGATGAACATCCACTGCCCCGGCGACTGCCGGAAGTGCAGGGTCTGTCTGGACCCGCGAGGCAGGACGGTATGGAACAGGGAGCACTGACATGAGAGTACGTTACCGACACGATGCCCGCGGAGCGCAAACGGAGGAGCTGGAAGAGTTGGTACGGCAGTCATGCGAGCCGTACTCGTACGAAAACGGGGCGTTAGAAGACATACAGGATAGGGGCGAGCGCTGCGTCAAGTTGTGCGCCTCGTTGATCGAAGTCTTGCTGGCTCGCGGCGCAATAACGGCGGCCGACGTGGAGACACTACTGCGCGCGTCGCAGAGCAACCACGTTATGAAGGGCACGCTGGCGATCGATGAACCCTGAACTCGACTGCCGGAACTGCGGGCACACCGAGTGCCCGTACTACGAAGGCGTTGACAAGAGGCCGGAAGTCTGCGATGATTCCGAGTTGCGAAAGGAGGAAGAGTATCGCGAGAACACCATAGCAACCGATCGAAACAACTAAAGCAGTAGGAATCATCAGAAACAAACAGAAAGGTTAGTTACATGCAAGAAAAGTTCGAAGCACCCAATCTCGAAGCCGCGGCGGAAGTCCTCGGCACGAGCGTCCCCGCAGTTGCCAGTCCCACCGCCGTCGCCATGCCGCAGTCCGCGGTTGGCCAGCGGATCGCGGACCCGGAGTCCAACGGATCGGTGAAGCTGCCGCAGCTCAAGATCACGTATGGCGTCGGAAAGCTGGCGGTCAAGTTCTCGCAGGGCGATCTGATCCTGGACGAGACCTATCGCCTCGTCGGCAAGGACGAGCCGCTGATCATCACGTTCGCGAGCGAGGTGGTGTATTGGAAGGAATACTTGACCAAGGCGCAGAAGGACGCAGACCCGAACCGGAAGCCGAAGGTGTATGCGTCCAAGCAGGCCGCGAAGGACGCGGGCGAGATCGTGGATTGGCCTCCGCGCGGAATGGACGGCCCGAAGCCGACGGCGTCAAAGGCTGGCGTGTTCCAGATGCTGATCCAGAAACCGGAGAAGCTGGAGTGTGCGCTGTTCTGCTACCCGCTCGGCGGAACCCTGTGGGCGCCAGCCCGCTGGTTCCTCGATAAGAAGGCGTTCCAGATCGTGGACGCCGAGATCCTGAGGGCGCTGCGGTTCATGGGTCCGACACGCGAGGGAGGCTTGGCCGCCCTGAAGTTCGAGATCCGGACCAAGGTGGCGCTGGCGCCGAACGGCCAACGCACCGAGTGCGTGCCGGTGGCCCGGCATGTCGGGGGTCACCCGGAGGCCGACGCGCTTGAGATCATCAAGGCGTTCTCCGGAGCCGGTCCGACGACGGACGACGCGGATGTCGGAGAGGAAGGCTGATCAGCCTGAGGTAGGACTGAGCCCAGGGGTGCCCGAAAGGGTGCCTCTGGGCTCTTAGTTTTCTAGGGAATCCGATTGGACTACGCTCGTGCTCAGCGCTTCCGCATCTTCGACAGCGTCTTGGCGAGTTGCGCCTGTTTCACAAGGTGCTCGCTGTACTGGTTCTTGTTGGCCAGGACTTGCCGCCGGAACTCGGCGACGCTCATCCCGCGTTTCTTGGCCGCCGCGGTGAACGCGCCGGGATGCTTGACGGCGCCTTTGATCCAATTACTCATGGCTTGTCTCCTTGCGCGGGGTCTCCGCCTTCGGGAGGACTGGCACCTCGATGCGAACCCTGAGGGGGCCCTTCATCATTTCTTGCGCCATGCGGTGCATGTCGTCTCCCATGTTCCCCTTATCTGATCCAATTACTTAAACGGGCTATACGTCGGACGTACCTGAGGGTGCTTCTCCCCGGGCGCTTCAGGTATTCCAGCGTCTCTTTCGGGAGGTTAGGCATCTCAATGTGGGCTCTGAGGGGGCCCTTCATCATCTCGCCCGCCATGCGGCGCATGTCATCCTCGGTGCCCTCCTGCCCAATGGTGCCCCCGCCTCGAATGGCATCCTTCATGGCTTTCTCCCTCGCCTCATCTTGTGACTTTGCGCTCCTCCTGCTGCCTGCCGCTCGCGCCCAAGCGGCACCCGCTCTCCTCAACAGTCTCTTGCTAAACATGGTTTATCTCCTGCGTGGCCGTTGTTCAACCAGCACGAGAAGTATAATGCGCCGAAAACGGTTAAATATCAAGAAAAATGTTGAAGTGGAACTCCACTTCTGTCATCATGTCCCGCGTCAACAGCAAAGGAGGCTGGAAATGAAACGAGGAAAACCGCCGACAGGGCGGGAACGAAGTGCGCACCTATCCGCGTGGGTTCTCCCATCCGTGCTTGCTTCTCTCCGATGGTACTGCCGGGAGAACGGCGTCAAGCAGGCGTTGGTCATCGAGGAAGCCATTACGCGGAGGTGCTCCTGATGCATGCTGCGATCGACTTCGAGACCTACTATGACGATGAGTATTCGCTGCGCAAGATGTCGGCGTCGATGTACTGCCGGGACCCCCGGTTCGACGCCTACTGTGTCTCGTTTGCGCGCGAGGACGGTGCGCGCTATTGTGGTAGTCCGCGATCGTTCGATTGGACGCTCCTCAGGGACTGCACGATCTTCATGCACAACGCCACCTTCGACGGCCTCGTGCTCCGAAGGCTCCAGCGCGACGGCATAGCCCCGGCAGACTTGGGCATCAAGGCGCTCCACGACACCGCGGACATGGCGGCGTTCTTCAAGTCCTTCCGTAATCTGGCGTCCGCGGCCAAGAACTTCCTGGGCAAGACGCTCGAGAAGGAAACCCGCAACGCCATGAAGGGCAAGAAGTGGAGCGAGGTCGAGCACACTGACCTTGGTCGCAGGCTGATCGACTACGCGCTCTCCGACGCCGTCACCACCCTCGAGGTCGGCATGAAGCTGCTGCCGCACTGGCCTCTGCAGGAGCAGAAGGCGTCCCGTATCAGCAGGGAGGCCGGGTGGCGGGGGATGCCGCTCGATCTGGAATACCTCAAGTACTGCCACGACCATCTGCAGGAGCTGGTCTTCGGCTACTTGAAGTCGATCCCGTGGTACCCCGACGAAAAGCCACTGAGCGCCAAAGCCGTCAGGGAGCAGGCCCGCAAGATTGGCATCTGGTGCCCTGCCTCGCTGGACAAACGGGATCCGAAGGCCCAAGAGTGGGAGAAGGAATTCGCGCAGCAGTACCCTTGGGTGGCCGCAATCCGGAATTACCGCCGCGCTAATACCCTGTTCAACCGGGTGAAGTCCCTGTGGGACGGTCGGGAAGGAGGCGTGTTCCCGTTCGAGTTGCTGTACTTCGGGGCCGACACGACCGGCCGGTGGTCCGGCGGTGGCATCGTCGTGCGCAGCCGGTGGGCTCGCGGCACCGAGGAGGTGGCAGGCAAGTTCAACATGCAGAACATGCCACGCGATCCGATGTTCGGCGTCGATCTGCGGTACTGTCTGAAGGCACCGGAGGGCAAGGCGTTCTATATCAAGGATTACGGGCAGATCGAGAACCGCGCCCTGCTGTGGCGCGTGGGCGACAAGGCTGCCCTGGACCTCATTCGATCCGGTGTCCATCCCTACAAGGCGTTCGCCATGCTACATTTGGGCGCAGGAGAAGGCCTGTCCACTTCAGACCCGATCTACATGACGGCCAAGGCTTGCGTGCTCGGTTGCGGGTATCAGGCGGGGGCCACGGCCTTCCAGCGCGCCGCCAAGGTGCTGGCGGGACTGAATATCGACAACGACCGCTCGGTGGAACTGGTTCGGTTGTTCCGGGCTACCAACCCCAAGGTGGTGGAGCATTGGCGGAGGCATCAGACCAATCTGTTGCTGTCGGCCAACCACGGAGACCCGACGCACGAAGTTCAGCTCGGCAGCGGCCGGTGGTTGACGTACTATAATCCGAAGGTCGTCGGGCAGGACAGCTACGGAAGGCCCAACATTGTCGCACAGTACACGATGGATAGCGAGCCGGAGAAGATATACGGCGGGCTGCTCACCGAGAATGAAATCCAAGCCACGGCCCGGGACGTGCTGCGGGACGCTTGGATCGCGCAGGTGGAGGCCGGGATGGATGTCCCGCTCACCGTGCACGACGAGTTGGTGGCGATTGGGCCTCTGAAGGACGGCAAGCCCGACCCCGAATTCAATGCCGAAATGGAGAGCCTGGCCCTAACGTCGTCCCCATGGGCCAAGGGGCTTCCGCTTTCCATCAAGACTGTAATAACTGAACACTACGAGAAATAGCCATGTTCTACAGCATCAGCAACTGGGCGTGCAAGGCGACCGTCGAGCTTCCAAAGCCATGGGAGCACACCCGCACCTACCCCACGCTCCTTGTCACCAAGGAGGCGTGGATCAAGTGGCTCTCCGACCCGGCCACGAGGCACGCGGTGATTTCGTGCAACGAAGGCGTGGCCGCTTCGGTGCGGGTAGACAAGGACAACCCGATATTCAAGGCCTATGGGATCCTTGTCGACTTCGACGCGCCGTTCGACGAGAGCCGGTTGGCGAACGTGCTCAAGGACCAGGTTGCCGAGTGGCAGCCCAACTACATTGCGCAGACGTTCAGCGATCATGCACGGGCCTACTACGAGTTCGAGCGTCCCGTGCTGATCGGAAACGGAAAGCACTACGAGGCCTTCATGGGCATCGTGGCCGACAACCTGAAGCTGAAGAAACTGTTGCCGGGATGGGAGCCCGAGGCCCTGCAGAATCCGACGAAGTATTATGACATCGGTCGCAAGTGGTACCCGGTCGCTCCGGACTCCAAGATACCGTCGGCCCTGCTGCATCTGTGGCTGGCCGAAGCGGCGAAGAAGATATCGTTCGCCCCCGGGGAGTACAAGATCCCCCTGGAGACCGTGGAGGCCGAGATTGAACGGAGATGGCCGGGGCAATGGCGCGGCGAATTCGTCGTGGGCGCCCGGAGCCGCCGGTTCTGGGACCCCTCCGCGGACAACGATTCCGCGGCTGTCCTGCGGCCTGACGGGTTCCTGTGCTACACTGGAAACCAAGCCTTCGTAAGTTGGCGGGAGTTGCTGGGAGGCTCGTTCTGCCAGAAGTTCGAAGCGAACCGGACGGGCGCGATCATCGAGAACACCGTCTTCGAGCGGAGCTCGTTCTGGGAGTTCGATCCGGGCAAGAACAGTTGGCGCGAGTGGTGCAAGGATGACTTCAGCCAGCAGCTCCGGATCAAGGGGTTCGACAGCCACAAGGGGAAGGGCGAGAAGTTCAGCGAGATCGACAACATCGAGGGCGACATCAAACGGCATCGGAAGGTGGACGCCGCCGTGCCCTTTGTGCACCGCCCCATGGGGATCATGACTTGGAACGGGAAGACCTTCTTGAACATCGCCCGCGCGCGATGCATCACTCCCGTCGTCGACGGCATGATGCCCCCAAGCCCAACGTGGGCCGATCTGGCGAGCCACGCCCCGTTTCTTCACGCGTTCCTGTCACACATCTTCGACGGGGAGAACGAGCAACTGTGGCACTTCCTGGGGTGGCTCAAATACGCGTACGAAGGAGGGCTCGCCCTCGCTCCGCACCCCGGGCACATCATGCTGATCGCCGGGCATCACAACGTCGGAAAGACGTTCCTGACCCAGTGCGTCGTTTCGCCCTTGTTGGGAGGTCATGCCTCGGCGGCGTCCTACATGCTGCGCAACAACAAGTGGACGTCGGACTTGGTGAACATGCCGCTTCAAGTCATCGACGACGAGGTGAGCGAAGGGCAGGACAACAAGTACATCGCCGAGTTCACCTCGAAGCTGAAGACGTTTGTGGCGACGGGCGAGGTCACGTATGCGGTGAAGTTCGGAGCGGAAATGAACATCCCGTACTGGGGGCGCATCATCATCCTGACGAACATCGACCCGTACTCGCTGTCCCGTTGCCTGCCCGACATGACAATGTCGATGCGCGACAAGATCATCATGCTGCTCACAACAAGCAAGGTGTTCCCGATGTTCGACACGTCGCGTGAATCCAACATGTCTCGCGCGGCCGTGGAGCTTCCGATGTTCGCCCGGTGGCTGATGGAGTGGGACTATCCAAAGTCCGTAAGGGCGGATGATGAAGCCTATCGTTTCGGACTGAGGTACTATCACCATCCGGAACTTTTGAGCGCCGGCAGCCAGCAGGGCGGCGACATGATCGTGTGGAATCTGATTTGCCGTACGATGCGGCAGGCGGCAGAGAACCGGAAGCAGAACTCCGAGGCGCAGACGGTGTGGCTCGGCGACATCATCAAGCTGTACAATGACATGTCGGCCGTGTCTCCGCAAATCATGCGGGAGTACCCGGTTCGTCGGCTGCAACTCGCTCTCCAATCCATTGAGAAGCGTAGGAGTTTCCCAGTGCGGCGAGTCAAGACCGCCCCCGGCGAGGAGCTATGGGAGGTCGAGTTGAATAGTATATTGTCCACGAAAAAAGGTTAAATATACTATCCTCGCTTGACCCGGCGAGAGTTATTTACTACTATTCTACGTGTTGGTCGCCCATAGGGGGCGGCTGACGTAGGCAAAGGAGAACGCAGATGGATGATACAGTAACCCCCGTGAACGAAACCCCGATCGAACTCACCCCGGCCGCGCCGGCCGAGAAGAAGCCGCGCAAGCCCCGCAGGGCGAGCGCCTTTCGTCTGATGGCGGAGAGCGATGTCAACTCCTTTTCGCCCGTGAAGGATCTGGACGATGCGCGTGATAAGGTGGCCAACCTCGCTGACGGAGTCTACTACCGGGTCTGCGTCCGCGAGAGGATCGTCAAGTCCACCCCGAAGCCGGTCGAGCCCAAGGCGACCGTGGTTGTCACGAGGGTCCGGTAATGGCTAAGGGCAGTCAGTTCGAGCGCGACATGTGCCGCGAGTTCAGCCTGTGGCTGAGCCACGGCCAGCGCGACGACCTCCTCTGGCGCACGTCGCAGTCCGGTGGACGGGCGACGACGCGGCGCCAGAAGGGGGCTGCCCTGGCGACCAAGGGGTGCTATGGTGACGTCTGCGTCGTAGACACCGAGCACCCCGTGGCCCGCCTGTGGGGGCAGCACGTCAGCATGGAGTTGAAGCGCGGCTACAGCGGCGTCAGCGTCCAGGACTTGGTGGACCTGCCGGATCGCGCGGCGACCCGCACGTTCGAGTCGTTCATCAAGCAGGCCCGGGACGACGCCAAGGCGTCCGGGCGGAAATGGCTGATCGTGTGGAAGCGGGACAAGCGGGAACCCGTGGTCGTTTGCGAATTCGATTTACCCGGAGTCTTGGTCTGCAAACACGGGTTCAAGAACATGGAAAACGGGGCGGATAAGGCGCTGGTCTGGGAGGAATATCATCCCCGCAACAGCATTCGAATGCTCCCGCTTCGTGAGTTTTTCGCGGAGATACAACCTCCGGAGGAGGCGACATGAGAGTCGGAAGACCAAGAGTCTACAACTTGACGGGGCAGAAGTTCGGGCACCTATCGGTCTTGGGCCTCGACGAGAACAACAACAAGCTGTGGCGCTGTCTGTGCGAGTGCGGCAAGGCCACGTCGCTGACCACGGCGTCCTTGCGCCACGGAGGACGTACGTCCTGCGGGTGCGGAATCGGCCGGAAGAACACCCGGGATCCATTCCGGCTCGGGACCTCGATGTTGCTGACTCCAACGATGCGGTCGGCCCTGCCTCTGGAGGTCAGCAGGGCAATCAAGGGGGACACGGACTTGGCCGGGGGCCGATGCCCGATCTGCGCGGAGACTCCGGCCCGGCGGCTGACGCTGGCGTTCGGAATTCGCACGGAGGCGTATCCGAAGTATCGGTATGACCGCAGAAACTACTTGTTGATCTGTGAACGCTGCTGGGACACCTACAAGCAGCTCCATCGAACAGGGAATGTATCGGCCTTGCCCGAACTGGTGGCCACAGCCACCGACTGGATGCTATCGGCGATGGCCAACCAGGAAGCCGTGATCGAGGTGTCGCCCGTGCGTCTGCAGTTGATGCCGCTGGCCCGGTTGTACCTTGAATACTCAAATGATCTGCCGGAGTACGGACCGGCGGAGGCAACCCTCCGCGTCTTCGCGCAGAAAGTCATCGGTGACGCATGAGTGACCAGGGCGATCTTGTTCCTCGAAACGTGCGGTGCGAGATCGATGGGGTGACGTACCCCTATGAGAAATTCGAGGCCGCATACCGGTCTTTCATGATGGAGGACCGCGACTTGATCACCTGCGCCAAGGAGACCGGGTTGCCGGTGGTTGTTGTGCTCGAGTGGTCGCAGAAGAACAAGTGGGCGGAACGCAAGGCCCGGTTGTTGACCGAGGCCGTGCGTTCGCTTGAGGCACAGGAGCGGCTGACAAAGGCTGTCGAGCGTCGTGTGGTGATCTCCCGGCACCTGACGGAAGCCCGTGCGGTCGCCGAGCGGGCTGCGAAGCTCGCCAAGGAAGCCGACGCGGCGAGGGACCTCAAGGCCGCCGCGGAGGCCTACAAGGCCGCGGCCGATGTCGAGGCCCGGGCATCCGGGATGGCTGAGAAGACCATTGAGAAGGGCGGGGATGGTGGAGACGGGGCGAAGGTACCCAGCTTCTGGATGGGAATCACAGCCACAAAGGTGGAAATCAAAGACGTTACGTCGGAGGTCGGCGTCGGTGAAGCTAAGCCAAGTGGCGGCTAAGCTCGGAAAGGCAACGGGCAGCCTCCGCACCCGCCGGGACTATCAGTGGCTTCGGGACCACAATCTCTGCGTCCATTGCTGGAAGAAGGCGGTTCCCGGGATGGCGAGGTGCGAAGCCTGCCGGGAGAAGAGGCGCCGTCGGCAAGCGCTGTTGGAGAAGCGTCGGATGGCTAACGGGCTCTGCCGCATATGTGGCAGACCGGTGGAAAAGGGGTTCAAGATGCACGCCCGGTCGGAGTGCGTGCCAAGCAGAAGGAGAAGGTAGATGAGACTGATACGAAAGACAGTTCCGGAGAATTGCGAGATCGCGTTGTTCGGAGACATCCACTTGGGGAGCGTGGCCTGCTACGAGAAGGGCGTGCAGCAAGTGGCAAATTGGGTGCGCGGGTCCAAGAACCGGTTCTGGGCCGGGATGGGTGATACCATCGAGGCCATCACGACCGACGACAAGCGGTATCAGGCCACCGGCAAGAAGGACATCGTGCCCATGAAGCAAGCCAAGGCGGCGGTCGAGATGTTGTCGCCTATCGCGGACCGGGGCTTGGCGTACCTGAGCGGAAATCACGAGTTCGCGCTCCATCGCGTTGGAGACTTCGGGGAAGCGATGGCGGAAGAACTCGAAGTTCCCTACGGGGGAAGGGCTTGCAAGGTGGCACTTCGCAGCAAACGGGGTCTTATGTTCAAGATGTACCTGTGCCATCCGTCGAGGGTGACGTTACCGAGCGGTGCCAAGGATCACGAGCAGCGCATCGCGAACCGCAAGGCGTCGCTCAAGCGCCTGCTGGCCAACAAGGCCGCTGACTGCCTGCTGATGGCGATGGGCCACGTGCACCAGTTGCTGGTCGTGGAACCGGCCCGCAAGCTGTCGCTCTACGACGACGGCGCCGAGCTCAAGCAGGCCTACACCGGACTGGGTGACGGCAGGGCCCAGCGGATCGATCCGGACGCACGGTACTACTGCGCCACGGGTTCGTTCTACCGGTCGCAGGTCCTGGGCGAAGATGTCTACTCGGAGACCTTCGGGTACGACCCGGTCGAACTCGGGTACATCGTCGTGACGATCCGGGACGGCGCGCTGGCGGGCGTGCGGGAGGCGGTTGTATGAAACTCGACTTTCCGAGACTGAAGGAACTGGGAATCCCGGTGCACGTGCACTACGACATTCAGTACGTGCGGAGCGCCGACATCTATGCCAAGTTGACCGAGGAAGGGCGGAAGAGGTTCGATAAGTTCTTCGGCTGCCAGACGTGCCCTGTCATTGACGGCAGGCCGGCCTTGTACCCGTGGGACGTCGAGGC
>Ga0172375_10006727_pt1 | contig 15982 bp, 14 predicted proteins | sample LakKiv1m_FD_114537 | JGI IMG/M metagenome (GOLD analysis project Ga0172375, IMG submission 114537) | Freshwater microbial communities from Kabuno Bay, South-Kivu, Congo - kab_092012_11.1m | ecosystem: Environmental > Aquatic > Freshwater > Lake | place: Democratic Republic of the Congo...
ACAACTTGATTATCGCTTTATTTTGTAAGCAGGGGGTTTCCAATCATGCCCGCGCCAGACGTTTCTATGATGCCAATCCTTTTGCTGCTTTATCCCTCATCCTGAGACTTTAAGAAAGCCCTGTGCTGATCCCCTGCCGCGCTAAACCAATTCCTTCAAAACCCGGTGGATTTGTTCGGACGCGGTGCCATCGCCATAAAACAGCGGCCGGTCCCCGGACGGAAACCATGACCCAAAAGCAGTGATAATTGCCTCCTCATCCACTCCACACAACCGGTTCCATCCCGCTTCAACTGTCTCCACCCATTCGGTCTCTTCGCGCAAAGTGATGCAGCGCACACCCAGCAAGTAGGCCTCTTTTTGCATTCCGCCTGAATCGGTCAAAATGCAACCGGCGTTTTCCTGCAAGACCAATATGTCCAAAGGCCCAATGGGATCGATCATCCTGACATTTTTGCCAACAGTCAATCCGGTCTCACGGATCGCCTTTCGCGTGCGCGGATGTACGGGAAAAATCACAGGTGAAGCAAGCAGGTCAAATGCCTTCAAGATCGACGTCATATGCGCGGGGTCGTCCGTATTCGCGGCGCGATGGACGGTTGCAAGGGAATACCCGTATTTTTCGACTCCCAATGTCTTCAGGATTTTTGAACGCTTACGCGCAGTTGCGAGATTATGCAACAACGCATCGTACATGACATCCCCAACACGATGCACCCCTTTTGTGATTCCCTCCTTTGCCAGATTTTCGATGGCCGCGTCGGTGGGACAAAACAAAAAGGTGGATATATGGTCGGTCAATACGCGATTGATCTCTTCCGGCATCGCCCGGTTATGGGACCTCAAGCCTGCCTCCACGTGCGCGAGAGGAATCTGCGCCTTGGCCGCCGCCAGCGCCCCCGCGAGAGTTGAATTCGTATCGCCATATACGAGCACACAATCCGGCTTCACCGAGGCCAGGGCTTTTTCCATTTCAATCAACATTCTGCCGGTCTGTTCGCCGTGACTGCCGCCTCCCGCGCCCAGGTTGAAATCCGGCGGGCGCATTTTCATCTCTTCGAAGAATATATCCGACATGCCATAGTCATAGTGCTGGCCGGTATGGATCAAAACCTCATTGAATGACGAAGCGAGCGCAGATGAAACTGGCGCAGCCTTGATAAATTGAGGCCGCGCACCCACAATGGAGGCAATGGTCTTAACCTTCATGGATTACACCTTGAAGGATGGTCTCGTATCGGCTGGTGATCTGCTCGATGTCAAACATATTCGCTTTCGACAGGCTCGCTTTACGGGTTCGGGCAAGAAGACCCGCGTCGGAGAGCAATTTTCGCAATGACCGGGCAAACCCGGTCTCGTCGTGAGTCTCCATCAAAAATCCATTCCTGCCATGTTCAACCAGGTCAAGAAAGCCGCCAATATCGCTGGCGACGATGGCAAGTCCTTTTGCCAGCGCCTGCACGCCGACCACCGGCAGTCCCTCCGAAAGCGATGGCATGAAGAGAATGTCGCTTTTCGAGAACCAGCCCAGCACGTCTTCAGGCGTGACCCAGCCGGGCAGGTCAAAACGATCCTGCATTTTATTTTTTTCAATTTCGCGTTTTACCTCATCCAACAGGAAGCCATCGCCCAGCATTGAGCAATGCCAGTTCAAATCTCCAAGTTCTGCAAGCACGCGAACAATGGCAAGCGGATTCTTTTGCGGCACAAAGCGTCCCGCAAAGACGATGCAAGGCGGATGGTTGACTTTTATTACAGATGGGGCAAGTTGTTTCAAGTCCGCGCCGTTGGGGATGACATCCACTTTTACGGGATAATGTTTGAGGGCCAGTTGACGCGTATGTTCGCTCACGGCCACCACGCTTCCGGCGCGTTCCCAAATCGAATGAGTAAAAGGCATGATCCAGCGAAACCATTTGTCGGTCTTTTCGGGAACGCCGCCGGGCACGTCGCCCAGGTGGGCGGTTAACACATAGGGAACACCCGTCAAAAAAGAGAGAGCCAGGGCCAAAGCCCCGGCAGGCACTGCAAAGTGGGCATGGATCACATTTGGGGAGAAACTACGAATGGTACGGAAGCCTGTCCAAAGTCCCGCGAGCACGAAGGCCAGCATGGTCCAAAAACTGGCGGCATGTGCCTGCATCCGAAAAGATGGGATACGGACGATCCGAATCCCATCCATTTCTTCGAGTTGGGGCAGGCCTTTCATATGGGCAGTGATGATGGTCACTTCGTGGCCGCGTTGAACCAGCCTGGCGCTCACATCCTGCGCCACGCGGCCGCCCCCGCCACCGATGGGTGGAAATTCATGGATCAATACAAGGATTCGCATTCGATGAATTCAGTTCCGCGGTTACAACTTATCGGCTTCCTGATTGCGATCCATCGCAGACAAAATGGATGGCAAATAGGCTGCGCCCGGTACGGAAGCAAGAATGAAGAGGAGACGAATCAGCACCGCAACCGTGATACTCTGTGAATGATCCAGCCCTCCCAGTTTCGCAAGCAGATAGGTCAGCGAAAATTCCTGGACACCATACCCATTGATCGAGACTGGGACGAGCGTTACAAAATAGGTAAGGCTCCACAGCCCCGCAATCAGCCAGTATGAAACGTCCTTGCCCAGGCCAGACGTGAGGACATAGATCGCCGCGAAGATAAAGGCCATATTGCCCAAGGTGAAAATAAGCGAAAGCAGGAGCGCCGCGGGTTTTTTCAACCAGATGGAGAAGGCTGAAAGAGTGCGGCGTGCAAATTCAATTATTTTTTGGAAGAGGGGCGGCAAAGCCATTGCCTTATAGGAAACAAGAGCAAGGCTTTTCATCAACGGGCCAAGACCAAATGGCAGCGCCAGAATCATGCCAAACATGCCAACCAGGCGGTCTGCCACCAGCGAGGCGAGGCAGATTGCGCGGTCGAATCCAAGTTGCATGGCTCCCGCGAGACGGGCCAGGTCGCCGCCCACTGTGGTTGGCAGAAAGTTGGATGCGAACAATCCGGTAAAAGTCAGCGCGGCGCTATCCTTGATGGAAATATCCACCCCGCCCGAACGCATCAATACATGCCAGCGGCCAACGACAAACAGGCGTGAAACAAGCATGAGAGCCAGCGCCAGAAGGAATTGCAGGGGGGAGACCTGCTTCACAGCAAGCAGGATATCGTCCCATTTCTCTTCGCGGAGCAGCAACAGGAGCAGAATCAAGGCCAGAAGCGTGCCCGCCCAACGAATGATAACAACGCGATTTTGCGCCAACCGCCTGCTCACTTGCGTTTTGTTTCCCGGTGGATCACGGTGCGAATGGTGTAAGTTGGCTTGCGCTGGGACTCGTGGTATGTACGCACAAGCAATTCCGCAATGAAGCCCATCAGCATGGATTGAAACCCAAGGATGAAGAACATTGCGCTCATCTGAAACAGGGGTGAACCGGTTACGCCCACAGAGAAGAGCATTCTGCGAACCAGCAGGTACAACATCGCTACAGCGCTCAGAGTGATAAGAAACAGGCCCGTGCCTCCAAAAAGGTAGATCGGCTTTGCGCCAAAACTGGAAAGGAATTTGACGGTGAAAAGGTCCAAAATGACTTTGACGGTTCGTTCCAGGCCGTATTTTGTTTTCCCAAAACGGCGCGGATGATGACTCACCGGCACCTCCGTAATATTCGCGCCGACAGAATTGGCAAAGACCGGGATAAAACGGTGCATTTCACCGTACAGGCGAAAGCCCTCCAGCGCGCCGCGTCGATATGCCTTCAAGGTACAGCCATAGTCATGGAGATGCACACCGGTCACCCGGGAGATCAACCAGTTTGCGATCCTTGACGGGAAATTCCGCGTGAGGGCATTATCCTTGCGTTCCTGCCGCCAGCCGCTGACCAGGTCATAGCCCTCATCCAGTTTGGCAAGCATCATCGGAATGTCCGCGGGATCGTTTTGCAGGTCGGCATCCAGCAGGATGATGGTCTCACCGCTTGAATGGTCAAGGCCCGCCGCGATCGCGGCGGTCTGTCCATAATTGCGGCGGAAGGAAACCACGCTGACGTGCCTCGGATCCCTCGCCACCAGGGTCTTGAGGAGCCACAGGCTTTTATCGCTGCTGCCGTCATCCACAAAGATGACTTCCCACGACTGCTTTATGTTCTTCATCACCGTTTGCACGGCATCGAACAAAAGCAAAAGGTTCCCCTCCTCGTTGTACACCGGGATGATGAGTGAGAGTTTCATGGCAATCTATGAAAAATCCTTATCCCTGCCCCTTCTTCACATGACGGGGCAGATGCAGGCCGTTGATATTCTTCAAAATCCTGCGAGTCCAAATAGCCTTTCCAATTGGAAAACTTCCGGTCTTCGACAATGAAAACATCCGCCTGTTCGATCCATTGTCCGCTCAATTCCTCGTTCCAGTGGCTGAAACGATAGAGCACGTCGGAATTACCGCCGATTTGGTAGGTGTAACCGTCGTTGATTTGTGGAGGAAAAATCCCGATGCCACGGACATAAGACAGCGGCGCAAAAGACAGGCCTGCATCCCAATATACCAGACTATCGGCAGGGATCACACCAGCCAGATGCCGTCCAATCTCTTCGTTTGCGGCAATCACATCCATGGAGCAGTCCCGGCGACTGCTTCCGATACTCAAAAAGGGTGAAAGGATCAGGCCGACGGCAAGATAGGAATTGAGCAACACATACCCAAAGCCTGCATTCGACCCCGAACGCTTCGAGCCGCGCCAGAGAATCCACGAAAGCGCCAGGATTCCAATCCCCGCGATCAAACCAAGAGACAGGGCAATATATTTCTTGATGAGGACGGGAGGCAGGGCAAACTTGTTCTCCAGCAAACCAGCCAGAGTCGCGAAGCCCGGTTGAAACCGCCCATCGCGCACGCGCGGGACGGGGAGATTGAGCAGCGCTCCGTCCACATTTTCAAACGCCGACAGGCCAATCCCGGCGGAGAAAACCACCACGAAAAGAACCGCGGCCACCTGCCAGATCAAGGCAGGATTGCGCTTCCATGACCCTGCAATCGAAATCACCAATAATAATATGCCGAGCGGGTCGAAAAAGGTCAGGTAGGATTCGAGACAGAATACGCAACTATAACTTTCGTACTGACTCGCCACTGCCGCCCAGGCATGCATGACGAACAGGAGCAGGTAGAGAACCGCCAAAAATATTCCCGCGCGCATGACAGGCGTTGATTTCCAGTCACGAGGCCGGGACCACAAAAACAAAGCCGATAAAGCCCCAACCACAGAAATGAAATGATATCGAATCCCCAGAAAAAACGCGAGGATCCGATTTCCCAAATCGATGGATGGCTGCCAGATCGGCACGACATCATCCGGCAATCGAAACGGATCAAGGAACGGCGTCAGATTATCCGGCAGCCAGGGCGCCCAAATCGTCAGGATGTTCGGCCAGTAGGCGGCATGACCGGCAAGCAGGACAAGCCCGCCCACCGCCGCGGACCAAAGTCCGAGTTTTTTGCCGTGCTGCCAAAAAACGTATAAGACAAACAGCGGCAACACCACCACCATGTTTTGACGCGTAAGGATTGTGAGCGCCGCCAGGGCCGCGCCAAGCATGACCTGCCACGCAGGACGCTTCTCCCCCACTGCCAGCACACAAATCCACGCCAGCATGGAGGCGATGATCACCTCCGAATCCGTGATGGCATGGATCTTAATCACGAGCGGGCTGAGGACAAAAGCCCACACAGCACCGGCGGCCAGCCATTTTCCCCCCCAGCGGCGGGCAGAAATCCACGTTCCCAAAACAGCCAGCAAACCCAGGGAGATCGCAAAATACCGGCCTGTTCGCAGTCCCGGGCCAAGGATAAATTCGGCCATGCCGGGAATCAAGAAGGCCAGAGGCGCTTTATTCGTCAGCGGGCCGTAGGGCTGGAAGGGTTGGTACACGCCTGTAACAAAAAGGTAGCCCTTATAGAGATATGAGCCTTCATCCAGGCCGGAGTTCGTGGTGTGCGCATAAACCAGCGCCTGGCCCAGGTAAAGCAAACTGCCGAGAAATGCAAAAACGTCCGCAAACCAGGCGGGCCAGTTTCGATTTTGAAATGACTTAAGCAGGTTCATAAAAATCCGGCGCGAAAAAAGATGCTATCCCTTCTTCAGCCGCGCCAGGTCGGAATCCACCATCATGGTTACCAGTTCCTTGAAGGAGACGGCAGGCTCCCACCCCAATACTGAACGCGCTTTCGAAGGATCGGAGACCAGCAGGTCCACCTCCGCCGGGCGATAGAAACGCTCATCCTGAACCACGTATTTGTTGTAATCCAGTCCCACGCGGCTGAAAGCGATCTCACAAAACTCGCGCACGGCATGGGTTTCACCAGTGCCAACGACATAATTATCCGGCTTATCCTGCTGGAGCATCAACCACATTGCCTCGACATAATCGCCCGCGAAACCCCAATCCCGTTGGGCATCCAAATTGCCAAGCCGCAGTTCATTCGCCATTCCCAGTTTGATGCGCGCCGCGCCATCCGTAATCTTGCGCGTGACAAATTCCAACCCCCGGCGCGGACTCTCGTGATTGAACAGGATTCCCGAAGCCGCGAACATGTCGAACGACTCACGATAGTTGATCGTGATCCAATGTCCATATACCTTCGCCACCCCATATGGACTGCGCGGATAAAACGGCGTGGACTCCTTTTGAGGCACTTCCAACACCTTCCCAAACATTTCACTCGAGGAGGCCTGGTAAAAACGGATCTTCGAATTTACAAAACGGATGGCCTCGAGCAAACGCGTCACGCCGAGCGCGGTCACATCGCCGGTCAGCGCGGGCTGGTTCCACGAAGTTGGAACGAACGACTGGGCCGCGAGGTTATACACCTCCGTCGGCTTGTATTCCTCCAGCAGGGACAACAATGAACCCTGATCCTGCAAATCTCCCTGGACAATCGTAATGTCATCCAACAAATGTTGAATACGCTCGCTGGTCACCGTGCTCGAACGGCGCACAACGCCCACCACGCGGTAGCCTTTTTTCAACAACAATTCCGCAAGATAAGAGCCGTCCTGGCCTGTAATACCAGTGATAAGAGCAGTTGGCATGTTTTCTCCTAATTCAAAATTCAATCATTGAATTATAAACTGTCGCCCAAGCATGTCAAGCGCGCAGGCGGCGATCCAGCGCCCATCCGCCAAAGACGATCGATCCCCATATTCCCAGAATTATGATGACCATCATTGTAAAGTCAAGTTGCAGGCCGAAGTGATAATAACGGTTGGCATACCACTGGGTAAAAAATAAAAGAAAAACAACTTCCATGGCGATCACGCGGCCAAACCAGCGATTCTTCGACTCCCGCCACCAGACCAGGGCGTGGCCCGCAATCATGGCCTCCCACACAAAAAGGATCGTGCGGTAACGCGGATTATCCCACTGGTCGCCTCCGCCTCGTAAAGCGGACAACACGATCCAGGTCCAGGCAAAGAACGTGATCCACATCCACAACCTGCGCGTCTCGCGGGACCCCGAACCTGCCGCGGCTACGAACGAGAAAATCAACGCTGGAAGCATCGCATACCACCCCACCGCGCGCAAAATCCCGATGATGCGCCAAGTCAGGGTGGTCGGCTCGACGAACGCGGCGGGCAGGACCGGCTGAAAGATTCCGTAGGCCATTACAAATGGAAGCCGCAGCCAGGCAGGCATTTCATCGAATAGTTTCTGCACCCAGCCCGAACCGCGCTCGAGTTGATACATGTCCATTTTGACGGCTTCGCGCAAAAATGCGCCGATGATTCCCACCGGCGTCCCGCCGCCGAGATTCCCCTGGCGGTTCAACCCGGCGGAGAGGGTGAATAGGCTGACAATAAAAACGACAGCCACAACCGCGATCACCCACCATGCAATATGACCGCGTTCATTTGTGACGTAAGCCCAGCCGATGAAAATGACAAGCGTCGCCACCGCAAGCACCGGCGAGAACAGCAGCATTGCGCCGATCCCCAATCCAGCCCAAACCCAGGCGCGGCGGTCACGATTTTCCTGCCAGGTCACGAATCCCCATAAAGCCAGCGCGCTGAAAGTCATCAAATACGGTTCGCGCATGGCTGCCCCGCCAAGCAGAATGCTTTCAGGAAAAAGCGCAAAAATCCAACCCGAAGCCAGCGCGATTTTTGCCCCCCACAATCGGCTGGCGGACTTCCACAAAAACGGCAAACCCAGCGCGGCAAAGAACGCGGACATCAACACCACCGCCAGGGGACGATGCACATTGGGCGAAAAGTAGCGATAGACGAACGCGCTGAATGCGATCATGCCGCCGTATTGATCGTATGAAAATTTCCTTGTAAACGCGTCAAGAATGGGACGATCTGAACTTGCCAGGCCCCAGGCCTGCACGTCACGGCGATGGGCATCGGTGTAAACGTAACCCGCCTTGTCGTCGGCATCTTCAAAGCCGTTCACAGGCAGGGCAAGGTACACGGCAATCCCTCCCACCAAACGTAAACCGAAAGCCAGCGCGACCATCCAGGTGAGAGATTTCGCGCTGAACGGAGCCGAAGCGCCGCCCGCCCATCGCGTGGACAGGGTGAGGAGGAAAAAAGAAAGAAGAAAGAGGAAAGAAAACCCCAGCCAGCCGGTGAGCCGGTTGCCGGGTTGAATGGAAGATAACACCGCACCCAGGGCGAGGGAAAGCGGCAGAATCCAGAGGAGGTTGCGTTGATTGAAATTCTTCATATCCCCACTTTTACCATGAAATTAATATCTTCTCCTCCCTCTTCACCCAGGTCAACTGCTCCACACGCAAAGCGTTCCGCGCCTGTGCGCCAAGTACCGTTCTACGCGGTTCATCCCCAAGCAAAGACTCGATCGCCGCTTTCCACTCCCCGATCACCGATTCCCAATTTCCCAATTCACCAGCACTACACAATACCGCATTCCCCTCATTCAGCACTTCACGAATGGATGGCAAATCTGCCGAAATAATTGCGCGCCCCGAAGCCATGTACTCGAACATCTTCATCGGGTTGATGACCTCGGCAATATCCTGCCCACTGCTTGCAGAAATCGAACGGCTGTACGGCATGAGCAAAATATCCGAGGCGGCCTGATACAGCGGGATGACTTCGTGATTCACAAAGCCCGTCATCGTCACGTTCGTTATTTTTGCCTCGGTCAATTTGCCGCGCCAAAAACCCACCAAATCAGGCGTGCCGCCCACCCACAAAAAATTCACCTGCGGCATTTGTTTCGCGAGTTCGAATAATAATTCCGCGCCGCGCCCGGGATAGATGTGACCGGTGAATCCAACTGTGGGTCCTTCGGGCAGATTTAATTGACGACGCGCTTCGGCTGGACTCGGCAAGCCTTGATATTTTTCCAATTCGACGCCATTCGGCGCGACAAGAACCGCTTCATTCGGGAACTTGAGGCGGGTCGAACGTTCGAGGGCATTTCTCAACGCTGACGTAGTGACCGTCATCCGCTTGTGTCCGCGCGCCTTCCAAAATTGACGCAGCCACCACGCGCCCATGCGGCCTGCCACGTCCGCGTGCATTTCCAACACAACGGGATAGCCCGCCCATAATCCCAACACAGCGGATTGCGGCAGCCACGTGTAGATCAAGTCCGCGTGGAAATTCCTTGCGGCGCGCTGGGCGTGGAGAATAAAGTCAAGGCGTTTAAGATGTTTGTTTGACGGAAGCAGTTCGAGGTCGGGAATGATGCGTAATCCGTAATGCGTGAGGAGAGTCTCGCGGGACACATGTTCGGTCTCTGCAGGCGCGAAGAGTCGCAGGTCATGTCCAATCTGCATTAAAGCCTGGCAGACTTTCATCGCCTGAATCGAATTGGCGGTGAGCGAGGGAATCCGGGAATTTGTGATGACCGCAATCTTCATTCTTCTTCCCTCACCTTTATTTCCTTCACACCCCGCCACACGATTACGCCAACCGAAACAAGATAATAGAAGGACAGCAAAGCGGCTTCGGCTACATATCCATAAAGGGGAACGAGCGGAAAGGCCAGGGCCATCTTCGCGAGACCGGCCGCAACGGTGGCCTTGAGCGGGAATTCGGGGAGGCCAAGCGAAAGGAGCAGGGGACGATTCCAAAAGAGAATGTAATTGAAAACCTGGCCGACGAGCAGGGCAATCAAGGCGGGATAGGCAACAACATATTCCCCGCCATAAATCCACAACAGCCATTTACCGAACAAGACGAACGCCGCCGCGAGGACAAGATTATACGCGGCCGAAATGGACGTGATCTTGCGGAGAAAGTCCTTCAAGCGCGGCCAGGCTTTTTGCACCACGAGACGATTGATCTCGGGATACGTGGTGAGGATGAAAGGATTGGCAGGCACGGCCAGCAGGCTGACAATTGCATAGGCGGCTTTGTAATATCCTGCCGCCTCGCTCGTGAGGAAATATCCAACCCACAGGATTTCGCTTTCGCGAAAAACGAGAATCGCGGTTGCGCTCAGGTTCGAACTGATGGCAAAGCGCGCCATCTCGCGAAAACGCGGCAGGATTCTTATGGGTGCGTTCCACCAGCCGCCGCCAAGCCTGCGCGTAAGGTGATGGAACGCGGTCAGGAATATTCCAAGCCCGAGAACGGTTTTTCCCGCCAGGTACGCGTAGAGGACAAGTTGCAGACTGCCATGAGAAAAGAACGCAAAAGTGATGATTCCCGCCGTGAGAACGCTTTGAACGAGATTGATCACACCCTGCAATTTGATTTTATCGAGTGTCTGTAAAACGCCTGTGGATGTTTCAATGTTGAAATTGGCAAGCAGGCCAAGGCCGTATAAAATGAAAAGCCATGCAGTGGCAGGTGTCTTTGCAATGTATTGCGATGCAAGCGAGGCCGTAATAACGACGAATAAAAACGCCAGCGCAGAGACTGCCGCTTCGCTCAATGAGGCGGCTTTGACCAGCGCGGCGGCTTTTTCCTTCTCATTTTTTTCGAGATACTCCCCCCCATAACGAACAACCAGTTCGCTCATGCGAAACGAGAGCAGGCCATTCACGGTTGAAGCGTAGCCCATCACAATGCCAACCAGGCCAAAACCAGCAGGCCCAAGCAGGCGCGCGGCGAGAATGCTTTGAACGACGCTCAATCCCAGGCTGATTGTATTACTGCTGAAAAGAACACTGCTGGAGCGCAACACCCTCCCCACAAGATGATCGTTGCGCCATGCAGAGATAACCTTTTGAAAAAATGACATTCGAATTGCTGTGTTTTACGCATTCCGCAATGGGGAGGCGGTCTGCAATACGTAATGCGCAGGACTCATTAGGTCAGGATTTCCCGCGCCCACGCGCGTTCAGCGTTATACCATTCGACCAGTCGCTTTACGCCTTCGCGCAGATCGACCTGCGGCTCCCAGCCCAGCAGTTGTTTTGCCTTGTTCACATCCGCCCAGCTGGTGAGCATGTCGGCCTGGTTGGGCGGACCATATTCCACAACCGCTTTTTTACCCACAACCTCCTCAACCAGTTTGATGAGAGCATTGATCGTGATCACCTCATGGCCGCCAAGGTTAATGATTTCGTAACCGACAGGCTTGAGCGCCAGGATCGTTCCGCGCGCAATGTCATCGAGATAAGTAAAACCCCGGGATTGCCTGCCATCTCCATACACCTGCACCGGGCGTCCCTCGCTGATCCATTGCACAAAACGGAAGAGGGCCAGGTCAGGGCGGCCAGCGGGGCCAAACACCGTGAAGTAGCGGGCAATACTGATGTCCAACCCATACAAATAGTGATAGGCGTGGCACAGGGCCTCGGCGCCCTTCTTGCTGGCCGCATAGGATTGGAGCGGCATGCTCGAATCAGCCGTTTCGAGTGTGGGGTAGGAGGGGTTCTCGCCATAAATACTGGAAGTGGACGCCAGCAGGAATTTCTTCGTCCTGGTCTGGCGGCAAAGTTCGAGCATATTCAACGTCCCCGTAACATTCGACTCGACAAAAACCCACGGATTCTCGACGCTGGAACGCACCCCGGCGCGGGCGGCAAGATTAATGACCGCCTCGTATCTTTGACCGATGAGCGCGGAGCCCGTCCCAAATATGGCCGCACGTTCGGAGATGTCCGTTTTATGGAATGTAAACCCGGGCATCGCCTGCAATTTTCGCAGGCGGTACTCCTTCATACGGACATCGTAGGCATCGTTCAGATTGTCGAGGCCGACGACCGTGTGTCCATCGTGGATCAGGAATTCGGTCACGCGTGAACCGATGAAGCCCGCCGCGCCGGTTACCAAATAATTTGCCATGTCATCACCTTACGCGTTACAGATCACGCATCATGCCGTAATCTGTAACACGCAATTTACCTAGAGTCTTACAACCTTTTCGCTGTTCTTCGCAACCCTGACCGTCGCATTGCGGCTGTCGAACACGAACTTTGCCGCGTCGACGATCGCCTTGTAGTCATAGGATTTATGATCCGTGACGACCACCACCGCGTCGGCTTCTTTTACAGCCTTCATCACATCCTTGACGCTGTCCATGTGCCAGCCGTCATATTCGTGATGGATGTGGGGAATATACGGATCGTGATAGGACACATCGGCGCCCTTCTTTTGGAGCAGGCCGATCACATCCAGCGCGGGCGATTCACGCACGTCGTCAATATCAGGTTTGTAGGCCGCTCCAAGAACCAGCACTTTGCTTCCCTTCAGGATTTTACCGCGATCGTTCATCGCATCCAGAATGCGGCTGACAACATAACGCGGCATGTTTGTATTGATTTCAGAGGCCAGTTCGATGAAGCGCGCATTGTAGTTAAATGATTTCATCTTCCAGGAGAGATAAAGCGGGTCGATCGGAATACAATGACCGCCCAGGCCCGGCCCCGGTGTGAACTTCATGAATCCAAAAGGCTTGGTGGCCGCGGCGTCGATCACTTCCCAAACGTCCACGCCGAGGCGCTCGCACATGATCGCCAGTTCGTTGACCATGCCGATGTTGATCATGCGGAAGGTGTTCTCGAGCAATTTCGCCATCTCCGCGGCCTCCGCCGACGAAACCTGGTGAACCGTCTTGATCGCGCCTTCATACCATACCGTTGCAACATTGCCGCAGGCTTCCGTGATTCCGCCCATGACCTTGGGTGTATTGATCGTGGTGAAATCTTCACGGCCCGGGTCCACACGCTCCGGCGAGAATGCAAGGAACCAATCCTCGCCCACCGTGAGTCCGTGTTCGGCGCCGAGTTTCGGCAAGAGGACTTCGCGCGTCGTACCGGGATACGTGGTGGATTCCAGGACGACCACCATGCCCTTGTGCATATACTTCGCAAGTTCCTCCGTGGCGGACATAATGAACGACATATCCGGGTCGCCCGTTTTGCGAAGCGGGGTGGGCACACAGATGCTGACAGCATCCATTTCCTTCAGGACCGAAAAATCCGTCGTGGCCGTTAGAAGACCGGTCCTGACAAGTTTTTCAATCGCCTCGGTCTTGACATCCGGAATGTATGAAACGCCCTTGTTTAGCGCGTCGATCTTGCGTTGGTCCGGATCAACGCCCGTCACGTGAAAACCAGCCTCGCCAAACACCACGGCAAGCGGCAGGCCCACGTAACCAAGCCCAAGAATTGCAATTTGGGCCTTCTTATCCTTCAGTTTTTTGATCAGTGTATCCTTGGTAGACATTCTTTTTCCTTGTTTTTTATTTGCATCGTGCATTTGAACCGCAAAGCCCGCGAAATGCGCCAGGAAAACCCTTTAGACTCGGCGTTCTTGGCGGTAAAAATAACGCCATGTACGGTGGAGAAATTTTTATCCTTGCGGGAGTACGACGCATCAAACACAATGACATGATAATCTAAAACATGCTTAACTGCCTGGGTTCTTCCTTCGGCGCTGCTTCCTCTTTCTTCTCTAACAGCATGGAGCGGCCCAGCCCTGCACGCGCCTGCTTCAACAATTCGGGCAGTTTGGCGAAATCGCTCAGTATCGCCGGTTTGAGCGCGGCCTGGTGCAGGGCCGCGGCTGGATGGAACATGGCGATCACAAAGCGGCCGCCCACTTGTCGCATCTGCCCGTGCACGGCGCTGATCTTGGCGCCGGGAAAAAACTTGTTCATCGAAAAGCGCCCCAAGGTTACAATTATACTCGGATTTATGGCATTGATCTGCTGTTCCAGATAGACATTGCAGGCGGCAAGTTCATCAGGCAGCGGGTCGCGGTTGCCGGGCGGACGGCACTTCACCACGTTACCGATCCAAACGTCCGCGCGCGTCACACCGGCTTGAGCCAGCAGTTGATCCAGAAACTGGCCCGCTGCGCCGACGAAGGGTCGTCCCTGTTCATTCTCGTGAAAGCCGGGTCCCTCGCCAATGAACATGATCTCGGCAGTTGCGGGCCCCTCCCCCGGCACCGACTTCTTCCGCGAGGAATGCAAAGCGCATTTCGTACAGGCCGATACTTCTTTTGCAATTTGGGAAATGGTTTCTTCTGCGCTCATTCTGTGCCTCCGTTGAACGTTAAACGTTGAACATTCAACGACTCCAGTTTCATCAGGATCGCGTCCTCGTTATTATCCTTATAATAGCGCGGCCTGCGTCCCTGTTCCACAAATCCATTCCTGAGATACATTTGCCGCGCCGGAATATTGCTTTCGCGCACTTCCAAAAACGCACTCAGCGCGCCTTCATCTCTCGCGGATTTCAAGGCGTGCGCCAGCAATAATTGTCCAACGCCCTGCCTTCGGAATTCGGCCTGTGTCGCAATCGTGGCAATGTGGGCTTCATCCACGATCAACCATAACACAAGCATCGCCGCGATGCGGCCATCGGATTCCACCACCCAGCAGCGTGACGCCGGGTTGTCCGTGATCTCGAAGCGAAACGTCCGCTCCGGCCACGGCAGGCTGAAGGAGGCCTGATCGATCGCAATGACCTGCGGCAGGTCGTCGAGCGTCATCCTGCGAATGCAAAAGTTCATTCAACTGGCGTTCCAGCGACATGCAAATAGATCGGCGCAAGCGAAACAGGCTCATCCGCATTTCCGCTTTTCCAGCGCGCCCAGGCAAGTTCCGCCAAAACAGCAGGACGACGCACACACAGCGCAGGCGGCGCCAACTGGACATTCACCCGTTTGCGCGCCAACCGTTGACGATCCTCTGCGGATAACTCGCCGGCCACATGGGTCGGTTTCTCAATTTCATCAGCCAGCGAATCAGCCGTTGCGCTTCGCGCGGGACCCTGGGCCTGCCAGCCGTTTTTTGCGAATTTATACCAGCCGACGGCAATGCGGCCGCGTCCCGCCTGCAACACCGCCGCCAGGGGATGTTTGCTCGCCGGCTGCATCGCGGCGATGATATCCAGGGTGGGCACTCCCATCAAAGGCAGGTGAAGCGCGAGGGCAAGTCCCTTTACAAAAGCCAGCCCAACCCTGAGACTGGTGAACGAGCCGGGGCCTATCGCCACACCCAAGGCGCTGATCATGTCCATCGAAATGCCGGAGCGGGTCAAAAGTCCCGCGAGCGCCGGGGCCAGTTGCGTGGTGTGATGCTGTTGACTCGTCCATGTCGTTTCGGCAAGGACTTGAGTCCCATCGTACACGGCCAGCCCAACCTGCGAGGTGGATGTATCAACGGCAAGTAACATTACACAACTCCAAACATGGCCCTGCGGATTTCATCCAGCAAAACATCATAACGCCTGCCGCTGGCCTTGAGCACCATCTGGCGGTGTTCCTCGGCCATGTAATCGAAGGTAATCCACAATTTTTCATTGGGCAGGAGGCCGCCAATGTGTTCCGGCCACTCGATGACCAACGCCCCCTGCGCAAGCATCGAATCGAGGTCAAGTTCCTCGGCCTCCAGCGGGGATTCAAGGCGGTACGCATCCAAATGAAAAAGTTGACTCGCGTCGGCGCGGCGATAAATGTTGACAAGAATGAAGGTCGGGCTGGAAACCGCATCCAGCGAGCCCCAACCTTGCGCCAGCCCCTGCACAAAGGTGGTTTTGCCCGCGCCGAGGTTTCCCTGAAGG
>Ga0172375_10006728_pt1 | contig 15972 bp, 24 predicted proteins | sample LakKiv1m_FD_114537 | JGI IMG/M metagenome (GOLD analysis project Ga0172375, IMG submission 114537) | Freshwater microbial communities from Kabuno Bay, South-Kivu, Congo - kab_092012_11.1m | ecosystem: Environmental > Aquatic > Freshwater > Lake | place: Democratic Republic of the Congo...
GAAATATATAACACATAAACCAGGAAACTACCCATTCCAATCAGTCTGTGATTTGTGGAAATCGGGTTTAGTCCCGTCATATGACGGGAAAATATGGCGTCTTCATGGTGGGCCGAACGGTAGGGTTTTATGGAACGGTTAGGCCCTATTTAACACCCGGATTTTCCGTGCATGTGTGGCATCTACCGAAAGCAACCGGTGGTGTTACAGGGCAGTTATCGGGGGAGGATGAGGGTTTACAGGGATATGGGGGTGGGGGGTGTGAGATGACGGTAGCCCAATTGACGATTGGATTGCAATGCTTGGTGGCCGTTCTTATGGTCATCGGGTTTTTAAACAGCGATAAAAGCGAGAGAGAACCTGCTGTTTTGTTTGTTATTTGGTTGACTTTAAATGCCTTTACCGCTCCGATTATCGGCGGGTATGCGCTGGCAGGATGGCCTGGTTTACTTATTGGGATTGGGCTTACGTGGCTGTGTATATGGCACATGATGAAACATCGCTAAAAAATCCCTTGACATGGCGGGCGGGGTTTGATATGTGTGAAGGCGTCAGAAAATTTAAGGGGGCTGCCCCGGCCGAACCGCGTCAATTTGAGATGCGGGAAGGGGTGTTTTTATTTAGGGCAATTAGTGCGCCCGAGTGTCCCGGCGTGGCGACGCGCCGGGGTGGTCTCCCTTACAGCCACTGACAACACTCGGGCGCTTTTTTTATGCCCGGAGATCAATAATCTAAGGCAGGATTTATCATGGAAACGAAGGTTATACCGTTTGAGTATAAAGAGCATGAGGTAAGGGTGATCCAGGATGAAGACGGCGAGTTCTGGTTTGTGGCGAAGGACGTTTGTGACATTGTGGGGATCGAAGATGTGAGCCAGGCGGTAGAGAAAGTGGACGATGATGAGAAGCTGATCCGTAAAATTTACGTATCAGGTCAAGACCGGGATGTCTGGACGGTCTCCGAATCCGGGCTCTACACTTTGATCATCCGGTCGAACAAGGAGGCGGCGAGGCCTTTTCGGCGGTGGGTGACGCATGAGGTCCTTCCGGCGATTCGAAAGACGGGGCGGTATGCGATGCCGGGGGTGGAACGCGATGCGGGGGCGCAGGGGGAGGTTGAGCCGTTTGGCGAGGAGGCGATGGAGCGTCTTCGGACCGGGGCTGACAAGTTGGTGTGTGTGGCCAGGGCTTTCGATGCGTCGTATCGGGTCTATCGCCGGATCGGGTCCATGAACCGTCGGCAGAAGATTGTGGCCGCCAACCGGTTGACCCGGGAGGAGACCGGGGTGGACTGCCTTGCCATCGCCCATATTCACGAGTATGTGCCCAACTGGGATTTCAAGGAGTTGGCAGATAAACGGGGGATGACCCTGATGGGTGATCTGATGGGTTGCATGATCCCCGTGAACGGGAATGGAGACAATGGGGAGGATGACTGCTTTACTGTGGCTGAAATCATCTCCGATGATAGCATGTACGTTAAATACAACGGCCTGTTGCAGCATTACGGCTTGAAGAAGACGAACAGGGGTGTGTTTTTTCATCCGGGAACGATCGAGGAGCGCCTGCTTCCCGATGCGCGGCACGACTGGTCAAAAACCCCGGTGCGCGATACTCTCCTCCAGGCGCCCGGCGCCCAGGTGATTCAGTTGCGGTTGAACGGTTCGCCGGTGCGCGGCGTGGTGATCCCGACGGTTGCCATGCCTGTTGCAGAAGGAGGGGCCGCATGAGCACGGAGAACGAGAAGACGGTTAGGGAGCTGCTGGGGCAGCGGATTTATGGGCTGGAGGCGGCAACCATCCGGATCGACCGGATTGCCTCGGGAGTGGAGGCCCTGGGGAGTTTGTTCGGCCAAATCAATGATGGGGACTATTCGGAAGGAGGGAGCCCCATCCAGAAGACGCAGCGGTTTATGGGCGGGTTGTATGGGTGCCTGGAGGCCATGGGTTATTATCTGGGGACGGAGGCATCTGAGTTGAGGAGCGGGTTGGGGATTCAGGAAGACGATTGATGGCGGCTGGCGCCGGGGAGGGCGGGAGGGATGATATCGGATAAGGGGCAGGTGAGGATTTTGGAGCAGGCGATGGCGTTGATTGACGGGGTGTTGAAGGGGAGTGGGAGCCATGAGAATCAGGCGGTGTATTTGAATGTAGCCGGGGAATACTGCCGGATTGTGTCGGATGCGGAGAGGATAGAGGCGGAAATCGAGAGGGAAACAAAATTGCTTGAGATGGATGAGGAAGATGATGACTGAGATGGATGTGGAGGACGTGGAGAAGGTGATCCGATGGATTATGGAGCGGATTGCCAGGTCGGAGATGAACCCTGTGTCGCACGCGATGAATGGGGATGCCGAATGCAGGCTTCGGGCGTTTATCATGGGGCTGAGGGCTGCAATGCAAGGAGGGGAATAATGGCGGGGATAAATAAGGTGATACTCATTGGTCATTTGGGGGCAGACCCGGAAGTGAGGTATTTGCCTGACGGGACTGCCGTGGCGTCGATCCGGATGGCGACGTCGGAAACGTGGAAGGACAAGTCTGGGGTAAAACAGGAAAAGACGGAGTGGCATCGGGTCGTGTTGTGGCGGAAGACGGCGGAGATTGCGGGCGAGTATCTGAAGAAGGGATCGCAGGTGTTTATCGAGGGGAAGCTCCAGACGCGGGAGTATGTGGACAAGGAGGGCGTGAAGCGGTGGGCCACGGATGTGGTGGCCATGAACATGCAGATGTTGGGAGGGAAGGGCGGCGGGGCGGCATCGACCGACTATTACGGCGATCCTCCGCCGGTCAAGGAGCCGGATGTGCCGACTGGGGCGGATGATGATGTTCCATTCTGAAGATTGAACCGTCAAGGACGCGAAGGAGGGAAAACGATGAAAAAGGGATGGATGGTTTCGGTGGCAATAGGGATGATGCTCCTGGGGGTTGGCGGGGCATCGGCGTGGGAAGAGAGGATGACGGTCAGGGACTCTGACGGGACGATGCACCGTTATACGGTAAGGGAGCGTGGGAGTTTTGACGGGATGAAAACGTATATGACGATCCGGGACCAGGATACAGGGGAGGAGATCCAAGGAACTCGGAGGTACGGGATTGTGCGGAACTCGCTTGAGCTGAGGAATACGAGGACTGGCGAGACGATGGAGATTGATTTGGGGCGGGACCCTGATTTCTTTACCTTCACTCCAAGAGACTGAGTAATAGACAAGGGGCAAAACCATAGTCTCACACAAAGGCACAGAGACCACAAAGAAGGACTTTTTTTGTAAGAACGGGATTGGAAACCCTTGTCAAGCATTTTTTTACGGTGGGTGTTTTGTGATGTTTCCCGATAAGTGGCAATACATGGCGTCTCAAATTTTTTTCACACGGTTGGGCTTTGTCTCTAAAAACCTGTGTTATGATTGCCCCGTGAAGACGTTCCGGGAGTTGGGGTTTTTATAGTCTCCCAGCCAGAGACGACGCCTCCTTTTCACCAGCTCCCGGAACGCAACTCTCGAAAACTGAATAGCCGTTCGGACTGATCCCCCGGGGCGACAACTGAATATCAAAGCGGCTGTATGGGGCCATGCTCTCCATCAGCCGCTTTTTTTTATGGGAAGAATAGGGCCGATAGGACGAATAGGACGTATAGAAGTGGCCAACAAGCGGACAAAGATTGAGGCGATGGGGTTGGCGGACGAGGTGCAGAGCCTGGCCGCCACTGGGTTGTCTTCGAGGCGGATCGCCATTCAGCTCAGGGCGGACCATCCGGATCTGGGTGTGTCTGAGTCTGCCGTGTGCCGGTATGTGACCCGCATGAGAGAGGCGGCCAGAGACGAGGCCTTCGAGGTGATCCGGAGGCATGTGGATAAGGTGGTTCCGGACGATCTTCAGGCTCTCGAAGAGATGGAGGCCCAGTGTTTGGAATGGGCGAGGGAGGCCGGCAAGGACCGCGTTGACCGCATGGCCGATGCGGCGGTGCAAATCGCCGGGTGGATCAATAACTGGCGGGTCATGCTGCTTGAGGAACGTGACGTCGACGGGCAGCGGGTTCTCGTTAAGAAGATTATGCGGGACTGCCTGGAGCTGATGGCCAGGGAAGACAGGCTTCAGAAGAACCGAGACGCGGCCATGAACACGGCGATCAAGATTATTGACCTGAAACTGAGGCAGGCCGGGCTGTTGGATGATGAGGGCAAGGGCCGGATTGTGATTGTGGATCGGCAGGCGGCGGAATCAAGAATGCAGACGGATGGCGACGGCCATCAGGAATATCGGCCGTTTGTGATCAGGGGAGGCAAGGAGTGATGCTGGTATCGCTTCTGATTATTGCCGGATCGTTGGTGATTGGGGTTTTGATCGGGAAGGGCATCGCATCGCTTTACGACTGGCAGCAACGGAGAAAGCATCGTGGCCAAGGATTTGGTGTTTGAACTGAGTCCAACCCAAAGCGCGTTTGTCCATTCGGACGCCGAGATCGTCATGCTGATCGGGCCGATGGGCGAGGGAAAGACCGTTGCCGGGATTGTGGGCCTGATCGCCCATGCCGCCCGCTGCGGGTGCAACATCCGAGGCGCTCTGATCCGAGATACCCACCAGAACATCAAGATTTCTACCGTCCCCGATATCCAGGATATCCTGGGTACCCGCGTCACCTTCCACGACGATTGCAAAAAAATGATCATCCATTCCACCCCACGGGTGGATATGGACCTGTTCGGCATCGATGACCCGGCCTCTCTAAGTAAACTCCAGGGGCCTCAGTATGCCATTATCTGGCTGGAAGAGCCCGCGCCGATTATCGAGCGGGCCAATGCGGGGCTGCCGAGGTCGGTGTTTGAGCTGGCGATGGCCAGGGCCGCGAGGCAACGGGGGACACTGATGCGGGTGCAGATCACCCAGAACCCGGCGGACGAAGACCACTGGACCGAAGATTTAGCGAACGAGCCTGATGTGTATGGGGCTGACCCGGATACGGGGTTTCAGATCCGGAAACAGGTGTTTCGGATACCCTACGGCGAGAACCGAAATCTCAATCCACAGGCCAGGGCGGCTCATCGGGCGGCATTCGCTGAAGGGACCGGTCAGCATTACCGGTATGTATTGGGGGTGGCCGCGCCGGTTCAAAAGGGTAAAAAGGTCACGCCGGAATACAATCCGCTGTTTCATTTCTCAGACAAGATCCTGCCCGTGGTCCCCGGCGCTGCCGGGGTGCGCGGGTGGGATGCCTGGCAGAATCCGGCCTGCGTGATAGGCCAGTTTGTCCCGCCTGGGAAAATATGGATCCATGATGTGTGCGTGGGGGAGAACATCGGGGTCAACGAGCTGATCGAGCAATCGGTTAAGCCGCTTCTCAACACGCCCAAATACAAAGACAAGATCGAGGACTGGCGGGACATCGGAGATCCGACCATGCGGACGCCGGACCAGTCCAGCACGCAAATGACGGCAGCCCGCCGGGTGGAAGAAGCCTTTCGCACCCGATTCGAGCCCGGGCCTACCCGATGGTCGGCGAGGCTCGATCCCACCAAAAGCGCCCTTCTCAGAAATGCCACGGACGGAAGCCCCCGCGTATTGATCTCGAAGTCGGCCTATTTGCTCCACAGGTGCCTCAATGGAGGATGGCACTGGAAGACCGACAACTCGGGCAATATCGTGGGGGCCTTGCCCGTGAAGGACCGATTCAGCCATCCGGGGGATGCGTTCAGCTACATGGTGAGCGTGCTGTTTCCGTATGTGAGGCTGGATGTGTCGGCAAGGCGGATGGGGGCGAAGGATTTTGAGACGAGGGCGCGGCTGGCGAGAAGTTATCGGAGCGGGAATTACAAGAAGCGGGCGGTGGGGTAGAGATTGAACCGTGAAGACGCGAAGGGCGCAAAGGAGTGTAATCCATGTCTAAAGGAGCTCAGCCGATGAGGAGAACAAAAGAAAAGCCTAAGTTGGATGTGTATATCCCGGAAGATAGCACGGTGTCTGCTGACGGGTTTAAGAATCTCAGTGTTGGCGACAAGGTTATGGTGATGGTGTTTGGAGACGTGTCGAGCGTTTCCGAAAATAGGGATGAGTGGGATCGCGGTAAGCGGATGTCAGTGATCATTCAGAAATGCCGTATCGAGAATCCTGCAACCAAGACCACTATCACCGATGCGATCAAGGCTGTGGCAAAGACAGTTTAAGGTGGGGGTGGACGCCGTGCCGGCGGGATACGAGCGGATGCGGGATGCGTTTATCGCGGAGGGGATGAGCCGTGATGCAGCGCAGGGGAAGGCGGCGCGGATCTGGAACGCGAAGCATCCGGAGAACCCGGTGGGGCGGGGGTATGACGATAAAGGACGAAAAGGACAAAGGGGACGTAAGGGACGGGGCCGGAAATGAGTGGGCGGTTTGATAGGTATTGGGAGATGACGGAGGGGGGGCCCTATGACGGCGGGGAGCAGGTGTTCAAGTGCAAGGACTGTGGGGCGGTGACTTATCCGGATGAGGGATGGAATGGTGAACCCGATACGCATCGATGCCACCCTGGGTGTCGGTGCCATGAGACGGACTGGAGTCCCGGGCGCGGGAGCCGGGCGTATAAGCGGAATTTCGAGCGGATATTTCCGAACAGTCCTGGAGCTGGAATGTAGGGGCAAAGGGCAAAGCCAAAATCTCACACAAAGCCACAAAGACACAAAGAAGGGCAAATGTGTGAGTTAAGGGCGAAGGGCAAGGGCAAAACCAGGATCTCACGCAAAGACGCAAAGACGCAAAGAAGGGCGAATGTGTGAGTTAAGGGCGAAGGGCAAGGGCAAAACCGGGATGTCGCGCAAAGACGCAAAGAAGGGCGTTTTGGGGTTTTAAGCCTTCGTGACTTCGTGGCTTTGTGTGAGAACGGGGTTTTTGGGTTTGGAACCGTATCGATGGACGCAGGATAGGATTTATAAGTGGCTGGAAGGGCTCGACGCCGAAGCCGCTTTAACGGCCTGTATCGTCGGGGAGGCAGCCATCGAGCCATTCCTGGGGAAGCTGTATGTGGCATGCACCGTCAGGAACCGGGTGGCGGATCGGCGGTGGCCGGACTCGTATCAGGGGGTGTTGTCCAAGCGGCTCCATTTCAGTTGTTTCAATGAAAAGGAGTTTCGTCCGGAGATTATGAGGCCGGTTCGAGAGGCGATTTGGTGGCGGGAATGCAAGTATGCGGCGTGGGGAGTTGTGAATGATTATGTGAGCGATGTTACTAAGGGGGCTACGCATTATTGGAATCCGGATATTGTGCAGCCGTCATGGACGAATAAACTGAAGCTGCTGGATAAGGTGGGACATCATCAGTTCGCAAAGGAAATTGCCTGATGACCGAGACCAATGATTTGTATGAAGCCATGGCGAGGCGTCGGGGGCACTGGAAGGTTGAGGGGAAGGTTGAGGTGTGGCGGAGCGGTAAGCAGGGAGCAGAGGGCCGGGAGCGAAGAGCACGAGACATGGAGCGGAAGCTGGCGGAGGCCAGGCGGGAAGATGCGGAATGGGAACAATGGGTCAATGAGTGAAAGGAGAATGCTATGGGATGGTTGACGATTGTGTTGCGGTTGATACCGGTGGTGGTTCGATTGATGGGTGTGGCCGAAAAACTGTTTGACGGTACTCCGGACAGCGGTCAGCAGAAAAAAGAATATGTCATGGAGGCTGTCAAAGCCATGGTCGAAGGAGCGTCCGGATTTACAGGGACTCCGGAGCTTTGGGCCAAGATCGAATCGGCGGTGAGCCTGATGATCGATGCGGCCTGTATTTTTCTGTTCCCGTCTAAGAAGTAGGGTGGCGAGGTAGACCGATGATCAGCTTTGACAATTATCTGATTGAGTTCATCAACGGGAATTGGCTTACCCTGACCATGATCATTGGCCTGCTTAAAATTATCGCTAAGATCACCCCGAATGTCACGGATGACGAAGTGTTGACTTTGCTCGGCCAGACATTCGGGATGGTCCCAAAGCCGACGTTTCCCGTTGGCTTTCCAGGGAAAGAAGAGCGTGGCGTCAAGATTGAATAGGCGGTGGATTTCGGCCTGCGCCGGGATGACGGCGGGAGGATGAAACGATGAGGGGGGACATGAGGAAGGTGGCGAGTGCGATACGGCATGGGGCTCCTCCTGTAAAGGAGATTGTCGGGGACGATGCGATCCGGGAGCAGCGGTGCCTGGCGGAAGTGCAGTTGGTGTTGCAGCGGTTCGATTGCGTGATGGTTCCGGAAATTATGATTGGTGGCGGGCAGATCCAGGAGCGGGTGCGATTCAGAGCGATACCGAGGGGCGGACCGGCGGTGGTGGCACAATAGGGTCAATAGGACGAATAGGTCGAATAGGACAGATAAGACAGATAGCGGGAGGGCGCGATGCCCATTCAGATGGCAGACCCAAATTTTGAATTGCTGAACCGGAAGCGGAGCATGGACACTATGCCCCCCTGGTCGGTTGCGGATCCGCAGGAGATGGCCGAGCGCGAAGAGGCTGCATCGGCCTATGCCGGTGAGAATGAGCAGCATTTTGTGGACTACTGCCAGGATTGCCTCACGCAGAGCATCGAGGCCCAGAAAGAGATTCGCCGGGTTCAATCGGATTGCTGGAATGTTTACAACGAGAATGAGCCTTTGTCGTATGCCGACAAGGAGGAGTGGCAGGCCAGGACCATTGTCCCGAAACCCTTTGCGACTGTTCAGTATGGGGCCGCCGCCGTGAAGAAAGCGTTTTCGCCCAACTATCTGTCCGTCGAGAATTTCTCGAACAAGGCTGCCGGGGAGTTTTACCAAAAGGTGATGGAGCGGCACCTGGACAACGGCCATTCGGATTTTGTGATTCGGTTCACGGATGCGGTAACCATGGCATTGGCCATTGGCGTGTCTTTGGAGATGGTGCCCCGATGGATGCCGGGAACAGGGCTTGAATACGCCCTGGTGGAGCCATGGAAGGTCCATCGGGATCCGGATGCCCTGACGAGGGATTGTCAGTCGGGCATATTCTGGATCCATCAGGAGTGGCTGGATTACTTTGTCCTGAAAAGGGGAGAGCGTGCCGGTCGGTATTTTGATGTGGCCCGCGTTAAGGAAGTGGACGGCGAAGATCCACAGAACCCGTTTATGACCAAGGAGGCCATTGCGGCCAGAAAATCCATGATCTGGGAGCGGTCCCAGTTTCGGAGCATGGTTTTGACATCGGAGTTTTGGGGCATCGTGCTCGATCCAAAGGGAGAAGTTTTGTTGCCCAGGGCGACGTACACCATTGCCGGTGGACGGGTGATCCAGAAGCCGAGGGCCGTTCCATATGAGAGGCTGCGGTGGCCGGGCATTGCCTTTTCTCCGTTGCCCAACCTGCTGACGTTCGGCGGGCGGGGTCTTCTGGAGGGGATTTTGACCGTGTGGGAGGCCATGAACAATATCATGTGCCTGGATCAGGACTACCTGCAATGGGTGGTCAATCCCATGACCGAGGTCAATGTGGATGCCCTGGTGGATCCTAACGATGTGGAAGGGTGGCCTGGCAAAGTGTATGCGGTGCGGGACACTGTGGCCGGTCAGCAGGCCGTGCGGACGGTGGACAGGCGAAGCCGGACCAGTGATGTGCTCGCCGCCATGCAGTACCGGGATCAGCAATTTCAGCGGGGGAGTTTTGTGACGGACGCGGTGCAGGGGCTGCCTGGATATCGTCAGGATATGACCTATCGTGAGGCGGCCATGAACCTGGACCAGGCTATGGGGGTGTATTCGCTCATGGGCGCCAACATCGAGCGGGGGGCTATCGAGGCGATTATGGCCGGGCTGGAGATTATTCGGGCGCATGCCGGGTTTGATGATTATGCCAAGTTGTTCAGCCCGGAGGAGTTGATGCGGTATGGGATTATGCCGAACCCGGAGGCCCCGAATGGCGTTTCTGGCGGCCCTCCGTTCGATGGCAAATTCCATGTGTCCGGGATACAGGCGCTCATGAAGGAAAACGAGACCCTGAAGGCCCTGCGCGAAGTAATCATGCCTCTGGCCAACGACCCGAGGTTCGGGCCGTACATCAAGCCGTATCCGGCGCTTGAGGCCGTGGTCGAGCGGGTGAACCTGAATGACGAGGGAGTGATCGTTTCTCCGGAAGAGGCGATGCAGGTGGAACAGGCGGCTCAGGTGCAACAGTCCCAAATGCAGCAGCAGATGGACGGAGCCCAGGATCTGGCTGCGGCCCAGGGAGTGGCAGGGCTGATGAAGGGGTTGGAAGATCGGACAGATCGATCGGGTCGGATGGATCTGACGGATCGATTAAGGAGATAGCATGGAGTCGGGGGCGAGCATTGACATTGTGAGTTTGAGGCCGAAGGTGCTTCCGGGGAGAAGGCAGGATCAGGCCCAGAAACGGGCCGAGACCGAGGCGGAGCTTCGGGCCAGGGCCGAGGATCTGGCCTTGGGATTTTCCGATGAGGGTGCCCGGTTCCGGGAGCTGGTGGAGAACCGGCTGGTGGCCAGGACGCTGGAATTGATCCGGGATGATCCGGAGGCGTCGGGATATCAGAAGATTATCACCGACATGGGGCATCGGTTTAACGCGGCCAAACAGGCGGTGGATAAGTTGTATAGGGGATATATGAGGAAGGATTGAGGAATTGAGGAATTGAGGAATTGGGGAATTGAGGAATTGGGGAATTGAGGAATTGGGGGATTGAGGAATTGAGGGATTGAGGGATTGAGGGATTGAATCCATGAAAAAGGGGCGGCGGACGGGCTGATCACTCGAACGCTATCAGAAAAAGGGTCGGTATGGAGACCATACACTCCATGTCGGCCTTTTTTTTGGCCCCGAGGAAGGGCAGATGGCAAAGAACAAAAGGCAAGAGATTGGATTCCGGCCTGCGCCGGAATGACGGAGGAAGGAGAGTTTATGGGAGCAGAAGCAGTGCAGGAGACCACGCTGGATCTGGATCGGATTATGGACGAGGGCATGGCGAAATTCCAGGGAGAACTCATTGAGGCGGCCCGGGAAGGAGCTGAAAGCTCGAAGCTGAAAGCTGAAAGCGAAGCAGGAGCCATTACCCCAAAGCCAGACGAGAAGGCCAGCCCTCCGGGGAAAGGGACAGGGGTCGGAGGTCAGATGTCGGAGGTCGAAGGGAAAGAGACGGAAGACAAGGGGCCGAAGACAGGAGATGCGGCGGGAACCCGGGAAGGGAATACGCCGGAAGGAGAAAAGCCGAAATTTCGGTTTAAGGACCATGAGGCGGCGGAGGATGGATACCGGCACTTGCAGGCGGCCAAGACCAAGGCCGAGCAGGAGGCCGCCCGGCTTCGCGCGGATCTCACGGAGGCCCAGGAAGCGGAAGAGCGGCGCAAGGCACAGGAGAAGTTGGACCAGGATCTGACCACATTCATTGCAGAGCAGCACGAGGCGGCTCTGACCAAGATTGACACCCTGGATCCGGACGCAGCGGATTACCGGAAACAGGTGGCAATGGCATGGGCCGAGAAGGATGCGGCGGTGAAGCGATGGGAACGGACGAAGGGGCAGGAATCTGGGGTCAGGGAGCAGGGATCAGGCGTCAGGGGGCAGGAGTCAGGAGCCGTATCCCAAACGCCGGATCCGAATGCGGTGTGGGCGGCGGTGGAACAGCGGGCGCAGTCGGCAGGAATTGATCCATCGGATGATTATTTCCGGATGGTATGCGCCCAGGCGCCGGACCACGCGACTGACGGGACAGCCCTCCCATTTGACGACCAGGTCAAATGGGCAGTGGATCAGACCCTGGCATATCACAAACGACAGGAGCAGCGATTTCAGGAGCGGCTGAAGGCGGATGCGAAGAAACGGATGGACCAGGACCAGGCGGCGGCGTTGCCTTTGGGCAAGTCTCCGGCTGACCGGAGCGCGGGGAAACCCCCTGCGGCCCAGGTGGTCACGCTCAACGATGCGCTGAATGCGGCCCTGGAGGAGCGGCGACTATAAGACATGTCGCATGGGCATGGAGCATAAAGGCGACTGCCCGGCGCAAGCAAGGAGGGATAGACAATGGCAACTGAAGGGACATTCACCTGGAGTTTTGATGCCCAAACGGGCGTCTATAAGAATAATGCCCTGTCGGGTCAGCTTTTGAAGGTAGCGGCGAGGCAATGGAAGTTTGTGCCGTTCACCAAGAAAGAGGATTCGTTCGGCAAGGGGAAGGGCGAGTCGATCACCCTGATTTATTACAAACCGTTGAGCGACCCCACATCGGCGGAACTGGAGGAGACCACCCGGATTCCGATCGATCAGCTCACGATGGGCAAGCAGGACATCACCATCAAGGAATGGGGGCGCGGCGTGGAATATACCGATTTGGCGAAGCAGCTCTCCAAGTTCGATCCTGGGCAGGCCGCACAGGAGGCCCTGATCGATCAGATGAACCAGGCCATGGACGTGGCCGCAGCTTCGGAGTTTACCGGGACGGATGCCAAAGTGTGCTTCATCCCTACCAGCCTGACCGGAGGGACCTGGGACACGGACGGAACGCCGTCCACCACGGCGCTGGTGAACATGACCAAGCATCATGTGTCCACGATCCGGGACTACATGATCAAGGATCTGCACGTGCCATTCTATGAGGGCGAGCATTACATCGGCCTCATGAGCACCAAGGCCCTGCGAGGGCTTCGGGACGACCGGATGATCGAGGCCTGGAATATGTACCTCCAGAAGGGGGACCACATTTACCGGGGAGAGATCGGCCAGGTCGAATCGGTGCGGATGATCGAGGTGAATAACGAGTCTGCTCTGAGCAACAGCGTGGGGTCCGGGAGCGTACTGGGCGAGGCCGTGATTTTCGGTAAGGACGCCGTGGCTCGGATCGAGATCGAGTTCCCCCATCTGCGGGCTCAACCCAACTACGTGGCCGACTTTGGCCGTCGGCATGCTGTAGCCTGGTATGGCACCGTGGCGTATGGCGTGAAATTCCCGACCGCGACGGACCGGGAAGCCCGGATTGTCAGGGTCGCGAGTGCGTAAACCAGAAAAGGGTTATAGGGCTTATAGGACACATAAGCCCTATAAAACCTACATCCGATAACAATTTGATTTTAGGAGGGTAATACCATGTTTAGAAGCGATCTGTTGATTTCCCTGCCCGTATTTCTGCCCCTGGACTACAACGACGACCATGGCGTGGATTGCGACCAGTCTGCGGCGGACGTTGGGATCATTCCCATCCCGTTCAAATGCGAAGTGGTCCGGGCGGAACTTTTGGTGACCGAAGTGTGTGCCGGCTCTTCCAGCACACCGGTGGTCGATTTCGATAAGCGTCCCAGTGCCGGATCGGATGTCGGTCGAGGCGCAGCCGATATTGCTCACTTTATCATGGGGGCCATCGCCGCTGACAACGTCTTGTACGACGAGGCCGCGCTGGGGACTCTTCTGGAACCTGGAGATGAGGTTGTGGTGCAGTTGACCACGGCAGCCGTTGGCACACCAACCGGGCATTTCTGGCCGGTTCTCCTGGTAAAAATGATCCCGGAGACCAAGGCTAACATAAGCAATATGGTGGAAACAGCGTAATTGACTGGACGGTCGGTTGGACCCGGCGGATTTGACGGATCGGTCGGGTCTGGCTGATCACCATGAAGGAGGGGCAATATGACTGCATTAGCCAGTACAGATGTGACCGTGACCGTCAATTCGAGAGACAAGGATGTCGGCCACGGCGCGTTGAGTAAGTTCGTAGGGATCGCCACCATTGCATTTGGCGACGGCGCCTTGACGTATCCGTCGGGCGGAGTGCCGCTTCCGGCCATTGGACGATTCGGACTTCAGCGCCAGGCGGATATCGGATTGATCGAGCAGCCTTCTGGAGACGGGTATGTGTATAAATATGACCGGACCAACCATAAGATCAGGATATGGCAGAGCGTGGACCCGGCAGATACCGGGGGCGCCGATACTCCACTTGTGGAAATGGGGACCGGCGGCGCTCCGGCGGCAACCACCATCAAGATGGTGTTTATTGGGGAGTGATAATTCTGGATCGGTCGGATCTGGCTAATCGGTCGGATCTGGCTGATCTATCAACCAAGGAGGGGTTATGGCGCAGAAGTTGTTTGTGAAGGTGAAGAAGGCCGACGGGACGGTGGCTACCAAGGCGGTGCATGTGCTCAGATCGTGGCAGGAGTCGGATGGCAGGCAGATTTTTCTACATGCCAATGGCGTGTATGGATACAAGGACGAGTCTCCGGTGCGCAGCCGGGATGAATTTTCGATCATTGGGGCGGCGAATCAACGCAAGCTCGCCCTGGCATGGTGGGACCGTGTGGGGGAAAAATTGTCCAAGGCATTTTATGCGGCCCAGGAAGAGGCCGATGAGGCCAGGCAGTTGGAGGGACTTCCTGCGGTGGAGGGAGAATCGAGCGACCTGGACGCCATGACGTACGCCCGAAGGACCAAGGCGGCGGGGAAGAAGAAAGAGGCATGGTCCGATCCGTCCACGTGGCCCGAATATGGATTTAAATTCAGGCCAGACTGGTGGGGATTTGCGGAGACCATTGTGATTGCCGGGTTTGAGTATCAGGTTGTGGACGTTGGCAACGAATCATCGGACGCGGATCCGGGAGAAAAACCACCGGATAACGCGCAAGCGAAGATCGAAGGATCGTTCTAAAGAGTATGAGAGCCTATCCTGTTTATGATGGCATCAATATCCTGGATGACGCCCGGGTAGCCGGAACGCCGCGAGTGATTGAAATACACGATCAGGACGGGACTCCCTATTATCTGAAGGCATACCCTGTATATGGCGGAATAGACGTAGCGCCGAATCCTCATGGGATTAAATCCTGGGGGGATTCCATGATATGGGGCGATCCAGTCACCATAGGATTTGATCAGAGCGTCATGCGATATCTGGCCAAGGCCTATCCGTCGGCAACCGGGTTATCTGCGGAGACTCCCGATTCTGCCAATACGCTGATCGGGATACAGCCGGATCAACAGATCTATGGGGACGTCTATGTTGCGGGGATTACGTCCGGTGTCAATAGGTATTATTTCAAGGTTTATGCGCGAACCGTGGCCCTGGAAGTGATGCCCGTTAGGATTTGCAACCGTTGTCTTGCCGTCTGGGTAGAGGATGATCAGATGTACGAAGAGGTGGACCGGTGCCCCCATTGCGGGGTAAGGGCGAGGTCTCCGGTGTGGGCGGGGAAGGATGATCCGGCGGTAGGGGGATGGATGTAAGGGCAAGGGCAAGGCCAAGATGCTCACGCAAAGACGCAAAGACGCAAAGAAGGGCGTTTGGGGGGTGAGATGGGAAGGCGCGGGGGACGGAAGCTGACAAGAAGGTTGAAGGTGGCGGAAAGTAAAGAGGCCAAGAGGAATGCGAAGGGGAAGAAAGCCAAGCAACACAACCATCCTGATATGGGGATTGATTTCCCTGCTTTGGGCGACATCGGCCATAGCGGCTGAGAAGATATCGGATCTGACTGCCCTGACATCGCCTGCATCGGATGATTTACTGGTTATTGTGGATGTCAGCGACACCACCATGGCGCCCAGTGGGACGACCAAAAAAATCACCACGGCCAACCTGTTAGCCGGCATCGCTGCGCAGAACCTGTGGGAAACCATCGTCGGCAATTCAGGTAGTGTCGCGGCAAGTTCGCCGACGGATACCCTGAGCGTCCTGGGATCAGGCCAGACCACGACATCTATTTCCGGGCATACGCTGACTATTTCGACTCCGCCTCCGGCCTTTAGCGCCATTACCTCCGGATCCAATACGTCGGCGGTAATGACGGTCAATTCAGGGGCCAGCCTTGGGTATCTTGGGTCAGGCATCATCAATGCCAGCCAGTATAGGGGCGTAACGACCATTGATGGTACGGAGTTCGGGCATCTCGATGGCGTAACGTCGTCCATCCAGGCACAGCTCAACGCGAAGCAGACCTCCCATGCCTATTTGACCGATATCGCTGGAATCACTGCGAACCAGGGAGACGTTATTTTTTACAACGGGTCTCATTGGGTGGATCTGGCC
>Ga0172375_10006729_pt1 | contig 15969 bp, 10 predicted proteins | sample LakKiv1m_FD_114537 | JGI IMG/M metagenome (GOLD analysis project Ga0172375, IMG submission 114537) | Freshwater microbial communities from Kabuno Bay, South-Kivu, Congo - kab_092012_11.1m | ecosystem: Environmental > Aquatic > Freshwater > Lake | place: Democratic Republic of the Congo...
ATATAAAAAGCGGCGCCGCGTCCGGAAAAATCCGGACGCGGCGCCGCGCTCATTTGTGCTCGCCGACCGCGCGGGTTAGGCGCTCTCGCAGGCTGCCTTGGCCTCGCCCGTTTCGTCGAACTGGCTGTTGTAGAGTTCGGCGTAGAAACCGCACTCCGCGAGGAGCTCCTCGTGCGTGCCCTGCTCCACGATGTCGCCGTGGTCCATGACGAGGATCAGGTCGGCGTCGCGGATCGTCGAGAGGCGGTGCGCGATCACGAAGCTCGTGCGCCCCTGCATCAGCGCGAGCATTGCCTTCTGGATGAGAAGCTCGGTGTGGGTGTCGACGTTGCTCGTCGCCTCGTCGAGGATGAGCATGGGCGGCTTGGCGAGCATCGCGCGCGCGATGGTCAAAAGTTGCTTCTGGCCCTGGCTGATGTTCGTGGTCTCCTCGTTGAGCACGAGGTCGTAGCCCTCGGGGAAGGCGCGCACGAAGTGATCGACGTGCGCCGCTTTCGATGCCTCGACGATCTCTTCCTCTCGGGCGTCGTGCTTTCCGTACGCGATATTGTTTTTCACCGTTCCAGAGAAGAGCCAGGTGTCCTGGAGCACCATCCCGAACCACGAGCGCACCACGTCGCGCGGTACATTCCGCACGGGTACCCCGTCGATGAGTATCTCGCCGCTCTCGGGCTCGTAGAAGCGCATGAGGAGCTTGACCAGGGTGGTTTTGCCCGCGCCTGTCGGCCCGACGATGGCTACTTTCTGTCCGGGCAGCACAGTCGCGCTGAAGTCTTTGATGATGGGCTGCCCCGGCAGGTAGCCGAAGCGCACATGGCGGAATTCGACCTTGCCGGTGATCGCGGGGGCGCCGCCCGTCGCTGGCGCGCCATTTTTAGCCGTCTCCGCGCCCTTCGCGGCCGCTTCGCGCGGCTCTTCCTCGGACGCGAGGAAGGCGAAAATGCGCTCGGCGGCCGCGGCGGTCTGCTGCAGCACGTTCGAGATGTTCGCCACCTGGGTGATCGGCTGAGTGAACGACCTCACGTACTGGAGGAATGCCTGGATGTCGCCCACCGTGACCATCTTCTTCGCGGCGAGATAGCCGCCCGAGATCGCCACCGCAACATACCCGAGGTTGCCCACGAAGTTCATGAGCGGCATCATGATGCTCGAAAGGAACTGGCTTTTCCAGGCTGACTGGTAGAGCGTCGTATTGAGATCGTTGAAGGTCGAAATCGCCTTTTCTTCGCCGCCGTAGGCCTTAACCACCGTATGGGCGCCGAAGATCTCCTCGATGTGGCCGTTCACGTGGCCAAGGTAATCCTGCTGCGTCTTGAAGTATTTCTGCGAGCGCTTCACGATAAAGCGCACGAGCCCGATCGACAGCGGGATCATCACCATCGCGACGAGAGTCATCTGCCAGCTTATGGTGAGCATCATCACGAGGGCGCCGACGATGGTCATCACCGAGGTGATCATCTGCGAGAGGCTCTGGCTCAGGGTCTGGTTCACCGTGTCCACGTCGTTCGTCATGCGCGACAGGATTTCGCCGTGGTTCGTGCTGTCGAAGGCGCGGAAGGGCATCTTGTTGATTTTGGTGAGAATGTCCTTGCGCAGGGTGTAAGTGATCTTGACCGCGATGCCCGACACCACCCAGCCCTGGACGTACTGGAGGATCGCCGAAGATACGTAGAGCCCGATAACCGTGAGGAGAATCTGGCCGATCTTCGTGAAATCGATGCTGCCCGAACGCGTAATCTGCTTCACGACGCCATCGAAGAGTGTCGTGGTCGCCGTGCCGAGAATCTTCGGGCCCATGATGCCGAGGATAGTCGCTGCCGTCGCCAGCACCATGACGGTGATGAGCGCCCAGCGGTAGGGTCCAAGGTAGGCGATGAGTTTCTTCATGGTGCCCTTGAAGTCCTTGGACTTCTCCCCAGGCATGAGGGCGCGAGGGCCGCCATGGCCGAAGGCGCCACCCGGTCTGCGCTGCTGCGACGCCGCGCTCACCGGGCCTGCCTGCGGAGCGCCCGCGGGGGAGCTACCGCCGCTGGCAGGCGCGTTTCCGTTCCCTGTCGCGGGTGTGTTCATATGTTCAGGTTTTTTGCTTTCACTCATGCGAGTTCCTCCTCTTTGAGCTGCGAGAGCGCGATATCGCGGTACACATCGCAACTCTCCATAAGTTTCTCGTGCGTCCCGATGCCGACCACGTGCCCGTCGTCGAGGACGATGATCTGCTCGGCGTGGCGGATCGGGGCGACGCGCTGCGTGACGAGGAAGATGGCGCTGTCTTTGGCGTAGGTCTTGAGCGCGCCGCGGATCGCGCGGTCAGTCTTGTAATCGAGGGCTGAGAATGAGTCGTCGAAGACGTAGACAGGCGCCCGCCGCACGAGGGCGCGGGCGATCGAGAGCCGCTGTCGCTGCCCGCCCGAAACATTGCCGCCGCCCTGCGAGATCTGGCGCTCGAGGCCCTCAGGGCTCTCCTCCACGAGACTCATAATCTGCGAGTTCGCGAGAGCGTCCTTCACCTGCTCGTCGCTGGCGCCTTCCTTGCCGTACTTGATATTCTCCGCGATGCTCCCAGTGAAGAGCATGCTCTTCTGCGGCACGAAGCCGATCCGCGCGCGAAGCTCGGCGAGCGGAACACGCTTGATATCGACGCCATCAAAGAGCACCTGGCCCTCGGTCACATCGTAGAAGCGCGGAATCAGGCTCACCATGGTCGATTTTCCAGAGCCTGTCGTCCCGATGATGGCGGTCATCGTGCCGGGCTTCGCGGTAAAGCTGATATCGTGAAGCACGTCCTCCTGCGCGCCTGGATAGCGGAAGCGCACATTCCTGAACTCGATTTCGCCGCGCACTGGATCCTTGAAGTGCTCAGGATCCTTCGGATCGCGGATGCTCACCTCGGTATTGATCACCTGAGCGATGCGATCCGCCGACACGCTCGCCCTCGGAAGGAGGATGAACATGAAGGACATCATCAAGAAGGCGAAGAAAATCTGCATCGAGTACTGCATGAAGGCCATCATGTCGCCAACCTGGATCGAACCCTTCGACACTTCGTGGGAGCCGACCCAGATGATGGAAACGCTGACGATATTCATGATGATGGTCATGAAGGGCATGAGCACGACCATGACGCGCGTCACATAGAGCAGCGTGCCGGTCAGATCCTTGTTGGCCTGATCGAAACGCTCGGCCTCGTGGTCCTGCCGGTTGAAAGCGCGGATTACCATCATGCCTGAGAGATTTTCGCGCACCACGAGGTTGAGCCGGTCGACGAGCTTCTGCACGGAGCGGAACTTCGGGACAACCAGGGCGAACACCAGGCCGATCGTCGCGATGAGGAGACCCACCGCCAACGCGATGATCCACCACATGCCCGACGCCTTGCCGAGGGCGCGGATTACGCCGCCCACGCCGATGATCGGCGCGTAGAAGAGCATGCGCGTCGCCATCATGATCATGAGCTGGACCTGCGTGATATCGTTGGTTGAGCGCGTGATCAGCGAGGCCGTCGAGAATGAATCGAACTCGGCGAGCGAAAACTGCTCGACCTTGCCGAACACCGCTCCACGGAGATCGCGGGCCGCTCCCGCCGCGACGCGGGAGCCGAGGAAACCGACGAGAATAGTCGCCGTCACCGAAATCAGCGTGATGAGGAGCATGAGAGCGCCGATCTGGAGAATGTAGGAAATCTGAAGCGCGTTGGTGTCGACGCCGAGGGCCTGGAATTCAGCTTGAAGCCCGCGCACCACGAGCTGGGATTTCGCGAGCGGATCGAGGCTGTCGAGCTGCGCGAGAATCGCCTGCGGGCTCATGCTCGCGAGAGCAGCAAAGCCTGAAGCGGCGCCTTGGGGGATAAGGCCCTGGGATGCGCCGCCCTGCGGAGCGGCGTTCTGCGGCGCGGCTGCCGATGGGGTAGCTGCCGACGGAGTGGTAGGAGGGGCCGAAGGCACGGAAGGAGCCTTGCCCGCTGGAGCTTGCGCGGCCGCCATCGATGTTCCCGGACCCGCGCCAGCCGCGCCTGAAGTCGGCATCTGCGAGAAGACCACCAGCTTGGGATACTCCGCGAGGAAGACCTTGCGCGCGGCGTCCGTCGCCGCCTTGTCCGTCGAGTTCAAGGACATCACAGGCTCGGTGGCCGCCAGCGGCCACTTCTTCGCGAGATTCGCGGACTCGGGACTGCCAGGCGCTACCTGCGTGTAGACCTTCTGCAGCGCGGAGAACGTGGCCGCCGTCCCGTCCATCTGCATAAGCCTCCGCAGACCCTCGAAGGTCGCGGTCCGCATCACCTGGGGAAGATCGGCCTGAACGCCATTCTGCTGAATGCCGATATTGACGATCTGCGAAAGATAGTCGGGAAGAGAGAGATCGGCATTCGCCTGAATAAACAGAAGCGCGACGACCAGCGCGACGCTGAGCCAATACGGCTTCAAATAACGAAACACAGTTCGCATTCGATACTCCTTGATTCGCTTCAATTATCCGAGCTGGTTATCGTGGCCGCGCGCTCCTGGCGCTCAGCGCGCGCGGGATCGCCGCGGGCAAGCTCCGTTGCCCTGGCCGTGAATTCACCCAGAAGCGCGGCAGCTTCGCGCGCTTCCTCGGAACTGAATGTCTCACTGAAATGAGAAATCCACTCTTGGCGGGCCTCGATGCTGCGCTCAACGATATTCTTCCCCTTTTGAGTCAGGAGAAGGCGCTTCACGCGGCGATCATTGGCATCTTCCAGACGCTCGATGAGCCCCATCTGGGAGAGCTTTTCGACCATCTGGCTCGCCGCGGCGCCGCTCACGCCGAACTCTTCGCCGAGCTCGGTCACCGCGCAGCGCCTGTCGCCGCTCAGCCGAAACAGCACCGCGATCTGCGGCATCGAGAGCTTGCTGTCGGTGGCGAACTCGATGAATCCTCGCATCGAAAAACGCATCACCTGGCTGATCCATGCCTTGAGAGCGTCCTCCAACTCAATGTTGCGTGACATTTTCTCGCCCTTAAAAGATAAGATGGGTAAATAATAAAGAAAACTTATGTTTTTGGCAAGAGGTTTGCGGCGCGGGAATGGAGGTATTAGGCGAGCGCCCCGCTGTAATACCGCGTATCGAGCGCGTCGAGCCTGCGCTTGTGCGTGTCGAGGCGCGACGAGAAGTCCTCGAAATCGCGGAGCGCGCGAGGGCTCCAGAACACTTCGGAGAGCGCGCAAAGCCTTGGAAAGAGCATGTATTCGGCGTGCCTGCCAAAATAGAGAAGCTCGCTCCAGAGATTCGCTTGGCCTCCCAGGATGTGTCGCGTGAGGTTTTCGGAGAGTTCTTCTGGCGCGGGGTCGAAGCTGTACGAATCGCGCACGGTGCAAAATCCGAGATGACCGGGCTCCTCCGGCGTGTCGAGATGCTTGTGATCAAGGTAGCATGCTCTGGTCTGCGGACACATCACGACATCGTAGCCAAGTTTCGCCGCCTCGATGCCCGGGCCGGTGCCCCGCCAGGACATCACGATGGTATCTCGGTCGATGCCGCCCTCGACCACTTCATCCCAGCCGACCATCTGTTTGCCCCGCGCGCGGAGCATCATCGAGAGCCTATCCATATACCAGGCTTGCAGCTTCTCGGGCGCGCGATCGCCACGCGAGCCGCGCATGCCCAGCTCGGCCATCCGTTTCTGACACCGAGGGCAATCGACCCAGCGCGCCTTCGGCGCCTCATCGCCGCCCATGTGCACATACGCGCCGGGAAACATCGCGGAGAGCTCGCCCAATATCTCATCAAAGAAGGTGAGCGTCGCGTCGTTCCCCGCGCACACGATATCTTCGAAAATACCATAGTGATCCTGGGGCTCGAATCGAAGCGAAGGATCGGCGCCGCCCCTGCAGGAAAATTCCGGGTGCGATGCCAGAAGCGCGGTGCTGTGGCCAGGAGACTCGATCTCGGGCACTACGAGGATATGTCGATCGGCGGCGTAATCGACGATTCGCGCCACGTCATTTTGAGTGTAGAAACCACCCTTCTTCATTTCGATCTCGTAGCGAAGATCCTGTCGGAAGGCGCCGCGTTCCGTGAGTTCAGGGTGAGAGGGAATTTCGATGCGCCATGCCTGGTCGTCGGTGAGATGCCAGTGAAACACGCTGAGCTTGTGGAGCGCCGCGAGATCGATGAGTTTTTCGATAAATTCGACTCTGAAGAAATTGCGCGCGCAATCGAGCATAAAACCGCGCCACGAGAAGCGCGGCCAATCGTGGATGCGCACCGCCCCGAGAGAAGTTCCCTGCGAAAGCGCGAGCTGCGCAAGGCTTGCCGCGCCTCGGACCGCCCCCGCCCCATCCGCCGCTTCGATCCGAACCCCCTCCCTCCCGATCTCGAGCCTATATTCCTCGGCGCGTCGCATTTCCGGCGCGATCGCCATGACGACGCGCGCCCCGCCCGCTGCGCCTTGCGCGGCCGCATGCCCCTGAGCTACCGCCCTATTCGGATCGACGGCACCGCTGCCGGCGAGAACCACCGCGCGGCGCCGTCCGCCATGAGCAACTTCGAGCCATCGCGCGAGCACTTTCGCCTCCCGCGCGAGCTCCCTCGGAGCTGAAATTTCTACCCGCACGCCGAGCTCGCAGGCGCCCTCCCCGGCCTCCCACGAAACAGGGATGGGAATGAGGCTGCCTCGGCGGCCGCCGGCACGCGCGCCGCTGCCATTGCCGTCACGGCTGCCCGCACGCGCGCCATGCCCACATTCCTCGTTGCCGCCCCCACGCGCGGAGCTGTCCTTCACGCCACCCGTTTCTTCGCGTTCGCCGCAGCCGCCAGGTACGCTCGAGCCAGTCATCCCGCTCCTCCTCAGAGCACAAAGCCCACGATGAGATCGCGGTAGAAGTAGTAGCTCAGTTTCGGCTGCCTGCGCCGGCTCGCCTGATCTACGCTCGCGATGCCGAAGGTGCGCGTGTAGCCGAAGGACCACTCAAAATTGTCGATGAGGCTCCAGAGGAAGTAGCCTTTGAGCGGTACTCCGCTCCGCAGCGCGTCGCGGCAGGCCGCGATGTGTCCTTTCAGGTACTCGACGCGGTCGTAATCGCGGATGAATCCGTCGGGGCCTGGCATGTCGGGGAACGCTCCCCCATTCTCAGTCACGTAGAGAGCCTTGCAAGGCCATGTCGAGGCGATGTGCTGAAGAATCCTCCGAAGACCCGAAGGCTCGATCTCCCAGTCCATCTCGGTCCGCTTCTGCCAGGTGCGAACGCCCTCAATGCCGTAGGGGTTGTCCACGGTCTCCGGCGCGGCCCGGACCGCCTCCTCGTTGTAGTAGTTCACGCCGACAAAATCGACGGGCTGCGCGATGATCTCCATATCGCGCGCCTCGATCGGCATGTCGGCCGCAAAGCGCTTCATGAAATAGGCGGGGTAGCCGCGGCCGTAGACCGGGTCGAGCCAAAGCGAAGTGCGCTCGATCGAGGCGCGCTCCGACGCCGCGATATCTTCGGCCCTGAGCGTCGCGGGTCGCGGTTTGGAGGGATTTATCACGATGCCGAACTCGCCCTTGAGTCCGCTCTGCCGGTACGCGCGCGCCGCGAGCCCGTGCGCGAGCAGGAGGTGGTGCGCCGCGCGGTTGGCGGCGGCCCTGTCCCTCATGCCAGGCGCGTGCTCGCCCGTGAGGTGCCCGAGAAACGCGGCGCACCAGAGCTCATTCATGCTCGTCCAGTGCCGCACCCTGTCGCCGATATGCCGGTACATGATCGAGGCGTACTCCTCGAACCGCAATGCCGTTTCGCGGTTGCGCCAGCCGCCCTCATCCTCGAGACTCTGCGGCAAATCCCAGTGGAAGAGCTCGAGCCAAGGCTCGATGCCAGCCTCGGCGAGCGCGTCGACGAGCCGGGCGTAATAGTCGAGGCCCCGCTGGTTTGGCGCTCCCATGCCCTCAGGCTGAACGCGGCTCCACGAGACCGAAAAGCGGTAGGCGCCAGCGTTGAGTCCGCGCAAGAGCTCGATGTCGTCACGCCAGAGGTGGTAGGAATCGCAGGCTATGTCGCCCGTCCGGTCGCCCGAAATTTTGCCCGGTGTGTGCGAAAATGTATCCCAGATCGAGGGGCCGCGCCCGTCTTCTCTGGCCGCGCCTTCGATCTGATAGCTCGATGTAGAACAACCCCAGAGAAAATCGTCGGGGAAACCGTCCTGCCGCTTCATTGATCGCTCCTTATCCCTTGATCGCGCCCGCCGCAACACCTTTCGTGATCTGTTTTCGGAAAATCAGATAGAACACGAGCATGGGGACCATGCCGATGGTCAGCGCCGCGAATTGCTTTCCGTAATCGGTGGAGAGTGAGCCCGAAAACTTGTAGATGCCGAGAGGCAGCGACTTGAGTTCGGTCTTCGACACGAGAATGTTGATGAGCGCGAATTCATTCCAGATACTCGTGATGTTCAGCATCGCGAGGGTCGTGGCCACCGGCACGCTCATCGGGAATATAATCTTCAGGAAGATTTTGAAAAAGCCTGCCCCGTCGATGCGCGCCGACTCGATGAGGGCGCTGGGGATGGCCTTGATGAACTCGGTCGAGAGATAGATGCCGATCGGCAGCCCCGCGCCGATGTAGACGAGGAGCACCGCGAGCCGCGTGTTGTAGATGCCGAGGAGGTTCACCTCGAGGAAGAGCGGGATCATCAGCGTCTGCGTGGTTAGCAGTATGCCGATGATGAAGCTGTTGTAAATGGGCCTGGTCGCCCTCGACCTGAGCTTCGCGAAGGCGAATCCCGCGAGCAGCGAAAAGAAGATGATGCCCGCGGTCGCTCCCACGGTGTAGAGCACCGAATTCGGAAACAGGAGGCCGAAATCCCCCATCTTCCACGCCTCGCTGTAGTTCTTCAGCGTCGGCGCGTGCGGCAAGGCGAGTTGGCTCAGCTGGAACTCCCTCGTCGTTTTGAAGGAGTTCATGATGAGCCAGAATATCGGGTAGAGGGTCATGAGGGCGAATACGCCCATCACGAGGTAGACCGACGCCTTGCCCAGCGCGCCGAGTGTCCGCTTCATCGCTGAATCGCGCAGTGTCTCAGGCATCGTTCAATCCTCCTTCCCGCCGTAGCGCCGCTCTACCATCTTCGTGAGCGCGATGAGCGCAAAACTGATGATGACCATGATGAGTGAAATCGCGTTGGCGAGCGGGAAGTTCGGGCTCCCCAGGAACGCGTTGTTGTACATATATATAGAAAGGATTTCAGTGACCCGCGATGGACCTCCCCCCGTCATCGCGAAGATGAGGGCGAAGCTCGACAGCGAGCCCGAAATCGCGAGAATTGCCGAGTTCACGATGGTTCCCGACAGCGAGGGCAGGATGATCCAGCGCATTACCTGTCCCTCGGTCGCTCCGTCGATGCGCGCCGACTCGATGATCTGCGCGTCGATCTTCTGCATGTTCGCCAAAAAGAGGATGAGGTACATCCCCGTGTACATCCAGAGAATGACGAAGAGCACCGGCAGCATGGCGATGTCCGATTTGGTCAGGAAAGCCGGCGTCCACTTCTGGACGAAGAGATTGCTGAGCGCGCTGTAAACGGCGCTCAAGGGCTGATTTTGAAAGGAAGTGAGGAGATCCCGGAGCTCGGGCACGGGGTTTGAGAACATCGACTGCCCCGAGGGGCCCGCGAGATCGAGAATTTTTTTCATCACGTCGTCGGAGAGCGAGAACCCTCCCGCCGCATGGAAGATCGCCTTCAGCTGCGCTTCGAAATTCCCCACTCGTATCGAATTGATGAGCTCGGCGATGGGGCCGTAGGGAGAAAAAATGCTCTGCCAGAGGAGGCCCACCACGATCACCGAGATGATGTTCGGCACATAGAGCACGCCCTGCCAGAAGCTCGGCGCGCGCACGATTTTCGCGTAGATGAAGTAGGCGAAGATGAATCCCAGCGGCAGCTGGCCGAACACCGAAATCAGCACGATGTAGGCATTGTTCTTGAGCGCGTTCCAGAACCATGGGTCGGTGAAAACCCGCGCGTAGGCGCCAAATCCCGCGAACCCCCATCTGTCGCCGCCGAACATCTTCCCGCCCGAGTAGTTCGACACCGACAGCACGATCGAGAGCACAATCGGAAATGCCATGACGAGGAGGTAGAGGGCGAAGGCTGGCGTCACCATGGACCAGTATGCCCGTTTCTCTTCCCTGCGCGCTCTGTTCGTATCAGCCATACGTACTCCGTACAGGCAAGATGCGCGCCGGCGATGGCGCGCATCTCAACCTTTCTATTGTCAGTTATTTCTGGGAAGCTTTCCAGGTGTCATAGGCCTTCTGGATGTCGGCTGCCACTTTTTCGGGCGTCGAGGTGCCGAGGCCGATCGCGATGAGTCCATTGTTCAGCACATTGTAGACCGAGGGATCGAACATGCCATCGAACACATAGCAGGTCTTGGGATTGTCGGCGTAGAACACCGGCACTTTCGCGACGAGCGGCTCGACGTTCGCTTTGACATTCTTGCGCGTCGGCACATAGGCGCCGGTGCTGTAGCGGATCGACTGCACTTCATCGGAGTAGAGATACTTGAAGAGCTTCACCGCGGCGGCCAGCCTGGCCGAACCGTCGGGAATGGAGCCGGAGATGGCCCAGCCAGTTCCCGCGATGGCGGAAACGACGCCCGGGTTCTTCTCGCCCGCGATGGCAGGGAAGGGAAGAAGGGCGAAATCGTTCTGCTGCTCCGCCGGGGAGATGAGGGCTTTGCCGGAAGCCTTGTCGGTGATGTAGGCGCCCACTCTCCAGTCGCCATCGATGTAGATCGCGGCTTTGCCCGAGGCGAAGAGTCCGGGGGCCTCGCCGTAGCCGACCTGGTTGTCCTCTCTGGCGATGATTCCGTCTTTGTAGAGGTTGTCGATCACTTTGAGCGAGTCGATAAAAGGCTGATCCGTGAACTTCGCCTTGCCCGCGAGAATGGCGTCGACAAAGGAGTTGCCCGCCATGCGTCCGAGCACTGTCGAGAAGAGGCAGGACTGCATCGGCCAGCCGTCTTTATCCGGCAGCATCACCACGTTGATGCCCTTCATTTTGAGCTTGGGAACCATCTTCTTGAGGTCATCGTAGGTCTTCGGCAGGGCGAAACCGTTGTCCGCGAGCATTTTCTTGTTCACGTACATTACCGAGGTGTAGGTGAAGGACTGAGGGAGCATGGCGAGGTACTTGCCGAGCTGGTTGTTCGGATCGGTCGCCGCGCCCGAGAAATTGCTGAGGTAGTCGGCCCCGAGCAGTTTCGAGAGATCCTTCGCGAGATGCTTTTCATGGATGATGGCGCTTCGGGCTGTCGGCCACACATAGAACACGTCGGGCAGCGTGCCCGCCGCGGCGTAGGCCTGCAGCTTCTGGTGATAGGGTTCATTGAAGAGCACTTCCATGTTGAGGGTGATATCGGGATTATCCTTCTGGAATTTCTGCCAGATCGCGACATCTTCCTGGTACCCGGCTTGATCCGCCTGCTGATAGTTGAGGACGTTCAGGGTGACCTTCTCCTGGGCAACCGCGACGCTCAGGGCGACCACGAGCGTCAGTAGCACAAGCGTTGCTTTTTTCATGAAAACCTCCTTGAATGGGCGCAGAGGCCCGAATTCAAAATATGATCAAGGCATCTCTGCCCTGGTTCCACGATCGCGGGGAGCGGCCAAGCCCGGCATGCTCCGCTCGCCCATGAGCCTCTCGAACACCATACCCGCCGCGCCAAAGGCCACAGCCCTGTCGCCGAGGTTCGAGTAGCGAATCTCGACATCTTTCGGCGAAGGATACATCCAGTTCTCCTCGAGGCGGTGGCGGAGCACCGCGGGCAGATCGACATCGAGGCCCTCGATGTCGCCGCCGATATACACATGCTGGAAATCCATGGTGTTGATGAGCATCGCCATATTCCGCGCGAGTTCGTCGACTGTTGCATTGAGGAGCTCGCGATCGTCGCGGAGGCGCATGAGTTGCTCGCGGTCGAGCGAGAACTGAAGCTCACCCGGTCCTTCGCAGAACGCGCTCCTGAACTCCCCGGTATAGCCGTGCGCGCCAGTGTGCACCCGCCCTCCGAGCACCACGCCGAAGCCGACACCGATTCCGCCGTACTTCGTGAGGGAGGTCGCATCCTTGCGGTACTCCACGAGCGCGAATAAAAAATCTTTGAGATCTTCCTTTCTGTTGAAGGCCAGTTCGCCCCATGCGCAGCAGTTGGCGTCGTTCTCAATGAAGGCGGGAACTTCAAGTCTGCCGGACATGGCTTTGCCGAAATCGAGTGTTGTATCGATGCCGAGGGGCACGGAAAATTTTATGCGGCCGCGCTTCGAGTCGACGAGACCGGCGGTTCCCACGCCCACACCCAGAAGGAGGGAGTCCTTGGCTGAGGATGCTCGCATCTTCGCCACGATTTCAACGGTCGTCTGCGCGAAATTTTCGCTTGTGACATGTGTGTCGCCGCGCATTGTCGAGAGAATATTGCCCCCTAAGTCGACCGCGACAGCCTCGTAGAAACCGAGCTGGAGCTCAATTCCGATGAATCGGCCATAAGCGTTGTTCACCGCGAGGAAGATCGGCCGCCTCCCTCCGCGAGAGGAAGCTTCGCCCTCTTCCTTCTCTATGATGAGGCCATGGTCGATCAGTGCGGCAACCTGCTTTGTCACTGTCGATTTGTCGAGACTGAGCGTCTCGGCGAGATCGACGCGGCTTATGTGCTGGGTACGCCAGATGGTGCGGAAGATCCGTGTGGCGGTTCGGCTCCACTGATCGGGTCGTGCTGACATGGCGTATACTCCTTAGGGTTGGTTGATTTGTTCAACCAATCATGGTATAGCATCGGTATCTTGAGTTGTCAAGAAAAATCTCTCACAATCGCTGGGGAGGCTCGGTGTGGAGATTCTCAACCTCGAGGGAACCTGGAATCTCGTGCGGCTCGGAGACGGGTCGGCGCGCCCTATGCGCGTGCCTGGCGATATCTATTCGGCACTCATCGAATCGGGCGAACTTCCCGACCCCTACCTGGGAGAGAATGAGCCCGACTGTCAGTGGCCCGGGCGCGAGGACTGGCGCATCGAACGGACTTTCAGGGTCGACGGTCCGCTCTTCGAATCCTCCGCGCTGAGACTCATCGCCGAGGTGATCGACACCGTTGGCGAGGTCTATATCAATGGAAAACTCGCCGGCAGATCCGCCAATATGTTTTGCCGCTTCGAGGCCGACCTGCGGACGCTTCTTCAGCGGGGAGAGAACAGCATCGCGGTCCTTATCCGCTCGCCAGAGCGCGCCGCCGCAGAAGCCGCGGCCTCGCTCCCCTACCCGATTCCGGCGTCGGTCTACCCCATCTCTTCGCCGCACCGCAACTTGATCCGCAAGGCGCAGTGCATGTCCGGCTGGGACTGGGGCCCCTGCCTCATGACAGGCGGCATCTACGACGGCATCCGGATTGTCGGCACCGAAGGTCCCCTCATCCGATCCGTGCGCGCGCGTACCGCGCCATGCGGCCAATTCGGAGAAGAAGACGCGCTGGTGGCCTCGCGCGATGCCGCACCCGAAGGCGTGCGTCAACAGGCGCGCCCCGGCGGACGCCACGTCCCGCGCGGTGTCGCGTGCGGCCCGGATTTTTCCGTCGATATCGCCGCCGAAATCGAGGTGCCGTGCGCGATGGATGTACGGTTCGCCGCGTGGCTCGCCGGAACAAAGATTGAGGTCCGGCGGGAGTGCGCGCCAGGCATCGCGCAAATCCGCGCGCGCCTCATCGTAAACTCGCCGAAGCTCTGGTGGCCTAACGGCTCCGGCGAGCCCGCGCTCTACGATCTGCATGTCGCCGCTTGGCGCGCCGGCCCCGCGGACGCACGCGACCACGCAGGTTTCACGGCAGGTGTCGCCACTTCCACCGAAACCGCGATGCCCTGCGAATTTTCAGAGGACAAGGCCGCGATCCCCGCGCGCGCCACCCTCAGCCCCACCGCCACCGCGTCGAGTTCCGCCGTCGGCAGGCCTCGTACACCCTCCCCGCACCTCATCCACAAGCGGATCGGCTTCCGCGAGCTCAGCGTGATCGCGGAAGAAGACAGCATCGGCCGAAGCTTTAAATTCCGCGTCAACGGCCGCGATATCTTCGCGAAGGGCGCGAACTGGATACCCGCCGATGCCCTGCCTTCGCGCTGGACCAAGGCGCGCGTCGCGAACCTCCTCGACTCCGCCGTCGACGCGCACATGAACTGCCTCCGCGTGTGGGGCGGCGGCCGCTACGAGAGCGACGATTTCTACGAACTCTGCGACGAGCGCGGCATCATGCTGTGGCAAGACTGCATGTTCTCCTGCGCCCTCTACCCTTCGGATAAAGACTTTCTTGGAAATGTCGAACGGGAGATTTCCTGGCAGGTACGGCGCCTCGCCGATCACCCGAGCCTCGCGCTCTGGTGCGGCAATAACGAAGCGCTCGGCGCGATCACCTGGTACGAAGAGTCGAATAAGAACCCCGCACGCTACATTGTCGACTACGACAGGCTCACCGAGGGAACGCTCGGACGGATGATCCGCGAGCTCGACCCCGGCCGCTGCTTCTGGCCTTCGAGCCCCTCAGCCGGGCCTAACGACTTCTCCGACAACTGGCACTCCGACGAGCGCGGCGATATGCACTTCTGGTCGGTCTGGCACGAGGGAAAACCCTTCACGGAGTATCAGACGGTCGCGCCGCGCTTCTGCTCCGAGTTCGGCTTCCAGGCCTTTCCCTCGATGCCGACGATCGCCTCGTTCGCCCCCCAGAGCGAGTGGAACGTGAGCTCGCCGACGATGGAGGCGCACCAGAAGCACCCGCGCGGCAACAGCCTCATCATCGAGACCATGCTCCGCTACTTCCGCATGCCGAAAGGCTTCGCCGAACTCGTGTACCTTTCGCAGGTGCAGCAGGCGCTGGCGATCCGCGCCGCCATCCAGTATTGGCGAAGCTCGATGCCGCGCTGCATGGGCACGCTCTACTGGCAGCTGAACGATGTGTGGCCCGTCACGAGCTGGTCGAGCCTCAACTACGATGGCTCGTGGAAGCTCCTGCACTACGAGGCCGCCCGACTCTACGCGCCGGTGATGCTTGCCCTGTTTGTGGAAGGCGGCGAAATTCGGGCGCGCCTCGTGAGCGAGACCGACGGCGGCGAGGCTGGCGCGTGGGAGGCCTGGGCTGGCAATGCTTCGGCGGACATCGCGCTGCGGTTCGTCGGGTTCGACGGGGAGGATGCGGGAATGCCGGTGGTCGAACTCCATGTTCCGCTACAAGCTGGCACCGTTCAAGAGATATGGGACATGCCGCTCAGCGCGCTTCCGGGCGCGCCCGACAAAGTCTATCTCGAGGCTAGTCTCTCGGCACCCGGCTTGGGCATTGCGGCTGTTGAGGCGCTGTTCCTTACCGAGCCTAAGCGGTGCTGCCTCGCCGACCCTGGACTCGAAGCCGCGCTCTCCGTCGAGCGCGATGGAACGACGCTTCTCTGCCTCGAGGCGACGCGAGCGCCGGCTTTTTTCGTCGCGCCCGAGCTCGATGGCGTATCTGGCCGGTTCGAAGATTCAGGCTTTTACCTGCCACGGGGGAAAAAGAGGACCTTGAAATTCGAGCATGGTTCTCAAAATGCCTGGGATTCATGCACGCCCTTTGGGCGCGCCGCGCAGAACCGCGCCGCGCACGCTATCGCGGAAGCGTCCAAGGGCGACAATCAGCGTGCGAATTTGCGGATCCATCACCTTCAGAACAGCTTCGACTCATGATGTCGCGGTGAGGTTGCGGACCCAGCGTTCCTTCTTGAGCCACCAGGCGGCCACGAGCGTTTTCGGGATATCCGAGAGCTTCGCGATGCCGAAGAGCGCCACGGGCCCCCACACGGTCAATCTCGAAATCGCGAACGCGGCGGGAATGAACACAAGGTAGGTCACGCCCACATCGACCAGCACGCCCATCAGCGTATCGCCCCCCGCCCGCGCGACGCCGAACTGCGCGTTGAGCAGGCACCAGAGCGGCAGGTATATTCCGATCACCACGATGATGCTGCGCGTA
>Ga0172375_10006732_pt1 | contig 15964 bp, 12 predicted proteins | sample LakKiv1m_FD_114537 | JGI IMG/M metagenome (GOLD analysis project Ga0172375, IMG submission 114537) | Freshwater microbial communities from Kabuno Bay, South-Kivu, Congo - kab_092012_11.1m | ecosystem: Environmental > Aquatic > Freshwater > Lake | place: Democratic Republic of the Congo...
AAACCGCCGCTAGATAAAAAGACGTAAAGGTTAATTTAAAAAAAAATAGACTAAGAATAAATTTTCCTCCTGATAAAAATGAAGGAATGAGAGTAATCGGCAAAAACGTTGGCCCATAAGGATAGGTGTTATGAGTCCAATGCATAAATCTAATCCAGTGATCGGCAGGAAAATCCAAGGCTCTAAAAAGGTAAGGGTTTTTCCCATAAAAAGTAACGATCTTTCCGTAAAACATGTAATTGAAAAAATCATGGGATAAAAATGGATAAGCAATTAAAGAAACTAGCCCAATAACTAAAGCCAATTTTATCGGGTCAGGTTTTATTTTTTTAGTGAAAAAATATAAGACGAATAAAAGAATTATTCCCGAGAAAAAAATCGTTGTTGATAATCCTCTATTGAAGTATCCAATCTGAATAATAAAATTCCTAAAACTATCCCAAAGTTTATTATTAAATAAAGTTAAATTTAGATCGACCAATGAATATGAATAAATTGAAAAAAGAAAAATTGCAACAAAATATAAAAAATAGTTCCAACCTGCAATTATGTTATAATTAAAATCACAAAAATGAAAAAGTTTTCTTTTTTTCATAGTAAATTTTGGGGTATATCAATATTCTTTCTTATCGTCTTCTTATTTTGCTATTTTAGATTAAAACCAATCTTTTTTCAAACTGTCCCATATACTTACGACCAGGGACGCGACTTTATTAAAGTCCAGGAAATCGTTAGAGATTTAAATCCCACCTTAATTGGTCCAACGACCGGTATCCAAGGTCTATTTCATGGAGCTTGGTGGTATTATTTTTTAGCAATTCCTTATCTTATCTTTTCTGGATTACCAATCGGTTTTTCGATTTTTGTTTTTATCATGAGTTTTTTACAGTTAATCTTCTTTTCATATTTTCTTAAAAAAGAATTTGGATGGTTACCTACTTTAATATTTGCCTTATTTGTCACAGGTTCATCATATTTTACCACGATGTCTTTTTTTGCGATTAACGGAATATTAGGCTTTCCCTTTATTCTTTTATTTATTTATTTTTTTTATTTGTTTTTGAAAACAGAAAACAAAAAATATTTTTTTTGGCTTTTCTTATCAATCGGATTTATCTTTGAATCAGAATTACCAAACGGCTTATTTACCACGGCTGCCTTTTTAATTCTTCTCTTTGTTTTTAAAAAAATTAAGTTTTTATTTTCAAAGGTAGGATTAAGAAATGCTTTTTTTGGTTTTCTTATTCCTCTTTTACCCCGGATATTATCTGAAACTACGAAAGGTTTTTTACAATCAAAAGCGATATTAGGATTTATTTTGAATCCACGACTTTATAATCCGAAGTCTTTTTTAAAAATTTTTTTGGATAGACTATTACTGTTTAATTCTTATTTGACTTCGTCTTTCCCTGTTGATAATTCAATTATCGTCTACGGATTATTTCTAATATCTATCTTTGGTATTATTATTGCCGTTAAAAAAAACGATAAAAAAATTAAAAAATTCGTTTTATTTGGACCATTAACGATTGTTTTATTTTTGTTTTTTTCCTGTTTGTATAAAGATAATTTTTGGAGTAATTATTATGAGGGGATTGGTTATTACTTTATTTTAACCGTTGCCCTTGGATTTTATGGTTTAGCAAAAGTAAAAAATAAATTAATTAAAAATTTACCATGGTTGATATTTGCCTTATTACTTTTGTTCAATTTTTTAAAATTTACCAAAGAAATAAAAAATAACCAGATTACTATTGATGGATTAAAAAAACATTTAATAATTGTTGGTCGAATTTATGAACTAAATAAAGAAAAAAATGATTTTTGCGTAAGAATATACACTCCCCCTGTCATTCCACACACTTATAACTATCTTTTTAATTATTTTCATAACTTTAAAAAGAAAGTCAGGCCAACAATAAATTACGTCAATCATCAATGTTGGTATATTATTGAAAACGATGATTATAAATTCAGGATTGATCAATTTAGAAAAGAACATATTCCTTCTACAGGAAAGCTCATTCAAAAAGAATTTGTTCAAAAAGATGTGATCCTGGAACTTTGGCAAGATTATCAGCAAAAATAATATGATTGGAATAACGACCGTTAACTATAATCAATATCAACTTACCCGAGAATTTCTTGATTCTCTCGCTACCGTAAAAAACGCTGATGAATTAGCTGTTTATATCGCTGATGTTTCAACAAAAAAAGAAGTTTTTAAAATTAGTAAATATCCAATGAAAATAATTATTAAATCTCTCCCGAATAATGGATATGCATTCGGTATTAATAAAGGAACTGAATATTTTATTAAAAATGGTTTTGATAAGTTTTGTGCCATTAATAATGATATTTTTTTTGATCGAAATTTTTCTGAACAGGCTCATTTGGGATTTGAAAAAGCTGATATTTTTGGTGGTAAGATTTATTATGTTCCAGGATATGAATATCATAAAAAATATCAAAAAAAAGATATAGGTAAGGTTCTTTGGTATGCCGGTGGCATTAATGATTGGAATAATGTCGCAACTAAACATCGGGGAATTGATGAGGTAGACAACAAAAAATATAACAAATTCGAAGAAACTGATTTTATCACCGGTTGTATGATGTTTTTTGATAAAAAAGTAATTGATAAGATCGGATTTTGGGATGAAAAATATTTTTTATATTATGAAGATTCCGATTTTTGTGAAAGAGCAAAAAAAGGTGGCTTTAAATTATTTTATAACCAAAAAATTGTTATTTGGCATAAAAACGCTCAGTCAACCGGAGGCTCTGGTTCCCCTCTCCAACAAAAATATCAAAGAAAAAATCGACTGATCTTTGGTTTAAAATATGCACCTTTTAAAACAAAGTTGTACTTAATAAAAAATTATCTGCTTGGTAAATAAAACGATTGATTAAAAGGGAACTTGCTTAATAATTTTCATTGCTGTTTCCAAATCAAAGTTATTATTATTAATAAAAATTCTTTTTTCTACTTCAAATCCTCCAATTTTTTTTCTTTCAATTAATTTTGATCGAGTATTTTCAAAGAGAGAAATTCCTTTTATATAATAATCTGGTATTCCCGGAGGTGGTTCCACGATAAGAAAGAAGGGTAATCCCTTAATATTAGTGTTTTCCGTAAATTTTATATCAAAACCAAATTGACCGTTTTGAGGATATCCAGCCCAAATAGGCATAAAATTATAATTCTGTTTTCCATACCAGTCGAACAGATATGCCCAGGTTGTATTGATAAATAAAGGATTTGTTACTGTATTTATTGCAAATAATTTTCCATTACTTTCCTGATATAGCCAATCAATTACTTTTAGCTCATCACTTAATATCATCTTTTTTTGGACTGAAAATAAGGATTCTCCGGTTTTGTTTTGATTAATAATCAAAACAAATTGACTTATAAATATAATTGTGACAATACAAGTTAAAATAATATTTTTGTATTTAAGTTTCATCAAATAAAATTCGATAAAATATGATGTAAGGATAACTGCAGGAATTAAAATACCAATTGTTATAAAGTAAGCATAGGCTCTATCAAAGAAAAAAATAATTATTGGAGAAAATAACCATAAAGCCAAAAACGCTATTTCTTTTTTGAATTCTTTCTTTTTACAATAATGATAAATTGCCAAAATAATTATTAAGATTGTTAATAATCCAGATATAAACAAGTTATTAAATAAATTTAATTGGAAAGTATAAACAACCCTATCTATAAATTTCAAAAAAACTTCACTAAAACTTCTTAATAAATCTTTACTTTCTGATAACTGTCTAAATGATTTTAACCCCTGAAATTGAAATTTTACTTCTGCGATTAAAAAGGGAAGCAAAATTAAAAATGAACCAATAAAACCAATAAAATTTTCTTTATTAAACTTAAAACTATTTTTTACATAAAACCAAAGAAGAATTGGTAAAATAAAAAAAATCTGATAAACCAAGAAAAATTGAAAATGCACTGATAAAGCCCACGAAATCAAAGTGATTGCCACTCCCCAATTTTTTTTATTAACAATTAACCATAAGCCAAGAAAAGTTAGGGGAATTGTTAAGAGAGCCGGAGAAGGATTTGACAACCATCTTCCATACTGACTAACTTCGAAAGAAATTGCATAAAAAAAACCTGACAATAAAGCTACCCGTTCATTTTTAAATAGTAATTTACTGAAATAATAAATAATAAATATATTTACTAAATTTAAAAGAATTAAGAACGTACGAACAACAAAAACATTACCGTTACTTAAAAAATAAAAGGGAGATATCAAATACCAATATAATGATCCATGATGTAAGCCGGGAAGTTCTGCCGTTGAAGGTCCAATTATTTTGATAGAATCACCACGCCATATATTTATTGCTTGGAAAGCATCCCTTGCTTGATCCCATCCAAAAGTTATTTCTTTAAAATAAAGTAATTTTAAAACTAAACCGATAATAAAAAAAACTGTAAGTAACAAATAACTTTTTTTCATTTATGGGTTATAAACAAAAGCCTGAAAAGCCGCATTGCCGAAAGCTGATTTAAACTCGGCAACTTTAGACACTCCTCCAGGTAAAACACAGTCGCCCCTATTGACAATAAGGACTTTTTCTTTTATTTGTGATTTATTTTCAGTAATTTTATTACTAGCACAGTCTGTATCGTAAAAATGAAGATTTTTATAATTTTCCAATATCAATTTTATTTTGAATTTGCCGGCTAATTCACGACTTACGTCTCCGGCAAAATAAAGATAGTAAATGGCCATATAATTACTTCCGGTTATATATATTTTTTTATATTTATTTTGTTCTTTTTTTACGTAAAGAACAGCTTCTTTTGCTCCTTCATTTGTCCCGATAAATTGAAGTAAATCAACATGAGCAACATAATTATGCATAAAATAGACTACTTCCACCATTAAAAAAGCGTAAACCAAATAGGTCAAAGGAATTTTTTTTATTTTTATATCCAAAATAGTATTAAATCCATAAGCGGCAATAAAACATAAAAAAATTCCTGTCAATATCGACCTGTGAGGATTTGGGACCGCAACAACGGTTAGAGCCGCCGGGATTGATACAATCAGTGATAAATAAATAATATAATAAAATAGTTGCCCATCAATGTTATTAAAATTTTTCTTTTTGAAGTACATGAATAAAGGTAAAAGAAACAACGGAAGAACAGCCAAATACATTTCGCCGCTATTTGGTACCTGGTGAGTTATCTCTCCACCCCCGTCGGTAAATAAAAACATACCAGTGTAATAAGAAAAGAACTGTTTTATAAACTCTCTTGTGTAACCGACAGGTTTATTATGGAAAATCCTTGTTAATAGCGGTGGAGTTTTATCGTTATATATCCAATGTTTATTTTTAATATCGACGCCTGAAACAATATTAAATATGGAAATTTGATCTACTCTGCCTCTGCCCCAAGGACTTATAACAATAATAAATAATAAAGCAAAAAACGATAACGTTATAAAAATAGAAAGAATTAATTTTTTAATATTTTTATTGAGCAAAAAAAATAAAGGCAACGGTAAAAAAGTTAAGGGAACAATGATTCTGAATGGAGGATATATGAAGAAAGTTATCACAAAAAACGGTAATGAATAACTTAAAAATTTATTATCATTTTTTTTCCAAAAAAAGAATAACAACGTCAACCCGATAAGATAAAAGAAGGAAGCCATAATACCTTCAGCACTTGTTCTTGAAAATACGATTTGCCAAGGAATTATCGCTGTTAAAAACATTGTAAATAATGCTGACCGTTTATCTTTAAATATCATTTTCGCAATGAAAAAAACCGGGATTAACAAGAGACATCCAAGTAGGGCGGTGATTGATCTTGATCCAAGTTCGGTAAATCCGAAGAGATACGTACCAAGAGATTGAATATACATTGGAAGAACTGGCGGATAATCACCAAATTTATCGAAATAAAAAAAAGGTAGACGATTACCATACAGATCAACCCCGTTATTAAGAATAAATCGGCCGACGTAACCATTTACAGTTTCATCCAAATGAATAGATTTAGGGACCGATTCTATTTTATAAAAACGTAAGAAAAAAGCGACTGCAAGGATGCAGACAAAAGAAATAATGAGTTTATTTCGTTTTAAGTAATTAACTATTGTATTCACTATTTTATAGATTATATCAAATAATAAAATGATAAAATATCCATATGTCTATTACTGTCATTATCCATTCCTTAAACGAAGAAAAAAATATTGGCGACTGCATTAATTCTGCTAAATTATTGACTGATAAAATCATTCTCATTGATATGGAAAGCACTGACAAAACTGTAGAAATTGCTAAAAATCTAAAAGTTTCTGTTTTTAATTTCCAAATAAAATCAAATTACGTTGAACCGGCTCGCGAATTTGGAATTAAAAAATCAAAAACTGATTGGGTTTTGATTCTTGATGCTGATGAAAGAATAACGAAAGAATTGGCGAATGAAATAATAAATGTTATTTCTGTAAGGAACGACCCCCGTGTCGTTCCTAATGAGGTCGGACACAGTGGTCCGACCCTACAAATATCCCACTACAAAATTCCTCGCAAAAACATCTTCGCCAATATTCAAACCTGCCTGCCGGCAGGCAGGTGGCTCAAATACGGTGGCTGGTGGCCAGACTATCAGATAAGATTAATTAATAAAAAATCATTTGTTAATTGGCCTAAGCGCATTCACTCTACTCCCGAGATAAAAGGTAATTTCGGATATCTTAAAAATCCTCTTATTCATTATTTTCATGGGGATCTAAATAATATGGTAAAAAAAACTATTAATTTTGAAAGTATCGAAGCAGATTTGCTTTATCGAGCCGGAAAAAAAACAACTACAAAAACTTTTTTTAGAAAATACTTTGCTGAACTTTACCGTCGTTTGATTAAAAATTTAGGATTTCTAGATGGAACATTTGGAGTAATAGAATCAATTTACCAAGCTTTTTCAAAAACCATTACTTATTTATTTTTATATGAAAAAAGTCGGCATTTATGATCCATTTTTAGATACTTTAGGTGGTGGTGAAAAATACATTCTCTCCATACTTGAAGTTTTTGCTGAGCAAGGGTTTGAAATAAATATTTTTTGGGATAAAAACTTGAATAAAGAAATTAAAGATCGTTTTGCTTTTCGATTTATCGACCTTGCCTACCGACAGGCAGGTACATCAAAGTATTTACCTAATATATTTAAAAAAAATTCTTCACCTTTAACAACTTTCCAGACTCTAAGAAGTTTTGATTATTTTTTTTATGTGACTGACGGAAGTTATTTTTTTTCCGGAGCTAAGAAAAATTTTGTTTACGCTATGATCCCAGATAAAAAACTCTACTCCTTAAATTTAATTAATCGACTTAAACTTACTAATTACCTGTTTATCACTCACTCTATATTTACTCAAAAATGGCTAAAAAAATTTGGAATTGAATCGAAGATAATTATGCCTTATTTAAACAATAAATTATTAAGTCAAAAGATTAATTTGTCCAAAAAAGAAAAAATTATTCTTTCTGTCGGTCGATTTTTTTCCCATCTCCATAGCAAAAAATACGACTTAATGATTCAAGCATTTAAAGATCTGAAAAAGAGATCAGAAAAATTTTCTGATTATAAATTAATCTTGGCTGGCGGACTAAAAAAGGAAGATCAGGAATATTTTAATTCCTTAAAAAAACTGGCTAAAAACGATTCCTCAATTATCTTTAAACCAAACATATCCCTTTATGAACTTTATAAACTTTATGAACTTTCAAGCTATTTTTGGCATTTTACCGGATACGGGATTGATGAAGAAAATCATCCCGAACAGGTAGAACACTTTGGCATCACACCTCTTGAGGCAATGGCATCGGGCTGCATAACATTTTGTTATTCTGCCGGTGGACCTAAAGAATTAATAACAGATGGCAAAAACGGATTTTTATTTTTAAATACTAACGAATTAATTGATAAAATGATTAAAATAAATTCGAATGAATCTATAAAAGAAACTATTATTAATAATGAAAAACAATATATTAAGAAAAAATTTTCTTATCAAATATTTAAGAAAAATGTCCTGAAACTACTATGATAAAAAAATATCCTGTCTCAATCATTATTCCCGTCTATAAAAACTACGAGATGTTTTATCGATATTTGGAAATAAATAAAAAATATTTTGAGGGTTGTGAAGTAATAGTGATGAATGATTATCCGCAAGAAAATATCACTAAACGGATAAAAAAAATTTATCCAGAAGCGGTTGTTATCAACAATAAAAAAAATCTTGGGTTTGCCAACAATGTCAATAAAGGAGTATTAAAAGCAAAAAATAATTATGTTTTTCTTATGAACTCTGACGTGATTTTAAAAGATAACTCTTTTTTAAATAGTTTAGATTATTTTAAAAAGGACCAAAAACTTTTTGCGGTTGGTTTTGCTCAGATTGAAAAAGACGGAAAAATCGTTGGCGCTAACCGATCTTACTTCAAAAACGGCCTTGTTAATCATTCTCATCTATCATCTAACATTTATCAGCTAACATCTAACTTTTGGGCTGAAGGCGGTTCGGCAATTTTTAAAAGAAAACTGTTTGTTGATTTAGGATTACTTGACGGATTATTTAACCCTTTTTATTGGGAAGATATTGATCTATCTTACCGTGCTTGGAAAACGGGATATAAAATCTTATACGATTCAAATATTAAGGTCGAACATCGTCATGAATCAACCATTGGAAAATATTTCGATAAATCTAAAATATTGAAGACAGCTTTCCGTAACCAATTAATTTTCCATTGGAAAAACCTAACCGATAAAGATTTAATATTAAAGCATATATTAAATATTCCTAAATTAATTTTTATTCCCGGATTTTTTGACGCATTGATAAGACTACCAAAAATTTTGCAAGCAAGAAAAAGAACGATAAAATTGTTTATCAAATCGGACAAGGAAATATTGAATAAATTCAAAAGTTAGAAGTTAAAAGGCAAAAGTTAAAGTAAAAAGTTAAAAGTATTTAAGAACTTTTTAATTTTGACTTGTATTTTTGACTTTTGAATTTTGATTTTTGACTTATTTTTGTTATGTTCAAAAAGTATTCATCAATATTAATTTTGGTAATAATTTCTTTCCTCTCAGTTACTCTATTTTTATATAAAATGAACGTTTCTCCCCCGGCCCTAAACGCTGACGAAGCCACTAATGCCTACGATGCCTATTCAATTTTAAAAACTGGTAAGGATCAGTACGGGAATTTTATGCCGCTGAGATTTAAATCATTTGGTGACTATAAACTCCCTCTTTTAACTTACTTAGCTATTCCGTTTATTAAAATTTTTGGGTTAACGGAAATCGGAATCAGAATGGTCAATTTTCCCTTTGTCCTCTTTTTTCCTTTTGCTGTCTTTTTGTTGTCAGAAGAATTGTTAAATAAAAAAAATGTTTCATTGTTGGCTGCTTTTTTTTCCGCCCTTGCTCCCGGACTCCAAATTCTTGGTCGTCAGGCTCAAGAAGGATATATGACTGCTTTTTTCTTGACATTATCATTTTATCTTTTCTTTAAATTCTTTAAAAAACAAAGTGTCATTAATTTTTTGATTTTTGATCTTTGCTTTTTAATCTGTCTTTTCGGCTATCATCCTACCCGCCTTTGGGCCGGTTTTTATTTTCTTTTACTTTTATTCTTTATTATTAAAAAGAAGTTTTCAAAATGGTTTCTTTTAATTTTTATCTTCTCTTTATTTCTTTTTGGAATTACAGATATTTTATATAGGCCGACTCGAATTCAAAACTTGTTGTTTTTTAATAATATTGGCTTTTCTTTAAAAATTAATGAACTTCGTGGCGAAGGTGGAAATCGTTTCCTTTATAATAAGTTAACCATTGGAGCCAAAGATTTAAGCTTAAATTATTTGAAATATTTTTCCCCCCAATTTTTGGTTATTAATGGTGACGATAATCCTCGTTTTGGATTTCCTGGAATATCACCTATCACACTATTCGAATATTTGTTTATTTTTATCGGGTTGTATTATTTATTCAAAAACAAAGAAAAATGGCGCTTTCTGATTTTATCAATATTTCTCTTTTCGCCAATCAGCGCTTCCCTCAGTTGGGCTGGAGAATCGATTAACAGATCGGTTTTTATTTTTATTCCAATTTTTATGATTTCTAGCTATGGAATAATTAATTTCATTTATAAAAAACGTGTTATTTTTATTTTGTTATTTGTTATTTGTTATTTATTATTTAGTTTCTATTCCTGGGATTTCTACTTTAAACATTATCCAAAAAGAGCTATTGTTTTACGCAGTTGGCAAGCTGGATATAAAGAATTAGCCGATTATATTAAAACTGAATACGGTCGCTTTGATAAATTTTATATCACTAAAAAAAACGGGCAGCCATATATTTTCTTACTTTTTTATCTCCAATACCCTCCGGATATTTATCAAAAAGAATCATTTTTATCCTCTCCGGATGAGTATGGTTTTGGTCAAGTAGAAAAGTTTGATAAATATATCTTTAATTTACCCAATGATAGGGACATAAAAAATTCCGCCATAATTGGTTTTCCTGATGACTTTTCCGATGTTGAAAAATCGGGCACAAAAAAAATAAAGATTGGGATTGAAGAAATCTTTTATATAAAAGAAAGTGCTACCACTATGTTGTAAAAGGCATGAATGAATATTGGCACGGTTAAACTTTTCCGCTGTAACATAATCAATCCCGTTACCATACTTAAAAGCAAATCTGTCATCATAAACAGCAAAAGCGTGTTCCCATTAATTTTAGCACTGGCGAAAAGAATCGGCACATGGAGAAAAAAGAATAAAATACTGGCAAAAAAAGTCGAAGAGTAAACGTTTTTTGACTCTTCATAAAGTCTTTTTAAAATAAAACCTCGGGAAAGAATTTCTTCCGTGATTCCTGTCGCCAGCGAGGTTAAAATGATTAATCCAAATTGATTAAAACCAGGAAAGTGACCAAATAAAATGACTTTTTTGAATTTTAGATAAACGGAAAGCAAAGCTGTTGTTAAAAGTATTAAGCCGATTCCAAAGCTAATGAAAAATTCTTTTATAAAATTTTTAAAGTTTTTATTAATAAATAGACTCGAAAAAATTTCTTTTTTTTCTATCGATCTGATATAAAATAAAACCGGTAAAACAAATACAATCGGTTTAGCAATAAACTCATCAAACCATTCGGGAAGTTTAAAATAAGTTCTATAAATACTCCAGACTATAAGAATTACTGCCCAAAGATTCAAAGCCTTCTGCGTCGGAGTAACTTTTTTGTCTTTCATAAAAACATTATTCCAGAAAATCTTTTAATTTTCTCGCTCTGGTCGGGTGTTTGAGTTTGCGGATAGCTTTAGCTTCAATTTGACGAATTCTTTCCCGAGTTACTTTAAATTCTTTTCCAACTTCCTCCAAAGTTTTTGGTTTTCCATCTTCTAAACCAAAACGCATCATCAGTACTTTTTTTTCTCTTGGAGATAAAGTTTCAAGCACTTTATTCAAGGCATCCTTCAAAAGTTCCCGCGAAACTTTATCATATAAAGACGGTTGATTGGTGTCAGCCACAAACTGCTCTAAAGTTGCCTCTTTATCATCGCCAACCGGTGTCGATAAAGATCTTGGTTGTTGGGAAATTTTCATTAAATTTTCAATTTCCGGAACTGTCATAAGCATTTCTTTTGCGGTTTCTTTGACAGTTGGTTCTCTACCCAACTTCTGAGTTAAACGTCTTTGGGTTTTATAAAATCGGTTAATGTGATCGACCATGTGTACGGGAATCCTTATCGTTCTTGACTGATCGGCAATAGCTCTTGTAATCGCCTGTCTAATCCACCAAGTGGCATATGTGGAAAATTTATATCCCCGTCGCCAATCATATTTTTCCACCCCCCGTATTAAACCTTTATTACCTTCCTGAATTAAATCTAAGAATGACAATCGTCTTCCTAAATATTTTTTGGCAATCGAAACCACTAAACGTAAATTGGCTTTAGTCAATTTGTCTTTGGCATCCTTATTGCCTTTTTCATATTTTTTTGCCAGATCAATTTCATCGGCAAATTTGAGCAATGGAGTTTTTCCAATTTCCTTAAGATACATTTTTATCGGATCAAGCGACTCACCGTGTTTCAAAACTACTAAATGTTCCAATTCTTTTTCAATCTCTTCAACTGTCTTTTGTGACTCACTTTCATCACGAGTTGAAATTGTTTCAAAGATATCAATTCCCCGCTTTAGTGCGTTATCAAAAAAACCATCTATTTCTTTAATGTGTTTTTCCGGGTTAGGAAGAACCAATAAAATATCATCTTGTACCAAAAACCCGTCTTCCGCTCCTTGATTAATTAATTCTTTTAATGATCTTGGTAGGTGGTGTTTTATCATAGAACGTTACTATTTTATAAAGAAATTAGTCTTTTTTCTACCTCTTTTAAATCTTCTGAGATTTTCTTTAATTGTTTTTTATTTTCTGTACTCTCTTCCTTGGAAAGAATCTTTTTTATTTCTCTCTTAAAATAGTATTTTTTTATTTCATTGATCAGTCTATCCAAACTTTGATTTGAAAGATTATGATCGGCTGAGGCAAATAGAAATATTTCGTCAAATATCGGCCGAAGTTCGTCAGGTAGTTTCTGACCAAATTTATTAATATTGATCTTCTTGTTTTTCTCAATTTCCTCAAAAAAAAAACGGCAGATTTTTTCATATGAAGGATATAAAAAATATTCCGGCTTTAAAATACTAAAAAATTTATGATAAATTTCTTTAGGATCTTCGCTTTGAAAAACAATGCTTAAGATATATTTATCAACGGTTAGCTCCCGACTGTCTTCAACTGGTTGACTGTACTTAATTTTATTTAAAGATGATTGTTTCTTTTTCCGTTTTAACTGATAGATTAAATTCTCGACCGTGTTTTCGGATACCTCAAGAATCTTGGCTAATTTTTTTATATAAAAAGTCTGAACGATTGGATTAGAAATTTTTTCAATCATCGGAACTATTTCTTCGCCAATCTTTTTTTTGGCAAAAGCTGATTCCTCCGGATATCCTTTTTGAGCCGTTTCAATTAAAAAATCATAGATTGGTATTGATTTAGTAATTATTTTTTTAAATTTATCTGGGTCTTTCCTGAGAGCCTCGTCGGGATCTTTGGCAAAATCGATTACCACTACTCTTATTTCAAAATCAAATTTTTCCGCCTCATCAATTCCTCGTTTTATTGATTCAATACCGGCCGCATCTGTATCCATCATCAAGGTTATTTTATCGGTATAGCGCTTAAGTAATTTTAATTGTTCATTGGTTAAAGCTGTTCCTTTGATGGCAACAAAATTTGAGAGTCCGTGCTGAAAAGGCATAATCATATCTAGTTCCCCTTCAACGACAAAAACGTTTTTCTGCTTTTTTATTTCTTCAATTGCCAAATTAATTCCAAAAAGGCTTTCCCTTTTATGATAAATCGGTGTTTCTGGAGTATTAATATATTTGGCTTCTTTTTCACTGTCATCTAAAATTCTTCCGGAAAAACCAAGAATATTGTTTCGGCTATCTTTTAAAGGAAACATTAGACGGCCGCGGAACCGGTCATAATAGCTACCTCTTTCACTTCTAACGAGTAAACCGTTTTCCAACATTTCTTCTTCTTCATACTTCTTTTTCTTCAAAAATAATTTCAGGGAATCCCAGGAAGATGGTGAATAACCAAGCTCAAATTTATCAATAATTGGTTGTTTTAGAAGCCTAGTTTTTAAATATTGGCTGGCTTTTTTTCCAAAATCAGTTTTGTTTAGAATATAATGAAAAAACTCGCCAGTTAGTTGATTCATTCCTATATATCTTTCTTTTTTCTGCCAGATTTTATCTTCAAAACTAATTTTATTTAATGTCAGTTTGACTCCAGTTTTTTTGGCCAACTCTTTTAGAGCTTCAATAAAAGTAATGTTTTCCCATTTCATTAAAAATTTGATTACATCTCCACCTTCTCCACAGGCACCAAAACAGTGCCAGATACCGCGCTCCGGAGAAACGACAAAAGAGGGGGTTTTTTCTTGATGAAATGGGCAAACGGCTTTAAAGTTACGCCCAGCTTTTTTTAAAGTAATGAAGTTGCCAATAAATTCAATAATGTCAATTTTTCTTTTTATTTCCTCAATCTGGTTTTCCATTCAATCTATTTTATCATGAAGCTTTTCTATTTGATATTTAATATTTAATATTTTATATTTGAAGTATGATCTATCTTTATTTAGATAAAAACACGATCAAACTGCTTTATTTAAAAAAGACTATTCTTGGCCAACAGGAAACTTTGTATCAGCAAAAAACCTATAGATCTGATTTAATCAATAAAGGAAAAATTATCAATATTGATCTATTGGCATCGGCGATCAAGGAAGTAATTTCCTCATCAAATAAACCCGTCAATGAAAATCAGGTTTATCTTATTCTCCCGCAAGAATTTTTTAGTTTTTTTCGCACCACGGTTCCTTCAGACATTGCCGCCTCAGCTCTTAATTCTTTTATTTCCGATAAGGCTCGTTCAATCTTACCTGTTGATAATACCGATTTGGCCAGCGACTATTTTGTCCAAGAATCGGAGAAGGAAAAAATCGTTACCTATTTTGGGATCAACCAAGAAACTCTCCTTAATTTTAAACAGGCAATGACTTTAATTGACTTTAAAATCAACGCTATTATTCCCGATACCATGGCTTACTTTAAATTGTTTGAAAAAACTCTAAGAAAGGAAAAGAAAGAAATGATTCTTTATGTAGAACTTGCTGATGACGTTTTAAGTGGATATTTGTTTGACTCTTGCGGTTTAATCAATGATAAAAAAATATTAATTAATTACTCTGCCGAAGATAAAATTACCGATGTTCTTAAAACAAAGATCGAAGAAATTACTACCGATAAAAAAAAGGTTAATCGGATTATTATTTCCGGAGAAAAGTCCGATACTATTCGCCAAGATACTTTTACTAAATCAGTCGGTGTCTGGACTAATCCTTTAAAGAGAATTGTTCCAACTTTTTATGAAAGTTATTTAAAAATGTTAATCCCTGAAGATGGAAAAACCTTTCCCATCTTAACCTATGATGTTTGTTTTGGCGCCTTTATATTATCTGAGGAAAATAAAAATTTTTCTCTTTTAAAAAATAATGTTAGTTCAAATAGAAATAGAGTTTCTCTACCAAAAATCAAAATGCCAAAAAAAGAAGTTTGGCTTTTTATTAGTTCCTTTATTGTTTCGTTTTTACTTTTCGTTTTAATCTCTAAATTTAGGATTAATCTAAAAATACCAGATTTTTTGGCTAAAAATAATGTCGTTACTATTACTCCTACCATTGTTCCTCCAACTCCTACTCCAACTCCCAACTTTAAAAAGGAAGATATAAAAATAAAGGTTTTAAACGGTTCTGGAGTCAAAGGAAAAGCCACTGAAATAAAGGAAATTCTTAGGAAAAAAGATTATGTGGAAATCTTAACCGATAACGCCGATAATTTTGATTATAAAATTACCGAAATTCAGGTAAAAAAAGATAAATCGCAGCTGGGTGAGATGATAAAAAATGATTTAAAAGATTATGTAACCTCACTAAAATTCACAGAGCTCGACGATAAAGAAGCCTCTGATCTTGTTTTAATCTTCGGAGCCGACTTTAAATAGAGTTTCTTAAGGTATAATTAACTTCATGGAAATTGACGTAGAACAGCTAAAAACTAAATATCAATCAATTTTAAGCAAGGCCGATCTTCATGGAAAAAAAGAAGAATTAAAAACTCTGGAACAACAAAGCTGTGAACCATCTTTTTGGCAAAAACCAAAAAAGGCCGGTGAGACAATGAAAAAAATTACCGATCTAAAAAAAGAGGTGGAAGACCTGGAGATGATCAAACTACTACTTGA
>Ga0172375_10006736_pt1 | contig 15956 bp, 12 predicted proteins | sample LakKiv1m_FD_114537 | JGI IMG/M metagenome (GOLD analysis project Ga0172375, IMG submission 114537) | Freshwater microbial communities from Kabuno Bay, South-Kivu, Congo - kab_092012_11.1m | ecosystem: Environmental > Aquatic > Freshwater > Lake | place: Democratic Republic of the Congo...
AGGCAGAGGGTCGACAATTATGTTCAGGGTGATTGGTTCACCTGTACAATTTGTCGTGCTTGCCAGTGTCTCCGTAACTGATAAACTGAATGTCCCCAGTGCTGTCCAGTTAATCCTGATAGCACTTGTACCCTGTCCCTCAGTTATTGTCCCGCCTCCTGACAGCACCCAGTTATAGGTTGATCCGGGAGTATTGATAACCCAGTAATCTTCCGTTGTGTTTATACAGGCATGATCAGGATCTGCGGTACTCTGTGCCCAGACTCCTGATGAAGCTGCTGAGAGGACAATCAGCAGGATCGTTCTGAATAATGTGGATTTTGTTTTCATGATTTGATGGATTTTAATTTATGATGCAGAAATAATTCAGTAATGGTAAATGGCGGATGTTACCGGCAGGGGATTTACTGTAATTGTTACAGGATAGCTGTAAACAGTTCCGCACCTCAGTGTCCCTTCATCTGTTGCAGATAATCTGAACCAGGTCGTTGTTACCAGGGGAGGAGGTGAATATGCCAGATTTTGTTCTCCGGCAATATCACTCCAGTTTTCATTATCAGTGCTTATCTGCCATTGGTATGAATAAGGCGGCCCTGATCCGCCTGTGGCAGATGTTGCGGTAAGGGGATAAGGAGTTCCGATATTACAAAATGTCTGATCTGCTGTTACCACTGGGGGTAGTATAGGTGGCAGCACTGTGAGATTCCTGTTCCGGGTAAATGTCGTTACCACACATGTTGAATATTCAGGAGGCTGATTGAGTGTGAAAAAAGTCACAGATACCCTGTACCCTCCTGTTTCAGCAGGTGTCGCATCTGAAATTGTCAGCTGTTGTGTCCTTGTTCCGGAATATGCCCCGCCATCCGAAACAGGATGCCATCCTGTTCCGTCATTGAACGACCACTGGTATCCAGTGACGGATCCAGCTGTCGTGACTTCATAGGATGTGCCTCCGCCGTCGCAGATTGTAAGATTGACTCTTCCCGTCAATCCGGTCACTGAATTGATGTTCAGAAGCGCAGGATCAGAGGTGACCGAACTGCAGTCATCTGTAACAACGACTCTGTATTCAGTGCCATCAATATTAAGTCCGTTAACTCCGATATCATGGACTGTCAGACTGGCAGAAGTTTCACCTGTTATGTCAGAAAAACTACCTCCAGGGGGCCTCGATTGCCATTGATATGTTACATTTCCTGATGAGTAGTCTGTAGCAATATTGAATTCGACTGTGTTTCCATAACAGTCTGTCTGATCGGGTGGCTGAGTTGTGATGGTCAGCGGCTCAGCAGGCTGATCAATAACTATTGCTACTGTACCAGTGCAGGATCCCCCGTTTCCTGTAACAGTCAAATTATATGTTCCCGCAGAAAGCCCGGCAAGGTTCTGACTTGTGGCTGTAAATGAACCCGGACCCGACCATGCAAATGCATACGGTTCCGAACCTCCGGTCACAGTAATGTTTATTGTTCCTGTTGCTCCCCCAAAACAAGCAACATCGTTATGTACCGATGTAATGTTACATACCTGTCCTGACACACTCAAACAACCAAGCACCCAGGATCCAGCAACGAGTTTCACCAGCCGAAGCCATGCGAAGGCTGGCAACAGACATCTTCTTCCCCGCACCCGGTACCCAGTTTCACCAGCCGAAGCTATGCGAAGGCTGGCACCCAGCAACAGCCTGTTTATCAGCAACAATAGATAGTGATCGCAATCACCTTCTGATACATTCCTGAACATTGATAATTTAGCAACGAGACAATACCAAATTAAGAAATAAACAAACCTGACGCAAGTCTGACTGGACGGAAATTTTCAGGTAGAAATAAATTTTATCTTTTGAATAATTGTAATTTTAGTATCAGTTTAAAAAGCCCTCTGAAACCTCAAAATATAATTTGACCATCATGAAAGAATCGGTATCCCGCAGAAAGTTCCTGAAGAGTGCCCTTGGCGCCGGTGTTTTTGTTACAGGCAGACGGATGGATTTTGGAATCATTGAAAGCCATAGTCTCCATGAGGATGTAAAAAACCCGTATGATCCGAAAGGATTGCCAACTGCAGTGTTGGGGAAAACCGGAGTGGTCATTCCACGGATAGCTATCGGTCTTGGAAGCAGGTTCCTGACAATCCCCACGCTTGATGAGGCTCTTGAGATGTGCAATTATGCCCTCGACAACGGCTTATACTACTGGGATACTGCTCACAGTTATGTAAATACAGATACCGGTGTAATCAGTGAAGAGCGTCTCGGCCATATTATAAAGTCAAGGAGAAAGGAGATATTCCTGTCAACAAAGATTGCCTCGCGTGAACCCGACAAGGCAAAGGCTGAAATAGAAGAAAGTCTTAAGCGTCTGCAGACCGACCATGTCGATATGCTTAAGATCCATGCTGTTGAAACGGAGGAGGAAGCTGCCGGTATTTGCAGGAAGGGTGGGGTACTTGATGTATTTTCAAAATGTAAGGAAGAGGGAATAACAAGGTTCATTGGATTTTCGGGTCATGGTAATGCTTTGGCACTAAAAGCTATGATTGATACAGGGAGATTTGACAGTATGCTTTTCGCAATGAATCATTATACAACAGGTCAGGACAGGCAGGGTACTCTTATTCCTGCTGCGAGGGCAAAGGGTATGGGGATTATGCTTATGAAGACTGTCAGACCTAAAGAGACAATCCAGGGAATTAGTCCGGAGGATCTTGTAAAATATGCCCTGTCGCTTGATGGGCCAAGCGGTATTGCAGTTGGTATGGACAGTAAAAAGGTTGTTGATTCAAATCTTAAGATTCTTCGTAATTTTCATCCGATGGATAAGGCTGAGATGCAAAAGTTTGCGACGATTCTCGCCCCATATTTCCATCACGAAAACCTCGAATGGATGAAACCAGACTACAAGGACGGGCTGATGGCATAGTGTAATGTATTTCAAATCTGTTTTGAGGCAGGTCACTTCTTCTCCCCCTCGCTCAATCTCCCCTTCGTTTTTCCCTTTCTCTTAAGTCATTCATCCTCTGTATAAGCCATTCATAAACAAAAAGAATCATTTAATCAAAACCCTGGTAAGCCTTTATTGAAGGATCAAGGAATTTCTTATAATTGTCAGTTGTTAATCAGATTCTAAAAGGTGTTTTTACTCTTAAAGAATGTTTTGTGATCAGGATTTCATGCTGTAAGGAGAGATCAGACGTCTCCTGATAAAGCAAATTTAACAGGCCTGAAGCAATTAAGGACCAAAGAAACTTTCTGACTCCAATCAGAATATATTCCAGAGTAGGAAAGTTGGCTGCCCCTCTTAAACGGGGGGCAGTTTTTTTCTTCCCCCTCGCCCTTGGGAGAGGGGTCAGGGGTGAGGCCGGCAAACGGCAGAGGGAGAGGGGTCAGGGGTGAGGCCGGCCAGCATGGGATTAGCTTCGCTGATCCCCAGGGGGGGTCCCAGCAACGATAAATTGCTTCTTCGCGAGCGGAGCTCGCCTGGATTTTTATTTTACAGCTGTTCTCGCTCATGCGGAGCATGGCTCGTTCATCTGTAAAATAAAAATCCCTTCCGCTCTGGCGGAAGGGAGTAATTTATCGTTGCGGAGAGAGGGGGATTCGAACCCCCGGTACCCTTTTGAGGTACACACGCTTTCCAGGCGTGCCAGTTAAGCCACTCCTGCATCTCTCCAATTCGTGACTTGATCTTTTAAAACGCGGGCAAAAATACAAAAAAATTCGATGGGGAAACTAATTTTCACGAATAAGACAAAGGATAGTTAACATGCATTTGTTTGACTGGAGGCTGTTTTCAGTAACCTGAAGAACCCACCCCTGGCCCCTCCGAGGAGGGGAACCTCTTATTTCAGGGCTCTGTTGACAGCATTTGGTTAACTGCACTGAATATCTGGAATCCAGCAAATTACCCCGCACCCCACACCTCGCACCTTGCCTTGTATCCTGCGCCAGTCCTTCGCTTAGGCTACTGCTTGCAAAGCCTGCATCCAGCACGGTTTTGCCGCACGCCTCACGCCGCACACCTCACGCCACCTAACTAATCTCCCCCGCTATCGATTTCCCCAGACACTTCTCCACCTCCTCCTTCGATCCGCATGTCCCCAGAAGATGCATAAGCTTTGTGACAGATGCTTCCGAAGTAATGTCCTTGCCGCTTACCACACCTGCGGCAAGCAACACCCGGCTCGTCTCATATAATCCCATCTCCACACTCCCGCCATGACACTGGGTGACATTGAAAATAATACCCCCCTTGTCGATGAACGATTTAAGATCATCGATGAACCACCTGTAGGTAGGAGCATTACCCGAGCCAAATGTTTCAATTATGATTGCTTTCAGATCTTTTGTGTTCAAAATCGCCTGTACCAGGTTGCGGCTTATACCGGGAAAAAGTTTAAGTATCGCCACATTTGAGTCAAAAGTTTTGTGAACAATGAGATGCTTGCGCGGATCCGGATATCTGATAAGGGTATAGTTATATTTCAGGTGAAGTCCTACCTCAGCAAGAGGTGGATAATTGGGCGAATTGAATGCATCAAAATGTTCAGCGCTGAATTTGGTTGTCCGGTTACCCCTTGTAAGTTCATTGTCGAAAAAGATACACACTTCCGGAACCAGAGGGAGCCCATTCTCTTTTGCCGAGGCAATCTCTATTGCAGTAAGCAGGTTTTCCCTTCCGTCGGTCCTCAGCAGACCAATAGGCAGTTGCGATCCGGTGAAAATTACTGGTTTAGCCAGGTTCTCAAGCATAAAACTCAATGCTGAGGCTGAATATGCCATGGTATCGGTACCGTGCAGGACAACAAAACCGTCGTGCTTATTATAATTTTCTTCTATGGTTTCGGCCATCTTTATCCAGACATCCGGGTCGATGTTTGATGAATCTTTGACCGGATTGAAAGATACCGACTCGAGATTGAATCCGAACTTGGCAAGCTCCGGAACATGGTATGTAATATGGTTAAAATCGATGGGAATCAGTGATCCTGTCTGAGGATCATGTATCATTCCGATCGTCCCTCCCGTATATATTATCAGTATCGATGTATCCTTTCTGTCTTTCATTTGTTACAGACCAAAAAGCCGGATTGAATTTTTATATGTTACAGCAGCCGTTTCCTCGGGTGTCAATCCTGAAACCTCAGCTACCTTTCTGTTTATGAGACAAAGATATGAACTTTCATTTCTTTTCCCCCTGTGCGGCACCGGAGCTAAATACGGGGAATCAGTCTCCAATATTATGTTTTCAACGCCAAATTCGCTTACAATTTTATCAAGACCCGAATTCTTAAAGGTGACAATACCTCCGATCCCCAGCATGAATCCCATTGAAACGGCTTTTTCAGCATCAGATATTGTTCCCGAAAAAGCATGGAACACCCCTTTTAATACTGTGCCCTTAAAATCCTCAAGAGCTTCAAATATCTCGCGGAACGACTCGCGCGCATGGACAACCACAGGAAGGTTTTTCTCAATCGCGAATCCTACCTGTTTTTTAAATGCAATTGTCTGTTCCTGTAAAAAGGTTTTGTCCCAGTAAAGGTCAATGCCAATCTCACCGACTGCTTTGAATACATGATTCGACGAAATACGAAAAATCTCTTCGAGATGTATTTCATAATCAGCCTTTACTGATGTAGGATGAAGGCCAAACATTGTCATGCAAATACCGGGATATCTTTTCTCCACAGCAAGCATGGAGTCAATTGAATCCTTATCGATATTTGGCATCAGAAGTAATTTGACGCCGCTGCTGACAGCCCTTCCTATAACTTCATCCCTGTCGTTGTCGAACTCGGGAAGATAAATGTGTGTATGTGTATCAATAAGCTCCGTCATACAACACCCTGGGCGATCATGGCATTTGCTACCTTGACAAATCCGCCGATATTCGCACCATCAACATAATTGATATAGCCGTCCTCTTTTTTACCATATGTTACGCAGGTGGCATGAATGTTTTTCATTATCGAGTGAAGCCTTTGGTCTACCTCTTCACGTGACCATGGCAGCCTCATCGAGTTCTGTGTCATTTCCAGTCCCGATGTTGCAACTCCTCCTGCATTGGCAGCTTTTCCCGGACCATATAGTATCTTCGCATTCAGGAATACCCCGGTTGCCTCTGGAGTAGATGGCATATTTGCTCCTTCGGCAACGCATATGCATCCATTTTTAACAAGCAGCTTCGCTTCTTCTTCATTTATTTCATTTTGTGTGGCATTTGGCATTGCAATATCACACTTAATTATCCACGGCCGTTTGTCTTCAAAATATTCGACACCATATTTTTCAGCATATTCTTTGATCCTGCCGCGCTTTATATTCTTGAGGTCCATCACATATTTTAGCTTGTCTGAATCGATACCCTTCGGATCATAAATAAATCCGTTCGAATCTGACATTGTTACTACCTTTCCACCCAATTCAGTCACTTTTTCTGCAGCAAACTGTGCAACATTTCCCGAGCCTGATATGCAAACTGTTTTGCCTTTAAGCGAATCTCCCCGTGTGGCAAGCATCTCCTGTGCAAAATATGTTGCTCCGTATCCTGTTGCTTCCGGCCGTATCAGAGATCCACCCCATTCAATACCTTTTCCGGTGAGCACTCCTGAAAATTCATTTTTAAGCCTTTTGTACTGGCCGAATAAATATCCTATCTCTCTTCCGCCGACACCTATATCGCCTGCTGGAACATCGGTTTCGGGACCAATATGTCTGAAAAGCTCTGTCATAAAGCTCTGACAGAATCGCATCACCTCATTATCCGATTTTCCTTTCGGATCAAAATCCGAACCTCCTTTTCCGCCACCCATGGGAAGAGTGGTAAGGCTGTTTTTGAAAACCTGCTCAAAAGCAAGGAATTTCAGTATCCCCAGATTAACAGTGGGATGGAACCTCAGTCCCCCCTTGTATGGTCCGATAGCGCTGTTCATCTCGATGCGGAAACCCCTGTTTATCTGTATCTCGCCCTTGTCGTCAAGCCATGGTACCCTGAATATTATTGTTCTTTCAGGCTCAGCTATTCTCTCAAGAATCTTTGCATGTTTATATTTCGGATTCTCTTCAATGAAAGGGATCAACGATTCGGCAACTTCCTGAACCGCCTGGTGAAACTCAGTCTCTCCGGGGTTTTTTGCCTTTATCATCGTCATGAACTGCTGTACTCTTGGATCCATAATTGTTTATTAAGGTTAAGATTAAGATTAAGATTAAGGTTAAGAACTATTGAATTATCAAAAATAGGAAAACGCTGAAATTTTCATATTTCAGAATAAGGATTTTTGATTTCGGAATTAATCATGCACTTCTGTACAAATTCCCCGGGCAGCATTTCAATAGCCCCTTGAATTCCATCTGCAGAAGAAGGGCTGAAAGTTTTGCCACCGGTATCTCAAGATCCCTGCAGATGCTGTCAATTGTCAGTTCACCTTCCCTGGAAATAAGTTCATAGATTTTCTGCTCAGGTTCGCTAAGCTCCGAGAACAAAGTTTTCTGAACAGGAGGTTTGGTTTTTTCAGGTTTCCAGTCGAGAAAATATTCGATATCTTCAGCTGATTCAACAAGAGCCGCTTTGTTTGTCTTGATCAGATTGTTGCAGCCCTGCGACCACTGATCCTCAGGACGTCCGGGCACAGCAAAGACATCCCTGTTGTACGAATTTGCCATGTCGGCAGTGATAAGGGCTCCACCCTTAATGCCCGACTCTACAACAAGTGTTGCATCCGATAAACCGGCTATGATCCTGTTCCGTTTAAGAAAATTATTTCGTTCTGGAAGGGCATCCGACATAAAATCAGTAAGCAATCCTCCGTTTTTCAATATTGCCTCGGCAGTTGACCTGTGGACTGAAGGATAGATTGTCTTGAACCCGTGTCCCAGAACACCGATTGTTTGAAGTCCGTTTGAAAGAGCTGCCTTATGTGCTGAAATATCTATTCCATAAGCCAGCCCGCTTATTATTACAAGATCAGGATGACCATCGGCAAGGTCGCTGATGATCTTTTCGCAAATATCTTTTCCTCGCGAAGTTGCATTTCGTGTTCCGACAATGCTAATCATCCTGCAGCTATTAAGATCACAGTTCCCCATAAAATAAAAAATTACGGGTGAATCATCACATTGCTTTAGTCTGTATGGATAATCACTGTCGAGATAGAAGTATGTTTTAATTTTATGTTTTATAACATATTCTACTTCTTTCTCTGCATCTGCAAGATACGATCTCTGGCTTATTGCAGCAGCAAGGCCCGGTCCAATTCCCGGGATTTTTACAAGATTGCGGTATGACTCGCTGAAGATGGCTTCAACGCTTCCAAAATAAGAAACAAGTTTCCGGGCATTGATATCACCGATTCGCGGAATAAGGCTCAGCGCGATCTGGTGCATGAGGGATACATCTGACATGGCACGAGGAGTTGAGACACGTAAATATAAAAAAATCCCCCGTTACGTAAAAGTAAGTTTGTCTAAATATATCGGTCATTTCATTGAAAAAATTATCCCCCCTTCAGGGGGGAAGGGGGGTTGAAATAAATAAAAGAAGGAGAGTATAATCTACTATATTACTCCCATGTCGAGCATTGAATTTGCCACCTTCAGGAAGCCTGCAATATTTGCCCCCTTTACATAATCGACTGATCCGTCGGGACGCTGGCCATGCTTAACACATTGCCCGTGGATATTTATCATTATCTCATGCAGACGGTGATCAACTTCATTACTGTTCCATCTCATCTTCATTGAGTTCTGAGTCATTTCAAGTCCCGAGGTTGCAACACCTCCGGCATTTACTGCCTTTCCGGGTGCAAACAGGATATTATTTTTCTGGAACTCCTCAACAGCTTCAGGAGTGCATCCCATATTTGATATTTCGGCAACCATTTTAACTCCGTTGGCTATAAGCACCCTGGCCTCCTCTCCGTTAAGTTCATTCTGTGTAGCGCAAGGAAGTGCTATGTCGACCTTTACTTCCCATGGTCGTTTCCCTTCATGAAATTCAACGCCTTCGAAAACATAGGAATATGGTTTTACTATATCCTGGTTTGATGCCCTTAGTTCGAGCATGTAGTCTATTTTTTTGCCTGATATTCCCTCGGGATCATATACATAACCATCGGGACCTGATATAGTAACCACTTTAGCGCCAAGCTCGGTGGCTTTCAGAGCTGCACCCCAGGCAACGTTTCCGAATCCGGATATCGAAATTGTCTTTCCGGCCAGGGTCTCATTCCTGGTCTTAAGCATTTCCTGGGCGAAGTATATCCCGCCGAAACCTGTTGCTTCAGGTCTGATCAGAGAGCCACCCCAGTTGCTTCCTTTGCCTGTAAGTACTCCTGTATGGTCGCCTTTCAGTTTTTTATACATTCCATACAGGTAACCTATTTCTCTTCCTCCCACACCTATATCTCCGGCAGGAACATCGGTTTCGGGTCCTATATATTTCCACAGTTCAAGCATGAATGACTGGCAGAAACGCATTACCTCATTATTTGACTTTCCTTTTGGATCAAAATCCGATCCGCCTTTGCCTCCGCCCATGGGAAGGGTGGTAAGGGCATTTTTAAATATCTGTTCAAATCCGAGGAATTTCAGGATCGACAGGTTAACGCTGGGGTGGAAGCGAAGCCCTCCCTTATAGGGCCCTATGGCGTTATTGAACTGAACGCGGTATCCCAGGTTGACCCTTACATTGCCTTCATCATCAATCCATGGCACCTTGAATGCTATAACACGGTCGGGTTCCACAATGCGTTCAATAATATTGGCAGATTCAAACTGGGGATTTTCATTATATACTTCTTCAATCGATTCCAGCACTTCTCTTACTGCCTGTAAATACTCAACCTCTCCGGGATGTTTCTTTTCGAGGTTGTTCATAATTTTATCTACGTTCATAGTATTGGAAATTTTGGTTATAATTTTAAAGCATTTTTTAAAGTTTCAACAAAATTGAGTTCTATTTTATTCATTAAAAATGATTTAACTCATGTTAATTTGATATTAGCCTTTAATGATCGGAGCCGATGAATTAAGTGATTTTATAATTCTGGCTTTGTCGGCCCGTTTGATGGCATTAAGATAAATAGGCGGATATTTGGCAATTCCTTCCCTGAGCCGCTGATATAATGTTATGCTTTCAACAAGACCGAAGAGTTTTTTATCAATCGTAAATCCTGAAAATGTCCTTTTGTTTATTTCAACCGAATTCTTCTTTCCTGTTATTAGTCCTGCCGAATAGTAGCGGAAAATAATTGATTCTCCTTCGTCAGAGAAATAAATATACTGATAATTAAGTATCTCCGGGACAATAATTATTATCAGGAAAATTGCTGATACCAGTATTGTCAATACGGTCTTGTCAATGCCGAGAACGGGGAACCTGATTATCCCTGCAGCATAAACGAGAACGAGATAGGTCAGGAATATTATTATGGCTGCTCTTCGTGTGATCTTAAGATTGATTACAGATTTTGAATTATTCAGTATCATAAGTAAATATTATTAACTTAAATGTAGTGCCTTTATTCTCTTCTTGACTTAAAAAATCCTGTCATAATATCCCTGCATTCCTTTTCCATAATGCCTGCCCTGATCCTGGTTTTAGGGTGAAGAAGGGCTCCCTGTACCGTTGTAAATCCCTTTTTGGGATCTGCTGCTCCATAAACAAGTACCGGAGCCTGGCTCCAGCCAATTGCTCCGGCACACATTGCACATGGTTCCACCGTAACATATACAGTGCAACCGTGAAGATATTTCCCGCCGAGCCATGAAGCGGCAGCAGTAATGGCCTGCATCTCGGCATGTGCGGTAGGATCATTAAGAGTTTCAGTGAGGTTATGAGCACGCGCAATTATTGTATCATTGCACACAATAACGGCGCCAACGGGAACTTCCTGTTTTTCATAAGCTTTGCCTGCTTCCTCAAGAGCAGCCTTCATAAAGTGCTCATCCCTGTCTCCGGTCATCCCTCATCTAATAATTTCTAAATTTAAAAAGAATAAATGAATAAAAACCAAACTCTTGTTAGTGCAAGGTATAAACCCTTTTTTTACTTTTGCTGAAATCAAAAATTAAACGATGTACAGGACAAATACTTGCGGGGAACTGACTATCAGAGATGAAGGCAGAAATGTCATTTTGTGTGGATGGGTACAAAAATCGAGGGATCTTGGGGGTATGACATTTGTTGATCTCCGCGACAGGTATGGTATTACACAACTTGTATTCAATATGGATACGAATAGTGAACTGTGCCTCAGGGCCCGTAAGCTTGGCCGTGAATTCGTGATACAGGCAAAAGGGAAGGTAAGGGAACGCAGCAACAAGAATCCCAAATTGCCTACCGGGGATATCGAAATAGATGTTGAGGAGATTAATATTCTGAATAAAAGCGAGATACCTCCTTTTACAATCGAAGAAGATACTGACGGGGGAGATGAACTGAGAATGAAATACCGTTATCTTGATCTGAGAAGACCTATAGTCAGAAACAACATAATACTCAGGCATAAAGTTGCACAGGAAGTGAGGAAATACATGGATTCCATCAATTTTGTGGAGGTGGAAACACCAGTACTTATCAAATCCACACCGGAAGGTGCACGCGACTTTGTCGTTCCGTCAAGAATGCAGCCCGGAACTTTTTATGCTTTGCCCCAGTCACCCCAGACACTGAAGCAGCTCCTTATGGTTTCCGGCTTTGACAGATATTTTCAGATAGTAAAATGTTTCAGGGATGAAGACCTCAGGGCTGACCGTCAGCCTGAGTTTACCCAGATCGACTGTGAGATGTCATTTGTTGAAAGGGATGATGTCCTCGACACCTTTGAAGGTCTTGCCATGTACCTTTTCAGGCAGATAAAAGGGATCGAATTCAATGAGCCTTTCATAAGAATGCCTTTCAGCGAGGCAATGGAGAATTATGGGAACGACAAGCCTGACCTTCGTTTCGGGATGAAGATAAAGGATATCACAAACCTTGTAAAGGGACATGGCTTTTCAGTTTTTGACGGTTCAGAATATATTGGTGCAATTTGCGCACCAGGGTGTTCGGAATATTCAAGGAAACAGACCGACGAACTTACAGAATTCGTCCGCCGGCCTCAGATCGGAGCCAAAGGTCTTGTCTATCTTAAATATGGTACCGACGGATCCCTTAAATCCTCTGCCGATAAATTCTATTCACAGGATGAACTTAAAAAATGGGTTGAGGCAGCAGGCGCCGACCCTGGTGATCTTCTCCTGATTCTTGCCGGCGACCGCAAAAAGACTCTTGCAGCATTGTCGGAGCTGAGGCTGGAAATGGGAAACAGGCTCGGCTTGCGGCCAAGGGATCTTTATGTTCCTCTGTGGGTGGTCGATTTTCCGCTTCTTGAATGGGATGAAGAAGAAAACAGATATTTTGCCATGCACCACCCATTCACATCCCCTAAGCCTGAAGATATCCCTCTTATGCATACTGATCCCGGAAAGGTAAGGGCAAATGCTTACGACCTTGTGATAAACGGAGTGGAAATAGGAGGGGGCTCAATAAGGATACACGATGCTGAAATACAAAAGCTTATGTTCAAGGTTCTGGGATTCACGGAGGAAGAAGCAGAATATCAGTTCGGATTTCTTCTTAACGCCTTCAAATACGGAGCTCCGCCTCATGGAGGAATTGCCTTCGGTTTCGACAGGTGGTGTGCCATGTTCGGAGGCCAGGACTCGATACGCGATTTTATTGCTTTCCCGAAGAACAATTCAGGCAGGGATGTAATGCTTGATACACCTGCAGAAATATCACGTAAACAGCTTGATGAGCTGAATATTGAATTCAGGACGAAAAAGCAGTGACCGGGTAAACCTACCTGTCTCCGGAATTTACAAGATTGATAACTATCACTCCGTTTGCTCCGCGTGAACCATATATGGAGGCTGAAGAACCTTTAAGCACCTGGATCGATTTCACCTGGTAAGGCAGGATATTATCAATTGAATTTACAGTCACACCGTCGACAACGTAAAGAGGTTCCGTACTGAGTGTTAGAGATGCGGCACCCTGTATCTTTATGCTGTTACCGACAACCTGAACACCCGGGACTTCACCCCTGATCATGTCGTAGATGTTCCTGTATGATGCATACTTTGGATTGTTGCCGTCTATCTTATTGACATTGCTTGTAACATCTCTTCTTTTAACCTTGCCATAGCCTATGTCAACAACATCGTCATCAGGATTGGCTTTTTCAACTACCTGGTCAGGCACTGATCCTTCAAACTGAAAATTTATCCTTGTCCTTCCGTTTATTTCCTCTTCGAGGGCCCCATTTGTCAGTGTCAGTATCCCGATCTTCGAGCTTCCAGGTTTTACCTTTATTTTATAATACCCCTTATCGTTAGTCAGGACATCTGTTTTTTGTCCGTCAACCGTTACAATAGCGTTGGCAACCGACGACTGCGTGCCGTCGACAACATAACCTGATATTGAAACCTTCTTATTTGACTTCTGACCGTATGAATTATAATAAGGTATAATAATCAGTATAGCAGCGAAAACTATAGCAATGCGTGTTTTCATGTTTATATAATTTTATTGCAAGTTATAAGTAGTTGCCTGAAAATACAATTAATAAATGTTAAATGATCTTTTATTTGTCGCTTCCCTTCAGCAGGTTGATCACAATAACTCCGTTTGAACCTCTCATACCATATATTGCAGCGGATGATCCTTTAAGAACCTGGATCGATTTAACCATTTGCGGCTGGATATTGTCTATTGTAGTTACGGGGACTCCGTCAACCACAAACAATGGCTCGTTGCTTGCGTTAATTGATGTTGCTGTCCTTATCCTGATGCTGTTGCCTGAAACCATTACTCCCGGGACCTCATTTTTTATCACATCGTAAATGCTGTTGTAGGAAGCGTATTTAGACTTTGTTCCATCAATTACATCAACGGGCGATGTAAGGGATTTCTTTCTCGCAGTTCTCAGTCCCATATCTACAGTTTCATCCCCCGGTTCAGGTTTTCCGGTGACCTGGACTGGTACCGAACCTTCAAACCGGAAATCGATCTTGTCCCTTCCGTTTATCGTTTCTTCCAGTTTACCGCTGGTTTGGGTAAGTACACCTATTGTTGTGGTTCCCTGGCTTATCTTTACCTTATAAAAGCCTTTGTTGTCGGTGAGATAAGCAGTCTTTTCCCCGTCGGCAGTTATGAATGCATTTGCTACCGGAGCACCGGTTCCATCCTTTACATATCCTGAAACTGTTATCTTTTTCCCTGATTTCTGTCCGTAAGAATGTATAACAGGAACTGAGAGCAGCAGAAGAAAACAAAAAAACATTCTGGTTTTCATTTTATTATGAGTTAATGAAGATCCTTTTACTACAGGTCATTTTTATTTTATCTGCAATTTCCTCATGATTTTTTCTTATACTGCCTTCCCGATAAGCGTGGCCGATGTGCATCTTTCCACTTTGACATTAACATATTCTCCCTTTCTGTGCCCTTCTGCCGGAAAAACGACAACCTTATTCTGGGATGTCCTGCCCGAAAGAAAATCCTGTGACCTTTTAGAATAATCCTCCGTAAGTACCTCAAAAATCCTGCCAACATCAAGTTTTTTCGACCTTGCCGAGAGCTTGTTCTGAAGAGAAATTATCTCATTAAGCCTTCTGGTTTTGATTTCTTCCGGAATATCATCAGGATATTTTCGTGCAGCCTTTGTCCCTGGTCGTTCACTGTACTTGAACATATATGCAAAATCATAACCGACCCACTCCATAAGCGACAGTGTATCGTTATGGTCCTCTTCGGTCTCAGTGCAGAAGCCGGCAATAATGTCGGTTGAGATGGAACAATCGGGGATTATTGTGCGGATTGCACTTATACGATCCATATACCACTCCCTTGTATATTCCCGGTTCATAAGCTTAAGTACCCTGCTGCTTCCGCTCTGGGCCGGAAGATGGATATGCCTGCAGATGTTCGGATACCTTGCGATGGTTTTTAAAAGCTCATCCGATATGTCTTTAGGATGAGAGGTTGAAAACCTGACCCTCAGTGAAGGGTCTATAAGTGCAGTCATCTCAAGGAGAGCCGGGAATCCGATCTGACCGTATTCATTTTTCCAGTTGTACGAATCAACATTCTGTCCGAGAAGTGTCACTTCCCTGTAACCTTTGTTTACAAGTTCCCTGACCTCATTTACTATCGACATGGGATCCCTGCTTCTTTCGGCACCTCTTACATACGGCACCACGCAGTAAGCACACATATTGTTGCATCCCCTCATGATCGAAACAAATGAAGTTACACCATTCCTGTCCATCCTTACAGGATTTATGTCGGCATATGTTTCTTCTCTTGAAAGCAGGACATTAACTGCTTTATGACCGGATTCCGCCTCGTTAACGAGAGCCGGTAGATCCCTGTATGAATCAGGACCTGCTATGAGATCGACAAGATGTTCCTTTTCAAGTATCTGTTCCCTGAGTCGTTCCGCCATACATCCCAGCAACCCGATCATGGCATTGTTCTTTTTTTTAAGATGGCCTATTGCCTTTAGCCTTCCCCATATCCTCTGCTCGGCATTTTCCCTTATCGAACATGTATTTATGAGAATAAGACCGGCTTCTTTGATGTCGCCCGTATGCTCATACCCATGATCCGCCAGTATTGAAGCAACCACTTCGCTGTCGGCAACATTCATCTGGCAGCCGTATGTTTCTATATATACTTTTTTTACCATTGCAATGTAATACTCTATTCCAATTTCATTTTTTGTTCTTCGTTCTTTGTTCTTCGTTCTTCGTTCTTCGCCTTCACGCCGCACGCCTTCACGCCGCACGCCGCACGCCGCACGCCGCACCCCGCACGCTGAATCCCACACACCACACGCTGCACGCCGCACACCGCACGCCCCAGGCCGCACGCCGCAACCCGCACGCCGCCCGACGCCCGCACCCCACC
>Ga0172375_10006737_pt1 | contig 15955 bp, 17 predicted proteins | sample LakKiv1m_FD_114537 | JGI IMG/M metagenome (GOLD analysis project Ga0172375, IMG submission 114537) | Freshwater microbial communities from Kabuno Bay, South-Kivu, Congo - kab_092012_11.1m | ecosystem: Environmental > Aquatic > Freshwater > Lake | place: Democratic Republic of the Congo...
AGCATTTTTTCAATTTTGGTGACTTTGCCGGAAATTGAAGCGTGGACTGAAGCAGAAATAAATTTTGAGCTTTCACCAATTTTTTGGCCTTCAAAAACCTCATCGCCAACTTTAACTAAAGGATCACAGGTCGCCCCTGTATGTTGATGCAGGGGAATAATAATTTTATCCGGCTTGATCGCCTCGATAATCTTGCTATCCTTGGTATTCTTATTATATTTCGGATGAATTCCCTGTTTAAATGTTTTCATAATAAAAGCAAACGGGTTATTTTAGCACTTTTTCAGCACTTTTGCACGCAGCAATTCTTTCTGCTCTACATTAATATTATACCAGCGGCTAAAAATAAAACTTAGACCCAGGCTTATAATGCCGGCTAAAATAGACAGGGGTTCTGAATTAGTCAGCTTATAGACAAGCAAGTATCCAGCAGCCAGAAACAGGATTGGAAAAATAAAAAGCACCAAAGAGCCTTTAACAATTTCCTGCGATGGGATATCAATTTCAACCATATCCCCTACTTTGGCCCCAATCTCATCTATGGCCTCAATGCCAACCAAGCCTTCGTCAGCAGCATGGCATAAGCGGCATTTTTCGCAGGCTTTGTTGCGTTTAAAAGCTACCTCAACAATGTTGCCACGGATAACCTTAGTGATGATCCCCTGTTCCTTCACTATTTACCACATCCTTTGCTCGTAAAGCTGCATTAGCCACAGAAATAACAGCTGACACAGCCAAAATTACTTCCCAGTGCGGATGGCCGGCTACGGCAAGCCAGCCCTCAAGATTATAAACCCAAAAAATAGCAAACGGCGCTGTTTGCCAGAAAGTAATGTCGAACTCCTGAAAATAACCTGCTTCATTAGTTTGCGCTGAAACAGGATGGATAATTAAAAGAGATATTAAAAGTAGACACAGAAGCTTCACCATGTTATTATTTTAGCACAAAGGGGGATTTAAAATGAACAATAAAATGTTAGTTGGCCTGGGGATTGTTTTTGTCTTGTCTGTTGCGGTTTCTTCTCTTATCATGATTAGCTGCGGTTCCGGCGGAGGAGGAGGCAGTTCCACTACTGACTATACTATCCAGGGAACTGTGGCCGGCGTTTCTGTGTCCGGCCTCAAAGCTTCTGCTGCTAATACAGTTACGGATATAGTTGCCATTGGCGCAAACAATGAAAAATATAAGGCGGCTCTGAACTCCGACGGCACTTTTTCAATCGGCATAATTAAAGGCTGGCCTTATGTCTTGGGCTTTTTTAATAAGAGCAGCGGAACCATTACCCTGCTTGGCTATTTACAACAAACAGATGTTGACTGGGATTCTTTACCTGTGATGGATCCCAGCGGAGACAGCACTAATCTTGGCAGTGTGACAATTGAAGCGGCCAGCTTCGAAGCAACACCTTCAATTGACCTTACTTCTTTAATTGCTGACATGAATATGGATTTAACCACTGCCCAATACTACGGCACAATTGATAATCCGCTCGCGGTTTTAACCAACTTAGACTTGGATAATAACGGTGAATTTGATTTTGACGAAGACAAAGCCTATTTATTTCAAACATACATTAATATGGGGCCAGGCATCGGCTATGTTAGCGGAGAAGTAGATAAAATGCTTGCGGGCTATAACGAAACCTATGCTCCCAAGCCTTCCGGTTACCAGTTTAATTTTGCCGCCCAGGGAGACACTAAAACTGCCGGCACGTCTGCCACGCTTACCTGCCCTGAAAATGTCAGCAATCAAGATGGAACAACCAGCTTAACCGCAACCGGTTCAATTGTGGCAGATTCCAGCGGCACAGGCTGGAACTGTTTCTTTTCCGTAGGAAGCTCATCCATTAGCTCTCCCGAAGTCGCGCCAAGCGGCACATACGAAGTCAGCGTTGATTCAACTACTTATACCATTAAAAATTTTAAAGCTTCCGAAGTGGTAAAAGTAAATTCAACCGACGGCATTATTTACCCGGTATTTCACCTGGTAACAAACGAAGCAGGTTATGTTACTACTGTACAATATAAATGGAAAAAGCTGGTCAACGGGGTTATTACCACCGCAGAAGCAGCAGAAATAAAAGCCTCCATAGAAGACACGTCTCTTGATACTACGTTCGTACATACCAGCCCGTTTATATCGTTTTTCAGTGACGCCAATACTTTGATCGGTTCAATTATTAAATTCGAGCGGGACGGAAGCTCGCTTGACGTAAGCTCCTTAAACATAAAAACGTCCGATATACATCACATCCAGGCTTCCGAAAATTTAACTTCAAGGGTTGTATGTAAGTTCGACTTTCAATAAATTTTAAGATATAATTAAAGAGTTATGCTAATAACCGTCTTAAAATCCAAGATTCACCTGGCCACCATTACCTCAACCCAGCTTGAGTATGAAGGCAGTATTGCCATTGGCAAAGAATTAATGGACGCCGCAGGGTTTATTGCCGGGGAAAAAGTGCAGGTTCTGGTTTTTGAAAACGGCAATCGGTTTGAAACTTACGTAATCAAAGGCAAAAAAGGCGAAATCTCATTAAAAGGCCCGGCCGCCCGCATGGGTGAACCAGGCAACAAAGTTATTATCCTCTCTTACGCCCACGCAGAGCCGCAAGAAGCACGACAAATAAAAGCCAGGGTTGTGCATCTAAATAACAAAAATAAAATTAAGGCCTGATAGAAGCTGGATTAATCGTCCAATAATGGCGCAATCGAGCAAAATTAGTTTCTGGATTAGCGGTAATAGCCCAATCCGGCTCTGACGTATCTAATACCTGTTCCACTCCCAGCATCTTAAATAAATTAGTCAACTTATACCACCAATGCGCCACTTTCCCGTGCATATTGGCAACATTCATTTCTTCGGTCATAATCTGTATTTCAATCGGCACCAATGGATGGCCAAAAGCATTATGGCCAACCAGCTTAATCCCTTGCCACTCACTTTTCTGTCCATCAAGCAGTCTTTTGCTTTTTCCTTTTATCGGGGCAAAAATCTCGCCCCTTGTTAATAAAGACTCTATAGAATCAGCGGTGCGCAAATCCTGCTCGCGCGTCAACGCACTCTTATAAACAATTTTTATCCCAAAAATATCCATAAGATTCTCATAAGTATGGCCTTCTTCTCTTTCCTCCACTTTTTCATACGAGCTAAAAGGTGATTTAACCCTGAAATATATATTTAAATTATCAATATTAACACCTTTGCCGGCAAAGTAATCAATAAGCGAATCCACATATAATTCTAAAAATAATTTCGCGGATTTATATGTAATGCCGCCAAAACGTTCTCGGATCTTATCTTCTACCTGTTTATATTTAACCGGGTTGGTCAAGCGCAAATACTGGTCGCGAAAGTCATCCGCCAAAAACACCAAACCAATTCGCTCCGCCAGCGGCGCCAGAATAAAACGCACCTCATCAAAAACACCTCCATTTTTATGCTCAACCTCCCTAAGATGCATTAATTTTTACATAAAAAAGAGCTGCAACACTTCAAATGTATCCGCCCCGCGCACCAATTCACACATTTTGCGGTAAATATATTTCTTGTCAGACCCTAGCTCGGCAAAATCAAACTCAAATTTTTCGTATAAAGCCCTGGCTCTGCCCACAATACCGCAAACCGGATCAGCATAAGCAACTAGCTCCTTAAAAGCTTCATCCTGCGCTGCCTGTTCAAAAAACCGCTTTAACTGCACCACATCAACATGCATAAATAAAGAAGCAATGACGGCAATATGATTAGCTTCAATTGCCACAGCTTTACGTATAAGAAAATCAACTTGTGTCCTTGATAAATCTAAATACTTTATGGCAAATTGAGCGGCCTGGTCAATGGCTTTTGATTGTACTCCGCTGCCTGTCAGGTCTTCGGCTTTAAACTTTCTTAATATCCTATCTTTTCTCTGTTTGTGCAGGGTCTCTTCTAAAACTTTTAATTTTTCATCAGCTGCAACATCCAAAAAAGTAAATTCATCTACTTTTTTGCCAACAATAGGCAGGATGACCTTATGGAACAAAAGCAAGCCAGTATCGCTCTCAAATTTATTTGCAGCGCGCAAGAGCCTTTTTGTGGTAACGGTTTTGCTTAAATCAAAATGCCGCAGTTCCGATAAATTTAAGTTTAAAGCATGTTCCAATATAATTTTAGGTTTGAATATCTTTGCAACCAAAGTCTTAGGTGTAATAAGCGGGGAACCGGCTGCCAGTGCCTGCCATAAGTGCAGCCGCGCTTCATCGGAAAGCTGTTCATTGACCTTTATAATCCCTTTAACCAGCTCTCTCCTGTCCACCCAGCCCAGGCGCGTGCAAAGCCTGGTTGCGACAGGCGATATATTCCTTTGAACCCACGTTGGCCTTGCGCTTTCAACTCTCATGCCTATTTATCGATCAATCTGCCGGGAAATTTCAGCTTGCAAGGGATAAACCCTTGCCCTACATTTCTCTTAGTGCTAGAATACGTTAAACAGGAGGGCTATTTTCATGTCAAAAAAGCTAAAAATCGGGCTCCCAAAAGGCAGTTTGCAGGAATCAACCTTTGAACTGTTTAAAAAAGCCGGCTGGACCATTAAAGCCAACAGCAGATCTTATTACCCGTCAGTAGATGACGATGAAATTGAGATCATGCTTATCCGCGCGCAGGAAATGGCCAGGTATGTTGAAGCAAAAGTTTTGGATTGCGGCTTAACTGGCAGTGACTGGGTAGCTGAATCAGGCTGTAAAGTCAGAAAAGTCGCTGATCTGGTTTATGCCAAACAAGGCTTAAAAAAAGTACGCTGGGTTTTAGCCGCTCCAGAAACATCAAAAATAAAGACAGTAAAAGACTTAAAAGGCAAAAGAATTGCCACCGAACTAGTTAACACCACAAAAAAATACTTAAAAGCCAATAAAGTTAACGCCCAAGTAGATTTTTCCTGGGGCGCCACAGAAGCCAAGCCGCCGGAACTGGCAGACGCGATCGTGGAATTAACTGAAACAGGATCATCCCTGAAAGCCAATAAACTTAAAATAATTGATACAGTGCTTGAATCAAACACAGTGGTGATTGCCAACTCCGAAGCCATAGATGATCTTTGGAAAAAAGAAAAGATCAACAATATTATCTTGCTCTTGCAAGGCGCGCTTCAGGCAGAAAGCAAAGTCGGCTTAAAGATGAACGTGATGAAAGGCCGCTTGCCCGGACTGCTAAAAATCCTGCCTGCCCTGCAAACTCCCACCATTGCCGAGCTGTCCAACCCGGATTGGGTGGATGTGGACACAGTAGTTGACGAAAGGATTGTCAGGGATTTAATCCCAAAGCTGACCAAAGCCGGGGCCAAGGGAATCGTAGAATATCCATTAAATAAAGTTATTTGATCAGGCTGCCAACCAAAGCAACCAGGTCAGAAACGGTTTGGATGTCCTTAAGTTTGTTTTCCGGTATGTCTAAATGATATTTCTTGTCCAAACTGGCAAAAATTTCCACGCCGGAAAGAGAATCCACCCCCAAATCAGCAAATAAATTTGAATTTAAAAATATTTTTTCTTTGGGTATTTTCACTATTCTTGAGATTAATAAGATGACTTCATTGGCAATTTCGCTCTTATTATTTAACTCCATATTTCCAGTTCCTTTTTTAATTGAAATCGTTTTACTTTTTTCAACCTGGTCTTGGGCAATTCATCTTTATGCAGGACAAACCTGGCTATACGCCTAAAATCCGGGGATTTGCGGTTGAGCTCCCTTACATCCATGTCAATTCGTTGTTTGATCGCTTCTTCATCTTCTATTTTAACCTTTTTAAAGAAATCCAGGTCTGGCACAATAATTGCAAAGACTTCTTCACTGCCTTTTCTCAAGCCTTCTTTTACTTTTTGGCCCAAGACACAAGACTCTTTTATGGAAGGAAGTTTATTCAAAGCAGTTTCTACTTCTTCCGGATAGACATTAACCCCAGAAGGAGTAACAATCACATCTTTACAGCGGCCGGTAATAAAAAGATGGCCCTGCTCGTCAATATATCCCACGTCCCCGGTATAAAGCCAGTTATTAATTATCACTTTTGAGGTCAGGTCGTTCCTCTTATAATAGCCTTTCATTACATTGGGCCCAAAAACCAATATTTCACCCATCGCGTCGTTCCCGGCAATTTTTACCTGGACCCCCGGAATCGGCCGGCCAACAGAACCAATCTTATTATCCGACAATGTGCAGGCAGAAATCACAGGAGAAGATTCAGTCATGCCATAACCTTGCAATATGGTAAAGCCCAAGTAATCAAAGCTCCTGACCAGCTCGGGATCAATAGCTGCGCCGCCTGACACAAAAAAGCGGATATTACCCCCAAACTTCTTATGCACCATTTTAAACAGGGTTTTACCAATATTTATCCCCAGGAAATCCCTAACCACTTTGGAAACAAAAAACATGGCATTAAACAAGCCTTGCATTTTCTTTTCTTCCACTTCCCGCATTATGCCGTCAAAAAACAACTGAAAGAGCAGCGGAACTCCCAACATCAAGGTAACATCTGTATCCTGCATGTGCCGCAGGATAACATGGGATTTTAAGCTCTCTGTATAAGTGATTCGGCTGCCTTTAAAAAACGGGGCTAAAAATCCTCCGGTTGTCTCAAAGGTATGGTGCAGCGGCAAGACAGAGAGAAAATTATCCTGCGGGCCAAAGCGGAACAAGTTGGAAGCAGTAACCACATTGGACATGATATTTTTATGGGAAAGCATTACGCCTTTTGCCGTGCCAGTGGTCCCCGAGGTATAAACAATAGCCGCCAAGTCATCCAACTTAATTTCTACGGTTTCCAACTGGCCGTTATCAGGGAATTTAGCATAATCCTCCATAGCCAGCTTATTAGCCTCAAAGCCTGTTCCTTCTATAAACTCAAAATAATTCTGAGAAAGAATAATTGCCTTTGCGCCAGAATCAGCCAGCAAGGCCAGCACTTCTTCTTTTTTTAGCATGGCATCAAGCGGCACAGCCACTGCGCCCATGGAAGTTATGGCTAAATAAGCAATAGGCCATTCTGGCCGGTTTTCTGACAAAATGCCAACACGATCACCTTGGACTATTCCCTTTTTGCGCAAAGCAGACTGAATTTTTTTAGCAAGGGTCCTAACATCAGAAAAGGTATAAACACGATAAGCATCGTTTTCTTTTATTTGGAAGACAACCGAAGTAGAAAACCTGTCAGTAGCCTCTGAAAAAGCAGTTGCAATAGTATTGATTTTCATTAGCTTTACGCTTTGACTTTTAAACTTAAAACTTTTCTCACATGGCCATCATGCGCATATATAATGGCCCAAAAAACAGGCCAACAACTATCATGGAAGCAATAAAGCTGATAATAAAACCTGCTACCAGGATAGCAATTGTATAAAGAACAGCTTTTTCAGCCGGAGTTTCAAGTATGGCCAAGATGCCCAAATACAATAAATATATTCCATAAAAACCCAAGATAGATAAGACGCTCAAGCCTGGAATAATAGAAAAAACACCAACCAGCCAAACCGGGGTCATAGAATACACAACCACTTTTATGGCCAGCTTATAATCATCTTTTGAGGCAAAAGTAGAAGCCAAAATCTTCACCACCCAGGCACCGACAAATAACGTACCAATGCTAATTAAATAACCAAAGATATTAGCAATCAGTGTTTCAAAAAACGGCCCCCGCACCACCCCACCAGGAACCCTGATCCCAATTATGGTAAACCCAATTAAATTGCAAACTGCCGGGATCAAGGCCAGTTTAGCAGCATAATTTAAAATCAAATCTTTTATTTCTATGTCTTCATTTTTTATTTCTTGCCAAGCCACCCGCGGGTTTACAATAATCGCCTTCACTCTTTCAAACAACTTGTTCATGATTAACACCTCCACAAAAAGTGTACCATTTTCCAGCTTGTATTGACAAGTTGATTTTGCTAAAATGCGCTTGAACAGGAGGCAAACATGAAGAAGCTCGTCATTTTCCTCATTAGTCTAAGTTTAATTTCTTCCCAGTCTTTTGCCTTATTTTCTCCCAGGGCCATGGGCATGGGCGGCGCTTTTACTGCTATTGCCGACGACTCCTACGCAGCCTACTGGAACCCGGCAGGACTTGCTCTTAACCCGGGCGTTGAAATGGCTGGCAGTTACCAGTTAAACAACCGCAACACGCAAATTGGCGATAACTACCTTGGCTTAAAAGGCTGTTTTGAAGTAGAAATGGATCCTTTTGCCTGGATACTGGGAGTTGGCGTTGCGTCTATGTTTGCCTACGAAGGCGCGCAATATCTAGGCAACCGCGGTATTGTAAAAAAAGGCTGGGGACGTGAAGGGGAAAAATATTCCAAAGAAGAATCAATGGCTGAAGACGTTAAAAAAGAAGATGTGGAAAACAAACTGCCTGACCAGACAATTTCAAAGACCGAAACAGCCAAGATGGCTGCCAAAGAAGCGGCTAAAGGAACAATTCAAATCAGCCAAGAACTGGCTAAAACAGCTTTAGAATCAGCCACCATCCAGGTTAATAATTATTATGGCGGCTCACGCTGGTATCATCCCAATTATTACCGTCCCAATTACTGGGATAACCGTTATGCGTACAAAGAACCAGATCTAACCCCGGCTGGCAAAGCCCAGTTTGCCGGAGGCATTAGCATTATGGCTGACCAAAATCCTGCTCTTGACCAAAATACAAATTGGTACACCTTCTCTATTGCTTCAGGCTGGTCAGAAATAGCTGCGCTAGGATGCAACTTAAATGTTTATGACCTTCGCATTCCAAGCAGTGGGACTAAAGGGCTTGGTGCTGGATTTGATGTGGGCGCGTTAGTCAGGTTTACGGAAAAACTGACTTTTGGAATAATGGCAAAAGAACTGCTTACCACAGACATTAGCTGGTCAAACGGATCAACTACCCGCTACATGACCAATGTTAATGTGGGTATGAGTATGATGCCTTTTCCAATGGTAAAAATAGCCGCAGACCTGCAAAATATATTTGGGCAAAACAGCCAAACTCCAACCACTCACTACGGCGTAGAATTTAAACCTTTGTATGGGGTAGCCTTGCGGGCTGGATTATATGACAACAATAAAACAGCCGGGGCCAGTATCGGAGTTGACCAGATGATAATTGATTATGCTATTGTCGGCGGTATTTATAATCGAACACAAATGATCGGGCTTAGCTGGAAATTTTAACTAATGTTAGACGCAAAACATATAAGCACTTGGATTGAATTGATCAAGTTAGAGCACGACCAACAAAAAAACTGGGTCAAAACCAACTTTAAGGATTTAATCGGTGTTCTGCAAAAATTAGACAGCAAAGACCTGGAACCGTGGAATATATTGGGTTACACCTGCATTGACAATAATCTCTATACTCACGCAGAAAGAATTTATGATGAATTATTAAAAAAAGCCCAAAAAGAACACGGCGACATTGGCTTATCTGCTTACTTGCGCGGCATAACCCACTTTTTGCAAGGCCGGTTCCAAGACGCTTTAACTGATTTTAAGATTTCCCGCCAGCATGATCTACACATAAAAAAAGTCAACGGCCCTTCATCCCGCGCCCTGGCTTATATGGAAGAAACACTGTTCCCCACCAGGGAAATAATAAAAAGAAACCAGGCTAAATTAATCAAAGCCATTAATTCCCCAAGAAACATTGATCAAGTAATCGGGCCCAATATGTTAAGGACCATTCATAAATGGAATTCATCTTCTCCGCTTTATTCACAAGGCATTTCCCAAGGCGGAGGTTATTTTTTATCTTTGGTAAATGCCCAAGGCAAAACCATTGGCATTGCCATTGACCCGGGTTATGATTTTCTTAATATTTTCCGTGACCTAGGCCTAACCATTGCAGACCTTGACGTTATTATCATGACACACGACCACGACGATCATACCGAAGCAGTGGAAGGCATTCTGTCTCTCCTGGCAAAATACAATGATTATAATGAACAGAGAAAAAGCAAAATCTTGGATGTCTTTGGCTCAGCCGGTACATTGCTTAAATTCCAGGGCCTGCTATCCGCCACTGACCCATACGGCAACAGGGAAATTAATTTTAAGCTTTTGGTACCAGGCTCCAATGTAACGGAAATTGAAGGCCAGTCTTTAAAAGAAAAATATGGTTTTACGCTTACAGTAGTGCCGGCTTTCCATAAAGAAATGTGGACTAACCAAGAATCATCTGTGGGCCTGGTTATCCACACCAATATCCCGAAAAAAAGCAACGGCGGATATTTAAATATCGGCGTAACAGGGGATTCGCGTTATGAACCTGGATTAGGCAAATATTACAAAGACGTACAAGTGATCTTGTTTAACATTGGCTCTGTGGAAAAAGAAGAAGGCAAACTGTTAGGCCAACATCTTGGCATGCTGGGCTGTATTAATTTGCTTAAAGAAGCCAGATTAGGCAAACCATTGCTGGCGATCTTAACTGAATTTGGCGAAGAATTTTCCGGCAAACGGGATATTATCAGCAAAATAATTAAAAATTGGGCCCAGCCCATGGCCGGAGCCAACTCAAAGCAATTTCGGGTTATCCCGGCTGACATGCACTTGGAAATCAGGCTGGAAGATTTAAACATCCGCGAAAGCGACACCAATGTTTTTCTGCCTTATACAATGATACAAGTGGATGAAACCGATGAAGAGGTCTTAAAATACCGTTTTACCGAGTAAGCAAAGACCGCACTATTTGCCGATCGTCAATTGCAATTTTTTTACCCTTAAAATCCTGATATTTCTCATGCCCGCGGCCGGCAATCAGCACAATGTCTTCTTTTTTGGCAAGTTTTAAGGCTTCTTGTATCGCCTTTTTGCGATCAACAATCAGCCGGAAACCTGAGACTGAACGTCTCGGTTTCCTAAATCCTTTTTCAATTTGTTTGGCAATCTTTTTGGGGTCTTCAGAATGCGGATCATCGGTTGTAATAATAGTAAAATCTGCTAATTCCGCGGCAATTTTACCCATAATCGGCCGTTTTTGTTTGTCGCGATCACCAGGACAGCCAAAAACAAGAATGATTTTTGATTGTGGCGACCTAAAGGTCGCCGCTACATTCAACAACTTCTCCAGGGCATCCGGAGTGTGCGCAAAATCAACAACAACAGAAAAGGGCTGACCGCAATCAATCCTTTCCCCTCTGCCCGGAATGTTTTTCAAAGCTTCAATCCCTTTAACAATTACAGATTGGGGCAGGCCTAAACTTAAGCCGCATTGAAAAGCAGCTGCAATATTGTATACATTATATATGCCGATCAAGGGAGTTTTAATGATAAAAGAATTGATCATTACATGCATTTCGTCTTGCTTAATTAAAAACGACGAAATAACCGCATCAAATTCATTGTGTTTGGTGCTGCGCAGCTCATGCTTGGCCTCAACCAAGCCATAGGTCACAACTTCCCCTTTAACCTTTTCCATGATTTTGGGTGTATAAGGGTCGTCAATATTCACAATTGCTATACCTTTGGCAGACAGCATTTTAAACAATTTTAATTTTGCTCTTAAGTAATTAGCCATGTTTTTATGGTAATCCAAATGGTCATGGGTTAAATTAGTAAAAATAGCAATGTCAAACTCGCAGCCATAAACACGGTCCTGCTCCAAAGCATGCGATGACACTTCCATCACACAATGGGTAATGCCCTGCTCTGCCATTTCCGCTAATTGCTTTTGCAGGTCAACTGATTCCGGCGTGGTCAGGGAAGAATTAATCGTGCCAATCAGGCCAACTTTAAAACCGGCTGTTTCTAAAATTGATCTGATCAAATAAGTTGTAGTGGTCTTGCCGTTAGTCCCGGTTACGCCGATTAATTTTAGTTTTTGCGAAGGATTGTGAAACATTTCACAAGCAAGTTTAGCCATTTCTTGTCGCGCGTTTTTAACAACCTTTAATTTAACTTCGGCTGGAACTTTGACCTTTTTCTCCGCAATAATTACTTTAGCTCCATTTTTAATTGCCTGCGAAATAAACTTTGTGCCATCAAGTTTACTCCCAGGAATGGCCACAAAAGTGTCGCCCGGTTTAACTTTACGCGAGTCATAAACTAACATATGCCCTACTCTCCTAACGAATCCTCAATCTTGCCTTTGGTAATCAAGCTTCTTAAACTTTGCAGCCAATGCACGCCATGCTCAAACCCATGATACAACAAATGGCTATAAGGAAAGTCATAAGCCCCGATATTTTTAATGACCGTGCCGTTAAAACCCTTTTTAAACCGGTAAACCCCAAAAAGCGGGTGGCCAGGTTTGGGATTAACGGGAATGCCCCAAAGATCATAAAGCTTAAAGCCTTTTTCCCTGGCCCACTTGATCACGTCCCAGTGAAGCAAATGGTTAGGCATAACATTTCTATATTTTGAAGATGAGGCGCCATACATGTACCAGATCTTTTTGCCAAAACAAAAAACAATAACCGACGCCACCGGCTGATTTTTATAATAAGCAATAAAATTAGTGCCTAGCCCGGCAGTAAACATAATTTCCCTGATTTTCTGGTAATACGAAAGCGGATGGATTAAAAACTTATCCCTTAGAGCGGTTTCCTGATAAAGCTGGTTAAAAATATTAATGCCTTTGGGACTGGGGTCTTCTTTTATAATTACTCCTTTTTTTTCAGACAAACGGATGTTATAACGGGTTTTTTCTTCAAACCCCATTAAAAAAGCATCCGGCTCTTTATCCAGGTCAAGTATAATTGTCGCCCGAGGCTGGACTTGTTTATGCGCTTTTTCAAAACCAATGATTTTTAAAGTAGCTAAAACATCTTTGTCGTTTTCGTCTAAATCCGGGTCTATTTTAAGAGATACAGCATGATATTTGTCTGCCAGTTTTTCTATTTCTTCTAAAAGAAACTCAAGCGCCTCACGATTTTTATAGTCAACCACTGGCCCGCGCGGACAGTACAAAATCGAATGTTTGATGTAAGGTATTTCTCTTTTTAAGATCGAGGCGCCGGCAACAATCTTGTTTTGCCCGTCATGGATAGCCAGCCGAATCGGCTGCCAGCCAAAACAGGATTTTAATTCGCCCCATTCAAAGGATTGCAGCACCGGGCATTTAGGGGAATTAGCCACAAAGTCGTTCCAGAGGTCTTTTTCAGCGTATGTAATGAGTCGTGATTTCATAAGGATTTTAAATATCTGCGGATATCATCGTGATTGCCGACAATTAGAAAAGATGCCACATCCCTGGAAATAGAAAAAAGTATTCTGTCTTTTAAAGAAGACCTTATTTCCCACAAGTTTTTTCTTAACTGTTTTAAGCCTAATCCCTGAGGATTCAGGCCGGTCTCATATAAATCCATTAAATAGCTGACTGCTTCTTTTGCAGCTTGTTTTTTTTGAGGCTCTAATTTCTTGAAATATCTTAAAAAGGAGGGAGTAGAATAAAATTTCATTTTTTAGAAAGTTTCTCTAAGTGCTTAATAAAAGCTTCCCCTGTTTTAAATGTCTTTCCTTTTTTTTCTTTGGCCAGTTTTTCAAGTTTATCAAGTTCTTCCTCGGTAAACTCTTCTTCTTCCGCGCCTTTTGGCGTAACAATAATACGATATCCATCATCAACAACTTCTACATAGCTGCCGGAATGAATACCCACATGTTTTGCCACCTGTTCCGGAATTGGCACGAAAAAATTGCTGTTTTTTTCAATAATTTTTTTCACCATAATCTCTATTTCCTCCTGTTATTTTGAAAATAATTATATCATAACGCCCAAAAAAAGCCCAGCTTTAGCTTTTGATCCTTTCGGCCTACTCACCAAAGCCAGGCAGTTTTTAATTCGTCATCCGAAGCTCGTAGAGCATAGGATGAACAGGAACAAGCCCTGGACTTAATTTTGCACGCTCCGCAGCTCCTTAAAGATGCGGATTCCAGCATATATGTCCTGGCAAGGCGGAAGCCAATATTATTGTTCCGGTTCTCAGGATAATTCTCGTTGCGATACTGTGCCTGCAAGTTGTCGGGATTGTTGTTGTTCCAAGAACCACCACGAAGAACTTTACGGGCTTATCCCTTTTAAATCGAATTCAGATAACACCTTCTTTCTAATGTTATAAGAGTCAGCATGAATAGCGTAGCCAAGCCAGCTTTGAATCGAACAGACAAGCTTTTGTCTATTGCAGAATCCCTTTTGAATAAGCCAAAAATATCTCCTTAGCCGTTTTCTAAGCCTTTTAAGGTTTTGAGTCAGCACCAGCCGGTGAGTTGGATAAATTTTATATCCTAGAAATTTTACCCCTTTTTCAATTTCGTAAATTTGAGACTTCTTAGAATGCAAACACAAGCTCAACAATCCTAAATGTTGGTCGATTTTAGCCCGTATTAACCTTAATTCATTTCTGTTGTTGCCGAAGAATATCAGATCATCCATATAGCGAAGATAATATCGGCAACGCAATTTTTCTTTAATATAATAATCAAGGCCATTTAGATAGAGATTGGCAAATATCTGGCTGGTTAAGTTCCCAATTGGAATGCCCGGATTTTGAGTGGATTCAATTATTGTTCTGATCATCCATAAAACATCCGGATCTTTTATTTTTCTCTGAATTATTTTTAGAAGAATTTCATGGTCAATGGAAGCAAAATAGTCTTTAATATCACACTTTAAAACGTATTTATTCCTGCGGCTGTATTCTGTAAATCGACTTACCGCTTTATGGCTCCCTTTACCTTTTCTGCAAGCATAATTATCATAAATAAACGCCTGATCAAAGATGGGCTCAATAACATTGCACAATGCATGCTGGATAACCCTGTCCTCATATGGTAGAGCACTTATGAAGCGTCTCTTGGGATCGTAAACGTAGAAGTTTTTGTATTGCCCTATCTGATAATCTTTACGCTGAAGCTGACCTTGAATCCTGAACAGGTTTTCTTCTAAATTGAGATTGAATTCAGAGGTGCTGTGCTTAAATCTTTTCCCTCTTTGCGCTTTTTTTGAGGCTAAGAGGAGGTTTTCAAAGGAACAGACTTCCTGGAATAAATAACCATAACGTTTCACTAATTTAACTTAATCCAGCCGCCGACTGATTTGCCAATTTCGTTTATTTGTTCGCTTAAATATTCATAGCGGGGCAAATTGATAAGTTTTAGATCGTAAGAAAGCCTGACCATGTGGCGCAGGATTTCCAAATCAATATTAGCCTTCTTTAGCAGCTCTAAGCGAGGTTTTGTATAGGTTGCCTTTATCAGGAGTTCGAGAATATCAAGAACTTTATTTTCAATCCTGCTACCCAGCGTATATCTTTTATCTTTTGGAAACTTAGAAACCGTTGGCAAAAGCCATTTCAGCAGTTCATAGGTGTTTGAAATCGAGTTTGTCCCTTGAAACATATATAAAACCGCCCCTCTCTCCCCCAAGAGGTAAAGATTTAAAGAAAACAAGATGTAATTATTTTATAGTCCTGGCAAGGCGGAAGCCAATCCTATCGTCCCGGTCCTCAGGATAATACTCGTAGCGAGCCTGTGCCCGCAAGCGGCCGGGACTGTGGCTGCCCCAAGAACCACCACGAAGAACCCTTTCTTTTGTCCGCTCCCAGACATTTCCTATAAGATCATACAATCCTTCACCGCTTACTCCAGCGGGTTTTAATTTTACCGGCCGGGTCCCGTTAATTCCATCGGGATCCCAATATACTGCCTTATCATGGTCAAGGTCATTACCCCATGGCCGCAATCTTCCGTCAGTTCCTGCTGCTGCTCTTTCCCATTGCCGCTCTGTCATTACAGTCGCGCCAACAAGTTCGGCAATGGCCGCTTCTTCATAACCATCAGTAGTTACTAATGGACAGTTGTCTTGTTCTGCTTCTGGCACATCTTTGGCAATGGCGCCATATGAGTTTCGTAATACTTGCTCAACTGAATAGTTAGGCTGACTAAAAATTGCTCTGACTCTATCCTCTTTTAATTCCAACAACTTTTTCAGCATGCCAATGGTAA
>Ga0172375_10006738_pt1 | contig 15955 bp, 15 predicted proteins | sample LakKiv1m_FD_114537 | JGI IMG/M metagenome (GOLD analysis project Ga0172375, IMG submission 114537) | Freshwater microbial communities from Kabuno Bay, South-Kivu, Congo - kab_092012_11.1m | ecosystem: Environmental > Aquatic > Freshwater > Lake | place: Democratic Republic of the Congo...
ATCCACGAGCAGCCCGACTCGATCGCCAATACGGTTCGCGGTCGGCTTCTGCCCGACGAAGGCGCCGCCAAACTCAGCGGCATGCAGATGGACGCTTATACCATGGCCCGGATCGAGCGCGTCACGATCGCCGCCTGCGGCACCTCGTACTACGCCGGCATGGTCGGCAAGTACCTATTCGAGGACTTCGCCAACATGCCGGCCGACGTCCAGCAGGCCGCGGAATTCCGTTACCGTAATCCGATCATCGAACCCGGAACCTGCCTGCTCGCCATCAGCCAGTCCGGTGAGACTGCCGACACGCTGGCCGCCGTGCGCGAAGCGCTCATGAAAGGCGCCATCGTCATGGGCATATGCAACGTGGTCGGCTCCACCATCGCACGCGAAGCCGGGCGCGGTGTCTACCTCCACGCCGGGCCCGAGATCGGCGTGGCCTCGACCAAGGCCTTCACGAGCCAGGTCGCCGTGCTCGCCATGATGGCTATCGCGTTCGGACGGACCCGGCGGCTCTCCGCCAATCTGGGACGTAATATGGTCGCCGAACTGGCGCGCCTGCCCGAGATTGCGGCGCAAGCTATCGCGGCGGAACCGCACATCAAGACGATCGCCGAAAAATACGCCAAGGCCGCGGACTTCTTCTTCATCGGACGCGGCTACATGTATCCCGCCGCACTCGAGGGCGCGCTGAAATTGAAGGAGATTTCCTATATCCACGCGGAAGGCTATCACGCCGCCGAACTCAAGCACGGTCCCATCGCCCTGCTCGAGGAAAGTGTGCCGGTCGTGGCGGCAGCGCCGGACATCCCCGGCAAGGGGAAGACCATCGGCAACATGCAGGAATGCCGCGCTCGGAAATCGCCCGTAATCGCCATCGCCACCGAGGGCGATATGGAAATTGTGGCGCACTGCAACGACGTCATTCGCGTTCCCCGATGTGCGGAATTCCTGACCCCTGTTCCGGTGGTCATCGCCGAGCAGTTGTTCGCGTACCATGTGGCCAAGTTCCGCGGGTGTCCCATCGACCAGCCACGCAATCTTGCCAAGTCGGTAACCGTGGAATGAGGACGTCGACCCCCACAATTGTACAGGAATTGACGCGACGCGGCGTCGTGATCCGGCAGCCTGCGTCCGTGGACGTGGATTCCTCCATCCGGGCTGACCGCATCGCCCCCGGCGTTATTCTGCACGCGGGTTGCCGTCTCAAAGGCAAGGAGACTTCCATCGGGCCGGGCTGTGTGTTGGGCGAAGAAGGGCCGGTTACGATCGACAACTGCCAACTGGGCAGCGACGTGGCCCTCAAGGGCGGATTCTTCTCCGGCTCCGTGTTTCTTTCCGGGGCGTCGTGTGGCTCCTGCGCGCATGTTCGCCCGGCCACCCTCTTCGAAGAACAGGCTTCCTGCGCCCATTCCGTGGGGCTGAAGCAGACGCTGCTGATGCCCTACGTCACCTTGGGGAGCTTGATCAACTTCTGCGACGTCCTGATGGCCGGCGGCATGGATCGGAAACACCATAGCGAGGTCGGCTCCTCGTACATCCACTTCAACTTCACAGCTCACGGCGACAAGGCAACCGCCTCGCTCGTGGGCGACGTGCCGCGCGGCGTTATGCTGGACCAGCCGCCGATCTTCCTCGGCGGTCAGGGTGGCTTGGTCGGTCCGACGCGGCTGGAGTACGGCACGATCATCGCGGCCGGGACCATCTGCCGCCGGGATGTCACCAAACCCGGTCGCCTGGTGTTCGGCGAGACCGGACGGACCGTTCGCGAGTATCCCTACGAGGGAGGCGCCTATGGAGACGTCAGCCGGATTCTGGCCAACAATCTCGCCTACCTCGGCAACCTCCATGCCCTGTTGCAGTGGTACACGGATGTTCGCCCGCTTTTCCTGCAGGGTAGTACGTTCGATGCGGCCTGCTGCCGGGGGGCCCAATCGGCCCTTCGCCGGATGATCGGCGAACGCGTGTCCCGGATAACGGACCTTTCCGAACGCATGGCGAAGTCCATCGCCTTGGCCGAGAAACGGTCATCCAAGGCCGCCGCTGAAGGGCCCTATGCACTCCAGAAGAACCTCCATCAACGCTGGCCGAAGGTGGCCGACAAGTTCGAGTCGACGCCGGCAGGGGCAATGCGGCTTAAGGATCGCGACGCCCTACTGGCGGCCTTCGACAAGCGCACGAAAGGAGCACCCTATCCGGAAGCGATAAAGGCGCTCTCGGCATCGGCCAAGACAAGCGGCACAGCGTGGCTTCAATCCATAGTGGATTCGGTTGTGAAGCTGTGGTAATTTTCTGGCCGTTTTAGGGGATTACCTCAGGAGCCAATTCATGGGCACACTTTTTGGAACCGACGGGGTTCGCGGCGTTGCCAACATCCCGCCAATGACGGCCGAGATGGCGTTAGCCATTGGCCGCGCCACGGCGCACGTCTGCAAACACGGCCCCCACAAGCGACACCGCATCGTGATCGGCAAGGACACCCGCCTGAGCGGGTACATGCTGGAAAACGCGCTGACCGCCGGCATCTGTTCCATGGGCGTCGACGTACTCCTCCTGGGGCCCCTGCCCACCCCCGGTATTGCCTTCACCACCCGCAGCATGCGCGCCGATGCCGGCATCGTCATCTCGGCATCGCACAACCCCTACCAGGACAACGGAATCAAGATCTTCTCCTGCGACGGGTTTAAGCTCTCCGACAAACTGGAATCGGAGATCGAAATGCTGGTCTCCACCGATCACATCAACGACATCCGCCCCACGGCCGATCAAGTCGGTAAGGCCCAGCGCATTGACGATGCCATCGGCCGCTATATCGTATTCTGCAAGAACACGTTCCCCGAAGACCTGACCCTCGACGGACTTCGTATTGTCCTGGACTGCGCCAACGGCGCCACGTACAAGGTGGCCCCCATCATTTTCTCGGAGCTCGGGGGCGACGTGACGGCCATTCACGACAAGCCGGACGGCAAGAATATCAACCAGGCCTGCGGGTCCCAGTTCACCGATGATCTCAAGGCCAAGGTGTGCGAAACACGGGCCAACGTGGGCTTGGCGTTCGACGGAGACGGCGACCGCCTGATCGCCGTCGACGAGAACGGCGACGAGTTGACGGGCGACCACGTCCTGGCCATCTGCGCCAAGTTCATGAAGGCGCGAGGCCTCCTCAAGAACGATCTCATCATCGTAACGCCCATGAGCAACCTGGGGCTGCGCCTCGCGTTGGACGGGATGAAGATCCGCCACGAGGACGCGGATGTCGGCGACCGAAACGTTCTGGAACTCATGCAGAAGCGCGGCGCCGTCCTGGGCGGCGAACAATCCGGGCACGTCATCTTTCTGGATCATCATACCACGGGTGACGGCATTCTCACCGCGCTCCAGCTCCTGGCCGTGATGCAGGAATCGGGCAAGAAGCTATCCGAACTGGCGCGGATCGTCACCATCGCTCCCCAAAAGATGATCAATGTCCCTGTCACCAGGAAGCCCCCGCTCGAGACCCTCCCGGTCCTGCAGAAGGCCATCGCGCAGGCAGAAGTTCAACTGGGAAAGAAGGGCCGCATTCTGGTCCGATATTCCGGCACGCAAGGCTTCTGCCGGGTCATGGTCGAGGGGCCCACCGAAGCGATCACCCGCGAGCTTGCCCAGTCGCTTGCCGACCTGGTCAAGCGAGAGATCGCCTAGCCTTTCCAAAAGCAAAACGCCGCCCGTACTCATGAAGCCCGGACGGCGTTTGATTTACGATGCTGTTCGCTCAACCTATTCCATCGTAACGTTCGTACCCGGCTTGGGGTTCTTCTCGCCCTCAACCCAATCACAATAGGAAACCTTCTCGCTAACCTTGGATATCTTGATCTTGCCAATGACCTTGCCTTCTTCCGCCTCAAGCACTTCCCCCGTGCCCGGATCGGTCATGACTTCGCCTTCTTCGCGCATGACCAGATCCTTGCCCACCTCGAGCCCGAACGTGCTGCCACGGTTGATGATGATCTTGCCATCCGACACCTTCACGACACAGGCATCAAACGGGATCTTCTCCATGGCCAGCGCGAAGAACTTGGCCGCCTGATTCATGCAGTCCTGCGCCGCCTCGCCCAACGGGGTCTTCTGGAACCCGCCGAGATTGGCGCCGACACCGTGGAAATTGAGTCCGACACTCCCACTGATACGTCCAGCCTTGCCGACGATGGTCTTCTTCTGGACCACTTCACTTGTCGTCGTATCAACGAGCTTGGCAATGATGGTGATCTGGGCCTTGGACTTTCCGCCGCCGAGGCTCACGCCTCCGATGGAAATCCCGCCGTTACCGCCCGACTGCCCTTCTTCAACGACGGTGACGGCGCCCGTGGCCAGATAGCGGGCCGGCCGGATCATTCCGGTCTGCGCCACTTTCTTAGCTTTTGCCGTACGACCGCTGGTCGCCAGATCCTGCTCCGCAATGACTTCCTTCAGCTTCTCGCGTTCGACCATGACGAACCGCCCCGTGTCGAACAAGGCCGACTCCAGCATGATGGACAGGTTGTTCCCAATTTCCCACTGGCCATGCCAGCCGGCCTGGTTGTCGAAGTCTTTGCAGCCGATGGCGTGCTTGACGCCCTTGTACTCGGGCAGGCCCATCTTGGCATCGCCGTCCGAAGTCTCGGTCTTTGTCCATTGATCGATCATCGCGCACCCGCTGACGACAATCAGGACGTAGGCCATCACCGACACGCCGAGCAATCGATTGACTCTCTTCATCATGCGCCCCTCCCTTTCTTTGACTGTTGCGACTACACCTTCTTGAATAACAGGCACGCATTGTGCCCGCCGAAACCGAACGAATTATTCAGGCAGGCCCGAATGGGCGCCTGTCGCGCCGTATTGGGGACGTAGTCCAGATCGCAGTCCGGGTCCGGCGTCTCGTAGTTGATGGTCGGCGGCACCACACCATCGCGCAGCGCCAACGCACAGACCACGCTTTCTACAGCCCCGGCCGCGCCGAGCATGTGCCCGGTCATCGACTTGGTGGAACTGACCATCACCTTCTTCGCGTGATCGCCCAGCGTGCTCTTGATGGCCCGTGTCTCAATCTTGTCGTTGAGCTCGGTGCTGGTACCGTGCGCATTGATATAGTCCACGTCATCCGCCGCCACGCCCGCATCGCAAAGCGCCGCGTTCATGGCCCGCGTCGCGCCTTCACCACTGTCCGCGGGCGCGGTCATATGGTACGCGTCACAGCTCATTCCGAAGCCGGCCACTTCCGCGTAGATCTTGGCCCCGCGTTTCCTGGCGTGCTCCAGTTCCTCGACCACGAGGATGCCGGCGCCATCGGCCATCACGAAACCGTCACGGTGCTTGTCGAAAGGCCGGCTGGCCTTCTCCGGATCGTTGTTGTGGCTCGTGGTGAGCGCACGCAGCGCGCAGAACCCCGCAACGCCGAGCTTGCACACGCAACCTTCGGCCCCCCCGGTCACCATCACGTCAGCGTCGCCTCGCTGGATAAGCCGAAGCGCATCGCCGATCGCGTGAGTACCCGAGGCGCAAGCCGAGACGACACAATAGTTCGGCCCCTTCAGGTTATGCTCGATGGCAATCAGGCCCCCCGCCATGTTAACGATCATCTGGGGAATCATGAACGGGGAGCAACGAGATGGACCTCTTTCCATGAGAACCGCGTGCTGGACCTCCAGGGTCTGCAGGCCACCGACGCCGGAACCGACGATCGCACCCATGCGTTCCGGCGGCTCCGTCTGGGTATCGAGCCCCGAATCCACAATGGCCATTTTGGCCGCCGCCATCGCGAATACGCTGAACTCATCCATCCGCCGTTGTTCTTTCTTGGGGATGAACTTGTTCGCGTCGAAATCCACTACCTCGCCGGCAATCTGGGCCTCATAGGCCGAAACGTCAAACTTCGTGATCCGCCGAATGCCGGATTTGCCGGCCTTGATGCGGTCCCAGAACACATTGACATCCGACCCCAGCGAAGAAACCAACCCCATACCCGTGATAACGGCTCTTCTCATGTCCTTGTCCTGACTGATACGACTCTTGTCTTGAAAAAAACGATCCGAGGAGGTCCTGCGGACCCTCCTCGGCTCACGTTCACCTGCCATCCCTATTTGGCTTTGTCGAACCCCTTCTCTTTCAGATAGGAGACAACCTTGCCTACCGTGGTCAGTTTCTCCGCATCTTCGTCAGGAATCTGAGCCCCGAATTCCTCTTCAAAGGCCATGACAAGCTCGACCTGGTCCAGCGAATCAGCGCCCAAGTCCTCTATGAAAGAAGCTTCCGGCGTGACCTGTTCCGCGTTGACCCCCAACTGATCGATGATGATTTCTTTGACTTTCTCTTCAAGTGCCATTGTTTTCATCTCCTTTCTTACATCACCATTCCGCCACTAACCGTCACTACTTGTCCTGTAACGTATGACGACGCGTCACTGGCAAGGAACAAAACCACCTTCGCTATGTCTGCCGGTTGCCCGAACCGCTTCAGCGGTATCTGCTCCAGCATCTTGTTCCGCACGTCCTCAGACAGTACCTCTGTCATCTTGGACTCGATGAACCCCGGCGCCACAGCATTCACACGAATGTTTCTCGAGGCCAGTTCTTTGGCCGTCGATTTCGTGAGGGCTATTACACCAGCTTTTGAAGCCGCATAATTACACTGGCCTGCATTTCCGATCAAGCCAATAACAGAGGCAATATTGACAATCGCGCCGCCGTCCTGTTTCTTCTGGCGAATCGACGTCATCATGGCCTTGACGCCGGCGCGGCTGAACAGGAACGTTCCGCGGAGATTCACCGAGATCACCGCGTCCCAAGCCTCGTCGCTCATGCGGACCAGGAGCGTGTCCTTGGTAATGCCTGCGTTGTTCACGAGGACATCGAGTCTCCCGAGCGTCTTTACCGTCTCCGCCACCATCGCGTCCACGCCGGCCGCGTCCGCCACGTTCACTCCGGCGCAGAAGACCTTCCGCCCCATGCCCTTGATGGCCTCGGCCGTCTCGTTTAGCCATTCGACCTTGAGATCGCCCAGCGCCAGATCCGCTCCCTGCCGAGCCAGTTCCTCGGCAATGGACCGTCCGATGCCGCGAGCCGATCCCGTCACCAGAGCCACTTTCCCGTCCAGAACTCCCATGGTTTCCTCTTTCTAGCCGCCGTTCCGCCGCCAAGGCCGTTAAGACCGGATAGTCTCAATCGCCTTCTTCAGCGAGGCAACGCCCTGAATGTTGCTGAGCACCGCATCCTTGTCAATGCGCTTTATCAGGCCCGACAGGACTTTCCCGGGACCGCATTCCACGTAAGACGTCACTCCGTTCTTCTTGAACCACTCCACGCTTGAGAGCCATTGGACCGACGACGTCACCTGGCTCACCATCGTCTTCCGGATCTCATCCGGCCCGCCGTGCGGCCGGCCCGTTAGATTAGCGATGACCGGCACCCCGGGTTTCTGGAAAGTGACGCCGGCAAGAAAGGCCTCGAGCTTCTTCGCCGCGGATAGCATGAGCGAGGAATGAAAAGCCCCGGCCACATTCAGGATCACGGTACGGCTGGCTCCGGCCGCCTTGGCCAGTTTCTCCGCCTCCACGATCTTGGCCCGCTCGCCCGACAACACCGTCTGTTCAGCCGAATTCAAGTTCGCCATTTCGACGCCGGCAGACGCGCAGACTTCCTTCAGTTTGTCGGCCGCCAGCCCGATCACGCTGACCATGCCCCCCGGCCGCTCTTCGCATGCCTCCTGCATGAAACGTCCTCTCGCCTGCAAGACCCGAAGCGTATCCGCAAAACTCAGCGCCCCGGCCACGTGCAGCGCGGACCACTCTCCCAAACTCAGGCCAGCCGCACCCGCGAAGTCAACCCCGCCCATTTCCTTCTTAAGGGCCTGGTAGCACGCGACGCTGTTCACGAAGATGGCCGGCTGACAGTTGCTGGACTTTGTGAGATCTTCGATGGGACCCTCGAAACACAGCGTCGATAGCTTATAGCCCAACACCTGATCGGCCTGCTCGAAAAGGGCGCGACATTCGGGATACGCATCCGCCAGGTCCTTCCCCATGCCCACGGCCTGGGCTCCCTGGCCCGCAAACACAATGGCTCTCGATCGCATATCAATACCCCCATTCCATCACGCCGGCACCCCACGTAAACCCGCCGCCAAACGCCACAAAGAGCACCAGATCGCCTTTCTTCAAACGTCCCTCACGAACGGCTTCATCCAGAGCCACCGGAATCGAAGCGCCGGATATGTTCCCAACCCGCGAAAGGTTCACACACACCTTTTCCGGCGGCGCCTCCAGCCGGTCGGCTATCGCCTGAACGATCCGCATATTGGCCTGGTGCGGGATGATCAACTTCACGTCGGCCATGGTCAACCCGGTCTGTGCCAGCACCTTGGTGCAGGCCTCGGACATGCAGCGCACCGCGTGTTTGAAGACCTCCTTCCCTTCCATCTTGATGAAATGAAGTCGATCTTCCAAGGTCTTCGCCGAGCAAGGCAGGCGGCTGCCGCCTGCCGGAATTTTGAGCAGTTCCGTCAGCGCCCCATCCGACCCCATCACCGTGCCCATGACGCCCCTCGTATTCTCCCGGGCCTGCAGGACCACGGCGCCCGCGCCGTCGCCGAACAGCACACAGGTGGTCCGATCTTTCCAGTCCGTAACCATGCTCAACTTCTCGGCGCCGATGATCAGGGCCGTCTTGACGTCGCCGTCACTCACAAATCGCCGGCCGACATCCAATCCGTAAACAAAGCCCGAACACGCGGCCTCGACATCGAAGCAAAACGCCTTCTTGGCGCCGATCCGATGCTGCACCAGGCAGGCGGTATTCGGAAAGACCATGTCAGGCGTGATCGTACCCACCAGGATCAGGTCGACGTCTGTCGGGGCCACGCCCGCAGCCTCCAGTGCCCGCTGGGCGGCAATCGCGGCCATGTCCGATGTCGTTTCGTCATCGCGCGCGATATGGCGTTCGCTGATGCCCGTCCGCGTGTGAATCCACTCGTGCGTGGTATCCACGATCTTCTCCAAGTCCTTGTTTGTCAACACCCGCTCCGGAAGATACGCTCCCGTTCCGGTTATCGATACCGCCAGGCCGTGGCCCTTCGTATTGGTCATGGTGTCCCGTTGCTTCCCCTTATTTCCGACACAATCGTCTCGTTCAGGTGGTGGTGGCCGGATTCACATGCCACCCGAATGGCGTGAAAAATCGCACGATGCGAGGATGCCCCGTGCGTGATAATGCAGATGCCCTTGACCCCGAGAAGCGGAGCTCCGCCGTACAGCTCAGGATCCATTCTCCGTTTCATAACCCCCAGCGCGCCCTTCAACAGGCATGCGCCCAGGAGGCGCACGGGGTTCTTCTGGAACTCCTCCTTCATCCAGTGCCCGATGGCATGGGCCGCGCTTTCGCTGGTCTTCAACACAATGTTCCCCACAAAACCGTCGCAGACCACGACGTCAGTCTTCCCCTTGAAAAGATCATGACCTTCCACGTTTCCGCGAAAATTCAGCTGCGAATTGGTCAGCAGCCCAAAGGTTTCCTTCGTCGTCTCGTTCCCCTTCGTGTCTTCGCCCCCAATGCTCATCAGGCCGACCACGGGATCGCTCTGCCCCATGATGGCCCGGCTGTAGACGCTGCCCATAACGGCGAACTGGCACAGAAACTTCGGGATGCAATCCGTGTTGGCGCCCGCATCGATCAGGACCAGGGGGCGTTCCATCGTGGGAAGCACCGTGGCAATCGCTGCGCGCTCGACGCCGTCCAGCGTGCGAAGTTTTAGCGTCGCCGCGACCACGAACGCGCCGGTATTGCCCGCCGAGACCACGGCGTCCGCCTCGCCGTCTTTCACAAGGTCCACCGACCGGGAGATCGAGGAATCCTTCTTCTTCCTCACCGCTTGGGCCGGGGTCTCCTCCATGGTAATGACTTCGGAGGCGTGGCGCACTTCGATCTTGGCGGACACATGCCGACAGGTCGCCAGTTCCCGCTGGATAGCCTGGGCATCGCCCACCAAGAGGATCTTGGTAATCGCCGGGAGCCCGTCGGCCGCTTCCACCGCACCCTTGACAATTTCGACGGGGGCGTAGTCCCCGCCCATGGCGTCAACCGCGATTCGCATGGTCTATTTCGCTTCCATCGTTATGACCTGCCGGCCTCGATAGTAACCGCACGAGGGACAAATCCTATGCGGCCGCTGAGCCGCGCCGCATTGAGGACAAGGTTTCGTCGCGATCACTTCCGCCTTCAGACCATGACAACGCCGACGGGTGCGAACAATGCGCTTCGAAGATTTCCTTTTGGGTACAGCCATGCTCTCTCCTTTGTCACTTCTTCGTTTTCAGACCATCCAGTACTACCCATCCGGTTTCCTCTTGCACCTTGCAGGCACATGAGCGCTTGTTCAAGTTTGCTCCACAGTGTGAACAAAGGCCCCTGCAATCTGGACTGCAGACCGGATATGAAGGTAAAGCCAGTACCATAGATTCCCGGATGTCAGGGGTCAAGTCCACAGATTCATTTACGTTGAGGATATCCCGGACGCACTCAAAGGCCGGTTCACAAACCCGATGCGAGAAGATCTCGCCGCACCGCGAACACCGGAACGACGCGTCTATCGCCAGTTCCCCTTTCACCATCAATTCGAGCGATACGACGATCGCCCTCAGCTTGTAGCACAGCCCCCCCCGGAACTGCACCTCCGCCACGGACCCTACGTCGAGAATCGACGCGGGCTCCTCGCCGGTGTAGTCGCTCCCTTCGGGAGGCACCCTGTTGACGTCGATGATCATCGTCCCATCTTCTTCCGAATCGCCGCATCCACCAGCGGCGGGACGAATCCCGATGTGTCACCCCCAAGCCGCGCCACTTCCCGGACCGTGCTGGAGCTCACGTAGCTGTGGATTTCGTTGGGCATCATGAAGAGCGTCTCGATTTCGGGAGCCAGCTTGCGGTTGGTCAACGCCATCTGGAACTCATACTCAAAATCCGAATAGGCCCGCAAACCGCGCAGCAGGACGTACACACCCCGGGCCTTCGCATGCGCCACCAGCAGGCCGGTGAACGACTCCACCTCCACGTTACGAAGCGGTTTGACGATCTGCTTGGCCATGGCCAGGCGCTCCTTGAGCGTGAACAACGTATCCTTGGGCGTTTCGACGGCAATGGCCAGGATGACGCGTTCGAAGATTTCGGCAGCCCGGTCAATGATGTCCATATGCCCGAGCGTCAGGGGGTCGAATGTACCGGCATAGATGGCAGTGCGGGGCATACGATCTTCTCCTCCTTAATATTACGCGCTCTGCGTGGCGCTGCTTGCTCCTGATCCTGGTTCCGTGCCCGACGACAGGTCCGACGTTCGAAAGAACAGCAGCCGGGTCTGGCCGTAGACACGATCATCCACAAGTCGCCATCCGTCATGATGGCCGACCGGCTGTGTGGCCTCCTGCTCCATGATGAACAGGCCCCCGGGAAGCAGCAGGCCATCCGTGCGAATCGCACCCAGAATCTCGCTCAGGATGCCCTGCTTCCCCACCTTTTCGTACGGCGGGTCGCAGAAGATAATATGAAATCCCCGCTCCACAAGCTTTTTCTTCAGAAACGTAACCGCATCGCTGGCGACGATCTCCGCACGGGAATCGCAGAGTTCATCGACGTTCTCCTGCAGAATCGTTCGCACGCGGCGGTCCGGCTCCACCCAGCACACGAACTCGGCCCCGCGGCTCCACGCTTCCAGCCCGACGGCGCCCGACCCGGCACAGAGATCCAGGAATCGGCAACCCGGCACCTGCGGCGCCAGGATATTGAACAGGGCCGCCCGGACCCTGTCCTGCGTCGGCCGGACCCCTGCCTTCGGCACGCGGACGTGGCGTCCCCCGTGAATTCCGCCCGTAATTCTCATTCGGGCATAGTAAGGAATACCGCCTTCATGCAAAACCTATTTCTTTTTACTTGCGAAGCACTTTTCCCCCATGGATAATGAGCGTCTTTTATAAATTCAGGAAAGAAGGTCCTATTCGTGGCATGGTTTAGAAAATCGCAAGCGAAGCCGCCCGCTCCCGTCGCGAAGGAGGATCTCTGGGTTGTGTGCAGCGCGTGCACCGCTCACATCTTCAAAGACGAGTGGGAAAACAGCCTCAAGGTGTGTCCCAAGTGCAACGCCCACGAGCGTCTGACCGCGCAGGAACGCATTGCGGCACTGATCGATCCGGGCACCTTCCGCGAAATCAACGGCCACATCAGCACCTCGGACCCTCTCAAGTTCGTCGATGCCAAGGGGAGCTATGCCGAAAAAGCCGAGGAAGCCAAAACCAAAACTGACATGGGCGAGTCCGTGGTGACCGGGTACGGTCGAATTCACGGTCGGGCCGTGGTTCTCGCCGTCATGGACTTCCGATTCCTGGGCGGCAGTCTGGGCGGCGGCACCGGCGACAAGATCCTGCTCGCCGCCACCTACGCACTGAAACACCGTCTGCCCTACATCGTCGTCTCCGCCTCGGGCGGTGCCCGCATGCACGAAGGCATTATCTCCCTCATGCAAATGCCCAAGACGTGCGCCGGGATATCCGCCCTGCACCGGGCGGGGATCCCCTACCTCTCCGTCCTTACCGATCCGACCACCGGCGGCGTCTCGGCGAGCTTTGCCATGGTGGGCGACATCAACATCGCCGAGCCCAATGCCTTGATCGGGTTTGCCGGCAAACGGGTCATCGAACAGACCATCAAGCAGGCGCTTCCGCCGGGATTCCAGACAGCCGAGTATCTGCTCGACCACGGATTCATCGACCACATCGTCGCGCGCAAGGACATGAAGGATTTTCTGCACCGGGTCATCAAGTACTGGAGAGCCTAACACAAAGACATGTATGGACTTGGACTTCGAAAAACCCCTGGTTGAGATCGAGACGAAGATCGCGGAGCTCACCAAGCTGAACGCCGATCCGAACGTCAAGTACGATGACCAGATTGCCGATCTCAAGAAGGAATGGGCCGCCTTGCGGAAGAAGATTTACTCGGAACTGACCCCTTGGCAGACGGTACAGGTGGCTCGATTCCAGGGACGCCCACTTCTCCAGGATTACATCAAGGGCATTTTCTCCGAATTCATCGAACTCCATGGCGACCGGTGTTTCGGAGACGACCACGGGATCATCGGCGGGTTCGCAACCCTCGAGAAATACCGCGTCATGCTCATCGGCCACCAGAAGGGCAAGACGACGGAAGAGAACATCAAATCCAACTTCGGAATGGCTAACCCCGAGGGCTATCGCAAGGCACTTCGCCTGATGAAACTGGCCGAGAAGTATGGACTGCCCATCATCAGCTTCATCGACACTCCAGGCGCCTATCCGGGACTGGAAGCCGAAGCGCGTGGCCAGGCGGAAGCGATCGCCCGGAATCTCACCGAGATGTCTTCGCTCAATGTGCCGATCATTGTGGTCGTCACCGGCGAAGGCGGCAGCGGCGGCGCCATTGGCATCGGCGTGGGCGACGTGATCCTCATGCTGTCGAACGCCATCTACGCCGTCATCTCACCCGAAGGATGCGCCTCCATCCTATGGCGCGACGGCGCCAAGGCACCCGAAGCGGCCGCGGCCCTCAAGCTCACGGCGGACGACCTGCTCAAACTGGGCGTAATCGACGAGATCATTCCCGAGCCGCCCGGTGGCGCGCACAGCGATCCTGACGCCACCCTGGCCGCCGTCAAAGCCACCTTGCTGAAGCACCTCAAGCACGCCTCCTTCAGGAAACTCGCCGATAAGCGTTTCGAGAAATTTGCAGCCATGGGCAGATTCAAGAAAAGCAAACGCTAACGGAGAGGACCATCCATGTCAGACGAAATCCAGGACACCCATAGTCCGTCCAAGAAGTTTTCCCGACTCGAAAAAGAGCGGGCCCGGATCCCCCTGCGGATCACGGACACCACGCTCCGTGACGCCCATCAGTCGCTATGGGCCACGCGCATGCGAACCGAGGATATGCTGAATATCCTGGAGACTATTGACTCCGCGGGCTACTACTCCCTCGAAGTCTGGGGCGGCGCCACGTTCGACGTCTGCCTTCGCTACCTCCGCGAGAATCCCTGGGAACGCCTGCGCCAGATCAAGGCCAAGACCAAGACCCCGCTTCAGATGCTCCTGCGCGGCCAGAACATTCTCGGCTACAAGAACTACCCCGACGACGTTCTGGACCGGTTCGTGGCGCTCGCCTGCAAGAACGGCATCGACATCTTCCGTATTTTCGATGCGCTGAACGATACCCGCAACCTGGAATCGGCCATCAAGACGGTCAAACGTTACGGGGGCCACGCCCAGGGCACCATCTGCTACACCATCAGCCCCGTTCACACCGTGGAGAAGTATGTCCGTATCGCCAAGGAACAGGTGGCCATGGGCATCGATTCGCTCTGCATCAAGGACATGGCCGGGTTCCTGTCCCCGATATCGGCGGAGAAACTCATCTCCGCCCTCGTCCGGAACATCAGTGTGCCGATTCAGATGCATTGCCACGCCACCAGCGGCATGGCCACCTCCACTTACGTCGAAGGGGTCCGCGCCGGTGCGGGGGCCATCGACTGCGCCATCTCCTCCATGGCGGGCTTTTCGTCGCAGCCCCCCGTCGAAACCATGTTGTGCATCTTCGATGAAATGCCGTACCACGCCAATCTCGACCGGGCCGCGCTACGCAAAATCTGCAAGTACTTCGAGAACCTGGCGCCCCTGCGGCGGCAGAGCCATCACCAAATCAGCGTGATCGACCCCGATGTTCTCATGCACCACATCCCCGGCGGCATGATCTCGAACCTGCGCTCGCAACTGGAACAACAGGGCGCGCTCGCCAAGCTCCAGGACGTGATCGAGGAGCTGCCCCGCGTGCGAGCGGACCTGGGCTATCCCCCGCTGGTGACTCCGACCAGCCAGATCCTCGGCGTCCAGGCCGTTCTGAACGTTCTGTCCGGCGATCGTTACACGATGGTCCCGCAAGAAACCAAGAACTACATCAAGGGTCTCTATGGAAAGTCGCCGAGATTTATCGATCCGGCGGTAAAACAGAAGATCCTGGGCAAGGAAAAAACCATCACCTGCCGTCCGGCCGACCTCCTGGAGCCGATGCTCCCCAGCGCCACCAAGGACATTGAGGCGGAACTCATTAAGGACGAGGAAGATATCATTTCTTACTGTCTATTCCCGGAGCAGGCGCTCGACTACTTCAAGTGGCGTAAACTTCCCGAGAAAGAAAGGCCGGCCAGTCCCGCAGAGCTGGAGCTCCAGCAGAAGAAAGGGGTCCCCACGGAAACGTCGGTTCCACCCGCCAAGACCCTGCTCGGGCCAAGCGATTACCACGAGATTCACGCGCTTATTGAAAAGATTAACGAGCTGCATTTCACGGAAGTCACCATCCGCCGGGACGACATCAACCTGAGTCTGAAATCGCCGTCGCGGCACGGCCCGACAGCCGGCCAACAGCCCACCCGGAACCCGGAACAGGGCCCCGCCTCAAAGGAAGCTTCCGCTGGCGTGACCGTCTCCGTGGGCCCCAGTCCGTCGCGGCCAGGGGCAGCAGCAGCGTCGTCATCCCCCGCCCCCGCGCCCGCCCTTGCGACCGCCGCAGCCGCTCCGACCGGCGGCCCAACAATCGATGCGCCTTTGAACGGCACTTTCTACATCACGGAGGGTCCGGGTAAACCGAACTTCGTCAAGGAAGGCGATGAGGTTACCGCCGATACACCCGTGTGCATCGTGGAGGCCATGAAGATGTTCAACCAGATCAAGGCGCCGTACAAATGCCGGATCATCAGAGTCCTGGTTGAACATGGAAAGCCGGTCCAGAAGGGCCAGCCGATGTTCGCGATCGAGAAAAAGTGAAGCTCCCCGCCTTGAAAGGCGGGGCTTCTGAGCGGAACTGCGCCGTAGCCAGAGACGGGCAACCCGTCTTCGTCCCGACGCTCTTCGAGGTCGGGACTTCGACGCGGTCGCCTCCGC
>Ga0172375_10006739_pt1 | contig 15954 bp, 17 predicted proteins | sample LakKiv1m_FD_114537 | JGI IMG/M metagenome (GOLD analysis project Ga0172375, IMG submission 114537) | Freshwater microbial communities from Kabuno Bay, South-Kivu, Congo - kab_092012_11.1m | ecosystem: Environmental > Aquatic > Freshwater > Lake | place: Democratic Republic of the Congo...
AACGACGCTTTTTCTTATTTCTTTTCCTCTTCCTTGATGTGGCACGTGGAGATGTCCAACACCTGATAGATCGGGCAACTGCTGGCAAGGGCGGTGGCGAACATGATCACGGCGCCGATCAGGAACCACCAACTCACGAGAATCGCCAATACCACGAAGCCGACACCGACGGTCGCGCGGATGATCCTGTCGATCAAACCTACGTTTTTCTTCATTTTTTTCACCTCATATTTTTATTATAGCGCTCAATGATGAAAAGCGGAAATGATTTGCTTATGGCTTCGCAAGCAGTGCCTCCAGGGCTTCGATTTTCATCACGTAATCCCGGATCCGGAATTTGCGTTCCAGGCCTTGGGAATTCAGGTAGCGGAGCTTTCCGAAGATCTGGCGTTCGGACCAGGACCGGTCGTGCTTGCCGAAGCCCCAGGCGATCGACGCATAGCTGGAGGGATCCCTGCCGTCCAGGAAAAAGGTGTCGTTAAGGTAGCGGATCGTAGCGAAGGCCTCCTGGTAGGAAAGGGACCATTCGATGATTTTCTTCGCCCAGTACATGCGCAGGTAGTTTTGCATGTATCCGGTCAGGATCATTTCCTTCATGCAGGCGTTGAAATAGTCGTCATGGGTTTTGCAGGCGAGATAGTCTTTCAGGGCATATGAATAGGGCCTGGGATCATGGAGATGGTTTTCCATCGTCCTGTAGGCCCATGGTTCGGTGATGCTTGCGAAATCGTCGTAGCCGTCATTGTAGTAGACATAGTTGACTGCCAGTTCCCGGCGGATGAAAAGCTGTTCCAGAAAGCTTTCTATGGCTGCCTGATTCCTGCCGGAATCCCTTGCCGACAGATAGATTTCCAGCGGCGAGATCTGGCCGAAGTGCAGATACATGGACAGTTTCGAAGTCAGGTCGAACGAGGGATCGTTGCTTTTGAGATAGTCGTCCAGACTGGCGGACAGGAAATGCGATAGCCTAGTCTTGGCTTCCTTGTAACCGCCATGATATACTTTGCTTGGCAAGGCGGCATCGGATAGCCCAAGTCGTTCGATGATAACCTCCGGACTAGAAAGGTCGAAAGCGGATGCGAAGAACGGATGGTTGCGATTTTCGATTTGGGGCAGACAGTCGGCATCCAGGAACAGGGGGAGTTTTTTCTTCAGTTTCGGGCGGATCGTATATGCGGCGTATTCGCATTTGTCGGAAGCGCTCCTGACCGGGACGATGACATCGGATTCGACGGCGATCAGTTCGATATCCGGGTAGCTTTCGACGAGCAGAAAATAGATGTCCTTCCGCCATTTACGCTGGATTCTGGTATAGCCCACATCCATGATCAGGGTGCTTGCCTTCCCGAGCAGGCAAGCGATGGCGTTGTCGGGTTGACCTATCCTGACGACAAACCCGATTCCGAGCTTGCCAAGTTCACCGGCGACTTCCTCAAGACCCTCAAGCATGAAGGTGAAGATCCGTCGGTTGGCGAAGGGATAATCGGGAACAAGATTGAAAAAGACGACAAGGGGCTTTCCTTGCCGGTTGGCGAGTTCGACGGCATGGATCAGGGCGTGGTTCAATGACACCCTCTGGGATTGCTGCATATAATAGAGTACGTATTGTTTTGCCGGGTCATGACTTCCCTGAAGCAGTCTGACGATCCTTTCGGAGTTCATCGATCTCACCTCCTCCGGCTTTCGGACCTATTGTATCATATCGGTGGAAATAGGTGGCATCCTCCGGAAAAAAAGTTGTCATTTCCGAGAAAAAAGAGTTGAAAAAAAGCCATTCATCATATACAATATTAAGTGCTAAGCCAAACGCAGGTGTAGTTTAATGGTAAAACGTCTGCTTGCCATGCAGATAATGGGGGTTCGATTCCCCTCGCTTGCTCCAGATGGATTTCATACCGCCTTGGAAGCGGTATTTTTTTTAGCAAATTCCTCTTGCCCATCAGGGCGGTTATATGCTAAAATATCCCTGTCGATTTGCATCTGCAAAAGCTTAACAGCTATCTACAGTACGAACTGATCAGGCGGTGACAAAGTCACGTAGCCGGGCCGATTAAGGCAACAGGAAATCACGATCCTGTGGGACAGCAGCTAACCCGCAGGGTCTTTTTTATTGGCTGGGATGCATCGAGGGAGGAGATTTCATGAATAACGGTTACGCTTTGATCATAAAAGTTTCCATCTGGTCCATCATCGTCAATCTGGTGCTATCCGCCTTCAAACTGGCGGCCGGAATCGTGGCGCGCAGCAACGCCATGATCAGCGACTCCATCCATTCCGCTTCCGACGTCCTGACCACGTTCGTGGTGATCGCCGGCGTCAAGATGGCGGGAAAGGAAGCGGACAAGGACCATCCCTACGGCCATGAGCAGATCGAGAGCGTCGCCGGTATCATCCTGGCGATGATGTTGGGCGCGACCGGAGTCATGATCGGCTATGCCGGAGTCCGCAAGATCATATCCGGAATCGAAGGGCAGTTGGCGGCTCCGGGAGCACTGGCGCTCGTGGCCGCGGTCGTATCGATCATCATCAAGGAAGCGATGTTCTGGGTCACACGTCACGCAGCGAAAAAAACGTCGTCTTCGGCCTTGATGGCCGACGCCTGGCATCATCGCAGCGATGCGTTGTCGTCGGTGGGCAGTTTCATCGGTATCGGCGGCGCCATGATCGGGTTTCCGATCCTGGACCCGATCGCGAGCCTTGTGATCTGTCTTTTCATCCTCAAGGCGGCGTATGATGTCATGAAAGACGGTATCTCCCGCGTCGTCGACAAGGCCTGCGACCGCAAGACGGAAGAACAATTGTCCGAAGTCGTAAGATCGGTTCCCGGGGTAATCAGGATCGATACCTTCAAGTCGCGGATTTTCGGCAACAAGATCTATCTTGATCTGGAGATCGGTTGCGACGCGGCCCTGGTACTGTCCGAATCGCATGCCATCGCCGAAGCCGTGCATCAGCTGATCGAAGACACGTTCCCGTCCGTGAAGCACTGCAGTGTGCATGTGAATCCTGTCGATATGACTCCTGGAGGGCTAACCGAATAAGGTGGCCCTTTTTCGTTGATTTCATCCGGTCGGTTTACTTAGGACAAGCAAATTAGTATAATAAGGTTAAGCTCAGGTGAAACCAGATGCATAAAAAACTATTATTGATTTCCGTCATCCTGTCGTCGCTCTGTCTTCTCGGCTGTCGGACCAATCGGGTCTATGTCGAAGCCTACCTCTTCGAGACGGCACAAACCAGCTATGGCTTTACCGAATTCTATTGTTTCAAGATCATCGATATCGACACCGCCAGGGAACTGACCGGCAAGGATTATGCCAACAGCGGCATCATCATCGGCCGGAGGGACAATGCCACTCTCTTTCTGTTCGTGCCGAAGAAAACCGACCAGGACCTGTTCGTCCTGCCCTTTTGTTATCATTTCTCCTTTGAGGACATGATTGACGAACTGAACAGTCTCGAGGATGATGAAGGCAATCCGCTTTATGTGGATCCCTCAGGCGACTATGGCGGCCTTTCGATCGGGGTCGGAGAAGTTGAAATGCTCCTTCAGAACAATCCCGGACTGGACCTGGACTCAAGAATCATCTTCACATTCACTACTGATGAAGCCGTATTCCATATCGCATCGGTAGGGGATTTGTGCCGGATCTTTTCCGGCGAATATATTTTACTGAACTGAGGAGGCGAACGGATTGGCGAAAAAATATGCCATCAATCCCGATTTCAAGAAGTTGGGCTACCTGCATATGCCCAAGTATCGTTGGTTTCTCTTTGTGGCCAACAGTTTCATGAAATTGTTGTATTATCTGAAAAAACCGCCGGCAGGAGTGTCGATGCGGCGGCTCAGTATCCCGATGCGGGACGGATATCGCCTTAAAGCCGATTTGTTCACCACGGCCGGATCCGAAGGAAAGAAACCTTGCCTGGTTTATTTTCCGGGCGGCGGCTTCATCATGCGGGCCACCCATATCCACAAACATAATCTGATCGAGATGGTTCGCTCCCTATCGATCAGCGGCGTAATGGTCCATTATCGACTCGCTCCCAAATACAAATATCCGACCGCATTCTTTGACTGCATCGACAGTTTCACGTATCTCGTCGACAACGCAGATGAATTTGGCTTGTCTTTGGACCACATCGGCATCGGCGGCGATTCCGCAGGCGGTAACCTCGCCGGCGGTCTTGCCCTCTTCAACAAGGACAAACTCCATAAAAAATTGAAACTGGTGTTCATGGTCTATCCGGCTTTGGACTCGGGCCTGGAAAGCGAATCGCGGGAACATTATTTCGATACGCCCATGCTCAATTCGCATATTTTCACGACCGTCAAAAAACTGTTTTACACCAATGGTGTCTTCAATCTGGACAAATACGCCTTTCCGCTCCTGCATCCGGATTTGACGGGTTTCGGACCCGCATATATCGAAACGGCGGAATTCGATCCGTTGCATGACGACGGCGTCTTGTTCCATCGGCGGCTTGTGGCATCGGGAGAGGTCTCGGAGCTAAACGAGACCAAAGGGACGGTTCACGGCTATGACATCGTCCTTAAAAGTCCCATTGTCCAGGAAAGCATGAAAAAAAGGATCGATTTCATCTCCAGACACATATAAAAAAGAGAATCCGGCGTCGGCCGGATTCTTTATGTCATTTTGCGATATTTATTGCGGTAGGCGACCGGAGTCATGTGGTTGATCTCCTTGAAGACTTCGGTGAAATAGCTTTGGGAGCAGAAAGCCAAGGCTTCGCTTATCTCTCCGATCGACTGATGTGAGTACTTGAGCATCTGCTCGGCTTCCTGGACTTTGAGCATCTTGACGTATTTTTGGAGGGGGATGCCGGTTTTGTTCGCGAACAGCTGGGAGAAGTAGGCACGCGAAAGGTCGACATGCTTGGCGATGTTTTGCAGGCTGATGGGATAATGCAGATGGGTTTCGATATAGGAAATGGCCTTCTTGACCGGAGAAGGATACTGCAGGCGGTTGTTCTCCTCGTAGATCCTGGTTGCGAAGGCCAGGATCATGGTCTTGATCAGAATCAGGAAGTCGGTTTTCGATTCGATGTCCTCGGCGTACTTGATGAAAGAAGAAGCGATCGAGAGCGTGTCCTCGAACAGGATTCCGGCGTCGAATGTCGCCTTCGCGATCAGGGAAGTAGCGGCGACGAAGCGGGTGAAATTCTCGGTGACGTCATGGTTCATGTAGTTGCGGAGAAAATACGACTTGTCGACAATGTCCTTCACAGCGTCGATGTTGCCCGATTTCACCGCTTCCTCGATGGCGGTGATCTCCTCGTGTTCCGGATGATGATCAAGGGCGTTGTCGATCAAGGTCTCGGAATGCGGCTTGAACCTGGAGCCGAAAAGCGGCTTGGTCTCGATAACGATTTTGTTCTGAATGACATCCTCGAACGAGGATTCAAGGCCGGAAAGCAGTGAAAAGACGATCAAAAGATATTGGGCGAACTTGGGAATGGTCATCAAGGGAACGACCTTCATGAACCGTTTGACCGTGTCAAGATCATACAATTGGGTAAAAGAAAGCAACTGGATGTTGATTTCGGCCATCGGCTTGGTGGTCAGGATCGGCCCGACGACAATGTTGTAAGCTTCGTTTTTTTCCTGGTAACGGAACAAGCCGTAGATTTCCAGACCGTTATACACGATCAGTTTCGGCAACTTGTCGGAGAACTCGATATTCGTGAGATGACTCAGAATCGAGATCTTTCCGGGGTCTCTTTCCTCATAGGTGGAATAGAGGATCTGGGTCGGATCCTGGAACACAAAAGCAGGAATTTGCGAATAGTTGCTGAGGATTTCCAACTTGCCATACATGGAGTTGTTCACCATTAGTCATCACCAAGTGATATTATAACACAGTTTCGTTTTTATGTCGATTTTTACAAAAAAAATATACAGAATTATTTGTATGTCTGTGACAAGTCTATTTATCATCATGATCCCTGCTTATCGATTTTCTGAATACAAAACCCGAAAAAAAACCACTCATTCTCCGTTGATTTATGATATAATGTTATTTGATGAAAGCGTTTTAATTCGAATGATAAGGAGCAGAACCGAAAGATGACAAAACGTTTGGCATTACCGGATGAATTGAAGATGATGGCAGTAGTAAAGGAGTTTCCCGAGCAAGGTTTCAGCTACATAGAAAAAACGATTTCCACAGACTTAAAGCCCAACGAAGTACTGATCAAAGTTCTTACCGCATCTTTTTGCGGAACTGATTATCACATCTACGTTTGGGACAAATGGTCTCAGGGCCGACTGAAGTTGCCGCTGACTGTCGGGCATGAATTCAGCGGGGAGATTATCAAGATAGGAGCCAAGGTCACCAGAGTCAAAATCGGCGATATCGTGAGCGCCGAGACGCACATCATATGCGGAGAATGTGAGTTCTGTCTGCGCGGAGAAGGCCATATCTGCAAAAACACGAAGATCATCGGTGTCGATACCGATGGCTGCTTTGCCAAGTATGTCAAGATTCCTGAAGCCAACTGCTTCGTGAATGACAAGAAACAGAACATGCTGCATCTTTCCGTTCAGGAACCACTGGGCAACGCCGTCCATACGATGGCCCACTTCCCGGTTTTGAACAAGACGGTGGCGATTGTCGGCTGCGGACCGATCGGTCTCTTGGGTGTCGACGTCGCGAAGGCGATGGGAGCCAAAATGGTCATCGCCATCGAAACCAATGACTTCCGTAGGAATCTGGCCTCCGAAATCGGTGCCGATCATACGATCAATCCCCTGACCAGCGACGTGATTTCCGAAGTCATGCGCTTGACTGAAGGTGCCGGCGTCGATGTCATCGGCGAGTTCTCGGGTAACCGTACCGCAATCCAGCAAGCCTTCAAATATATCAAACCGGGTGGAGGCATGTCGATGCTTGGGCTTCCGTCAGAAAACATCGATCTTGATTTTGCGAACGATGTTATCTTCAAAGGCATCAACATCTATGGTGTCGTCGGCAGAAGGATCTACGAGACCTGGTATCAGGTCAAGGACCTTTTGGCCAGTGGCAAGCTCCATTTGGAGAAGATCATCACCCATCAGTTCCCACTTTCAGCGATCAACGAAGCCGCCGAAGTCATGGGTGGCAAAAACTGTGGCAAGATAATTTTGATTCCAGGAGCTGATATTAATGAGTAAATTGGATTACATCCAGGCATTGGTCGAGGGTTTGAAAAAAGACGGTGTCTATCGTGAGTTGCCGGTGATTTACGGACCCTGCGCCAACGTAATCGACCTCAACCACAAGCAGGTCGTAAATCTGTCTTCAAACAATTATCTCGGTCTGGCCAATCACCCCAGGGTCAAAGCCAAAGCGATCGCAGCCGTCGAAAAATACGGTGTCGGCGCCGGCAGCGTAAGGACCATCGTCGGCAATGGCGATATGCTTGAGGAACTTGAAAACCTGTTGGCGGAATTCAAGGAAGAGGAAGCGGTCGTCTGTTTCCAATCCGGTCTCAACTGCAACATCGGCGTGATCCAGGCGATTGTCCAGAAAGGCGACCTGATCATCAGCGATGCGCTGAATCACGCGTCGATCATCGACGGCACCAGGCTTTCCAAGGCCGACAAGGCCGTCTTCAAACACTCGGACATGGAGGATCTGGAACGCGTTCTGAAGGAAAACCGATCGCAATACAACAACGTTCTCATCATCACCGATGGTGTGTTTTCCATGGACGGAGATCTGGCGAAGTTGCCAGATATCGTCAAACTGGCTAAAAAATATTCGTGTCTCACCTATGTCGATGACGCCCACGGCAGCGGCGTCTTGGGACGTTCTGGCCGCGGGACTGTCGACCATTACGGCCTGCACGGAGAAATCGACTTCATCGTCGGAACCCTCTCGAAGGCCATCGGTGTCATCGGCGGATATGTCGCCACCAAGAAAATCGTCAAGGAATGGCTGTTGCACCGGGCCAGACCTTTGCTTTTCTCGACGGCGCTGCCTCCGGCCGCCATCGGTGCGATTCTCGAGTCGGTCAGGATGCTCATGGAGAGCGAGGAATACACCAAGCAGCTTTGGGATAACGCCCTCTATTTCAAGGCCGGGATGAAAAAACTCGGTTTCGACATCGGTCACAGTGAAACCCCGATCACGCCCGTCATGATCGGCAATGAAGCCAAGACGATGCAGTTTTCAAGGGAACTCCTGGCAGAAGGGGTGTTCGTGTCCGGAATCGTCTTTCCAACGGTACCGGCCGGTACGGGAAGACTCAGAGTCATGATCAGCGCCATGCATACGAAAGCCAACCTTGATTTTGCCTTACAGGCATTCGCCAAGGTCGGGAAAAAACTGGGAATCATCTGACATATAGCTCTGTCAAGGAGGAAAGACATGGACCAAAGTCTATACAAAGACTTTTTTTCTGAATCTGCACAACCTTTTTCCTTGCATGAATTTGTCCGTTTTGACAATGACAATCCGCCGGCATTCAACTATCTGGACGTCAATGATGCCTTCGCGGATTGTTTTGGCATGAAACCAAACCAATTCTCCGGCCAGCGCTTCGAAGTACCTTATGGCATCGGCGAAGGTTCGGATAGGGTTTTCCGTAATCACTTCGCCAGCTTCGAAAAATCGCAGACAGCCCAGAAGATTCAGGTTTTCTCTCAGGCACTTAACAGGTGGATGCAACTCTCGATCTTTGCCATCGGTCCCGAATGTTTCGCGATGTCTTATGAACTGATGGAAAAGGAATCGATTTTTGAAAGCGGAGTGTCCGGATTCGCATCGATCAAGGTCGATTTGCAGGTCATCATGGACATGGAAGGAAATCTTATCGGAACCAATGCCATTTTCGATTCCGTTCTCGGCTATGATGAGGGGGAAACAATCGGGAAGAACATCCTCACCTTCGTGTACGAAAGTGATCGGCCCGACTCGGAAAAGGCCCTTTCGAACCTTGCGCAGGGAATTGCCTTGGTAAATTATGTCAATCGTTTCCGGGCCCGGGACGGTTCTTTCCGGTTCCTGGACTGGCACGCCCACACGGACGGCGATTATATCTATGCCTCGGCCAGGGATGTAACCGATATCGAGCTGAAGGCCCAGCAATTGCGGCATCAAGCCGATACCGATAGCCTGACCGGACTGTACAACCGCAATTTCTTCTATCGGCTGATCCATGAAGAACTTGCTTCCGAAGATGTCAACAGCCGCAACCTGGTACTGGCGATCCTGGACATCGACCATTTCAAACTGGTGAATGACATGTGGGGTCATCCGATCGGCGACCTTGTACTTGAGGAACTCGCGAAGATATTGCTCCAGAATGTGCGCAAGTCCGATTTCGTTTCCCGACTTGGCGGCGAAGAATTCGTGATTCTATACAAGACAGGAGTAAGCAACGCTCTCGGTAGTGTAAGTCGGCTCAAGGAAGCCATCAACAGACACCATTTCGATACCGTCGGCCATATAACCGCTAGTTTCGGCGTCGCCAAACGACTCCCCGACGAAGCTTTCAAAAGCTGGTACAGCCGGACCGATGATGCTCTCTATCAAGCCAAGGAACGCGGCCGAAACACGATCGTTGAGGCCAAGACCATGATCTCGATCTTCGCATCCAAATATCTGGAGTGGAACGAAGACTGGAATTCCGGAAACATGTTGATAGATGCGGAACACAAGGAGTTGCTCGATATCGGCAAACGCTTGATATACGCGGTCTATCCCGATCTTGACGATTTCACCATCCATGATCAGATCAAGTATCTGATCTCCCATGTCCGGAAACAATTCCGTGATGAGGAGGAAGTGTTGGACAAGATCGATTATCCTGACCGGGAACACCATCGCAGAATCCATTCCGGACTGATCGACAGAGCCGTGGCTCTGGAAAACAAGTATCTGAACCGGGAACTGAGTGAAGAAGACGTCTTCGAGTTCCTGGTCGACAAACTGATCCGGGATCACCTGATCAGGGAAGACTCAAAGTTTTTCAAATACATAAAATGACAAGGAGCAAAATCGTATGAATGTCCCCGACAATTTCGCCCATGCCTATGATTATCTGTTCCCATTGGATGAAAAGGTCCTTGCGTTCCTCAAAAGCCATCTTCCCCAAGGCAAGGTGCTTGATGTGGGTTGTGGCACCGGGACCTATCTTTTGGAATTGGAAAAATCCGGATACGTTACCAAGGGGATCGATGCCGACAAGGAAATGATATCCGAAGCCAAACGCAAAGCCAGACTCAGACATCAGAAAACGGTCTTCGAAGTCGGCGACATGCTGTATCTTCGCGACAAGGAAGCCTATGACGGCCTGATCATGATCGGCAACACCCTGGTTCATGCCGTAACCGAAGAAGAGGCTAGACGGGTGATAAGGAATGTGTATACAGCCCTGAAACCGGGAGGGTTCCTGGTGCTTCAGATCATCAACTATGACCGGGTTCTTGATCTAAGGATCGTCAATCTGCCGACCATCAGATATCCGAATGTCGAATTTGAACGCTTCTATGAACATCGGGCCGGGAAGATCAGGTTCATCGGCAAGATCAAAGTCTTCGAAAACGAGATCAGCCATGTCGTGACCCTGATGCCGATCAGGCATATCGAGCTTTTGGAGCTGCTTGAGCGAACCGGTTTCAAGAACATCGACAATCATGACGGCTTCAGCGAAAGCCCTTTCGCGATCGCAAGCAGTCAGCAACTCGTCATCACCTGTCAGAAATAACAGCCAAGGCTGAATAAATAATGATTCCGGAAAGGACCTTACCCGAATGGACATCGAGACGATCACGAAAACAAAGAAGCAATATGAAAGCTACATGAAGGCGGGATATGCTTTGATCATCCTGTCGTTCCTCTTGTTCATACCGGTAGGTTTGGCCAATGGGATGGTGGGAGCTTTTGTGCTCCAGGGCACCTTTCTTCTGGGCGGCATTGTAGTGGCGGTCGTATCCAGCCGTTTCAAGCGGCTGAGCATCGAGTTCAAGAATGCCTACCTGCCGAAGATGATCGCCGAAATCTATCCTGGCAGCAGCTATTACCCCGAACAGGGATTCATTCAGGAAGACGTCTTCAGCACCATGCTATTGCAGCGGGCCGACCGTTACTATTCCGAGGATTTCATATCCGGCAATTACCAGCAGATACCCTTCGAATCGGCAGATGTGAAGATCCAGAGAGTCAGCCACACCGGAAAATCGACAACGGTCACGACCGTATTTCTCGGTCGCGTATATCGTTTCGAGTTTCTCCGCAATTTTCCGACCTCCTTGGTTCTCGTTCAGCCGGGAATCGGCCAAAAATGGGGTTTTGATGGTTTGAATCATATTGAGACGGAATCGATCGGTTTCAACAGCGATTTTCAGGTTTTTGCCCGCGATGAAGTCGGGGCATTTGAAATCCTATTGCCGCAATTCATGGAAAAGCTGCAGGACCTTGACCGCAAATACGGCGGCAAGATCAAACTGTCCTTCTTGCGTAACACCTTGAATGTCGCGATCAATTCCTCGCGGGACACCTTCGACCTCAGGATGTTCAAACCTGTCGATGATGCCTTGTTCGTCCGGATCAGATCCGAACTCGAGGATGTCAGGAACATCATCGATATCTTCGCAAAGAGACAACTGTCATGATACCGGTATTGCTGGATAAGTCGAAATACATGGGCCGGAAATTCTCTGTCGGCTATCATACGGACAAGGAATACCTGGTCATACCTGTCGCAAGTTCCAAACCATACGCTTTCAGTTTGAAAGCAAGCGTTCTGTCGCCGGCTTTGGAAAAAACCTTCACGATGGAACTCTATCCCGATTACTTTCCCGATGCCGAAGCCTACGGACTGTTCTCCGGTGATGACCTGATCGCTTTTGTCGAACTCAATCACGAGGGTTGGAACAAGCGCCTGCGGATCACCGAGATCTATGTAGAACCCGCATCCAGACGCAAAGGCCTGGGAACCATCCTGCTTGACCACGCGGTCAGTCTGGCCAGAAGCTATGCTGACCGGATGCTGGTTTTGGAAACCCAGAGCTGCAACCAGGCGGCCATCGAATTCTATCTCGCCTACGGTTTCAGGCTGTCGGGTGTCGATCTGTTCTGCTACAGCAACCATGATGTCGAGAATCACGAGGTCAGGTTGGAAATGGGTTTTATGCTGGTGGCTGAATCATGATCCAAATTCCCGAATTCAAAACCATTTTCCGGGTCGCCCTGATAACCGGCTCGATCACGGGCATCGTCCTGAATGTCATCTACATCGGCTCGATAATCCAGTCGTTTTCCTATTTCACCGTGCAAAGCAACCTTTTCCTCGTCGCTTTCTTTATCTACTTGCTCTTTTCACCCCGGGAAAACTCCCGGGGACTCCTGGTCGCGAAACTGGCAGTGACGATCGCGATCATGGTCACCTTCACCGTCTACCATCTGGTCCTGGCACCGTTCCTTTCCGGAACCGAATATGATCCGCCCTTCCTCAATTCCTTCCTTGCGCACACTTTTTCGCCCCTGATGGCACTGGCCGATTTCCTCTTGTTCGACCGCAAAGGCCTGCTCAGGTATCGGGATGCCTTCATGGGACTGACCTTGCCTGTGTTCTATTTCCTCTATGCACAGTTTTATGCCTTGTTCGGGGGGACTTTCGCGTTTTCGGGAGCGACTTCGAGATACGCCTATTTCTTCATGAACCCTGATTCCGTCGGCTGGACGGGAGTGATGGTTTATACTTTGGCGATATCAGCCTTCATATACGGATTCGGGATTCTGTATGTGTTTGTAGACCGTTTCCGGAGACCCAGAAAGGATCAGAAAGAGAATGTATAAACATCGCATTTGGATTGGTGCTGGCATATTGTTATTGGCTCTGGTTGGCAATATCATCGCTTATATCTATTTGCCGGATGAATTGGTCATGCAGATAACGGCTTCGGGAGACGCGGGGCTCACGCTCGCCAAACCTTTGGGTCTGGTGATACTTTTCGGCCTCACCCTCGCACTGTCGCTGCAACTGATGTTCCGGGCTAAGGAAACCGACAGCAAACGCTGGTTCATGGCTCTTATGGTAGTCGTCGTCGTCAATATTCTGGTTATCGTCTTCAATCTATGAATCACGCAGGCATGAAAAAAGGGTTCCGTTCCGGGAACCCTTGTTTTATTGATGCAGCAACAATATCATTTCGCGCAAGGCTTTGGCCGCCGCCGCGGTTGAGGCGCCTGACGGATCGAGGTGGGGAGACAGTTCGACGATGTCGGCTCCGACCAAATGGGGAATCCGGGAAAAGAGGTCGAAGGCATGAAGCAGTTCCTTGAAGGTTATGCCTCCGGCCTCGGGGGTTCCGGTCCCGGGGAAGATTCCCGGATCGAGAACATCAAGGTCGATGGTGATATATAGCGGACGGTCTTTGATCGTCTTAATGGCTTCCTCAAGGCCTTCAAGTCCGTATTTATGCAAGTTCGTATGTCCATTTGCCGCCCAGACGAATTCCGATTTGTCGCCGCTTCTGATTCCGAACTGGTGGATCCTTCCGTCACCCAGAAGGTCATGACACCTCCTGATCACGGTCGCATGGGAAAACCGCATGCCGAAGAATTCATCACGCAAATCGGTATGGGCATCGAGATGGATGAGACAAAGATCCGGATACTTCTCGCTGATCGCTTTGACGACCGGATAGGTCACCAGGTGTTCGCCACCGATCATCATCGGCTTCTTGCCGTCGGCGAGGATGGACTTGACCGATTCATAGATGACATCAAGTGCCTTGGTGACGTCACCGATCGGAAGATCCAGATCGCCGATGTCGGCGGTTTGGACTTCCTTCAGGCTTTTGTCGCGATAGGGACTGTACCATTCGACGCCGAGCGAATCGACGCGGATGGCATTCCCGGCAAACCTGGTGCCGGGACGGAAAGAGGTCGTCGCGTCCATGGGAGCACTGAAGACGACTACCCGGGCAGCATCGTATTCGGATGCGCAGCTTTGAAACGAAAGGTCGACTTTCTTAAAATTCATCGCCTTCACCCTCCCACTTGATCCAGTGTTCCTTGTCGATGACCTTGATGTAGCCATTGTCGAGGTCGCTGTGGATCACGGAGCCTTTCTTCAGATAGAATTTGATATCGTCGATGACATCCTGGGAGATGATCTCGCCGGGAATGACGAAGGGAATGCCGGGCGGATAGATCATGATCGATTCGGCGCAAACCTCGTCGTAAGTCTCTTCCAGGGGCAGTTGGATCTTCGGGGCATGATAGGCGTCACGCGGTCTGACATAGGTTTCCGGGAACGTATAGGTGAACTTGATCTTCGGCAAACGGTTCCGGATCTTGTAGTAACGGCGCGCCAGGTCCTTCATGGAAAGATAGAGGTTGTCGAGATCGTCCTTGGAGTTGCCGATCGTCAGGACGGCAAGCACGATGTGCGATTCCGCCAATTCCAACTGGATATTGTAGTTCTTGCGCATCTTCTGGAACACTTCGAAACCGGATAGACCGAGTTCGGAGACCTTGATGACGATTTTCGTCGAATCGAAATCGAAACCGCCGCGGTTGATGATGTAATCCCTGTCGACAACCTTTAGTCCCGGTATCGTCTTCAGGTTTTCGCGGGCCTTGTCGGCCATCTCGATCAATTTTACGATCCGTTGCTGGCCTTCGAAATACATGGTCTTGCGGGCGACGTCGAGGCTCGCCATCAGCAGGGAGCTCGGTGAGGTGCTTTGCAGCATGTTCAGGGTGGACCTTAATCTGACATGGTCGATCCGCTTTCCCTGGGCGAGCAGGACGCTGCTTTGGGTGAAGGAACCGCCGGTCTTGTGGATCGAAGTGGCGGAGATGTCGGCTCCGGCCTCCATGGCCGAAAGCGGCAGCTTGTCGCAGAAATAGAACTGGGCGCCGTGAGCTTCGTCGACAAGCACAGTGATATCGTTCTCGTGGGCGAGCTCGGTGATCCGCTTGATGTCGGATACGACGCCGAAATAGGTGGGATTGATGATGAAGAGGGCCTTGGCGTCGGGATGGTTTCCGATGGCTTCGGCATATGTATCATAGAGGACGCCGTTGGCGATCCCGAGTTCGATATCGATATCGGGTTTGACGAAGATCGGCATGGCGCCACTGAGAATCAGGGCATTGATTATGGATTTGTGCACGTTACGGGGCAGGATGATCTTGTCATTGGCACGGCAGGTAGCCATGATCATCGCAAGAATGCCCGTTGTTGTGCCATTCGTCAGAAAATAGCATTTTTCGGCATGGCAGGCATCGGCCATGAGTTTTTCCGCTTCCTTGATCACGCCTCTGGGCTTGCTTAGGGTATCGAGGCCTAGCGGAGCGTTGGAATCGAGCAGGAAAGCGTTCTGACCGATAAAATCCTCAAGTTCATTGCTGATTTTACCGAGTTTGTGTCCGGGGACGTCAAAAGAAGTGACGTTACTCAGTCCGTACTCCTTGAGTTTAGTAAAAAATGGGGTTTTATTCTGCTTGTCGTCTTTCAATTCAAGATATCCCACCTTTCGTAATTTTGCATGCGGATGCAATATGAATAATATCACAAAAAAGGCAAATGCAAAAGAATTTTATTTGGATTTTCATGAGATTTTTTTCTTTCCTTTTTTTTCGTTTATGGTATAATATCAATTGCGGTATCAAAGCGGTTGTGGCGGAATGGCAGACGCGCTATCCTCAGGAGGTAGTGTCCAACGGACGTGTGGGTTCAAATCCCATCAACCGCACCATCTTGATTGGGCTATGGCCAAGTGGTTAAGGCATCGGACTCTGACTCCGAGATCGAGAGTTCGAATCTCTCTAGCCCTGCCAGATAACAAGAAATCACAGATTGAGTCTGTGATTTCAGACTGTTGACAAACAGGGTATACAAAAAGAAAAATCGATTATGATGGAAGTCATAGTCGATTTTTTAGTGGTTTTTTGCGATTAGTTCGTGAAATCGAAGTTGGGATTCGACATTCTT
>Ga0172375_10006740_pt1 | contig 15954 bp, 13 predicted proteins | sample LakKiv1m_FD_114537 | JGI IMG/M metagenome (GOLD analysis project Ga0172375, IMG submission 114537) | Freshwater microbial communities from Kabuno Bay, South-Kivu, Congo - kab_092012_11.1m | ecosystem: Environmental > Aquatic > Freshwater > Lake | place: Democratic Republic of the Congo...
AAAGGTCGTATCTAAACGTGTCAAGATTTCAAAGAACAATTGCTATGGCTAACTTATTTCATGAACTTCGGTTAAAACGCTAAATCGGGTCCTAAAGACCCACTAAAAATCTAGAAGACCCACTATTCTTTTCAGGAGTTCGTACTCCTTTTAACCCTGCTGGAAAAATCCCTTCCCCCGGATCTTGTCGTATTTTTTGACGGTTTGAATGAAAACATGGAAGCTCCCTTTTTCACTCAAGAAATAAGAAAATTGCTGCGGCAGAAATCCTCCGCCATCGGATCTTTGTTTGCCCAGTCTTCCGTCTATCGGCTTTTTCGGGAGCCGCCGAGTTTACGCAGGAAAAACCCCTTTCCCCTTACGGAAGAAACGGCCAGACAAATCTCGAAGGAATACTTTTGGAACCGGAAACAAATCGAAACACTCTGTTCTGCGAATCACATCCCCTCTTATTTTTTCCTGCAACCCGTTCGGGGATACCGGAATCGTTTCGGAAATCATCCTCTCAAAGAAATATCCGTCCAGGACGAACCGGATCTCGCCCTAAAAATGAAGTTTCTATCGCAAGGCTTTCAGAATTCAAATACCATAGATCTTTCCGGATTACTTTCCGAATATACAAAGCAGGCTTTTATTGACATCAATCACTACACGCCTGAAGTCAATCAAATGATCGGGAAAGCTCTGTTCGAACATCTCCGGCCCGCCCTGGAAGAAATCTTAAATTCAGCGGAACTTTCGGAAAAATCATAATTTTTGTTGAAAAATACGGCAGGGAAAAAGCTCTTACCCCCGGAAGGGCCTATGAGCAGCGTCAAAATGCGCCGCAATTCTCAGCGCAACGGAAAGATTCATGCCGGGAAGCGCCGCAATCTCATCGGCCCGAGCCCGCCTTAGCGCTTCAATCGATTCGAAATGGCGGAGAAGTATTTTTTTTCGTTTTTCCCCGACCCCTTCGATTTCATCCAATAACGACCGGAACGGCCGCTTCCCGTGAAGTTTCCGATGATAGAAAATCGCGAAGCGATGGGCTTCATCGCGAATCCGTTGGATCAGTTGCAAAGCTTTGGAGTTTGCCGGAAGGACAAGCGGGGCATCTGAATTTTTCGTAAAAACAAGCTCGAATTGTTTCGCGACGGAAATGACCGGAACTTCGGGGAAACCTTCCTGTTCGAGAACCCGGCAGGCCCTACCCAGATGTCCTTTCCCTCCGTCGATCAGAATCAAATCCGGGACCGTCCGCTCCCGCCCTTCACGGATTCCCTTCAGCATTCTCCGTAACGCTTCTTCGATCATGGCGTAATCGTCAATTCCGGTTACGGTCCGGATCCGGTACCGGCGGTATTCATTTTTATCGGGCATCTCATAATAAAAACTGACCCGGGAAGCGACGGCATCCTCCCCCGAAATATTCGAGACGTCAAAACAGACAATCCGTTCGGGGAAACGTTTAAGCCTTAAAATTCTCCGGAGCTCGGAGCTTGCGGAAACCGTCACGCCGGAGATTTCACGGCTTCTGAAAAATCTTTTTTTTCTGAGATTGCCCAAAGCCTGGATCTGTTCCTTGAAAAACTGCGCCTCTTCGAAAGCGAGCCGCCCGGAGGCTTCCTCCATTTTTTCGCTAAGATATTGCATCATCGTTTTTTTTCCGCTTCCGATAAAATCCTTCACTTCGCCCAGAAGCCGGTCGTATTCGTTCTTTATCTCCGGTTTGATGCAAGGAGCCAGGCATTGTCCGATGTCATAATAAAGACAGGCCCGCTTCGGAAGCGTTCTGCACTTTCTCAAAGGGAAAATCCTGTTGATCATTCGCACCGCTTCTCGTAAAAGCCTGGCGTCGGTGAAAGGCCCGTAATACACCGATTTCCGGTCGTCCTTCCTCCGGGTCATTTCCAACCTCGGGAAAACATCTCCCGTAATCCGGATCAACGGAAACGACTTGTCGTCTTTTGCAAGCGTGTTATAGCGTGGAGAAAATTTCCGGATCAGCTGGGCCTCGAGAAGGAGCGCGTCCATCTCTGTCGGCGTTTCGATAAAATCGATATCGGAAATTTTCCCGACCAGCGCCGCGACCTTGGGCGGCAATCCCTTCGCTCTGAAATAGGAAGAAACCCTGTCGCGAAGGCTGAGCGCCTTCCCGATGTAAAGGACATTGCTTCCCGAGTCCTTCATCAAATAAACTCCCGGGCTGGGGGGAAGCGCTTTGAGTTTTTTTGCAATATTCATCGGAAGTTCAAAACCGTTAAATAAAATTGCGCGGAATGTCCCGGATTTCGCGAATGCCCACCAGAAGTCCAATGCCCGCATAACCGGCTATCCCGACTGCAATCGCGCAAGAAAGCGCGGCGATTTTACTCAATTCGGGCGGCAGAAAACTGAAATGCAGATGATGGTAGAGCCAAAACGCCAAAGCTCCCATCGCGAGACTCACGAAAAGAATTTTTGCGAAAATTTTAAGAATTTCCCGATATCCGACTCCCGGCACATGTTTCTCAAACCGTGAAGCCAGCAGAAAAAAGCTCAGGATTCCGCTCAGCGACGTGGCCAACGCAAGTCCCGCCTCCCGAAGCGGCCACATCAAAATCAGATTCAGAAGGATATTGCATCCGATGGACACACATGAAATTCTAAACGGCGTCCGGGTGTCCTGGACTCCGTAAAAAGCGGAAGCGAAAATTTTTTGGCCGGCGAACGCGAAAAGCCCCAGGGTGTAAGCAAACACCACATTGGCGGTCCGCAGCGTCGAAACCGCGTCAAATTTCCCTCTTTCGAATAAAATCTGAACCACCGGCGTTCTCAGAAAGATAAGTCCGACCGATGCCGGAATCACAATCGCAAAAATCATCCGGAGCGAAAACGAGAGTGTTTCGCGAATGGCTTCATGATTTTTATCCACCGCGTGCTCTGAAAATGCCGGAAGCAGCGCGGTCCCGAGCGCGATCCCAAAAAGCGCGAGAGGAAACTGCATGAGGCGATTCCCGTACCAGAGCGCGGAGTTCGCCCCGTCACCGATCCAGAAAGCCAGTGTCGAATCGATAAGAAGGCTGATTTGCATCACGGCAAATGTCATCACCGAGGGGAGAATTAACTTGAAAATACGCTGCACCGCCGGGTGAAAAAATTGAAAAGACAACCGGAACCGGTAGCGGATTTTGGAAAGAGGAAAAAAATGAAGCAGAACCTGAAAAAAACCCGAAAGAAAAATACCCGCCGCCAATACATTCGCTTTCTCCTCAAGGGTTTTCCCGACAAACGGGCAGACCAAAACGACGGTCAAGATCCAGAATAAGTTCAGAATCACGGGAGAAAGCGCCGGAAACAGAAATTTCTTGTGCGAGTGAAGAATCCCCATGAACAAGGCCACTTGCGCGAGAAATATCACATAAGGGAAAAGAATTTTGAGAAATTGAATAACCAGGCACACTTTCTCCGGCAACCCCAGATAGAGAAGTGAAAAATGAGCCCCGATCAGAAACACCACCGAAAGAATCCCGAGGCCGAACAGAAGAATGGTCGAAATAATATTTCCGATCTTGTCCGCTTCTTCCGGCCCCTTCTCCTTGAGCACCTGCGTGTAAATCGGAATAAATGCGTTCGCAAGCGCCCCTTCTCCGACCAATCTCCGCAAGAAATTGGGAATCATAAAGGCATAGAGAAACGCGTCCCAGATCCGGCCGGTTCCGAACATCCTCGCGCTCACGATGTCCCGGACCATTCCGCTGATCCGACTCACCAGCGTCAGAAACCCGATTAACCCGGCCGACCGCATTAAAACCCGCTTGGCCCCCGTTTCTGTCATGTTGACAACACGCCCCCCGTGTGTTAAATTACGCCCCCTAAATTAAGAAGGAGATTTAAACTATGCCAATCACACATTCGGCCGCAAAACATATCCGGGCCGACAAAAAGAAAAGATTACGAAATCAAGCCGCTGTTTCTGAACTTCATACGCTGACAAAAAAATTGCGAATCCTCGTGAAGGAAGATCCTTCCAAGGTAAAAGAGTTCGCCCGGTTTGTTATCAAAAGAATGGACAAAGCAGCTTCAAACGGCATTATTCCCCGGAAAAGAAGCGACCGGAAAAAAGCCCGCTTGACGCAAATGCTGCAAAAAGCCAACATCCAGTTCTGAACAGGCCCGGTTCATCCGAATTTCACAAGAAAAGATTCCAGCCCCTGCCGGATGTCGGCCGTTCCTTTCTTCATCCCCCAGTTGAGCTGAAAAAGGTCGTCGACGGCAGCCCTCAAGCGTTTCTCCGCTTCACGACCGCTGCGGTCATAAGAAGACGAACGGACCATTCGTTTCCAACGCTCTTTAAGACCATAATTGAGCGCCCCCATGATCCCCAAGGCGGCTTCTTCTTTTCTCGAACCCGCTTCCTCAAAAAGACGGTCTAAGATCCCGATCGCCTTGGAAGTCTTCCGCTCGCTGAAAGCGTTCACCAAATCAAAGGGGGTGAAGGCCTGTCCGCTGTCCGAAAGGCTGAAAACTTCCTCCGAAGTCACCGGGTCTTTCCGGGACCGCAGGCTTAATTTCTCCAAGGCTTCGGCCAAAAGCTGAAAATTCCCGCCCGAACGTTCCAGTAGCAATTCCAAAACTTCCCGGGATAGTTCGTGGCCTTTCTTTTTCAAAAATTCTTTCGCATAGGACTCCATCTCATCCCGGCTGCCCCGCAGCGAAAAAGTCTCTCCGTGAAAACGCACCCATTCCGAAAAGGCATCGCTCGCTTTGCCTGAAGCGCTTTTGGAATCTCGCCTGGGAAGTTCGTCCGCTTCAAATACAATAATGTTTTGAAGGGAAACTCCCGTAAAAGCGGAGGCCATCTGGTCCCTCACCTTCGCCGAAAGCTCAAACACCTCTTTGACGGAAAGAACTTTGCAGGAAGAAAACAGCGGATAGGAAGTCGCTTCTTCTATAAATTTCGGAAGATCAAAATCGGAAGGATAATAACCGTAAAATTCGGGCGCGTCTCCGGCAAAATCCCGGACAATTTCCGCGAGTTTTTTCTCCCGCAAAAAAGGATCTCCCGCCAGAAAAAAAACCCGCGTCTTGCGAGACTCCCCTTTTACCACTCTTCCACCACCCGATTCGCGATTTTATCGGCAAGATCGGCAATAACTTTTTCTGTTGCTTGTTCCTGCGGAATCGCCCGGGGCCCTTCGATAAAATATTCGGTTTCTCCCGTAAAATTCTTCTCTTCCCAATAAACTTTTTTCGTCCGGGTATCGACAAGCTTCAGAGACACCACGATAAACAGGCGGTACTGCGCCACCTGCTCATAAAGATTAAAACGGAACCCTTCCTGCTCGTAACGGACCAGCGCCCCTTCAAGAACCAGATCGGCGTTCTTTTCATCCACGACTTTGAGATTCCCGTCACGAACCAGTTCGTCAATCACGGCCTGCGTCACCTCCGGTTCAAGACCGGCGATGTACGTCAGCATGCTTTCCGGGGGGATTGCATTCCGGAACATGGGAACGGCAATCGTTTTCGCATCCTCATAAGGCAATACGATTTTATTCGTGTAGCCGCATCCGGTCCAAACCATCAAAAAAGCAAGAAAAGCCATTTTCCTGAAAATATTCACAACAGGCCCCCTTCCTAATCCCGTTTTTCAAAAAATCAAAGCCACGCCCGGCCGCTTTATTGCCCGACAGGTTCCCGCTCCGAAACCGGCGGCAGAGAAATCCTTTCCCGTTCCTGCATCAACTTGTTTTTTTCGGAAACCACGGTCTTCAGATCGATAAAGAGTTCTTCGAGATCATTTTCCAGGATTTCATAGCGATAATCCGATTTTTTCTTAAGATTCAAAATACCCTTGCGCAGAGCCTCCCGCCTTTTCATTAAAAGTTTTTCGTGCTGAATCACGATTTTCTTTTCTTCATCAATCACTCTACGCAGTTCTTTTTCCGTCTTGGCACGCTCTTTCGCGAAAAGTTTTTTCCGCTTTCCCAGATCGCTCTCCGTCAGCGAAAAACGTTCTTTCAGACGGCCCTTGACATTGCGCTCATAAAAATCCATGAGCTCTTTTCGGAGGATTTTCCGTTCCCTCTGCAAGGAGACTTCCTCTTCGGAGAGACGGTCTTTGAGACCCTCAATTTCTTTCACCAAAGCCTCCGCTTCCGGCGAAGGCCCCGTTTCTTTTTTCTCTTCCGGAGAAGCCGAAGTCTTTGTCTTGGCTTCAGCCAGCTTCGCCTCAAGCGCCGCGGCCTGCGTCTTCAATGTTTCCCGGCGGTTCTCAAGCTTTTCAAGTTCCGCATTCCGCTTATCCAGATTGCCCTGCAAGACTTCCTTTTCGCTCCGGCCTTTATTCACAAATACGCCCTTGGCTGTTTTGACAATGCGCTGGAGAGAAACTCCGGGCAGTTCGACAAAAACGGTTCGATAGGAGAAATTTTCATATCGCGAAGACTCTTCTTTTAATTTCTCGAACTCCGTCTTTAATCCGTCGACTTCTTTCGTCCGGGCTTCGATCAGCAAAGTTTCCACTTCGATATTCTCCCTGAGTTCAGCGATTCTCCCGGAGTCCTTTCCGGAATCTTCCTTCGTCATTTCCTGCGCCTGCCTGCTGATCACTTCTTCCTTGGGAGTGATTCCGAAAATAAATGCCTTGAAAAATTTATAAGTCCCCACGGCAGGCGAGGCGGCAATACGCCCGGCCTTCCCCATTCCGCCCCATTGCTTCTCGCTCGTTTCTTTCATCACTTTCTCCAGCTCGTCAATCATGTCACGCCGTTCCCGATTCCGGTCCCGGATTTCATCATACCGCCACCGAATTTCCCGTTCGGTGAGCCGCATTTTCTTTTTAAGACGAATTTGCTCGGGAAGTCTCTCCAACCCCTCCAAGTCGCTGGATTCCTGCGTGCTGGCCATACTCTCGCCCGGAACGGTCCCCAATTCCGCGGCAAAACCTTTCTGAAGGGTCTCGACAATCCGTTTCTTTTCTTCGATTTTCAGGGAAAGCTTCTCATTCTTCCGATTCAGCTTTTCCAGCTTTTTCTCAAGATCCTTCTCGCTCAGGCCTTCAAGCTTGAGGGCCGATTGAATCCCATTGCCGGGATCTTCAAGAAACTCGCTCCAGCCTTTTGCCTCCGCCTGTTTCCGGAAATCAATTTCTTTTTCCTTCAGGGTCTCCGCCAACGCATCCATCCGCTCTTTATGCTCTTCAAAGGCCTGCTGTTTCTTTTTAACTTCTCCTCCGGACTCCTCCAAAGCCTCCTGAAATTCTTTCTTCTGGACGAGAAGGTCAATATCCTCTTCCTGAAAACTCTCAGACTGTCCGGAAATCTCCCCTAACACGCTTTCGAAGTCTTCTTTCCTGACTTCCAGTGTCCGGTATTTCTCAACCAGCTTGGCAATATCCTGCAGATAGGCCCCGCGAACTTTCTCGAAAGGATCCTCCCTCTTAAGGAACGGGATAGAAAATCCGGAAGGAATTCCAAGCTCCCGCCGGATCCGTTCCACTTCAGCTTTCTCTTTCTGAAGTGCGGTCTCCTCGGCCACAAGAGACGCGGACCAGCTTTCAAAAAAACGGGCAAGATCTTCCGACGGATTCCCACGCATCTGTTTTTTCCGGGTCTGAAGCGCTTTTCTTTTCTCCGCGAGTTCTCTCTCTTTTATTTTGAGAGATTCGGAGCGCCTCTTGATGTCCGTCACTTTTCGTTTTTCAAAATCGTGCAGGCTTCCTTTGAGGCGATTACGCTTCTTCTTCAATTGTTTCAACCGCTCGTCCACTGCTTTGCGTTCCGCTTCTTCTCCGGCTCCAAGAATCGCCAATCTCGCGTTCAATTCCTTGATCCTCTGCTCAAGCCGGCTCAACTCCGTCTGAAAAGCCTTTTCCTTTGCTTTGATAAATTTTTCCGGAGCCTGGAAGAAAGCGATTTTCTCCTTTGCCTTCTTGCCCCAGGACGTCATCGGATAATGCGCGGCGATGTCCTCATAGTAGATCAGCGCGCTGTCCAGACGGTTTTCCCTCTCGTAATACTGGGCAATGTTGAAATTCTTCTCGGCATTTTTTTCGTCAATCGCTTGCTTGAGCTGTTTCGCTTTCTCCGCCACGGAAGTATCCGGATACTCCTGCAGAAACGAACTGAACTGAGCTTCCGCGCGATCCAACCCTTCCACGCTTCGGTTCAGGTTCTTCGCCATTTGAAACGATATTTCCCCAAGCTGAAATTTGGCATCCGCGACCAACGTGCTGTCGGGATAATCCTCGGCCAAACGTTCAAACGTTTCAAGCGCCTTCGTCAGATTTCCGCTTTTCCGGTAGGCAGTGCCTAATTTGAAAAGCGCCTGGTCACCGTATTTTCCAAAAGGAGCATTGGTCACCACCTGTTCAAAAACTTCAATCGCTTTGGGAAGCGCGGGCATAATCGGGACCCCCATGAATTTCGAACGTTTCCCGGAAAGGAAAAGATTCCCGATCCGGAATTGCCGTTCGATCACCGTTTCCACCTGAGGGCTTTGGGGATAGTTTGAAATGACTTTCTGGTAAGCCTGGAACGCTTTGTAATAACCGCCCGATTCCTCATAAAGCTCGCCGAGTTTAAACTGAGCGTCAGGAGCCACGCGAGCGCTGGGATAAGCTTTGACGAGTTTTTGAAACTGCTGAATGGCCTGCTCGTACTTTTTCTTCTCGTAAAACCCCATGGCGTATTCGTATTGTTCATCCGCATTCCCGGTAACTTCTTCTCCGGCCTTCACAAATCTGCCTTTTTCGGACGACCAGACAAAATCGGCATACCCCACCGAACAAAGAGGGAAGGCAAATAGAGCGGAAAAAAGTAAGATCCCTGTCAAACGTCTCACTAGAGTCATGGAAATCATTCGTTTGTATTCCGAGGATTTAGAAGATAGCGTTGCCTTTTCTATGCAAAATCAAACCGCATTACACTTTAAAATCCGGCGTCCGTATTTCTTATGCGCTTTAAACGGCCGGAAATGCGGACAAAAATTCTATTTTTAGAATCTTATCCCTCACCAGCCATTTTTACATCTATAAACAACGAAAGAAGTTAGAGAAAAACAGAGGCGGTAATATAACATGCCTCCCCACCCCTGTCAAGAAAGCCGCGAAAACAACATCCGTGCTTTATCGAAGGATAGGAACGGAGGTATCTTCCGATTCTTCCTCAGTCATTCCCGGAATCTCAACCGGAACCGTCTTTTTCATCGACTCAACGGTCTTCTGGAGATCCGCTGTCTTGATTCTCTCCTGCGCAAGCGCCTTGGCCGCATCGTCCCGTTCCGTCTGAAGCGCCGTAATTTGCGCTTTGAAACCTTCCCGTTCTTTGGAAAGCTCCGCAATCATATTGTCCTGAGCCGAAAACTTCGCTTTGTCTTCGCCCATCTTGTCCTGAAGATCCTGACAATCCTTCTTCAGTTTCTCAACTTCCAATTTCGAGATCTGACTTTCACTGCGGGCGTTTTCAAGTTTCGCTTTCAGCGACATGATTTTCATGCCAAAAATAACGCTCACGGTCAGTAAAAGGATCAGGCACACAAAAATCGTTACTTTTTGCATCTCAAACATCCTCCTCTCTGCTTCTTTCGTTGTAGTATTTTCATATTAAAAGCCCGATCTGTCCATCCCTAAAATTCGCTTCGGAAGAATTTTTCGAAAAGTTCCTTTAATTCCGAATCCGAAACCGCCGACAGTTGGCAAGTCCGATCCCGGCAAACGGATACAGCGGTTTTTGAGACAATCGGGGGACGGCCCTCAAGAAAAGGCGCCAGGGATTCCATTTTCTTTCGACTTTCTCCTTCCAGGTCATGTAACAGAACCATTTTCTCCGGCAGAAACCGGGAATAAATCACCTCGATCATTTTTTCCAGATTCGAGCGATCGGGGCCTTCGTCGATTACAATTTCGCAGTAAGGGCCGAGGGCGGCATCCAAAGCAACCAGCATATTCGCGCTGCCCCCTAAAGAAATTTCGGATGTCTCAAAAAAAGCCCGCAGGATCCGCATCGCTTTCTCTTCAAAATCCTTGCCCGGCCCCAAACGGCTTATTTTCAAAAGAACAAGCGCGGCCATGGCATTTCCCGAAGGAAGGGCCCCTTCATGAAAATCCTTTTGACGGAGAATCAACGTCTCGGAATCCTCCCCCGTCAGAAAAAATCCGCTTTCCTTTTCATCCCAGAAAAGTCGGATCATTTCGCGGCAAAGCGAAACGGCTTCTTCAAGATATGCGGGGTCAAAAGTCGCTTCATAGAGTTCAAACAATCCCCACGCGAAAAACGCGTGATCCGCCAAAAAGGCCGGAATCGCGGCTTCACCGTCCGTATAGCGATGCATCAAACGGCCGTCTTTGCGTTTCAGTCTGGCCCGCAGAAAATCCGCCGCTCCGATCGCGGCTCGCTGATACCGGACGTCTCCCAACACACGAAACCCGAAAGCAAGACTCGCGATCATCAGGCCGTTCCAATCCGCAAGGATTTTATCGTCCCGGTACGGTCTAGGCCTTTGCGTTCGCCGTTCAAACAATACTGCCCGGGCATTTTTCAAAATCCTCTCCACTTGTTCACGGCTCATTCCAAACCGCTCGGCCGTTGTCTCCAAAGAATGACAGACGGAAAGAATATTCCTGGCTCTCCAATCCATTCCTTCGATGTTTCCCTCTTCCCGGACTCCGCAATAGAAGCTCAGAACTTCCGCCCCTTCCCGCCCGAGACAGGCCTGAATTTCCGCGGAAGACCAGACGTAAAAAGCCCCTTCCGATTTTACTTTTCCGTTCTCCGACACAATCCAGCTGTCCGCATCTTCCGCAGCATAAAACCCGCCAAACGTATCCGTCAGATCCCTGAGCACGTAGTCCAAAGTCTCCCGGGCAATCTCGGCGTAAAAAGGATTGCGAGTCGCCTGATACGTTTCAAGGTAAAGCCTTGAGAGCATCGCCTGATTGTAAAGCATTTTTTCAAAATGCGGCAGATGCCATTTTCGATCCGTCGCATAGCGATGAAATCCTCCCCCCAAATAATCCCGCAATCCACCCCTTGCCATCTCCTGCAGGGATTTTTCAACCTTCTCCAGCGCTTTTGCATCCTTCCGCCGGTGCCAATACCGTAAAAGGAAACTCCCTGTCGCTTCCTGAGGAAATTTAGGCACATTCCCAAATCCCCCAAAAGTGCCGTCAAACAAGGAACTGTACGCTTCATACGCCCGGTCCAGCAGCCCCGCATCCGGGAAAATTTCACCTGCCGTCCTGGGAGAAGTTTCTTTCCCCATCACGCTGACAAGCGTCTCGCTTGATTTTAAAATTGTGCCGCGGTCTTTGATCCATAAATCTCGGAGCGCTGCCAGGACTTCCAGAAATCCTGACTGCCCCCGGCGGCTTTCGGGCGGGAAATATGTTCCGCCGTAGAAGGGTTTTAAATCATGGGTCAGAAAAACACTGAGGGGCCAGCCTCCGGATCCCGTCATCGCCTGAACCGCCTCCATGTAAAGACGGTCGATGTCAGGCCGTTCTTCACGGTCCACCTTGATCGAAATAAAATTTTCGTTCAGAAAGTCAGCGATTTCAGAATTTGAAAAAGATTCGGCAGCCATCACATGGCACCAATGGCAGGTCGAATAACCGATGGAAAGAAAAATAGGCTTGTCTTCTTCCCGGGCTCTCCGGAAAGCCGGCTCGCCCCACGGATACCAGTCTACGGGATTGTAGGCATGCTGAAGGAGATACGGACTTTTCTGACCTAAAAGACGGTTTGCTCGTGTCTCCGGAGGATTCATCTCATTCGCAGAAGCTTCCCGGAAATGTCAGCGGAGGAATTCACCACCTTGGGAAATCTCCTGAAATCCGCTTTACTGCACCGGAACAATATTGTTTTTCTCGTCGTAGGTATAACGGGCTTTGCTGTTCTCCACGCGAATGCGGATGTCCACCACCCGGATATCCCCTTTCAAGTCGTTGACGTCAAAGTCAAGTTCAAGGAGATCCCCTGATTTTACATCCGTCATCACCACAGACCCGAAACTGTAATTGCCCGCTTTTCCGACCTTGTCAAGAATGCGAACCGGCTTGAGCCATCGAAGGCCTCTGCTCCCCTGGACATCCACAATCGCGAATGCCCCCTGAAGCCTTTCCTGCTGGGCGATATATTGGCCGATAACCTTCTGGACTTCTTCCGATACCGTCGCCGCAAAGGAAATCCCTTGCAGCAACATTGCGACCACCCAAAAAACGGCAATCCCGCATGTCCATTTCCTGCCCATCATCAGTGCCCTCCCGAAAAATTTTGTGTTAGCTTCAGACAAAATCGCTTATGCCGCAGAATCGGCAGCTTCCTCAGAAGCCTCTGTATCCCCATCAGCATCCGCTGTCTCGTCAGAGACCGTGCCGCTGCCTTCAGTGTTTCCCGCTGACGGCGCTGAAGCCACAGCGCTTTTTCCGCTCATCGGACACATCCCTCCGCCGGCAAAAACACCCGAAACATCCGGAATCATTACCGTTGCAAATAAAACTATTAAAACCGCCAACATCCTCTTCATGAAATCTATCCTCCTCTAAGCAGTTGTGAATTCGGAAATTTTGATCAGTTTATGTCAAAGGCCAGGAATTGTCGAACAAAAAAGCCTACTTCCTTCCCTCTGGATTCCCCCAGGATTCACAAAACCGTTCCCAAAATGATTTCGGCTTTTCACTCCACATCCCGAGTTTCGCAGATTGAGCTTTCCGTTCTGATTCGAGAAAATCTTTTTTGTACTGGAAAGGAAATTTTCGAAAAACCTCGGCATATCCTTTTTCAACCATCTGCCGGTTCACAAAAGTGCCATCAGGAAGATAAACGTATGAAAGCCTCCTGCCAAAACGGTCAAAAGGCTCTTCCCCCTCCTCAAGCCTCACATCTTTCCCTTCAATAAAACGTTTGAGATATTTCCGGGACTCTTCCCCGAATTTTTGCCCCTGCTTTCCGTATTTCCGGTGACTGACTTCCGGAGCATTGATTCCGATCATACGCACCCGCTGCTGATTGGCCAATATAAACGTGTCGCCGTCAATCACGTATCGCACTTTTTCCGCAAAAAGAAGTCCGGAACTCCAAAGCAGAAAGCAGATCCCCAAAACGACCATGCGCGGCCCGCAAAAACCTTTTCGAAAAACTCTTATCGCCATTCCGCCTCGCTATGTTTTCGAAAATTCGAAAGTTCCGTTTTTTTTGTCAACGCCGACCACAATCGTGTCGCCGCTCCGGACATCCCCGTTCAGAATTTGAATCGCCAGGGAATCCTGAAGCTCCCGCTGAATCAATCTCCGGAGAGGTCTTGCCCCGAACTCGGAATCATATCCTTCGTCTGCCAGCTTTTCCCTGGCTTCCCGGTTCACTTTGAACCCGATTTTTCTTTCCGAAAGTTTCCCCTCCAATTCCTTCAACTGAAGGTCCACAATCTTGCCGATATCCGCCTTGCTCAGTTTGTTAAAAACAAGGATCTCGTCAATCCGGTTGACCAGTTCAGGCCGAAGATGCCCGCGTAACTCCTGCAGGACCTGATCCCGGATTTTTCCTTTCGTTTCCCGCTCCCCCTGAAAATACCGGCTTCCGATGTTGGAGGTCATGATAATCACGGTGTTTCTGAAATTCACAATTCTCCCCTGCCCATCCGTTAATCTTCCGTCTTCAAGAATCTGGAGCAAAATATTAAAAACATCGTGATGCGCTTTTTCAACTTCGTCGAAAAGGATAACAGCGTATGGACGGCGGCGGATTCTTTCCGTAAGCTGTCCTCCCTCCTCATAACCGACATAGCCGGGAGGAGCGCCGATCAGGCGTGACACCGAATGTTTTTCCATGTATTCCGACATGTCGATTCGCACGACGGCATTTTCATCATCAAAGAGAAACCACGCCAGCGTTTTCGCAAGATAAGTTTTCCCGACACCGGTCGGTCCCAGAAAAATAAAAGAACCGATCGGCCGAGAGGAATCCGAAAGCCCGGAGCGGGAGCGGCGGATACTGTTTGAGATCAACCCGACGGCATCATCCTGCCCGACAATCCGGGTCTTCAGCCGATCCTCCATATGAATCAATTTTTCAACTTCGCCTTCCATCAATCTCGACACGGGAATCCCGGTCCACTTGGAAACAATCTCCGCGATGTCTTCTTCGCTCACCTCTTCCTGGAGCATTTTCTGCTTTTTCTGAATTTCCCGAAGGCTTTCATTCTCCCGGCTCAATTCAACTTCCAACTCCCGCAAAACACCGTAGCGAATCTCGGCCACCTTGCCCCAATCCGATTCTTTTTCGTAACGGGATTCCTCAAGCTTGGCCTTCTCCATCGTTTCCTTGATTTTCCGGATTCTCTCGAGAATTTCTTTTTCATTCCGCCAATGCCGCTTCATCGCCTCCGATTTTTCTTTCAGATTTGAAAGCTCTTCTTCAAGCCTGGCAAACCGCTCACGGGAAGAATCGTCCTTTTCCTTCCTGAGCGCCTGTTTTTCAATCTCAAGCTGAATAATCCGCCGCTCCAGTTCGTCAATTTCCGTAGGCAGGCTGTCCATTTCAATCCTCAGTTTGGATGCGGCTTCATCGATCAAATCAATCGCTTTATCGGGGAGAAAACGCTCGGCAATGTATCTCGCGGACAATGTCGCCGCCGCAACCAGCGCGTCGTCTTTAATCCTCACGCCGTGAAAAACCTCATACCGTTCTTTCAATCCGCGAAGGATGGCAATCGTATCTTCAACGCTGGGTTCTCCGATGAAAATCGGCTGGAATCTCCGTTCCAAAGCTTTGTCTTTTTCGACATACTGGCGGTATTCATCCAGCGTTGTCGCTCCGATGCATCGTAATTGTCCGCGGGCAAGCGCCGGCTTAAGCATATTGGAAGCATCCATCGATCCTTCCGCTTTGCCCGCGCCGACCAGCGCGTGAAGCTCATCGATAAAAAGGATAATCTCCCCTTCCCGTGCCTCAATTTCCTTCAAAACCGCTTTCAGCCGGTCTTCAAACTCACCCCGATACTTGGATCCCGCGACCAAAGAGCCGATATCCAAGGCAACGATTTTCTTTCCTTTCAAAGTCGTCGGCACATCCCCGTCCGCGATTCGTTTGGCCAGCCCTTCGGCAATCGCGGTCTTCCCGGTGCCGGGATCTCCGATCAGAACCGGATTATTTTTAGTTCGCCGCGAAAGGACCTGGATTGCGCGGCGGATTTCACCGTCCCGCCCGATCACGGGATCCAGCTTCCCCTGCCTCGCCAACTCCGTCAAATCCTTGCCATAACGCACGAGGGCCTGATATTTTCCTTCGGGATTCTGGTCCGTTACGCGATGAGCGCCCCGCACGTCCTTGAGAATTTTCAGAAGCGAATCTTTTTTAATTCCGTGCTTGTGGAACAGCTTCTGCAATTTTTCATCCGAATCCTGAACCACCGCAAGAAGAAGATGCTCCACACTCACGTATTCATCTTTCAGCGTTTCGGCTTCCCGGAACGCCGTATCCAGTATTTTCCGGAACCGTTCGGACAGATATTGCTGCGAGGCTCCGTCCACTTTAGGTCTGGATGCAAGGAGGACCTTCACATCGGACTCGAGAGACGCCGCACTCACTCCCAATTTTTGAAAGACCGGAAGCGTCACGCTCTCATCCAGCGAAAGAAGCGCCAGAAAAAGATGTTCCGCATCCACTTCCGGATGCCCTTCCTGCCTCGCAAGCGCGAGGGCCTTTTCAACGGCCTCCTGCGCTTTTAAAGTCATTTTTTCGAATCGAATCATTTCAATTCCTTACTGCGTCCCGATATAATCCGGCGTTATTGCACCTGAACCGCTTTGGACTTTTCCTTCTGAGCATCCGGAGCCGCAATCTTGGGAAGTCGAATGGTTAAAACGCCTTTGTCATACTGGGCCAACACTTCTCCCGTCTTCACATCTCCCGGCAGCGGAATGGTCCGGTGGAAGGCCCCGAAACTTCTTTCCATCTGATAAAGCCCACGGTCATTCGACTCTTCTTTCTCAAC
>Ga0172375_10006741_pt1 | contig 15953 bp, 19 predicted proteins | sample LakKiv1m_FD_114537 | JGI IMG/M metagenome (GOLD analysis project Ga0172375, IMG submission 114537) | Freshwater microbial communities from Kabuno Bay, South-Kivu, Congo - kab_092012_11.1m | ecosystem: Environmental > Aquatic > Freshwater > Lake | place: Democratic Republic of the Congo...
CGAAGCCCAAGGTCGTACGTGACCCCGGTGCCTGCAATCGCCATTTGGTTGCGGTTCTAACCGCCCTGTGCTATGGTGCATCGTGACGAACGGGAAGGTGAACTCATGATCCCTGCGAGAATCGGACTGGCTCTGGCGCTTACCGTTGCCATCGTGTGCGGGACGCCCGCCGGGCTCATTGCCGGTGGCCAGGTGTGGACAAAATGCGAAATCACCTGTCGATGCCACCAAGATGACAGCGTGGGGAACTACAGCTTTGTGCTGCCCATCGACGCGACGCCCGATACCGGCTTCGATGCAGACTGGGCATGCAAGGTTCATGGAAACAGGGTTTGCGCGGACAGCTGCAACGGCACCAAGTTCAGCTATACCTACCAGGTGACCAGCCCCTGAATCAGCCCTTCTGAATCATCACAGCGATGTTGAATCTGTCGTAGGGGCGACCGGCCGGTCGCCCGCATAAGGCCAGTCCCGTCTTATCAAGTCCCCAACCTCAACATGTCGCGTAATTTGCGATCCGGTGCACGGGCGCACGGCCGAGGCTGTCTCAAAAGCCGAGCATCATATAAAATCGTGGCACGATCCCCTCGTCCCACACGCGACGCAGTATGGAACCGACCTCGTGTCGCGTTCGCTTCTGGCGCCAAAAACCTGTGTAGGGGCGGGGGTTATCCCCGCCCGTTATCTCGGGCCTCGCAAGGCGGGCGGGGATAAACCCCACCCCTACGGTCCATCCTGCTTTCATACACGTGATAATGGCGGGCACGGAGGCCCGCCGCCACCAAACATGGTGGGAGCCGGCGTCCCTGCCGGCCCTTTTTATGTCACTTGTTAGCAAGCGCATGGGTCTCATACGCCTACCTTTTCCGCGTGGGATTCGGGACTATTCATCGTCTGTGTGTGGAGTCTTTGACCCGCGATAGATGAGGAACGCTGCTACAAGCAGGAGAGCCGCACCAACACCGGCCTCCAGGGTCCGTCCTCGGACATACAGCATGGCCAGCGATACAGCCGCGACTGTGAGAACGACCAGCGCAAAAAGCGTGCTGGTGAATATTCGGGAGAGGAGCGACCCTGTTCTCGATGACTTCGACGAGTCCGGAGGGTTGCTCTGAGGTTCGCTTTGCTTCATTCGGTGCTCGCTGTCACTCGTGCCGAGAAATCGGCCCCGGTTCTTTCGATTTCTTCATAATCAGGAGGTAACGGGAATAGTCAAGTCTCTTGAATTCTCCCAACGCCTGATTCATCGATTCCTCGGCTTCGGCTGGCCTTCCGGCCTTTTTGAGGAGCGACCCGCGCTGCGCGGCCAAAAGCGCCGCAGTCCCCGCGTAATATTCCGCGGCCGCTACCGAGCGTCCTGCCCGCTCATAGAGCCCCGCCACGCGATGAAGAGCTCGCGTTTCCGATTCTTCGTCTCCGGCGCCGCGCGCAGTCCACAGCGCCGCGAACTGACTCAGGGCCGCTTCCTGCTCCAGGCCCGCCTTTTTCACCAGAGATTCGGAGCGCTGCCGGAGCGTCTTTTCCAGGTCGGCCTTCTTTTCCTTTTGAGCTGTCGCGAGACCGCGGGTGTAGTCCGCAAGTGCGTCTTCCAGTCGCCCCGTCTTATCTTTGAGAGTGCCGGCCAGAAGCAGCACCTTGTCGATACCATCGGTAATTCCGAGCTTGTCCCTGAAGGCAATCGACACGTCCAAGCAAACAAGCGCCTTGTCCGGCTTGCCTTTCTTGTCGTACTCGGATGCGAGCATTTCGAGAACACCGATCATGCCACGCTCATCACCGGCGGCCTTCAGTCTTCTCAAATCCGTGAGAAGCTCTTCCATTGACTTTCGCGTTTTGGGGGGCTCCGGGCTGCGTTCGACTCGAACGGGCTCGATCGCGCGCTCGTCAGCGACAGGTCCGCTTGAAGGCGGGGGCGGCGCAGGCCTTTCGGGCCGGGCCACGACCTGAGGATGTGCGCCCGGCGTCGTCTCGACAGGCTGTGCTTTGGATGCCCTGAGGATCTGCCGTATCACCTCTTCTCGCGGCCGGTCCACCTGTCGTGAACGGTTGGCAGGCAGTCTGTCAAGGGTGGCCGGTACCGGTTGCTTTGTTTCGGGCCGAGAAGTCGGGGCCGGCTTTACCTCCGGGCTCGGTTTCACCGCCGCGGCAGGTCTCGTCTCTGGTATCGGCTTCGCCTCCGGGGCCGTAGCGATCTTCTTCTCAACGGTCTTGGCCGGGGGCGCGGGCGGTTTGGGCGCGTGGCTCACCGCGGGCGAGGGCGTTTGCTCACGCGGGCGCGCTGCAACGCTCGGCGTCGCGGGCCCCTTCGGGCGGTCGTTTACGACTACCGTTTTTCGCTCAGGCGCCGGCGGAGGCGTCGAAACTCGATCCGGACCACCCGGTTTTCGGATCGACGCAAGTTCCGCGGCCGCGGCTGCCTTCTCATCCGCTGCCTTGAGACGCTCGAAGTTGTCAATGGCCCGTTCCACATATCGGGCTCCGACGAACTGGTCCCCGAGAGCCGCGTGCACCCGGCCGATCTCCACAAGCGTCCACGCCTCGGCTGATTTGTCGCGACTGCGTTTGGCCAACTGTTGAGCATCCTCGTACATGAGCAGCGCTTTGGGCGCGTCCGATTTGTTCAGGAACTCCTCGCCTCTCCGGTAGAGTTCCGCGGCTTCGGGCGGTAAACGCTTCATGACGTTTTGCCGCGCACTCGTGTACGACGCTGCAGCGGCGAGCGGCCTATGATCGGGAGCCGCTTGAGGTGTTTGCCCTTCACGGACGCGGGCAGCGGCGATCGAAGGCTTACCAGCCTGACCCTTTTGAGCACGGGACCCGTTCTTGCCGGACGGTTTCGGTCCCTGGAGCGATTGCGTCGTGAAAACCCGATTTTCCAGCGCGGCAAGCTTGGCCTCGATCTCCGCGGATATCTTTGGGTCCTTCACGAGTCCCGCGCCGAGCTGATACATCTGGAAGGCCTTCACCTTGTCACCCGATTTGAGAAGCAAGTCACCGGCAAGGATGAACGCGCGCGAATCCACAGGCCGCACGGTTATCGCTTTCTTGAAGTCTTCGAGGGCCTTGCTCTGTTCTCCCATGAGGGAGTACGCGAGTCCACGGTTCGTGTACACCTTACTCGTCAGGTCGCCGAGCTCCAGCGCTTTGGCGAAGTCTTGCACGGCCTTATCGTACATCCCCTTTTCAAGGTACGCGACCCCGCGATTGTTGAAGGAACTGGTGAAGTCGGGCTTGATCTCGAGCGCTCGGGTGTAATCGCTGATGGCGTCGTCGATCTTGCCGAGGCGCTTGAGCGCAACTCCCCGGTCATTGTAATACCGGTGCACGGACGGATTCAGGCTGATTGCGCGGGAGAGCAGTTCCACGGCTTGCTGAGCATCTCCGGAAACGAGAGTCTGGACGCCGCTCTTGGAGAATCGCTCCGCGTCGTCAGCAGCGATCCCGTAAGGGACCATCGCGACCGTGAGCATCAAAAACAACAATAGTGCGGCAGCGCGATTCATAATTGCTCCATCGGACGGCAGTATTTGCGGCAGCCTCACCGGCGGTTTCCCCCCTCGGCATTCCGCGAATGCCCCGAAAAATCTTTCATGGGGCTTTCGTTTTGGTGATGCCGAACTGGCTAAGGATGTCCTTTACGAAGAAGACGGCCTGATCGATGAGCGCCGGACACTTGTCTATGAACGACGCCTCTCTCAGGGCTTTGCCCAAGTCCTGGGACGGGGCCGGTTTTGTGGTGGCTTTCTTCTGTGCCGCGTTGTTCACTTCCAGCCGTTCGTAGCCGACCGCGGCGGCAATGCCCGTACCGAAGAAAGCCGTCAATGTAGCGACAATAACCAACATACGAAACAATCTCATGACCGTACCTCCGACACATCTGCGGAAAATATCGATCGTAACGTTATTATTCTAACATAACTTATTGAAAAAGAGAAGTCTTAGAGCTGCATCATAGTAATAGTCGAGGTATTCGGGGCAGGACCAGTTCCGGTTTTGGAGAGAAATGTCGACCGTGCTCAAGTACGGGTGGCTCCGACGTGATACGTCGGAGCGCCGCAGGCGCAAGAGGCGTGCTTGTTCATGCGATAACTTCTGTTTGACAGACAGAGTGAGGACCTCTTATTGCTTCGCAACCCCGACGTGTAACGTCGGGGCTACCCGCTGAATAATTCATGAAGGGCTAGCGGTGCGACCAAGCTGTCCCCCGAACTTTAGCGTTGACCCCGTGACGTCGGTGGGGCATTCTCTCTATCCTAGGGACCGCTCCTGCTCCCAATTTTCCGCAGCCATTAGAAGAGGAGAACGTGATGAACATCGGAACGTTGCCCGAGCGCAATGCAAGGTGTCGGCCTCATTACACGGGTGTAATCTTCGAGGACCAACGATTCTCGTGGCGGGAATTCAACGGTCGCATCAACCGATTGGCCAATGTTTTGCTCGGCTTGGGGATCACCAAGAGCGACAAGGTGGCGACCATCTTGCCCAATTGCCTTGAATTGCTCGAGACGTACTGGGCCGTGGCGAAGATCGGCGCGGTCGTCGTGCCCCTCAGCCAGCTCACTCGCGGCAAGGGCCTCGTGTCGATGCTCAGGGATTCGGATTCCGTGTGCGTGATCACAGACTCGGGATTCATGGAGCACCTTGACGCCGTTCGCGGTGAATTGAGCATCCCGGATCATCGATATTTCCTTACGGATGGCTCCCCCACCGCCGGTTATAAGGATTATCAGGCGCTCACTGCTGCTGCGAGCGATGACGAGCCCCCCGGCATCGAGATCTCGGATTCCGACCCGTACAACATCATGTACACCAGCGGCACCACCGGGCAACCCAAGGGGATTATCCACACCCACCAGATCAGGACGATGTACGGCACGCTTATGAGCAATTACTTTCGCGCCACCCGGGAGAGTGTCTTTTATCACTCGGGCGCTATCGTGTTCAACGGCGCGTTCGTGACATTGATGCCAGCGTTCTTCCTCGCCGCACGGTACATTCTGCACCGGCAGTTCAATGCGGAACGGTTCATCGAAACCGTCCGACAGGAGAAGGTAACGCACGTGATGATGGTGCCTTCACAGATCATCGCGATGATGCACGCTCCGAATTTCTCGGCCGAGGCGCTTCAATCGCTTGAGATGTTGATGACCTTGGGTGCGCCGCTTCACCAGGAGCACAAGGACGAACTCGCCCGTCTGCTGCCGCAACGGCTTTATGAGCTCTATGGCCTGACCGAAGGTTTCCTCACGATCCTCGACAAAGCCGATTTCCCCACAAAGAGCAAGTCGGTCGGCGACCCTCCGGCGCTCTTCGAGATGCGTATCATGGACGAGAACGGCCGAGACCTTCCGGCCGGAGAAGTGGGTGAAATCGTCGGCCGCGGCCCGATCTTGATGCCCGGATACTACAAGCGACCGGACCTCACTGCTGAGGCTATCGTGGACGGCTGGCTGAAAACCGGCGACATGGGATACGTTGACGAGGACGGTTATCTGTACCTCGTGGACCGAAAGAAGGACATGATCATCTCCGGCGGCATCAACGTATACCCTCGGGACATCGAAGAGATCGCCGTCCAGCACCCCGCGGTGTCGGAGGTTGCGGTGTTCGGAATTCCTCACGACAGATGGGGAGAAACGCCTGTCGCGGCCGTAATCCTGCGCGAGCCCGGCGCTGCCACAGCAGAGGAACTTCGCGACTGGATCAATGAGCGAATTTCAGCTCGGTTCCAGCGGGTCAACTCAGTTGTAATTATGGAGGACTTCCCCCGCAGCACCGCAGGTAAGACCCTCAAGCGAGTCATGCGGGAGCCGTACTGGGCCGGCCGGGAAACGAGGATCTAGGTCCTCCAGGTCAGAAACTTGGTGAGGTGTTTCCGACAGGAATGGTGGGACAGGCATCCCAATGCCAGTGACTTAAGGGGATTAGATGTGGCGCAGGCTTTCCAGCCTGCGACTCGTTTGACTGAAAAATCGGCAGGCTGGATAGCCTGCCCCACATTGGGAAATCAAGACGGAACTCTTAAGTCACAAGCATTGGACAGGCATCCTGCCTGTCACGATTTTCGGCGCTGATCGTTCAATAGACAGGCGAGATGCATCCGCAGCGATTGGGTTCTTGGTCCCGCAAATCTGAAGGATTACCGCGGGTGGTACGCATTCAGTTACCTGCGGCCGCATGTCGCAAACCGTGTCATAGCGAGGAGTGCAACGACGAAGCAATCTCCTGTACTGAAGCGTGGGAGATTGCTTCGCTGCGCTCGCAATGACATGTCCACGAGGTCTCTGGCCCCGCGTAAGTGAATGGTTACCGCGGGCGCGCGTATTTGCTTGACATAAATCTCGTCGAAATGTTCAATAGTGCAATAATAGAAAAGTATGGCTTCTTCATGAGGGGTGTTGTTCCGCAGCCTGCCGGGGTCAGGTGATCAAACTCGACATGATTTGAGCCACCCCTGGGGGCAGGTCGCGGTCCCACAGTCGCGGTGGGTTGAGGGGGTTGTGATGTATTCGTCGCGTTGGGTGACAGGAGCGGTTGTCTGCCTTCTGACCCTCTTCGCCGGCTTGCTTGGTCCCGCTGCGAGTCAAAATCCTTTTCCATTTTCGGATGCGATGGAGGCCTCGTCTCGAGCCTTCACAAGTCGAGGAATTTCCCCGGCTGGCATGGTCGCTCCTGTTCCGGGATACGATAACCGCGTGGGGCGGATGGGCAGCGACTCAGTCGTGCTGTCCAGCGGGATGTTCAGAGGTTTATTGCCTCCGATACCGAACTTGGAAGCCGGGTTTGACTACTGTTTCGGCAATCGGATCCAAACCGGACGCGGCACCATTGACTATGTTGTTCCTTTGAATCTCAGGGCGTTCGGAACCATATTCGGAGAAGCGCACGCCGAGTTTCAGACATTCTGGCGGAAGGCCCCGGACGGAAACGCTGACCGCACCGATCTTTCTTTAGGGGGCGGTTACCGAAAAATAGTTGGACGCAGCGTCCTGGTCGGAGTGAACGGTTTTTATGACACATCCCGGCTCTCCGGCTCCTGGTACTCATCCGGCGGCGTCGGGCTTGAAATGGCTGCAATTGTTGCGGGAGAGGCAGCTTTCGATCTGAACGTCAATTACTATGGCAATCTTTTCAGCCGCGACATCTTTATTAACGCTTTTCGGAACGTGCACGGAAGTTTCGACGTTGATGCAGGCTATTCGCAGCCCATTTTCGACAGGGCGCTGGACTTGCGCCTGAGCATGGCTGGATACCAATACGATATTGGATCAAAGATCTACGGTTGGCGCGGCGGAGTGGAATTGACCAACCCCGGTGGCACTCTTACTGTCCGATACGAACAAGGAGAAGACCGGATAAACGGCTCATACAGCATAATTGGTGCATTGGTCAACGTCGGCTTCCAGGTGGAGCAGCTTCTGCGCGGGCAAAACCCATTCTCGATGCCCGAGCCTGTCTTCCGGAGTCCACGAAATCTCGACCGATTGCTCGTTCAAAAAGTGAGAAGGAATTGGCATCAACCGTCTCAGGTACTGACAAAGCCCGTTGGTCGGGGTGGCGAAGCTCACTTCGAGTTGACGATCAATCCCCCATATTGGTGTGATGGCAGTGACTGCTCCTCAGGCGTCGTGGAAACGCAATCGGCCTCACAGGCAACATGGAGGATCAGGTTTACTCATCAGACGGGCGACGACTGGTGCGGGGCCTCGGGCGGTTACGTGGTCAGGCTTGTGGGCGACACGAGCAGGCTCGTATTTCCTTTGATAGTCACGATCACACCATCTGACTGGGCTTCATGGATCGATCAATTTACCGTACGGCAGGATTACGTGGATTTTCTGCCTGAAACAACGATTATGGCCAATTCGACGGACCTCGTGAAGAACATCCCCCCTGATGGTTCAGGCGTGGTTGTTGACGGAGAGCATCCCAGAATCCATAGGAATCTCTTTACGGGAACACAAGTTGGCTTCCAGGGCCGGTTTACCATATCAGCGCCGGGCGTAACCCCGCTCACCGTCGATATCGTCAGCACAAATTGACATCCTATAGCTTCTGGTCGGTGAAACAGATCCCGTAGGATGCGGTGACCGGTGGGAACCGCATCGTTCGAGATTCGGCCAAGGCGACGGTTTTGCTTCGCCCGAAATGATACCAGTGGAACTTGTCATTGCGAGGAGCGGAGCGACGAAGCAATCTCCAAAGCCGAAAAAGGGAGACCGTGTCTCGGATAGCCGTGGTGGGACAGGCGTCTCGCCTGTCTGTGGAACGCGGGATGCGGCTGAATGGCAGGCCGACACAAGGGTCGGCCCCTACCGAGCTTTGCTAATGTCGCCTACTTGAAGGCACATTCCTATCGGAGCGCTCACCCTCTTGGTGCGCACGACCCGCGCATCCTTGCTCATCCTTTTGCAGCGGCATAACTTTAAGATTGACAGGTAACGATCTACCTCTACGGCAAGAAGGCGGCAAGACAAAGCTCTTGCCCGCTTCCACGAGATGGAGGTGTAACAATGGCCAATCATGTATGTCACTTCGAGATCCCCGCAGATGATATTGGCGCCTTGGAAGGCTTCTACAGCGGGGTCTTCGGCTGGAGCTTCGAGCGAGTACCGGGCCCGTTCGAGTACCATGGAATCAAGACGTCTTCGGACAACATCGGCGGCGGTATGATGGCCCGCATGGATCCCCACCAGGGGCCGGTGAACTATGTGTGCGTCGACTCCATTGACGAATCGATCGCAAAATCGAAGGAGCACGGCGCGTCGATCCTCGTCGCCAAGTCCGCGGTCCCGAAGATGGGATATTTCGCGGTGCTGCGCGATCCCCAAAACAATCCCTTCGGCTTGTGGCAGGACGACGAGACTGCCGCTTGATCCCATCCGGCAATCCTGGAACGAATACCCGCTTTGGGACGCAATTTCGTTCCAGGAAATCATCCTGTTTCAACCTGTAACCGATAGGCCGGCAACTGTTCACTTACGTGGGGCTTATAGCAAGGAAAAGCAAGATCAGTCACCACGGAGTTCGCGGAGATCGCGGAGTGTTGGGGCGCATCCCGCGTTCCGCGCGGGCCCCCTACCTCCTCTCTGTACTACTATCCCTGAAATTCTTGTCGTGCCGCGAAGAATTTTCGCGAGAATCGGCATCAGGACTTGGTCTTCTCCGTGTTCTCTGCGCCCTCTGTGGTGAAACGGATTTCTTCTTCCTCCCCGCGTAACTGAATGCATACGATAGGCCATATGATTATAATTGACCAAAAGACGCGCGTGGCGCGATGCTCACCGCGTGGGGGATTTCCCCTTTTTTCGCGCGAGATGGGGTCAATCGAGCTTCCATAGCCGCTGGTCACAAACAGCGGAAGGCTTCCGGGAGCTTGGGGAATTGAGTGTCCGGTCACCTCCCAGAGACCTTCAAGATCGGAAGCGCCTCATAAATTCCGTCCTCGTCTTCGCGTGAACACTTCGTGTCCGTTCACAAGGGCTGCTCATGACTTACATTCGTGTGTTGGGGATGGTTGCGCTTCTTTCTCTTTCGATCGCACAGGCTTATGGGGCTCCAAGCACCGGCGCGGGTCAGGCCGCGGCCGGAACAGAATCGTCAACTCTTGTGGCGCCACAAGAGTTCCCTCCAACGGCGGCGTCATCGGCAATAGTTATGGAAAACATTCCTCCGCTCTATACCGCGCCCACATTGCCGGGGGAAGGAATTTGGGTCAAGGAAGACATGACCGGAGGCCATGACGCGGCCGACCTCGTGTACCGCACTTTCTATCGGCCCAGCGAGCAGTACCCGAACGCGATGGTGTACATGATGCTGCTGAACATGAAGCATCTTTCCCCGCGCCTGTTCCTGGGCACAGCGGAAACACGCGGCAAGAACGCCGCGCCGAAGCTGGCAGGGTCGGAGCATCCGCAGCTCGTGGCTGTTACCAACGCGCTCTGGCAGACCGCGCACGCGGGAAGAGGCGGTATAATCCTGCGCGGAGAAGTCCTCAAGAAGATGGACCCCGGAGTCGCAGCCATCGTGATCTACAACGATGACTCGGTGGATATCCTCGAATGGAACGACGACTTTCCTCTGTCCTCGGTCAGAGACGCGCGCCAACTGAAGCACCTGATCGTGAAAGACGGCAAAGTCGTGACATCGCTCATGAAACGTGGCCAGGCGCTCTCCGCGGAGATCGGCCTCGGCTCGCTGCTGAACGAATCCAGGCCCACAATTGAGGTCCCGGCCGCCAATCCGGGAGAGAAATCGACCAGCCAACTCAATTTCACATCGGGTGACCTGTGGTTCATCGCCAACCGCAGCGCGTTCGGCATTCGGCCTGACGGGAACCTCGTCTTCGCGGTGGGGCATCATATCAGCACGTGCGATCTTGCAAAGGCGCTCGTGCTCGCGGGATGCGTCCGAGCCATCCACGGTGACGCGAACCCCGGCAACTGCGTGGGCGTTCTCTGCTTCACGGACGGAAACGGCACGATCGTGAAAAAGGATCGGCTGTCACCCAAACAGGACAAGAGCACCCTCGATCGGTACCTGAAAGGGAGCTATCCGAAAGATTTTTTCGCGTTCTTTCGGCGCTGATAAAGCGGGACCGCGGCTGTCGGACCGGAATTCTTTTTGCTGAGGGAGGGATTGGATGTACTGGTTGAGGGTAGACAAGCTGGCTGAAGACTTCCGTGAGGGACGGGTCAGTGAGAAGGAACGGTACAAGTACTACCTCGCAACCTTCATCGCCTTGAACCTGATTATTGAGTTCTTCTTTCACTTCGGTGGCAAATTGGGAACTGAGCGTCTCATGCCGGTGGCCGTAAATCTGGGGGCCACGGTCGCAGGAATAACGTTATGTTACAGGACGAGCAAGAAAGGGAACGATACCGATTTCGTTGAAAGAATGATCTGCTTGGGTTGGCCCATCGGCATGTGGTGTATATTGCTGATATTCGCCGTTTCGTTGACAGTTGTTGTTGCCTTGAGCCTTCTTCCCGATGAATTCTTTGCTTTCGTCTTTTTGGGAGGTGACCCACACTACCTAATGTCAAGAGAAATGGGGAGAGACGTGCTCTGGTGGTTGGAATCCTTCCTTGTTTGTTTCTACTTTGCCGGGATTTACCTGTTTCTCCGTCGCCTTGCGCGGGTCGAAGGCGCTGAGAGTTCCGGATGACCGCGGCTTCTCAAAGGCGGAACCACCATGGCTGAACAATCGGCGGTAACAGATTCCCACGATGAGCCCCTGCTTGTGCTGCGATACAACGTACGCAAGGTGCGGCTTAGAGTATTGACCAGTTTCTTTCTTCTTTTGATGCTGCTGGGCATATTTCTGAACTACACCGAGATTCTTACCGTGGCAACGATAGTATTGGGGATGCTTCTGTTAGCATTTCTCTTGATTTACGAGATCGTTTCGGTGATTTACGTCATTTACCAGAAGGAGGTACGCCTTTACAAAGACAGAATAGTCAGAGTGTCCCCATTTTTCGGCGAACGGGAATTGAGACTGGCGCGCGCCAAGTTGGTGGTCCGGCATTCCCTTTCTATGGTCTGGCCGCGCGTTTGGACGACAGCCATCGCCATATGCGACCCAGATATCAGTTTGACGTGGCAGCCGATCACCGGGGGAGTAGTCTTTGACGGTCGATTCGCTGATCGCGAAGACATGAGAAAGCTGAAGATCGCCCTGGCCACTTTGTCAGGAAGGCCAGCCAAGGATTTCGACCAAACGAACAAGGTTGCAGAACCGCTGATTAAGGAGGGAAGTAGCCCGAGAGTTGCCACGAAACGGACGCCCGATGAGGAGATCAATCGTACACTGGACCCAGTAGAATATGAGAGAGAGGAGAAATACAACCGTGCAGAAATCAGGTCAAGCTTCGTGCTATACATATTTGTGATGGTCGGCGTTTGTCTCTGGGCATTGGTGTTGTTGACCAGGGTCTGGTAGATCCTCCCTCCTTTCGCACATTGGCTTCTCTTGGGAGCACCACCTCAAATGCGGAACCTCTTTCGCGGCTTTCTCATAGCCTTGCATGTCCTATTCGCCGCTTGCTTTATCCTGCTCACGCTGTCCTTTCTCGGCGGTGCTTGGCGTTGGCCCGCTGCCGCGATCGTCTCGCTGGCCGTGACTGCTAATGCCGTCCTGGTAGTCGTCGGTCTGGTAAGGAAGCGGCGATGGGTAAAATGGTTTCTTCTATCGATGGTCCTTCTCGTGGGCGTGCCGACTATTGCGTTCCTGGCGGGGTCGGTTCTCTGGCCGGAATCCTTCGCGTCTGCGGTGATGGCAATTTTCGGGATTTTTGCGACATGCGAGGTGGCGGGGTTTGTTGCGGCGCGCGGTTTTGCCGCACGTCATTCCAAAGCGATTCAAACGAGTGATATCGACGCTGCTCGGTAGGGGCGACCCCACGTTCCGTGCCGGACAAGATCGGGCGCACGGCCGTGCGCCCCTACAGGTCTTGCCTTCGCAGCATGACAACGGACCCGCACGTCTTCTGATTCCGGCAGAGAAAGACTCGCATCAACCTGTTGATCCCGCAGCGATCCGAGGCGTCACCTCCTCATTGACCCGTTCCACGAGCTTGTTGTCCTCAGCCACTTCCAGTTCATAGTGGGTCTGAAGGTTGATCCAAAACTGCGCAGAAGTCCCGAAGTGCCTAGCCAGCCTCAACGCGGTGTCGATCGTGATGCCTCGCTTGCCGTGAATGATTTCATTGATGCGCCGCGGAGGAACGTTGAGGTCGCGAGCAAGCCGGTTCTGGCTTATGCCGAGGGGCCTCATGAACTCCTCGAGCAGGATTTCTCCCGGGTGGATCGGTTTCTTCTTTCGTGTTCTCATCGAAAGACCTCGGCACCAAGTTGTCGCGTGCCTTTCCATGATCGCTGCACGATATGAGGAGCCGTCTCGCAAATCAAGTGATATTACCACGCCGCAGCAACCATTCAGCTCCGCGTGGGGGTCTGACTGCGGGAAAGAAAGAGATCGGTCACGGCAGAAAGCATAGAGATCGCTGTACGGCGCGCACCCGCGCGTGCGCCCTGTTAGGGGCTTGTACGGCCTTGAGGTAGGGCGGACACGCGGGTCCGCCCCTACCCCATCTCTGCGGTCTCCGCGTGCTCAGCGGTGAATCCAAATTCTTCTTGCCAGCGCAACTGAATGCATACACGCCGCAGCCTCCTGCACCGTCCCGGCTCCGAAAATCCTGCACCCTTTTCCCTTTCCGTGCATCTGGTTGGACAGGTGGCGACCTCTGCTCGCAGTGCATAGTATAATAGGAAGGAGGAAAGGAACGTGCCGATGAAAAGACCCATCGCTGAAATATTGAAAGACCGCGAAATCGCTTCGCTTATGGACTGGAACCTCCATCCTTTTGAAGCGGTGGCGCGATACATGGAATGGGGTTGTAACTGGTCCAGGGGGCTCGACCACGCGAAGTCGTGCAGCGAGGAAGCCGCGTACTTCAAGATCAACGCGCTTCAAAAACCCCCGAAGCTCGTCCTGGTCCGGCACAGCCACCAGGAGTGCTCGGTCGTGTCCGAAGTGGACGCGCCGCAGGACCTCATCGATGCCTCGGTGGAATATTGGGCGTGCCGCAACGCGGCGTGCGGCATTACCGACGAACTCCGGGACTGGCTCAAACGGGAGGCCGATCGGGCCGCGTAACGCGGTCGCATATGATTTCACGGCAGAGAACGCAGAGAGCACAGCGCTGCCTTCGGCCGCAATCAAGAGAGAATATCCACAGATTACGCAGATGAGAAGCGCCAGAGGACAATATTTTGATTGTTCTCTCCACTGCTTTTTCATCTGCGTCCATCTGCGACATCTGCGGATAGATTTCCCAAAATTCTTCGCGGCCCGACAAGAGTTTGAGACATAGTAGGACAGAGCTGCGCGGAGATGGCAATTCTCCGCGATCTCTGTGGTGAGAAATCTTATGTCTCCCCCGGTAAAGGTCGCCGCGCAACTGGATACGAACGATTCCAGTCGATTTTTTTTGCGCCGAATCCGTTTTGATGTGTGCTATGGTGCCGAATGATTATATTTAGGAGACTGGTCAGCAATCCAAAGGAGATGAAACATGAGAGAGGCCATACAGAATGCGCTGAACACGGTGCGACCGCAGCTCCAGGCCGACGGCGGCGATTGTGAATTGATCGACGTGACCGATGACGGCACCGTGAAAGTCCGACTTACCGGCGCGTGCGGCGGCTGCCCCATGAGCCAGATGACCCTCAAGATGGGCATTGAAAGAGTTCTCAGGGAGCGAGTTCCCGGGATCAAAGCGGTCGAATCCGTTTAAATTATTGGCGAAATACCGGACCATTCCCGGAAGGGCGTCCGGAAGGAAATAGGCGGGGAAGCCGATCAGGAATGGGCTCCCCGTTTTTCTGTTTGGGCGCGCGGGTCGCGTTCAGGCGCACACGCGCTTGCACCGGTTGTCAGAATTGTATCGGTTCTGAAAGTAATCACGGATTGACTGCTGGGTGTCCCGCGCTGCGCGGGACTAGCTTGTCCAGCAGTGTGATCTCATTCCGCGAAGACGTTCGAGAATCCCTATATAGCAGATGTCAAAAGCTCCGTCCGATTGGTCGGAAGGAGACCGTCACCCCGGACTCGATCCGGGGTCCAGTCCGTGGGTTCCCGCCTTCGCGAGAACGACGCGTGGCTTCGTGGTTGTCCACCAGGCGGGTAAACGAACATTAATCCTGGGAACCGGCCCCAGAGGTGGCGAACCATGCGGTGAAGCCAGGGTTCGAGCGTGCTCGGTCACGGCGAGCGTTGCGGGCGCGCATCTTTGACGTTTGACGAAAATGGACATTCCCCCCGGCTTTCTCGTTCAGCTCCTGCAGTTGTCGCATAGCCGCGTCCCGGCTTGACAGACTCTCCTCCAGCCGGTAAGGTGAGTAGTCTGAGAGGATCGCAGCAAGCCTGCCGGTCCTCCCCGCCTTTTTCGGCAATCAGTACCATCGCAATAGAATCGAAGGAGACCCGTACATGGCGTACCGTATCGTCCAGGAAGAGTGCAAAGGCTGCGACACCTGCGCGCGCGCCTGCCCAATGAGAGCATCAAGCGGCGAAAAGAAACAGCCCCACACCATCGATGCGAGCAAGTGCATCGAATGCGGCGTCTGCGCGCGAGCCTGCCCGTACGGCGCGATCCGCGACCCGAAGGGAGACACTCCGGAGCGCATCAAGCGGAACCTGTGGCCCAAGCCTTACGTCTGGACCGAGGACTGTGTGGGCTGTGAAGTGTGCGTGGCCTGCTGTCCATTCACCGCGCTCGGCATGGGCGAATTGAACAACGAAACCGTGGCCGCGCTTTACGATCCAAGGCCTGTGTCGGCTGCGGCTTGTGCGAACAGGGCTGTCCCGTGCACGCGATCGAGCTGGTGTGGCCGGCAGGGGTCAAGAAGAGCGCGTAGCGCCGAGTTCCACAGCAATTACCAACGACAAGAATCGGGTGAAATTCCATCGGCTGCTGCGCCCTGGATAGCCGGACCCGTTCCGGGTGGCAATCAGGCGCAGGCGTCACCGGATTTGGTGGGGTGAGGCGTCCCTGCCCCACCATCGGCCTGAACCTTGCGCACAGGGGCGATAGGCTCTTGGTAGCGCCGGCATCTTGCCGGTGATCTTTGGACCCTCGTGCAGGCAGATGCTAGAACGGGTGGCCAGGGACGGCCACCCCTACCGTCCTTCGATCCTCGCGCACGTGATCGATGAACCACACGATTGCGCTTCCTCATGCCAACTTTCATGGCTAACAAGCCACAACGAACGATGAGAATCTGGTGGGTTTCCGTCCGTGGCTTCGCCCCGGATGGGCTGGTTGCCTTCCGGGAACATCGGTTCGGTGTAGGGGCGACCTGCCGGTCGCCCGCTTGGATCTCAGTACGGGTTCACACGGGCGACCGGCAGGTCGCCCCTACGATGCCCATCCGCAGCCCGAACCTTC